>Ga0209427_10003508_pt1 | contig 18380 bp, 15 predicted proteins | sample DeeMarSWOR136_30_FD_187465 | JGI IMG/M metagenome (GOLD analysis project Ga0209427, IMG submission 187465) | Marine sediment microbial communities from White Oak River estuary, North Carolina - WOR-1-36_30 (SPAdes) (version 2) | ecosystem: Environmental > Aquatic > Marine > Intertidal zone >...
GTTATTACTCGGGGCATAAAATAGTTTACATATCATTGCGAGGAGTAAGATTCATCGTTTCTCAACGTGACATGCAAAGATAGATAGTCATTGCGAGGAGCGTAGCGACGAAGCAATCTCAAGAAAGGCTCGGAACAGGCTCTGCAATCCTAACAGACGACTATAAAATGAGATTGCTTCACTTCGTTCGCAATGACGTTTCTTCTTTCTGTAAACTATTTTTTGACCCTATTAATAATAGCCGCTCATAAAGTTTTATATATTTATCAATAATGTGACCCATCGAATAATTCTCCTCAACAGTTTTTCTCGCTTCCTTTCCAAGCCTTTGTGCCAATTCTTCATCCTCAAGCAGTTCTAACAATACTGCACTCAGTCTAATCGAATCTCTCGGCGGTATCAATATCCCATTGTATCTGTCTCGAATCAAATCACCATTTCCTCCAACAGAAGTTGCCACCACTGGTAATCCACACGCCATCGCTTCCAAAATCACATTGGACATGCCTTCAGACAGTGAAGGCAATACAAAAATATCTGTGTCATAAAACTCACTTAGTATATCTTCCTCTCTCCCCTTAAAAGTTACCCTATCCTGAATAGCCAAATCTTTAGCCATATTTTTCAAAATGATTTCATCAGGACCATTGCCAATTATCGTGAGCCTCACATCATCAACTTCTGACAATAAATGCTTAAATCCATTAAGGAGATAGTCAATCCCCTTGTAACTATCCAGTCTTCCAATATAGGTAATATTTCGTATATCATTTTTATCTTTTGAATCACTTTTAGAAAATCTGTCAGTATCAACACCATTAGGAATTTCTACTAACATATCCTTAGAAAAACCGTTGCGCAATATTTCCAAAGATGCCTTCTTACACACAGAAATAATTATATCAACATTTCTTATCCAGCGAAGAAAAAGCCTCCCAAACTTACCCTCTTTTAAAACTTTTAAATCACTCGTTTCTCCAGATGAGGACATTTTAACGATCACCTTTTTTTTAAAGATATACTTGAAGAATAAAGCAACAATTGTATGAAAACCCTGAACAATATGGCAGTGGATAATATCGTAATCTTTTCTTTTCTTATATAAAAAAATAAACACTGATACGATATAACCTATTCCCCACAAGATACCCAACTCTATGGTTCTTATCTCTCGATACACAGGAATCCTTCCTATTACTTCATATCTAGGTAATCCTTTAAGCCTCCTTGTCAAAACACAAACCTTAATCCCCCTCTCTCTCAACCCACTCGCTAATTGTTGAGCTTGTACTTCCGCCCCACCTAAGAGAGGATAAAATTGAGAAATAATCATTAACACCCTTAACATAGTTTGCTCAGCACAATGGGAGTGCCTGCCCTGTTAAATAGATTTTTTATTTAAAAATTACACTAGTATACTTTTCAGATTGTCTTTATGTTACGGGTTGCGGGTCTTATACTTTCTTATCGTCACACTTTTTTATCACACGTAACTCGCAACGTACTACTCATTTCTTCACATCAAACTATAGTAAAGATTTATATACTCATTTGTAATGTTTTCCTGAGAAAATTTTTCTTCGATGAGGTCTCTTGCCCTCTTTCCCAATTGTTTTGATAACTCCTCATCATTTAAAAGCCTTAATAGTGCCTCTGCTAAACCGTTAACGTCCCTAGGATTAACTAAAATGCCATACTCTCCAATGTGATAGTGAGGTACAATTGTATTTTTTGCACTTGAATCCAGAACCTCAGTATTCCCCCCTACGAGGGTAGCAATCACTGGTAATCCACAGGACATTGCTTCAAGCAACGATAGTGGCATTCCTTCAGAGATAGAAGGAAGAACAAAAATCGAAGCATCGTGATAGTATGGTAAAACATCATGGGTAATCCCTACAAATACAACAAGATTTTCTAATGTAAGTTTTTTACATAACTCTTCTAAAGTAGCTTTTAGTTGCCCTTCACCAACAATAAAAAGCTTTACACCATTTCCTTTTGACTTAATGATATCCATTGCTCTAATTAAATACTCCAATCCCTTTTGTTCCTCAAGCCTGCCAACAAAACAAATATTTTTCGAATTTCTGTTTTCATGCCTTTCAGGGGGTTTAAATTGATCACTATCAACACTATTTGAAATATGGACAAGTCTTTCTATAGGAAATCGGTTTTCAGTCAATTCCCTCTTTATATCACTCGAAATAAATATAATTTTATCAAGCCGCCTGGAACTAGCTATCACGAGCTTCTCCCACTTCAGTTGTGTAATCCTCCAGAAATCCCCAAAGCGTCCTGAACACTCAAGCCTAGATACAACCTTCTTTCTAAAGAGATATTTCATCAAAAGAGCAGGTGGAACAAAAAGATACAAACCAAAACACTGAATAATGTCATATTTTTTCCTGTACTTTAATAGAAAGTAAAGAACAGAAAGCATATAGGTGAGCTCAAATAGATGCCACGCTTTAATCTTTCGATACACAGGAATCCCCTCAATCTCTTCATATTCAGGTAATCCATCACAGTGCTGAGTGAGCACACTAACTGAAATTCCTTTCTCCATTAATCTTCTGGATAGTTTATGGCACTCTTTCTCAGCTCCACCAACAAAAGGATAGAACAAACCTACTATCATTAATAAATTAAATCTTTTTTCAGGCATGTAAGACATGGAACAGAAGGATATAGATTTTTATTTATTCGTATTTTTGATGACAGGCTGCATTGAGCACCCCTCTATTTATTGCCAATGTGTTATCTCTGGTGTACCAGAAATAATTTGAAGCTCACAGCTCTATCTTCTTGTTTCCATTAAAAAGTCGCTTCAAACCGGACGTACGGTATATGAAGCGAGAACATCGGTATAGAGGAGGATAGACAGAAAAAAACTTCTGCACGCGCTGTGGTAGTGGCTTTGCGGGAAAAATTTCTTTCACCGTGATAAAATCATTTGCCTCCTTCATCTGTATGTACAAGATGCATGTTGTGCAGGGGATGTCATCAACGGATTTTACTTTTCCCAGCAGCATTTCTCTGGCGTAATTGAGTTTTTCGCTGTTGATACTGGGGATGTAACCCTCCTTGAAAGCATTGCCACCGAATTCTCCCCAACTATTCCAACAACATCCCATGATTTTGCCGTCCCAGTTTACCCGCGGGCTCTTCCACAACGCATAACAAACACTTCGCATGTAATTCCTGCCAGTGACCTTCATAAACTCCTCGCGCGTGACTGCGGGCCAACCAGTTTCTGTCATAACAAAATCCTTATTTCGAATCGGCGAATAGTCAGAATCCCACGACATTTTGGGAATGAAGCTCATGTTCAAATCTTCAGCCATCTTTTTTGCCAAAGGTAGTTCGTGCTCATTGTGGCCAAAAACTATAAACTGCCAGCTGAGCTTCGGATAGTCTGCATGGTATACCTTTTTAAATTGATTAATAATGTTAATGTTATCAATCACCCGATCAAAATCGCCCCCGACTCGATACATCCGGTAAATTTCCTGGCTCGCACCGTCTATTGAACAAAGCAAATGCTTGAAACGATATCTGACGAGACCCTCAAGTACTTCATCGTGAACGTTATTCAAATTAACCCCACTGGTGTTAGTCATCGAAACATTTTTTCTGAACCCACACTCAATGATTGGAAGCACATCAGGATTGAGAAACAATTCACCTCTGCTCTCAAGATTAACTTCTTTAATGTGCCGGTTAGCACTCAGGAGGTTCTTAAAATCCTCAAATTTAAGATATCCGTTCCCAACAACTGGAGGATATCCTGTGCTGGTCGTAGGACATGTGGGGCATCGAAGCTGGCAGCTTGCGTTGCCTTCTATGGTTAAAATTTCAGGCTTCAACAATTGTGCCATACTACCGTTCCTGAAAAAAGGGGCTTCACAATCACACTGAACCTTAAAAATGATGAGCTCACGATTGCCGTAGGTCTCCAAAGAGATTCCATGCTATTTACAGACATCCATCAATACAGCTTCTGTTTGCTCTGCCACCCGGTCCCAGTTGTAAAAACTTATCACATCTTTGCGAGCATTGATGCCCAGATCTCTTCCCCTCTCACGATCTCCTTTCAACTCAAGTATTTTTTCGACTATTGTTTCGACTCTATTCCCAACTAAGAGACCATTAACCCCATCTTTGATAATAGTCGAGATCTGTCCCATATTGGAAGCAACTACAGGTTTGCCTGCTGCCATATAATCAAAAAGTTTTAGGGATGAACCATAAAATCCATACTCAATCCAATCATACTCTTTATACAAGCAGAGGCATATATCAGTTGACGCAAGGTAGTGGGGAAGATCACTATATGGTACTTCGTGCAACACAAATAGATTCTTGAGCACCGGGAATTTCCAGAGACTGTCTCCAGTGAGAACGATAAATATAATATTCGGATCAATGTGTTGCATCCTATTTGCTATTTCAAGTACCAATTCAATTCCTTGCCATGGATTCTCAGCATTTCCCATCCAACAAACCTTAAACTTGTCCTTTAAATGAGTCAGTGCGGTCTCCTTTAAATTGTCCGGTTCAAAAAGATGAGGGTCTGAACCATTTGGAATATAATAAGCTCTCTTAATACCTAAATATTTTTGAATATAGTCTTTAAGAACTTCAGAAACGCCAATGGCTGCATTAACCAATTGAGCGAGAATTTTTCTTTTCCGATTCTCACTCCGTATTAAAGCATCACGCTCTGCCCCTGCGGGAAAGCTTGCCTTTAATTCTTCTACGGGGGCATTAACTTCCCACACAACAGGAAGGGAAAAAGGCCTGATTAACTTGAGGAGAGTGGATTTCTCAAGAAAGGAATGAACCGGCCGTCCAGCTATCCTGATATAGAGAACATCTGATTCCTTAGCTAATGTAAGTGCACCCCATTTTGTGCGTTCAAAGTTTATGCAATTAGGATTCCCATCACCAAGACAGGAAAGAATCTGATGTCCCCTCTTCTTCAGTGCCTCCATTAATTTAAAGCCATGGACAGACCTGCCAGTACGTAAAGGATAGTAAGGAACGTAAAAAAAACCTATTTTCACACTATTCATCCTTTATGTATACACTTTAAAATAATATTCCAAAGGTTGTGTATGCTTTTTTGCATAGAAAAGTTATCTTCAATATGCTTTCTTGCCCTTTGCCCCATTTCCAGAGCCAGGTCCGGTTTCTTTGCCAATTGGATCATGTGTTCTGCCATCCCATCTACATCAAACTCATTTACCAAAAATCCGGTTCTATTCTCAATAACGACATCTGTAATGCCAGCATGACGGGTACTCACCACAGGTAACCCTGATGCCCCTGCCTCCAAAATTCCCACCGGAGTTCCCTCTGAGTCACCATAGCGTGTTGTGACAGAATGTTGAACAAACGATCTGGCTCCCCGCATTGTTTCTGCAACCTCGTTGTGGTTTTTCGGTCCCAAAAACTCAACTGCATGAGTCATTCTTAAAGCATATACTATATGCCTGCAAGGCTCAAGCAAGGGACCATCTGCTATCATCACCAGACGAGCAGAGGGACACCTCTCCAGTACTTTTCTGAATGCTAATAAAGTGAGGTGGGGTGCCTTCTTGTCCACGAATCGTCCGACAGTAATAAATACAGGTGGGTTCTTATCAGGATGTCCATCTTTGAATTGATCAATATCCACACCGCAGACATTATAGTGGACCTTTTCTCGAGGGGCCCCGAGTTGCAGAAGCTGTTTTTCCATGTGACGAGATACTGCAATAATAGCACTCGCACAGACAAACATCCTCAGATAATGGGATGTATATGGCTCCAACACAAGATCGTTGTGTGCATCAAAACCGTGAAAATGAACAACTAGCGGTACCCGAGCCTTCATGCATGCATCCATTACAGCAACTCCGGTGGGACCGTATTCTGCAAGGACCACGTCAACCTTGTGAGAATGAAGGAATCGTTTCAGTACAAAAGCAGATAGTGCATCCAGCTCGCTGCCGCAAGTAAATTTTGCATGAGAAGTCGATCGCGTGAAGTACCTACGCAATGTTGCACACCATCTTGATGCAATTCTGAGAGAGCGGGGAACCAAAGGCTTGTCTCCATTTCCCTGATGTGTGAGCATCTCGAGTCCATATAATACAAGTACTTTTGCAGGTAGGTGATGTATGTGGCTCTGGATAAATGTCTCGGAATAGGCACTTTTACTGGTATGGACTATACAAACACTTTTACTGCTTCTCGGGATATCACTCATTTCAGCTGTTCCCTGAAGTATTAGGCGGCTTTACAGCAGTCCCAGACAAGCCAGTTATCAGGCAGCCTTCGTAAAAGTCAGTCGGTAAGGTGTCAAGTTTTGCAAGTAACCACACTATAGGAACACATAAGAAGGATACTGCGGGTCCCACGATGAAACGATAAAGCCGATTTCTAGACCTCCCCTTAGCCCAAAGTGCAAGGATTTGTCCAAGGCTTGCATCAGGACCGCCCAGGGGTTTGAGTTGGACATCTGCAAATCCGGCATTTTTTAAATGTCGTTTCAAAGAAAAAGGTGTATAGCGATATTCATCAAATGGAACAGTATGTAAGCGCCAGAGAAATGGCACGGTAAAAAATAGCAATCCCCCGGGTTTAAGGACACGTAAAATTTCTGCCATCACTATTTCAGGATTGGGTAGATGTTCAAACACCTCTGTTGCCATTGCACAATCTACCGAACTATCAGGAAGCGGAATAGTTTTACCATTCCACACTAGATTAGGATCAAATGGATACCGGTCATTTGGTTTCAGGTCAAGTGCAATATACCTAGACATGTTTTTGGCTTCAGCGATGAGAAAAGATCTATAGGGCTTTGCTTTGCTCCCCACATCTAGAAGCACTCCATGAAAGTTTGGCAGCGCTTCTTTTAATGCTCGTTCAATTGCATTATGTACAATAAATTGCTCCAATGTTGTCGGAGTACAGGGAACATTCAAAAAGCTGTGCTGTGAATGATTTTGTTCAGGCATACAAGATTTGATGATACGCTTTATAAAACTTAGCATATTCCTCATACGGTTTTTTATTACTACCACTCCTGCTGGGATACGGTTATCTTCGCGTGCTAATCCCGGATGCACAGGGGGTAATTTTATCCTTCTTGGCACACGGATGGCATGAGGTGTTTGTTTCAGTCTCTCTACATCCTCAAAGAACTTTATCCAGGATTTCACACAACCATCATGAGAGTAGCTATTCTTAATGGTAGCACGAGCAGCATGTGATAAGCGTTCCCACAAAACTTTATTTTCTCTCAGCCTCCTCACCGCACTCACAAAGGAGTCACCACGGTCAGCAACTAAAATTCCATTTTCCCCATTACTGATCAGTTCAGGTATTCCACTTGGTATCTTGAGACAAATAGGCACAAGACCGCATGCCATGGCTTCCATGAGGCTGATCGGTAATCCCTCGTAATCCGAAAGCAGTACAAATAGCTGACCATCAATCAGGTGCTGTTGAATAACATCACTATCTACAGGTCCTTCCAAATGGACCGGAAGATTTCTTCCTTCATGCCACAAAATTTCTTCAACTTCTGGGCGCTCTGGTCCATCACCATAAATGTATGCCTCCGTGTCCGGAATTTCTTTCACTGCCTGACACAAAGCACGTGTAACTGCGGATATACGTTTTTGCTTTTCAGAAAGTCTTCCTGCATAGATCAGGCGAAAGGATCTATCTGGCAAATGAGCAGAATTCTTCGGTACAGGTGCGCCACAGGGAATTTTTCTGATAATTGTAGCATTCGGTTTCCGCAAAAGGACCTGGTGCTCCAGGTACTCTGAAACACAAACCAGAGCGGAAAGCTTATAATCTGGTCTTCCACAGACAAACTCATCAAGCACACCATAGTGAAACTCATCATCCGAATGCATTACACCCACGGTAGGAATCCCTGCTTCCCTAACCCACCGTACAGCATAAAATGCAGGTACCATCAAATGCGGCACAAATATATCAGGCTGATTTTCACAAAGAGATTCAAGAATCCACTGAACGCGTTGTTTTGTGAACTCCTGTCTTAACACTGCTTTGCAAAGAATGCCTTGATTTTGCAAAGCCATTACAGTAGGACAGAGTGCCGGGTCAGAATGCGTAATAAATAAAACTCTCACATCTATTCCCTGTTGTTTTAGATCAGGCAGGAGCCGTCGTAGCCACGCATTCGGTCCCCCGAAGTACCCAGAGCGGTCATAAGCACAAAAAGTGACTTTCATAGCTTTCTATAATTATTCCAGTTCTTATAATCTTACTCCTGAATTATCTGCGAAGTATATAAAAATCAAACCTCACATTTATTTTTTTCTTGTAGTGCTTTGTATAATTCAAATGTTTCAAGAGCAATTCTTCTCCAGTCTAGATTTTCCAAAGCATAGTTTCTCGCAGCTCTTTTGCGTTTTTGCTGTTCTGTTGTATCATCCGCTAAATTCAAAATAGCGTCTCTCATTCCATCTATATCTTCCAGGCTATAATATTCTGCAAAAGATATATCAGTGTAATCACTCACACCACCAACACTAGTAGTTATAATAGGAAGACCACATGCACTTGCTTCAAGAAGTGCATTGTTGGCTGTACAATCAATTAAAGGTAAGAAAAGAAGCGTTGCCTGTTGGTACAGATCCCGTAGTGTAGCATCTGAAATATCAGAATGCCACCTGATCTGTTCGTAGTGTGCTATTCGATAAAAATGTGTATCGTTGATTCTATCTTGAGGTACAATTAAATCAAAAATAATACAGCGATTTTTTTCAAGAACTTTATCAATAACAATTGCAAGTTTTTGAATATCTCGAAGCCAGTGACCACAAAAAATGCAATGAGGCTCATTAGCAGATACATCGTTACCATCAGGAGCTGCTGGCTCAAAAAAATTTATATCAACTCCGTGCCGTATAAAATAAACTCGTCCGGGAAGATATCCCTCAAAAAATCTTTTTTGTGCTGTACTCACAACAATCAATGCACTGAGGGAAGAAACCACATTTGGATTTCTGTGTGCCATTCGCCACCAACCAGGTGGTTGATGGGAAGTGCCAATAATTTGTGCTGATAACCTTTTTTTGAGATGTGCAAGAATGCCATAATCCATTTCAAGATACATTATGTGCACAAGGTGAACTGAATGTAACAGTAATGTGAATAATACATCTACCTCAGCTAACATACTGTTACAATCATAATAAGGTAATTTATTAATTCTTGACGAGCACCATGAGAGAATAAAATGTGTTCTTCTTTTTAAGAAATTGTTATTTCTTGCAACTAGAACATCCCTAACGTTTACCTGCCCTATGTTTTTTATATATTGACAAAGGATATCATATCCGCTGTGTTCTCCCATCCAGGGGAACTTCTCACGTAGCAAAATAACATCCGTAGAATGTTTATAATCTTCCATTAAAATAATCTTTTATATATATACATTATATTTCTACTTTTTGAGTATGGAGTGTAGTGAGACAGAGTATATCTTCCTGCACAGTCCCAAAAACGTGCTCCACATAAACACTACCTTCTGACTAATCGTAACCTATCAGCTCTTGACTAATTTACAGTTTCAGTGTTAGTTCAGCATTTTTTCTAATTCTCGCAAATTTTCTTGATTATAATCTTCTATAAAATTTTCTGCATTTTTAATGAGCAATTGACGCCAGGATTCATCATCCATCAAATTTGATAATGTATCTATAAATTCTAAGTCTGTATCAGCTACTAAGAATGCCTTATTTCGCAGATACTCTAGCCCTGCCATTCCTGCCGAAGTGGTCACCAATGGTTTTCCATACGACAAGGCTTCAATTGTTTTAATGTTCAGACCTGTTCCGAACCGTACAGGATTAATTACAATATCCCCTTCATTATAAACCTGCTGAGCGTTTTCGAATTCTCCCAAAAGAGTAATATTTCCTCCTGCATCCAGCACATTACATATTTGGCCGGCAATTACTAATTCCACATCAGGATATGTTATTGTGAGCTTGGTTAATACTTTTTCCATAAAAAAAGTAATGCCATCTATGTTGATCGGGTTTTGAGAAGCCACAAACAATAATTTTTTGTCAAAATCAGTTTTTCTATTAGGACAGTAACTAAGAATATGACCGATCTGTATCACTTTTTTATGGGTAATCTTTTCAAAAAACCTTTTTTCATGATTCTGAATAGCAGTAATTAAGTCTGCTCTGTTTAGTGCTTTGGCTTCTTCTTTTTCATAGGTGGAAAACCATTGTGGCTTCTGATCATTGTTCAGATACACCTTGAAACGGTTAGTGAATATGTCGTGAGTATCTAAAACTTTTAAGACGTTTCCACTAAAATTCAAAAATGCTTTTGAAAGGAAAACATATTCCACAACAACAATGTCAAATCTTTCCTCTTTCTGCAACGCGGAAATAAATTCATCCAGGTTTGTATCATACCAGTCATCGATATGAAAATTATATTCTCGTTCATCAGAGGAATATGTAAAGCTGTAGAAAAATCGTTTCCAGAAACTCAGGGCTATAGGTGGAAAAAAAGACCCCGTGCCGCAAAAGTAGTATACCTTACCTTTCCAATACTGGTTCATAGCCTCTTTATCGCCCTTCTCCAGCTCGACAAACAAAAAGTGCACTTCAAACCCAAGCTTTTTCAGTGCTGCTGACAGATTATATACCCTTATTCTATTCCCAGCATTCTGAGGATGTGTTGGTGTTGGAGATATAATTAAAAGTTTTTTTCCACTCATCTAAAGAATCGGTGCGATTTAATGGTATAATAAGCGATATGACTACTGAAAAACGCTCCTACCAAATACTAAGAAGTGCTAAATGCACTGTTATAAAGCTGCTCTGTTTCAGTAATCATCCTAAAGTAATTAAAATGCTTTTCAACCCTTTTTCTCCCTTCAGCACCCATCTGCTTTCTTTTTTCAGGATCTCTTGCAAGTACCTCTATGGCTCTAGAAAGTGCAACCGGATCACCAGGGGGGATAAGTATACCAGTTTCTCCATTCCTCACCTCTTCGACTATTCCACTGACATTGGAAGCAATCACAGGTTTACCTGCTGCCATCGCTTCCAGCACGGTTAACGGTAACCCTTCAAAAAGAGAAGGCAGAACAAAAATGTCTGTTTTAGATAAAATGTAGGGGATGTCACCCCTAAAACCGAGAAACAGAAACCTATCTTCCATACCTGAATCTTTCACATCCTGTACCAGCAATTCTTTTAAGGGTCCCTCGCCAACTATAAGGAAGCAGAGGTCCGAAAGGTGCATTAATCGCCGGGCAGCTTTTATAAGGAAACAGTGTCCCTTATGCTCAGCTAGACGGGCAACGGTAGACACCACTGTCTTACCGTTAGTCAAGTGTGAAATACGATCTCTCACATTTCTGGAGTCAGAAAGTTGGAATCTACTAATATTAATTCCGTTACGTATCACCGTTACCTTCTCTTCAGGAACCTCGAAAAAATGTATAAGATTTGATTTATTCTCCGAACAAACAGCAATGGCTTGAAAAATTCTTGAATAGATAAATCGTTTATAGAATTTCTCATAGGGTTCCACCTTATAGTTATGGGGAACAAGATGCTCGGTCAAAACAATCACTTTCCCAAGAAGAATAGCTGCTAAAATCGGATATCGGCAAAATGAAGGCCAGGATAAATTAAAGTGGATAAGGTCAGGCTTTTTGTTTATAAAACAGTAAAAAGATCTAATAAAGCTTAAAAATGGATATCTATTAGAAGTATTAACCCACTCAACAGATACGCCTCTTTCAATAAAACATTCTTCAAAACTTCTTTTTTCGACTTCCATTGGAAATATAACCTCAGGATCATATTTATCCCGGTCAATAGCGGTGACAAGATCAATGAGATATTTCTCTGCTCCACCCCAGCCACGGCTATCGGTAAAATAGATTATCTTTTTTTTATCTTGCCCTATTCTTTTTACCATGAATACGTTGATAGCATGTTAAAGAAAAATAGAAATGTACCTTTAAGAAGACTACTCTCTAGTCGATAAATATACTACTCTCAACGGTTAGCTATGACTCTCAAAACCTTTTTGATACCCCTTTTCCAGAGCGGTTTCCTGTAGTGAGGAAGATTTTGAAGTGTTTTAAATGTTTTTACCTCTTTAACTTTTTGAGCTTCTATAAAAAGACTCACCTCAGGTCTATTGTCAAGCAATGAGATACCTTCAATCTTACTGTTACCAAAACCACTCTTTACCACATTGCCAAATCCACATGTTAAAAGGAGATTTCTTAAAGAATCAAAGTCATAAAAATACTTATGTCCACCAGAGATTGCAACATACATAAATTTATCTCCTAAAGTATCTCCCTTAAAACGAAACCCATTGTGAGGACCTGGCTGATTGAAAAATGCCTTATCCTTCTCAACATATTTTCGTGCAAAAATTTCCAGGTCAGGTACAATAATTCTAATAAGTGCATCTATTTTGGATATGCGGTTACACTCGATCAGAAAATCTCTGGCATCTTGATAACTAAAGTGTTCCAAAAGATGAGAGAGAAAGGTAATATCACAACACCCATTTTTAAAAGGGAGCCCTTCTAAAAGATTCGTTCTTACATCACATGGCAGTTCTCTGTCTACATTAATCCACCCTTCTTTATACTGGGGACCGCATCCAATATTTAATTTTACTAAAAATGATTCTTGGCTCACTTTTAATGTCCCCTATCTCTATACCTTTCTATCATACTAATATGGTTCCACAGAGTAGAGGTCCTCTCGTCATAGTCATTTACATAGACTCTCCAAATTGAGACTGAATCATCCATAAAATGAACCCATTTCTCAATATAGTGTAGACCCCTGACCTTAGCTGAGGGCAAAAATTTTTTAATTAATTTTATACCTTTCTGAAAGTTAAGAGTATTCCCCCAAGGGTGATAACAAAGCCCTATAACCCCGCCCACGCGTGCAGCACTAATGGGTGTTGCCCGCCAGGAAAATCTCATGGTATCAAGATACGTAGTCTTCACGCGATGGTGTGATGAGGAAGCAAAAAATTTTTTCCAAGATCTCATGCATTCAAATAATCCTTTATCTTCTCTTGGAATTAACACTTCTTGAGCTGTTCTAAGCACATCAGTATCATGTATCATCATCTTCACTACCATATTCCAGACAGTGTGAAACATGTGCGCAGCCCACAACCACACACCAAATGGTGAAGGTTTTTCATCATCAATAAAACCTCCGAATGCCGCAAGGATGTTTTTTACATTATAGTCTCTTTTTTGTTCCTCCCAGAATTTTGCTGTATTAACAATGTTTTTTAAAACATCTCTATCTGATGAAACAACCTCAATTTCACCAATCTCATCATTAGCTGCACTTAGTCCTGGAACATATTTACCTGTTACGATTCTAAGGGCATTAATGCCATCAACAGCCACTTTCCCACAATGGTAAACAGCTCTATTCACATCATCCGAATCACTGAGTATTGATGACAATATAAGAAGTTGTCCTAATGCACGATTGGCGAGTAGAAGAACTCCCTCACGAGGATTTAACTTTTCAGGACGATCGATTTGATCTAAAGGATTCATTCCCCCCCAAATCAGTAGTGCATGCGAACAACAGTCAAACCAAAATAATGATTTAGCTTCCGATGGTAAATCCGAAAATCTTACAAATCCATAGTCAACGTGAGCATCAATCTCACCTTTTTTTGCTTTCTCCTTTAATGCAGAATCTAAAGTTAATTTTATTTTTTGTGCATAAGCCAATTCTGATTTATCATCTATAATAACCATCAAATCCCAATCGCTTATAAATTTTACCTCCCCATCAACAACTTCAGCGCACCCCATCCCCAAGGGCCAACTTCCACACAGTAAAACAGCTAGGGTTTTTTCTTGTGGCCAATAAGACCACAAAAGACTAAGAGCATATTCTATAACCTTTATACAACATTGGTTCACCACACTATTATGATGGAGTTGAGGAATAGCTTTACTATACATCCCTTTTCTCTACTCTATTGGCAAAATGTTGTGCCAATTTACTAGCTGTCTTTTTTACATTTTGCGCGGCATGATGAACAAAACCGGGGTACCGTGAAGAAGATTCTTCTGTCAATTTTTCTCTAGCTATTGCTTTTCGTGCTATAGCACATGCTTTTCCGATAGTTTCTCTTGCCTCCAGCCAGACACGATTGATATCCTCTGCAGAATAGTGTGGATAACTTACAACAGGGGCAACAGATCCATCATATTTACTCCAATCTCTTGTCAAGAGATACCCTCTTTCCTCAGCCCAGCGAAAATAAGGTGTTCCAGGCATGGGTGTAGAAATTGAAACCTGATACTCTTGAATCAAACCTTTCTTTGCTAATTCACAAGCGAATTCAATAGTTCTCCTATCTTCTTCTTCTGTCGATCCCATTGTACCCATAGTAAATGTCCCCTGCACTTTAATACCTACATCTCGTAGCATCTCTAATGCCCTAATAGTTCGTTGAAGATCAATCTTAGTACCTATCATCTCTGCAGTTTTCTCACTAGCAGTTTCAATCCCCAAACGAAGTTTATAGTACCCAGCTTCTGCCATTGCTTTTGCTGTCTCTGGCGTGATAGTCCATGCGCCACACATAGCGTTGATTTTTAAATTAGCAAGTCCATTCTCAGAAAGTGCTCTACATAAATCTAAAACAAAACGATGAGAACTATTGTGTGCCTCATCATCAATAAAAAGCCCTTCCATTTCAGAATATTTTCGTTTCAGATATTTAATTTCTGCAATAATGGATGGAATTCTTCGATGTCTCCATTTGCGAATCCCTTGATAATAGACATGAGCTGCTACGCAAAAGCTACATGCCATGGGGCATCCACGAGATGTAAAAAATTCTATTTCTCTATACTCTGAATGTAACGGTTCACGATAATCAATACGTCTCACATCATCATCCTCTGGGAAAGGAAGAACATTTATATCAGTCAATCCACGGGGAGGATTTCCATAAAGACCAGGGATCTTTTCACCTCGCCCCTTTTTAACGAGATCAAGAATCGTGAACTCAAATTCCCCAATGGCAGCGAAATCAAAACCATCAGATAATACTTCTTCCGGAAAAACTGAAGAATGAGCACCAACAGATACAATTGTCGTTCCACAGTTTTTCTTCACTCCCAAAGCAAACGCAAGATCATCCTTATAGGTAACAGACGCACTTTCCACCACAAGAAGATCAGGCTTTAATGCATAAACACGTTCCACATACTGATCAATATCCAGACTTTCAAGAACTCCATCAACAAAAGTTACCTTACAATCTGTTTCACGCTTCAGAAGTGAACTCGTATACCCCAACATGAAGGGGTAGAACGTTTGACCCCCTAGGTCCTGAGCAAAGTCAAGAGCTGTCCACCTCGACGGAAAGTGAGATATTCTTTTCCCCTCTGAGTTTATGCCGACGGCATTAGCAATGACAATATTCATAACATCCCTTTTTTGTCTAATCACCCTTCACATATTCCATGTGAGAAACGCTGTAGCAAAGATTCCTGCAATCTCTTCCTGAATATACGATGCACACTTACCTTAAGGCAAAAGCTCTTTATTCTCCCTTTCCATGCTACTTTATTTTAATACTGAAAAACGCTGATCCCTTTATTGTGTCGAGGATATGGAACATTAACTAAATCGCAAATGGTTGGACACACATCAACTAAATTCACTTGATCCAATTCACGAGGAGTTATTCCTGCTCCAAAAGCAAGAAAAAATCCTTTCATATCATCATGATTAGAATCATACCCATGCATACCTTTATCATGAGTATTCCTATCATGAAAGTAATCTGGGAATAAAAGAACACCACTATGAGCCCACCATATAAGATCACCATATCGTCGATCATGTATTGGTATGGAGTGTTCATGAGCAATCTGTTCATCTATAAACCGACCTTTTTCACGTAGTAGAGGTAATTGTGTAACTTTACTAAGATATGCTCTTCCAGCTTTCGTAATCCATTTAAAACGTGCCATAGTTGAATCTAAAAAGATCACGTAATCTCTTCCCATGTGTACCTTCATCTTTTTCTCCAATGGTTTAAGTAAAGCAGGAACATCAAGCTCTTCGACAACATCAGTCATGCCGTGATCACCTATGACAATCCAGGTTGATGAATCATCATCATAGTGCTTAGCAATCTCTCGCAACTTCCGATCAATTTCTCCTGTAACTTCATGACGTGTGGGCGAACTAGGCCCACAGTAATGAATCTTCATATCAGAGTCGGAAAACAGTGCTAATATAATCTTAGCATCAGAATCCTTTTTACTAATAAATGCTTCCATTGTTGCACTATCATCTCCATCCACAACCGGATACATAAGATACTCATATTCGATATTATGACGCGCAAACACGTCAAAAATGGATTCTTCTTTAAAAGCACCAGGTAAATAAATCGGTCGATTATCTTCAGAAATACCAATTTCAGGTAATAATTCTAATGGAATGAAAGATACCGGAGCATGGGTAGCATATTTTTTTACTTCTTTTTGAATAAATTCAATGTAAGCCTTTTTTTTCTGCTCAAAACGCTTATTTATCAATGTTCTTATCCGTCCTATTCCCCAAAAAAACAACGGTTTATACCATAGCTGTTTTTCTAGTAAAACTTTTTTAAAATATGGGTCAGATTTTAAGAAACGGAAAGGGGAGTTTTCAGCATCAAAAGTATACATTGTAAACATACCGCTCTCTGTCCCAGTAGTTCCGGTATACATAGCTGTTCGTTGTGTAAATCCAGCCACGGATTTTAGTTTTTGAGCATAAATTCCCTTATGGGTCTTTGTATAGAGAAACGGCGTATCAACCGGATTGATATAATCATGACGGAATGCATCTAACAAAACGAACAAAACCTTACTCTTCACACTATGCATCTTTACCTCGATAAAAAGCTCCACCTTTTATAACTATGCCACACCCCTTTTCAGAACTCAGAGCCCTATCGTGCGACTTATGTAAGAAATCAAATGATATGCCCATTTCCCCCTTTTACTATCAAGAGACACCTTTGACCCCAAAAGTCGTTGGATCGCTTGGTAATCATAGAGATCTGGTATGATGTGTTCTTCCGGTTCCAAAATCCTGTAAGGAATAGACTCTTCCCATTCAAGCCTGGTATACAAGAGCTCCTGATTATAATTGTGGAACAATCGAAAAAAAATGTCATTTTCATAGATATATGCAAATAATCTTCCGAACTGTGAACGTTCATCGTTTCGTCTGAGCTTTACTAAAAGTTGATTCTCTTGTTTATCCCAATAAAGCAAACAACGATGGTATGTTCGTGGGGTGTAGATCAACTCCCATATGGGCGTAGGTGCCTCAATAAATCCTCGCTTACCTACTCTTTGTATTTCTTTGAGAAATAAACCTGGGTCTATAGAATGCTCGAGTACATGTTTGCAAATGACATAATTGAACGCTTTATCTTTGAATGGTAACTCCTCACCCTTTGCATTTATCAATGGCTTTCCGTTTCTTATAATCTTTCCCGCTCTCTCCTCCGTATAGTTTATAAACATATCCAAGAGTACATCAGATCTCGAGGTGGGACGATGTCCAGAACCAATTTCTAAAACTAAATCTCCTTTAGAGATTCTCATACCTTGTCATATCCAAAAATGTTCTTCCCTTAACCAAGGGTAAAAGCGAATAACTTAATAAAGATGATAACCGTTTCTCTCTGAGCTTTTAGCACCTTTGTAGTACCCAAATGACTTTGCACATCTGTATAAGGGAGCATAGAATAACCACCATCTTGATGAGGTTGTTTCTTTGAGAGTCTGTAGATCTTTAGTAAGATCTTTTCTCCATTGAGTAAGAAAATCACTGAATGACTGATTCTTCATGACTCCCATTTGGGTTAAGGCAGTAGCTTCCTGCAATGAACGTCGGTATACTCTGAAAAGATTTTCGTTATGTGAGTGATAAACTTCAGCCGAAGGTTGATAGGCTATAGCAAATCCATGGTTTTGAACCTCCCTGGCCCATTTTTGATCCTCTGCATATGGTAGAGTTTCATCAAATGGAAAAATCTTCCAAATCTCTTTTTTAATGGCTGCATTTACAGTAGAGAAGAAAGGATCCTTTATTTGTATGCGAGCATCACTCCCATACCATCTTGCAAGACTTGCTCGTTCGAAAGGGTTACAATTTATATGGGGGAGCTGCCTGCCGTAAGTCGCTGCTATTTTTTTATCTTTCAGGGGCTCAATCAGTTTCTCCAGCCACATGTCATCTTTAGGAACTGCATGAGCACTTATAGGACATACATATTTCCCA
>Ga0209427_10003509_pt1 | contig 18377 bp, 15 predicted proteins | sample DeeMarSWOR136_30_FD_187465 | JGI IMG/M metagenome (GOLD analysis project Ga0209427, IMG submission 187465) | Marine sediment microbial communities from White Oak River estuary, North Carolina - WOR-1-36_30 (SPAdes) (version 2) | ecosystem: Environmental > Aquatic > Marine > Intertidal zone >...
AGAAGAAGATGATATAGAAAGATTCGACGATGAATATCAAAGGGTTAAAAAGGAATGAGTTTGAAAGTGTTGTTGAATGGATTCCTAGAGACTAATGATTAGCATTTGAACCACTGAGAAAGGCGATTTAATTTAAAAGGGAGATAGGTGACCTGAACATGATTCGACTCTCTGTTGTCATCCCGGTTTACAAGGGTGAGAAATCGTTACAGGAACTCTATACCCGGCTGAAAACCTCCTTGACAGCGATCTCCGATGATTTCGAGGTCATCATGGTGGAGGACTGCGGTGGAGACCGCTCATGGAAGATCATAGAAGAACTCTCAAGGATGGACCAGCGGGTGAAAGGGATTCAGCTTTGCCGAAATTTCGGGCAACATAATGCCCTTCTCTGTGGCATCCGGGCTGCACAAGGGGAATTGATCGTTACCATGGACGATGACCTGCAGCACCCTCCGGAGGAGATTCCGAAGCTCCTAATGAAATTGAACGAAGGATATGACGTCGTTTACGGGACACCCATGAGGGAACAGCATGGGTTTTGGCGGGACATCGCTTCTCAGGTGACGAAATTAGCCTTGCAGAGCACTATGGGTGCTAAGATAGCCCGCAACGTCAGCGCCTTAAGGGCCTTTCGAACCAGATTGCGCGACGCATTTGCAAACTATCAGAGCCCCTTCGTTTCGATCGATGTTTTGCTAACCTGGGCTACGACCAGCTTTGCCGCCATTCCCGTCCAACATGATCCACGTCAGTCAGGAGAATCCCACTATACTTTTCGTAAACTTGTGGCGCATGCCCTGAACATGATGACCGGCTTCAGTCCATTGCCCCTCCAATTTGCCAGCCTTGTTGGTTTTACTTTCACGCTTTTTGGTCTGGTCGTTCTGATCTACGTCATAGGCCGCTTTCTGATTCATGGCAGGAGCGTCCCTGGATTTCCCTTCCTCGCTTCGGTGATTGCCATCTTTTCAGGTGCCCAGCTGTTTGCCCTCGGCATCATCGGTGAGTATCTGGCCCGCATGCATTTCCGAACAATGGAAAAACCGCCCTATGTAATACGTACCACTTCTCAATCTGGATCTGAGGAGGGAAGCCAATGAGTGAAAAGTTCACCCTCGAGCAGATCCGGCAATTCTGGACTGAGAGCGCCCTGAAGCACGCACAGTCCCATGTCGCCTCGTGGTCCGATCGGATGGCCATTGAGATGGAAATCCGAGAGATCGTAAACCGTCTGGAAAATGGCGATCGGGTTTTGGACGTGGGATGTGGCAATGGTTATTCCACCGTACAATTTGCTTTCCATAAACAGATTCAGATCCGGGGAATTGACTACGTCCCAGAAATGATTGAGCAAGCCAGGATCCGGCTTCGCAGGGTGCGGGACAGCCTGCGGGGAAGAGTGGAGTTTGAGGCGGGCGATATTATGGATTTGAACGAACCCTCAGATACCTATGATAAAGTCGTTCTGATCCGAGTGATCATTAATCTAGATGAATGGTCCCGCCAGCTAAATGGTTTGCGCGAGGCTACCCGCGTCCTTAAACAGGGTGGCATTTTGCTCCTTTCAGAAGCGACTCTGCAGGGATGGCAGCAATTGAATCGGTTCCGGCGTGAATGGGGCCTGTCCGATATCCCCATGCCACCCTTTAACCAGTACCTCGATCAGAAACAGGTGATCGAGGCGGTTGCTCCCGATCTCCAGTTACTCGAACTTTCCAATTTTTCAAGCACCTATTATGTCGGAACTCGTGTGTTTAAGCCTCTATTTATTAAGGCCTTAGGTGCAGATATTGATGTAGCAGACCCGGAAATGGAGTGGAACCGCTGGTTTTCTCAGTTGCCCTCTTGGGGAGATTATGGTACGCAGAAGCTATTCGTCTTTAAGAAAGTTTGGCATGCTCCCTGATTCTATGAATCCACATACCTGGAGAGCCCCGAATGAAATTGTGCCTAGCCTGTGAGAAGCAATTCAATGGTGGGAGTTGGGAATGTCCCTCTTGTGGATATAGTCCTGGAATCGGTTCCGGACACTGGATCTTTGCACCGGAGATGACTGAACGGAGGCATGGCTTTGATCCCGCTCACTTTGGTATCCTGGCCAAAATTGAGGAGACCCACTGGTGGTTCCTTTCCAGGAGGGCATTGATCCTCTGGGTTTTGCGCCGTTATTTTTCCCCCCTCAAGAATTTCTTTGAGATCGGATGTGGCACAGGCTTCATACTCTCAGGAATCCAGGAAGCTATTCCAGACCTCTCCCTCTCGGGGAGCGACTTATTCATCGAAGGTTTTGCATATGCTGGCAAGCGCCTATCGAGGGCCTCCCTTTTTCAAATGGATGCCCGTAGAATTCCCTTCAGAGAAGAATTCGATGTCATTGGTGCCTTTGATGTGCTTGAGCATGTTGAGGAAGATGAAGAAGTGCTTTCCCAACTCTTCAAGGCAGTCAAGCGGGGCGGAGGCATCATTGTAACGGTCCCACAGCATCCCTTTTTATGGAGCACTCAGGACAGATACTCGTTTCACAAGCGGCGCTATACCCGAAAAGAGCTGATCCGGAAAGTGGAAAAGGCAGGATTCACGAATTTATGGTGGACCTCTTTTGTCTCCCTCTTGATGCCTATGATGTTCCTTAGCCGTCTGGCAAGATCCAGGAAAGACGAATTTGACGTCTTCGAAGAGTTCAGAATCGAAAGGTCGCTGAATCGGGTTCTGCTAAATATCATGTCTGCGGAGTTTTTGATGATTCGCAAGGGCCTCTCCCTGCCTGTGGGTGGTTCACTGTTGCTCGTGGCAATAAAAGTCTGAATCTGGAGAAGAGATGAGGATCCCGTTTAATCGTCCTTTCATCATCGGAAAAGAACTTGAGTATATAATTCAATCAGTTCAGAACGGCCACATTTCTGGAAACGGACCCTTCACAAAGCAGTGTCATCGTTTGCTGGAAGGAAAGTTCAATGCCAAGAAGGTGCTCCTGACGCATTCGTGTACTGCTGCTCTCGAAATGGCGGCGATTCTTTGTGAGGTCGGACCAGGCGATGAAGTTATTCTGCCATCTTTCACTTTCGTCTCGACCGCCAATGCCTTCCATCTCCGGAGGGCCAAACTCGTTTTTGTGGATATTCTTCCTGATACTTTGAATATCGATCATCGGCGAGTCGCCGAAGCGATCTCGGAACGGACCAAAGTGATCGTTCCTGTCCATTATGCGGGAGTGAGTTGTGAAATGGGGACCTTGATGGAGCTTGCCAAACAACACCATTTGTATGTGGTGGAAGATGCGGCGCAAGGAGTGAATGCAAAGTTTCGTGGTCAATATCTAGGTACTATTGGAGATCTTGGAGCCTTCAGTTTTCATGAAACCAAGAATTTTATTTGCGGGGAGGGTGGGGCTCTCGTTATCAATAACGAGAAGTTTATCGTGCGGGCCGAGGTGATATGGGAGAAGGGGACGAACCGGGCCCAATTCTTTCGAGGAGAGGTGGACAAATACACCTGGGTGGATATCGGCTCTTCCTATCTTCCCTCCGATCTTCTGGCCGCGTTTCTTTACGCTCAACTGGAGAATATAGATAGGATTCATAAGCGTCGTAAAGAGATTTTTGAATATTACTACGAGGCCCTCTGTCCTTTGTCTGAAAAAGGTTTCATAAGGCTTCCTATCACGACTTCAGAGTGCGAAGGAAACCATCATCTTTTTTATATCCTCCTGAAGGACGAGAAAACGCGAAACAATCTCATGGACTATTTAAAGTCCGAGGGGATATTAGCTATCTTTCATTATGTTCCCCTACACCTTTCACCCATAGGTCGGTCCATGGGTTATCGAAAAGAGCAGTTGCCAGTGACGGAATCAGTAAGTGGACGCCTCCTCCGTCTTCCTTTCTATTATGACTTAAAGAAGGAAGAACAGGCTGAAATCGTGCAACGAATCATGAAATTTTTCGAGGGAGATACACTATCTCAAAAAAAGAAAAAGTTATAAAGATCCTGAGGGATCCCGAGAAATGGCACGTTAAGGATGGGGCGTTTTGTTTCTTGGCCGAGAGGGGATCCACGGAGATGAAGGGAGAGTCCGGGTTTCTGCGGAGGGTCCAAGATATCCTAAAATCCCATGGGAGACTCTACTACTTTTTAATTACGGTTCTAAGCCCCGTTCTTATTAACCCATACCAGAAACGGAAAATCCTGAGTATTTTAAGGACATTTGATGAAACGAGCATCATCTTGAATCTTGGAAGTGGCCCCACGTACTATATGAATCGAAAAGATATCATCAATGTTGACCTTTTGCCTTTTAAAGAAGTAGATATTGTTGCCGACGTAACGGACCTTCCCGTAGAAGATGAGTCGGTCGACCTCATCATCAATGTCGCCATGTTGGAACATATTCCGAATCCGAGGACCGTGGTAGAGGAGATGTATCGGGTTCTGAAACAAGGGGGAAAGGTGATTTCTTATTTGCCATTTATCGTTCCCTTCCATTCCGCGCCCAGTGATTTTCATCGCTGGACGATCCATGGGATAAAAGAACTCTTTTCCGGCTTTCATCAGTTGGAAATATCCGTAGGCTGCGGTCCCACTTCCGGGATGTTGTGGGTCCTTCAGGAGTGGCTTTCCATTCTCCTGTCGTTCGGCAACAAAACTTTGCATGATGTCTTATTTTTAACGTTTATGCTTTTCACTGCCCCTGTGAAGATGCTGGATGTTTTTATGGTGAAATTTCCCAATGCCGACAGGATTGCAAGTGGATTTTATGTCTTTGGTGAAAAAAGAAAGGATATAGAGAGTTGTTAACGAGAATAAGCCTTAATCCTTGGCGAGAAGATTGGGTTTACCCCGCTGTCCTCATCCTTGCTGGCTTCGTCTATTACATTAGTTATTTCAACTACGGCATCAGCCTGAGTGACGAAGGGTTCTTTGTCTATGGAGCTGAAAGGGTCCTTCGGGGCGAGTTGCCCATGAGTGATTTCGTCTCTTACCCTCCAGGAAGCTACCTTCTTTTAGCTCTTCTTTTCAAAACATTCGGGATAAACCTCCTTGTTTCGAGGCTCATGGAGATAACGTTTCTTCTTCTTAATGGAATCATGGTCTTTTATATTGGAAGACGATTGATGCCAAGAAACATGGCCTTGATCCCTTCATTTCTATTGATTGCCTTCCCAGGCCCGTGGCACAAGGTATTTTTCACATTTGGTCTTCTTCTCCCTCTGGTCACATTTTTTCGTTTTCTGGAAAAGAGAACAACGCACAGGATACTGACCGTTGGGGGGGCTGTCGGAGCAGCTCTCATTCTTAAGCTTGAGCCAGCCTTTTATTCTTTTTGCGCTATCCTGATTATCCTCTTTTGGATTCACACTTGGAAAAATGGGAAATTTCTTGTTGACAGAAAGGCGGTTGCAGGTTTTTCTAGGAACGTAGTCCTTTGTTCCCTGGGTGCCATTGCGGTCGTCACACCGGTCCTGGTGTATTACCTTTGGAAATCATCCTTCATCAAGCTATTTTCAGAGATCAGAGAGATCTATGGGATAAGCGGTTTGGAAGCATTGAGCGAGTATTTTCGCCAGCCCAGTCTTATTAGTGCGATGACAGAGTTCCATCTAGGAAACCTCGCGAACCTATTCTTTTTTCTCATTCTTTTCCTCTATCTCTACTTGTCTATAAAGGTTTTCGTTGGGCTCTTCATTCGCAAACAGGAAGGCCTCCTCCCTTCTCTGCTTCTCCTTTTGTTTGGCATATTCTCCTTGAGCTATGCTTACGCGGCTTTTGGGAAATCCCATCTCCTTCAGTCTGTGGCAGTGACGTACATTCTCTTTTGCTATGTGATGCATAGGCTCCTTGAGAAAAAAGGAACGAAATCAAAAATAGCATTCGTTGTTTTAGTCCTGTTTCTGGGATTGTACGTAGCAGACAGTTTCAAGTGGAATCTTTACTTTTACTCAGGCTCCATCAGCACGCTCTATAATATCAAAAAGGGAGGGGCGAAACAGATTTCCTCCGACAGGGCAAAGGTTTATGTGAAGAGTAGACATTGGTATGCCATTGAGGGTTTGCTCCAATTTTTTCAAGGGAAGGATGGCTATTTGATGTCTCTTGGCTTTGATCCGATGATCAACTTCTTAACAGGTTTAGAAAACCCAACGAGATTCTCGCTCCTGCACCCTGCTTTCCTAAGCGATGAGCGAAAGCAGAGGCGCGTCACTGAAGAGGTGGAGAGATATAAGGTTGGGTACCTGTTGATTAATCGAAGCTATCGGAGAGCTGAAGAAGGGATTGACTCGTACGCTCCTAAGCTATATGAGTACCTTACGGAGAACTATCGTTTGCAAAAGGAAATTGCAGGCTATATGATTTTTTCTCGTCGGGCTATGTAAAACAGATCGATGAAAATATTTTAGAAGGGATTAAACAGTCCGAGGAACGAGATCCCTTGAGGCCGGAACTCCCTGGAAAATGATGAAAACACTAGAACCGAACGACATTAAGAAGACGATAGGGAGTGCAGGTTTGAGTGGCGTCGGTATTATCTTTTCTTTTGGTGTCCGATTCATCACTAGCATCGTCATCACACGCTTCCTTGGGCCCCAGCTATATGGAATATTCGTCCTCGCAAGCAATGTTTCTGCTATAGGCCAGGTATTATCTATTAGCGGCTTAGAAAGAGGTGTTCAACGTTTTGTCTCTTTTTATCAAGGCCAAGAAAGACCTGGAGAAGCAAGAAGAACTGTTGTATTGGGTACAGTGATCACCGCGGTGATTAGCCCATTCATAACGGTCCTTCTATATGTTCTGGCCTCCCCTATAGCTATCAGAATCTTTCGGAATCCGGATTTGGCGGTGGTAATACAGATTCTTGCATTCTCGATCCCATTTGGCGCACTAGGGGCCATCTGGCTCCATGCTATCCAAGGATACAAGAAAATTGGGCATCAGGTTCTGATAGAAGATTTTCTCTCCTCTTTGATCCAGTTGGCATTAATCGTACTAGTTTTATTTCTGGGAGGGAAACTAAGGGGTATTTCCCTGGCAACTGTCTTAGCCTCGGCTGCCACCTGTATTTCCGCTATATTCTTTCTCAAAAAAAACTTTTCCATCTGGGAGAAAACCAATTTCTTTTTCAACTGGGAATTGGTTTCCTTCTCTATTCCTCTTTTTTTTGTCAGCATTCTTAATTTCTTCCTGAATCGAGCTGATGTGCTCATGTTAGGATATTTCAGAGCAGCCTCCGAGGTTGGAATCTATTTCATTGCTTTCCGAATTTCCCTCCTGGTGCTATTTCCTCTAAATGCCTTCGGGCCTATTTTTGGACCGATGATGTCTGAATTCTTTGGCCGGAATGAGATACAGAGAATGGAGGAACTCTTTAAGGTGATAACCAAATGGGTTGTCTCTTTAAGCATTCCCATTCTCGTGACTGTTCTTATTTTCCGCTCACAGATCCTTTCCATGTTTGGCCCTCAGTTTGTAACAGGATCATCTGCAGTTGCTTTCTTAGGAATGGCCCAGTTTATCAATTGTAGTGCAGGTCATGCCGGTTTGTTGATCATAATGGCGGGGTATCCCCGGATCAATTTGGTCAACTCCCTGATCCTTCTTTGCTGCAATATTGTGTTGAACTACCTCCTGATCCCTCCCTACGGTCTACTGGGAGCAGCTATAGCTACAGGAGCTTCTATTATAACCATCAATGTGATTCGAGTGATCGAAGTCTATTTCCTGCTGAGATTTCACCCCTACAGCCTTCGATTCATTAAACCTCTTCTTGCAGGAGCCATCTCAATTCTTATTACCTTCATCATTAAGGACCTCTTAGGGGAGGCTCACAAGATCATCTTAATCCTTGAGATATTAGGTTCTATCAGTTTGTATGGAGTTGTCCTTTGGTTTCTCAAAGTAGATGAGGAGGAAAAGATCATTTTGGACTCGATTATTAAACGACTTAGGCGGGTTGTTCTACCGGACGGCATGCAGAAGGGAACAGGGTGAAAAAATCTTTATCGGTGGGTTTGATTGTATCACTCTGTGGAGATCGAGACCATCTCTTTCCAACCGGATGAAAAGGGTTTAAGTCCGACCATAGAGAGGCCATAAGAATCTATTGACGGGGCTTGGACATATAGGTTAGATGACAAGGAAGAGAAGATTGGTAAAAGCCTGAAGGAGGAGCCATGAAGAAGGAATCTGACCGATTCATGATCATCGGCATAGACGGAGGAACGTTCAAGGTTATGGATTACCTTGTATCTCAAGGGCGGTTGCCGAATTTGAGTAAATTGATGGCAGAAGGAGTAAAAGCTGAACTGGTGTCGTCGATACCACCATTGAGCCATAATGCCTGGGTGTCTCTCTACACGGGGAAGAATACCGGAAAACACGGGGTTTGTGATGCGGTCCGGAGAAAAAAGGATAGCTACAGCCTTCAACCCATTAACGCTAATCTCGTGTCACAAGAACCTCTCTGGTCCGTTCTCAGCCGGCACCGGAAACGCGTCTGTATATATAATGTCCCTATTACTTATCCACCACGTCCCGTCAACGGAATTATGATTTCCGGGATGGATACGCCGGGCACTGGCAGTTCCTTCGTCTATCCCGAGCCTGTAAAGGAAGAGATTCTGAGAAAGTTTCCCCAGTACTTAATCGATCTGACTCTTGATGCTTTTGTGTCAGCCCATCACCCCCAGCCGATTAAGTATCAGGCTGAAAGGATATATGAATGTCTGGAGACTCAGATCAAAGTGATCGATTACTTGCTTTCGATGGAAGATTGGGACTTTTTTTTCGGCGTTATTACGGCAACAGATCGGCTGCAGCATTTACTGTGGCGTTATGCAGAGAATAAATTTGAAGCAAGGGGGATGACCGAGGAAGAAGAAGGGTTTGCGGAAAAAGTCTTTGGAGCCTATGCGCTAATTGATGAGGCAATAGGACAGTTCCTTCAACGATACGGATTTGGAAGGATCATGGTTTTGTCAGACCATGGTTTTGGTCCTTTGATGAAGGATGTTCATGTAAACAATTTGCTAGCAGAATACGGTTTTCTTTCGTATTACCCTCAATCGTTGTTAGGGAAAGCGAAAGGTTATGTCCAGAGGATGGCACGACAGAATCTTCCCTTAACCCTCAAAAAGCGAATTAAGAGGGCCTTCGCCATGAGGGAACCATTGTTTGAAAAGCTTTCCCGGCAGATCGATTGGAAGAGGACAAAGATCTATTCGCTTGGCTATTATGGGAACCTCTTTGTGAATTTGAAGGGGCGTGAACCGCTGGGAATCGTGGAACGAGGAAGTGAGTATGAATCAGTGCGTGAGGAAGTTATTTCAAAACTGTATGAGTTGATAGACCCAGAGGATGGGAAACCCGTTGTTGCGCGAGCCTACCGAAAGGAAGAGCTATACTGGGGGGAGGCTCTCGATGCTCTACCGGATGTTCTTTTGGTAATGCGGAATTATGCCTACATGGCTATGAATCAACTTCAGGATATTGGGCCCTCCAAGGGAATCTTCGGGAAACCCGTCGGGGCGATGGGAGAACTGGCCCATACTGGAAATCACCGCCCCGATGGGATTCTGATCCTCCACGGAGAAAATGTTGCGAAGGGAAAAGAAGGGAAGGCGTCCCTACTGGACATCGCTCCAACCGTGCTTTACGTTTCAGGGTTACCGATTCTTAAGGACTACGACGGGAAGATACTGTTTGATTTTCTTGAACCGTCATGGACAAAAGAAAAGAAGGTTGATTATGATCACTATGAATTTTCCTGGAACGAAGGGGCTTATTACTCGGAAAGCGAAGCGAAGGCCGTAAAGGATAAACTCCAAGGCTTAGGATACCTTTAATCACGAGGACCTAAATGACTCCATGCAAGATTATGGTTATGGGGATCGATGGCGGCACATTGGATCTCGTCGTGCCCTGGAGCCAGTCCGGAGAACTCCCGAATCTTAAGCGACTGATCGATGAAGGAGTCTGTGGCAAATTAAGATCCACGGTTATTCCAAGCAGCGCATCTGCCTGGACATCCTTTATGACTGGGAAAAATCCCGGGAAACATGGGATTTTTTCCTTTTTCCGGTTGATCCCTGGAACTTATAAGATTGGGATTACGAGCGGAAAACAAAGGGATGGAAAAACTCTCTGGTCCATTTTGAGTGATGCCGGGAAGAAAGTAGGCATCATTAACGTTCCCATGACCTATCCTGCGGAAAGTGTAAACGGTTTCCATCTTGCGGGATACCCCAGTCCTTCTTATCGCGATCCCTATTTCTCATATCCTCGAGGGCTCGGTGGGGAGATTCAGAAGGTTTTTGGAAGCTATCCCGCGATCCCCAATACACGAGGCCGCCTGCTTAAAGGAGATGTCGACGGGGCGATCGAGGAACTGTGCAGCGCGTTTGATTTGAAGGAAAAAATCTTCTATTTCCTGAAAGGCGAATACCCTTCAGACTTCTTCTGTGACGTCATTACAGAGACAGATCAGGCTCAGCATTTCTTCTGGCATCTGATGGACACCCGCCATCCCCGATACGATCCGATTTTGGCGAAACGGCATGGAAATGTGATCCTTTCCATTTATAAAAAGATAGACAAATTTCTTGGAGATATCTTGGAAGGATTGGGCGAAGAGTGGACGCTCATCCTAGTCTCGGATCATGGTGCCTGTATGAACCATATGGGAAATTCGCTGCTCCAGAGCTGGTTGATAAACCTGGGGGTCCTTCATGTAAAAAAGAGGCCTCTTCATCATTTCGTTCGTCTCTCCAGGAAAATGCTCAGAATGCTCCAGCCCGTAGCAAGGGATTTTCTTCCTCATTGGGTCAGAGATAAGGTTAAAAAACTCACCCCGAATCTCGCCCTTTCCACCAATGAGTATATGCTGGGGGGAACTTCATTTAATGAGATCGCTTGGGATAAGACGAAAGCCTTTTGGTTGTGGGAGCAATTATGGATCAACTTAGAAAAACGCCAGCCGAAGGGGATTGTGGCGAGAGGACAAGGATACGAGGAGGTGCGAGATTCCCTGAGGACTCAATTGCTGCAAGCAAGGGATTATAAGACAGGACAGCGGGTGATCCGTGAAGTCTTTAAAAAGGAGGAAGTTCTTAAAGGGAAGTACCTTGACGAGGCTCCGGATTTACAGATTTTCTGGGAGGAAGGAAGTGTGATTTCTGGTATGACCGCCCGGAGGGAGGAAGAATTGGAGGATCGGGTAGCGTTTTCGAGAGAGGACGATATTCGGACAGGTGAACATAGCCCCTATGGCATGGTGATACTCTGGGGCAGGGGAGTTAAGAAAGGTCATCTCCTTTCGAATGCCGAAATTGTGGACCTTCCTCCGACGATTCTTCATATGATGGACCAACCGATCCCTTCGGATATGGATGGACGTGTATTGGTTGACGCTTTTGAAGCCGATTTCATGAAGCGTCCCATCCGTTATGAAAAGGCACCTCATGATGGGAGCGACGGTTGCGAAGAAACCTATGACCAGGAGGAGATGAAACAGATCCGGGAGCAGCTAAAAGGATTAGGATATCTCGGGTGATAGGTAGGATGTCTGTTGAGATTTCTGTCATTATTCCGAACTGGAACGGAAGGACTTATCTGGAAAAATGCCTTAGTTCCTTGAGAAATCAAGAGTATCTAGATTTTGAAGTAGTTGTCGTGGATAATGGATCCACTGATGGTTCTGTTGAGTTCCTTCATCGCTATTTCCCCGAAACGAGGGTCATCGCCTTTGGAGAAAACAGGGGTTTTGCAAAGGCAGTGAATGAGGGGATAAGACAGGCAAAGGGGGAGTACGTTTTGCTGCTCAATAATGACGTCGAAGCAGACCCGCGACTGTTTAGTCAGCTTCACGATGCCATGGCTCATTTGGGCGAAGCAGATTTTTATGCCTGCCGGATGATGGATTTTTATCAGCGGGAATTGATCGACGGGGCTGGAGATGGATTTCCAAGAAAGGGAAAAGCTTTCCGAATTGGGCACGGGGTGAAGTTTGGCCCACCCTTTGACCAAGGCCGAAGAGTGTTTGGTGCTTGTGCTGGTGCCGGGTTCTATAAAAAAGAATTGTTCGGGAAAGTGGGGCTATTCGACGAAGATTTTTTTGCGTATCACGAGGATGCAGACTGGAATTTTCGGGCTAATTTAATGGGATACCGTTGTTTCTATATCCCCGGAGCGGTGGTTTACCACATAGGCAGTGGCACGACCGGGGGGCTTTATAATGAACTTACGGTGCTGCACAATGTCAGAAATATGATCCATGTCATCATAAAAGACTTACCCGCTTATCTTCTTTTAAAGTATCTGCCTTGGATCGTTTGGGGACAGATTGAGTCCTTTTTGCGTTTTTGTGTGGTACAAGGTTATCGGGGAGCTTACCTCAAAGGTTTGTCGAGCGCGATAAGAGGGTCTGGAAAGATGTTTAAAAAGCGAAAGAAGATTCAGAGGAAGAGAAGGATCTCCTTGTTTGAACTGGAACAGTTATTGATCGTATCCGAGAAGGAGAGGAAAGGCCAAATTCGGCCGATTTAAGGCGTCGAATCCCATGGACATTGACATTTCTATCGTCATTGTCAGTTACAACGTTAAAGAATACTTAAGGAATTGCCTAGAGACCATTTTTCAACATTCAGGCTCATTGAACGTTGAGGCTATCGTGGTGGACAATCACTCTGAGGATGGGTCGGCTGAAATGATTCGAAAGGAATTTGCCTCTGTGAAACTGATCCCCAACAATCAGAACAACGGGTTTTCGAAGGCCAACAATCAGGGGATCCGGGAGAGTCGAGGGAGGTATATCTTATTATTGAATCCAGATACCCTCCTGTGGGAGAGAACCCTTTCCACCACCTATGATTATATGGAGAAACATCCTGAGGTCGGCTGCGTAGGGATTAAAACCTATACAGCGTCTGGTTCTGTGTTTCCAAATGGAAGTTCGTTTCCTGCGGCATGGAAGGTCATGGGGAAATTCCTTATGGTCAAACAGGTGCTTCCAAATCGGTGGATCAGGAAATACTTCCCAAACTCCATCGGGAGGCTTCTGTCTTTTTATGCAAGCAGGGATGTGGAAAGGCAAGTAGATATGGTCGGGGGGTTTTTTATGTTTGTTCGTCGGGAAATCATCGAAACGGTAGGATTGATGGATGAAGGTTATTTTCTGGAGATTGAGGACAGTGATTGGTGTATGCGGATGAAGAAGCGCGGTTGGAAGGTGATGTATATTCCACATGCATCCTTTACCCATTTAATCGGGAAAAGCATCGATCGATATCGGTTTTCGAAATCTACTTTTATTAATGAGCTAACTAATACCATGAGGTTTTATCGGAAGTTTTATAGGCCCATCAACCTTTTCGTATTAAAAATGGCAATTTTGGCTGGAATCCTCTTTCAGACTGTGTTTACACTCTTGGCCACGCTTTTCGTGGGTCGAGAAAGGATTCAATTTGGGGAGAAGATGAGCGCCTTCTACCTGATGACAAAGAGGGTTTTCACATTTTAGTCTTTATGGGTTGAATTGAAAAAATGTTTGAAAACCTCCAACAGGACATTAAGCGGTATAATCGGGGCAGTATTGGATTCAGGAAGACCCTTCAGTTCCTCGTTGACCCCAGGACACAGCCCGTTGTCTTTTTCCGCTTATCAAATTTTTTCTATAGGAACCGGATGGGGCTGATAGGGAGGTTTTTTCAGTTTCTCAATCTTTTCCTCTATGGATGTTGGATTTCTATGAAAACAGAGATTGGTCAAGGGCTTCTCATCCGGCATAGTTTTGGAATCGCAATTGGGTGCAGAAAGATTGGGAATAATTTTACTGTCTTCCCCCATGTGTTTATAGGAACAAAAACTGGGGAACCCGGAGATTTGGAGGAACAGGATGTGCCGGTGATTGGGAATAATGTGACCATTTATATAGGCTCAAAAGTCTTCGGAAAAATCCACGTTGGAGACCACGCGGTGATAGGGGCAAGCTCACTCGTTCTGAAAGATGTCCCTGAAGACACGGTTGTGGCAGGCATTCCGGCCCGAGTGATAAAGCAAAAGAATAAGAAAGAGGGGTGATTGGAAAGAGAAAATGGCCGCATCAATCCCATCCCAGGAAAGGGCTGATGATATTCAACTCTCGGTAATCATCGTCAACTACAATACCGAACAACTGTTAGAGTCGTGTCTTTCTTCTTTATTGGCGAACAGCCCCTTGTGCAGCATGGAGGTCATCGTCGTGGACAATCATTCCATGGACGGGAGCGTCCAGATGCTGGAAAAATTTACCGAAGTTCGCCTGATAGTGGAAAACGCAAATCGGGGATTTGCCCGTGCCGCCAATCATGGGTATGCGCTGAGCAGGGGCGCCTATTGCTTGATCCTCAACCCTGATGTGATTATTTTGCCGGATTCAATCCAAACCCTTTGGGAATATATGGAGTCATCAAAGGACGCAGGAATTGTGTTTCCTAAACTCCTCAATCCCGATGGGAGCCTTCAATATTCCTGCAGGACGTTTCATACGACTTGGACCATCTTGATGAGGCGAACCCCGCTGGGCAAGATGTTTCCCAAGAGCAAGATCTTGAGGGACCATCTCATGATGGATTGGGACCACAACAGTATCCGGGAAGTGGACTGGGCCCTCGGAGCTTCCATGATGGTGCGAAAAAGTGCTATTTCAAGGAATGAGCTATTTGATGAACTTTACTTTCTTTATTTTGAAGAAGTCGATCTCTGCTATCGGATGAAGAAAACCCCCTGGAAAGTGGTTTACAACCCCGAAGCCACGATGATCCATTGCCATTTGCGGGAGAGTGCGGGTAGGGGATTTAATCGTCAGAAACGGGAGGTTATCCGAAGCTGGATAAAATTCAGGTTAAAAAACTCTTTGGGTCGCCCTTAGGTCGATTCTAATCCAAAAAAGGTATGTTTAGGCAAAAGGAACGGTTTCACTCAGGCGTTGTCTTCTTTCTCGACCTCATCCTTTCGGGGTTGGCCTTCCTCCTTGCTTTTGGGGTTAGAGATGCCCTCTATTCTTTTTTCCCCTTGGGAAGGATCGATGTTTTCTTTGAAGCTCACTTAGAATTACTTGTCATTATTCTCCCCCTCTGGTCCGTCCTCTTTCTCTTTTTCCAGCTCTACGATACGTTCAGGAGAAAGACACTCTTCCAGGAGCTTTATGCCATCTTTAAGGTTGTCCTGATCGGCACGCTCCTCATCGGTTTCGGTGTGTTTGTCCTAAGACTCTTTATGGTCAGCCGGGTGGCCCTGGCCTTGTTTGCTCTTTTCGACTTACTTTTGCTCTTCGGGGAACGTCTGGTCATAAGGAAGATCATCAAGTATCGGCGGTCCAAAGGGTGGGGTCTCCTGAACATTCTGGTGGTTGGTACGGGGAAAGAAGCAGGAAAGATTGCGGAGGTTATGAGCCAGCAGCACCATTGGAATATGAGATTGATGGGATTTGTCTCGGTCGATGATGCAGACAGAGTGGACGCCATTAAGGGGTATCCTGTGTTGGGAGGAAGAGACGATTTTCTTCGGATTATCCACGAAAATGTAATAGATGAGGTCATCTTCGCCGTGCCCCGGCAAACGGTGGAAAAGCTGGAAGACCTCTTCTTGCTCTGTGAAGAAGAGGGGATCAAAACACGGGTTACCCTCAATTTCTTCCCGCAGATGTTTTCAAAAATCTTCTTGGAGAGACTTCAGGACATTCCACTTCTCACCTTTTCTACAACGCCAACCAATGAGATTGCACTCTTTGTGAAGCGGGTCATTGATATCGTCATCTCTTTGATCGCTCTCATCCTCTTTTCGCCTTTGTTTCTCGCCGTTTCGCTATTGATTAAAATCACCTCGGAAGGGTCGGTTTTATTCAAGCAGGAACGAGGGGGGCTTTACTTTCGAAGGTTCGTCATGTATAAATTCCGTTCCATGACGGTGGATGCAGAGGAAAAGAAACCGAATCTGCGTTACCTGAACGAAGCGGATGGGCCCATCTTCAAGATCAAGGATGATCCCCGCATCACGGCTGTTGGGAGATGGATTCGAAAGACCAGCATTGATGAGCTTCCCCAGCTTATAAACGTCTTGAAAGGGGAAATGAGCGTCATCGGGCCTAGGCCTCATCCTGTGGAGGAGGCGAAGGAATACACGACTTGGCAAAGAAGGAGATTAAGCATGAAGCCTGGCATCACGGGTCTTTGGCAGATAGGGGGAAGGAGCGAAACGACCTTCGCTGAATCAATGAAACTTGATCTGGATTACATCGATCATTGGTCCCTCTGGCTGGACGTTAAAATTCTTCTGAAAACAATCCCGGCTGTGCTTTCAGGGAGGGGAGCCAGGTGAGATTTGGGACGGGCTTTAAAATTTTCTCACCTCGATAATCTGGTGGTATCCATACGGACGGAAAAAAGGCCAATGGTCAAAGACCCACCGATCCATTTTCCGAAAGAGGCCTAGGAATTTTTTGTTATTTTTGAACAGATACGGATTCATCAATCTGAAGAACATAAAGTCCGGGTAGAACACAGAAACACGATCAAAGGTCCTGCGCAGTGTCTCGACTTCTCGGGGCTGGAGGGGATATTCTAAGCTGTCACCCAGCTTCGGGATCCCAAATCTTCCTACCAAAAGGGTCCTGAAAAAGACGAGCATGGGATTTCTGGAATTATTTTCAAAAAAAATTCCCCGGCCTCCTCTGGTGATTATGCGGAACAGTTTTTGGACGAATTGATCAAAAGGCTCAATATGATGGAGGATGAATTTGCCTACGACAAGATCAAAGGATTCATGGAGGCTGTCCACTTCCATAGCATTCAATTTCTCTGCCACTACCAACCTCTCCAGGTGATTCATCTTTGACAACGCAATCGTATTCCTGATGGCTGAGGGAGACTGATCAATGGCAGTGACCTTGTTACCCATTCTTGCCAGGTAAACAGAAAGCAGGCCATTACCGCAGCCGATATCCAATATGTTTTTCCCTTTCACTTGGCCAATGAAATTGAACAATATCCTGTCGGCAGGACTTGATTTTTCCTTTAGGGTAAAGGGATTTAGCTCGAAAGCCTCAAATTCTTGCCAGACTTTTTCCCAGAGTTCTTGTGCCACGCTACTCAGTCCCACGGAGCATTGCAGGGAAGAAAGTGTGCTCCAGGTATTGCAATTTATTTCCGAATAGTGTAAACAAATTCTTGAGTTTTGTAAACCCCTTCAGAAATTCCAGCGGGGCATTATTTCTAACGGTGTAAAGGGAGCGGTGAGGGACCAAATTGGGTAAGGAAACCCTTCTGGGTAACGAGAAAAGAGACCTTATCTTCCTTCTGTGCCTTGCTCTCGGTATCCGTCTCCTCGTCTATAAGCTAACCTACCTTATCTCCCTCGACGGGACAGGGTTTTACCTCCCTGCCGCTCAGTATTTTGCGTCAGGTCTATGGATGGAAGGTCTGGAGACCGGCTACCACCCAATGTATCCCTTATTGGTAGCACTCTTCTCGAAGGCTCTTGGAAACTTCCAGCTCTCGGGGCAGATGGTATCGATTCTTTTCGGGGGACTCAGCGTCATTCCCGTCTATTACCTTGCGAAAGGGATGTTTCATCGAGGGGCAGGGTTTCTGTCGGCTCTCTTTCTCGCCATTTTACCGCATCATGCAGCGTTCTCTGCTGATTTTCTTTCCGATGCGACGTACACCTTCTTTTTCATTTCGGCTATCTGGTTGGGGTGGAACGCTCTGAAGATGGAGGATTGGAAGATCTTCTTCCTTGCAGGGGTGGTCACGGCATTGGCCTACCTGACCCGAGCTGAAGGGATCGGAGTATTACTTGTTCTTTCTTTGTGGATTCCCTTTCGAAAAAGTAACTTTCCGCATTGGCGAAAGGGGATCGCCTTGCTCGTCCTTCTCGTCTCTTTTCTCCTAATCGCCTCTCCTTATATCTTGTACCTTCGCTATTATACGGGGACTTGGAACATCAGCCGTAAGCCAGCGGTAAATAAGGTCGTGGTCTTGACAAAAGAGAAACTTTTACTTCAGCAAGCGGACGACAAAGCAGTAAAAAAGTTTGACGGTTTTTTCCGAGAGGTCAGACGACGCGAGAACCTCGGCCCCGGCTTTTCTCGATGGTTAAAAAGCGTCGGTACCTTCTTTAAGTTTTTCGTGAAAACCCTTCATCCCATCTTCTTTCTTTTGTTTATCGTAGGTGTGTTGAGGCGGAAAACTGTATCATTCCCGACAGGGGAGAGGTTTCTCTTTGCCAATCTTTTGCTTTACGCTGCAATATTATATTGGTTGGCCAGTATTCCCTATATCAGCCATCGCTATTTTACCCCATTCGTGGTCTTGTGTCTTGTTTGGAGTGGGGGAGGGTTAGCAGAGATT
>Ga0209427_10003510_pt1 | contig 18371 bp, 15 predicted proteins | sample DeeMarSWOR136_30_FD_187465 | JGI IMG/M metagenome (GOLD analysis project Ga0209427, IMG submission 187465) | Marine sediment microbial communities from White Oak River estuary, North Carolina - WOR-1-36_30 (SPAdes) (version 2) | ecosystem: Environmental > Aquatic > Marine > Intertidal zone >...
AAATTCCCTATCGCTTATCCGCCAATGGAAGAACGGTTATGGTTCCTTCTGGAAGAGTCTATGATCTTCGATTGGACTTGGCTAGTCGTGGGATTCCCTCCGGAGGGGGAGTAGGATTTGAGATATTTGATAAGACTGATTTCGGTACTACCGAATTTGTTCAGAAGTTGAATTACCAGCGTGCACTTCAAGGAGAACTGGCTCGCACCATCAATCAATTTGCAGAAGTGGAACAATCGAGGGTACATATCACGCTTCCTGAAAAAACCCTGTTTTTGGAAGACGAACAAAAACCTACCGCATCGGTAGCACTGAAACTTTGTCGCAAGGGTGCACTTCAGGAGAAGCAAGTGCAAGGGATTGTCCACCTGGTTGCGGGTAGTGTTGAGGGGCTAGAACCTGAAAATGTTACAGTGGTCGATGTAGATGGTAATGTGCTATCAGCTGGAACCTCGGAGGGTTCTCAGCTTGTTGGTCTGAGCAGCACCCAGCAAGAATTTCAGCGAGAACTGGAAGAGGGTTTAGAAAAGAGAGTGCAAACCATGCTCGAAAAGGTTGTTGGTAAAGGCAAAGCCATCGTCAGGGTAACTGCCAGCCTTAATTTAAAGCAGGAAGAAAAGACAGAAGAGATCTTTGACCCAGATAGTGCTGTTATTCGCAGTGAGCAACGAACAGAGGAGAAATCTAAAGGTAGCAGTCCCGTTGCCATAGGAACTCCAGGGGTAGTGGCAAACCTTGCGGAGGCAGAAGGGGGAAGCCCCCCTGGTGTTAGTAGCTCTGATTTGAGTAAGACCAACGAGACCATGAATTACGAGATCAACAAGGTAGTAAGACGTATAGTTGAACCCATCGGTGTGGTTAAAAGGCTGTCGGTAGCTGTACTGCTCGACGGAACCTATGAGGTTACAAAAGGAGAGGATGGAAAAGAAGCATATAACTACATTCCTAGGACTGATGAGGAGATGAAAAAGTACGAGAACATTGTAATGAAGTCAGTTGGTTATAATGCTGAACGGGGTGATCAAATAGAGGTAACCAATATTCCCTTTGAAACGGCGAGGTTAACTGAGAAGGAAAAGAAAGCGATGGCGCGAGAGACCTTGTGGGGAACAATGCGGAAAGCGCTACCCTCTCTGGTTACCTTTTTACTTATTGCCTTACTGATAGTGTTAGTGCTACGACCATTGGTAAAGTGGCTCACGAGACCAGTGGAGGGGATAGGCATGGTCGCTGGAATTCCAGCGGGTAGAACACCAGGAGAGATTGGGGCGGGGATACTTCCCAGGCTGCTGGGAGAGGGTGCAACAGGCAGAGAACAAGTGACAGAGCTTGCCAGAGTTGATGCTAAACGTTTTGCTGAATTGCTTAGAAGCTGGATAGCTAAGAGGTAACCTTATGGAAAAAGAGGGAGAATTGACTCATCTTGAAAGGGCAGCCATCATTATCTCTTCTTTACCCGAAGATGTATCATCAGAGGTTCTTCGCCATCTGGATGCCACTGAGATCGAAAGGTTAAGCACCTGTATAGCCAAGATGGGAACGATACCGAGTGAAATAGTTGATAAGACAATCAACGATTTCATACAAATGGCAGTTCAGGGAGCAGGAGCTGTCTCTCTGGGGAAGGAATATGCAGAAAACCTCATCTCTAAAGTCCTCGGTGTAGATAAGGCTAAAGCAATGGTAGGCAAGATGTCTGAAGGAGAAGGGTTTCGATCTCTTGAGCTTTTGGAAGAGCTTGATCCCAGGATATTGACTGATTTGACCAGAAATGAACACCCTCAAACTATTGCACTTATCCTCTCACACTTGAGTCCAGAAAAGGCAGGTAATGTCTTAACCAATTTGCCTGAAGATCTCAGGGCAGAAGTGGTTTTAAGAATCTCCAATCTAGAGCGGGTTCCCCCCGATGTAGTCAGTGAGGTTGCTGAAATGCTCGAGACTGAAGTGAAATCGATGGGAGGTGTTGGTCATCAACTTGGGGGAATAAAAACTGTGGCAGATATCCTTAATCAAATGGATCGTGCAGCAGAGTCCTCCATTCTCACTAAAATTGAAGAAACAGATCCGAAAATGGCCGACGATATTAGACAACTTATGTTTATTTTTGATGATCTGGTCTTGATTGACGATCGTGGAATCCAAGAAGTACTTAAAGAGGTATCCAGTGATGATCTCGCTAAGGCTTTGAAGACTGCCAGTGAGTCAGTAAAAGAAAAGATTTTTAAAAATATGTCAGAAAGAGCAGTAGAGATGCTCAGTGAAGATATTGAGGACATGGGACCTATTAGACTCAGTGAAGTAGAAAAGGCTCAACAGGTTATTACTCAAGTTGCACTGAGGCTGGAAGAAGAGGGTAAGATTGCGGTGGGAGGTCGAGGAGGTGAAGAAGTCTTTGTTTAGTAATATCATCAAGAATGCAGGTGAGGAACAACCTTCTATAAAGCCTTACTCTATGAGGGATATGCCTCTTCATCTTGACTCCTACCCAGTGAAAGACCGTTTTGATTTTTCTCCCTCTCGCACCTCATCAGATGCTAAAAAGAAAACGGAACAGCTTCTAAAAGAAGTCGAGGAAAGGGAGCGGTATATCAAACAGATTACGGATAAAACCCACAGTGTGGAGAAGGAAGCCTATGAGAGGGGCTTTGCTCAGGGAGAAAAAGCAGGAATGGAATTAGGGGAAAAGAGGTTTGATTCGGTGATTAAGAGTTTTAGTGAGGCTTTGGAAGGTGTGAGAAGGTTAAAAGAAGCATTGTTTCAGAAGAGTGAGCAGGAGATGGTGGAACTGGTACTTGCCATCGCGCGCAGGATAGTCCAGAAGGAAGTAAGCATCGATAAGAAAATCATTCTCAGCATGATAAAGTCTGCTCTAAACCTTGTCGCTGATCAGGAAGAGATTAGGGTGCGGTTAAACCCTTCTGATTTAGAATTCGCCACTCAGCATAAGGGAGAGGTTACGGAGGGGATGAGGAATTTAACCTTTGAGGGTGATGAGGAGATTCCCCGAGGTGATGCCATTATTGAAAGCAATCGTGGGATTATCGATTGTGGTGTTGAAAAGCACTTACAGAAGGTGGAAGAGGATTTAAGAGCACAGGCAGGCGAACACCCTCATGTGGAAAGAGCGGGATTAAAGATGCCGAGAGAGGATCATGACAGGTAAATTTAATTGGAATAAGTATCATGAAACCCTAGAAAAGACAACTCCCTTTACCTTTCATGGAAAGGTTACTCAAGTGGTAGGTATCACCATTGAAGGATACGGAGTTGGTTCCTTTGTAGGAGAACTTTGTGATATCTATGAAAGGGGAGGTAATTCACCTATCAAGGCGGAGGTGATAGGATTCCGTGATAATCGGGTTGTGCTCATGCCTTTAGGAGAGGTTCGTGGAATCGGACCAGGAAGTCGTATAACAGGTTTAAATCGGAAAGCCACAATTACCGTCGGTGAGAAAATGCTAGGTAGGGTTATTGACGGGTTAGGAAACCCTATTGATGATAGAGGACCCCTATGCGTAGGAAAAGAGTACCCTCTTTATACTGAACCTATCAATCCTCTCCACAGGAGGCGGATAGCTGAGCCCCTGGATGTGGGAATCAAAGCCATTAATACGCTCCTTACCTGCGGTAAGGGTCAGAGAATGGGCATCTTTTCAGGATCTGGAGTAGGAAAGAGTATCCTTTTAGGGATGATAGCCAGAAACACCAATGCCGATGTGAGCGTTATTGCCTTAATTGGTGAGAGAGGACGTGAGGTGCGCGAGTTCATTGAAAAAGACTTAGGAGAAGAGGGTTTGAGAAGATCCGTGGTGATTGTTGCCACGTCTGAACAATCCCCTTTGGTGAGAATAAAGGGAGCCATGGTTGCAACCACCATTGCAGAGTATTTTCGAGATAGAGGAAATGATGTTCTCTTCATGATGGATTCTATTACCCGATTTGCCATGGCTCAGAGAGAGATCGGATTGGCAGCCAACGAACCTCCAACCACTAAGGGCTATACCCCTTCGGTTTTTGCCATGCTCCCGAGATTGGTGGAAAGAGTGGGAACCCATTGTGAAAAAGGAAGTATAACAGGATTATATACCGTTTTGATGGAAAATGATGATTTGAATGAGCCCATTCCTGATGCCGTGAGGTCCGTTTTGGATGGACACATTGTCCTCTCAAGAGACCTCGCTAATCATAATCACTACCCCGCCATTGATCCGCTCTCTAGCGTGAGCCGCTCCATGATTGACATTATTCCTCAGGAACATTTGGACTATGCCCGTCGTCTTTTAAGCATTCTTGACACCTATAGGAAGGCTGAAGACTTAATCAACATTGGTGCTTATGTTGCCGGGAGCAATCCTGAAATTGATTATGCCATCAGCATGATTAATAAAGTGAATCAATTTTTACAGCAGCCTATTGGAGAAAAGGTAAGCTTGGAAGAAAGTGTCCAGATGGTGAAGGAACTTTTTCATTGAGAGATAGTGCATGTACAGTTTCAATCTCCAGGTGTTGCTGGATTATAGAAAGCGTATTGAAGAGGGACTACAAATTGAGTTATCCCAGATTCAGAGGACCTTAGAAAAAGAAAAACGGATACTTCTCTCCTATCAGAGGGAGAAGAGATACTATGAAGAGGAGCTAGTGAGGAGAGAAGAGAGAGAGATTAATGTAAATGAGGCTCTTCTCTATCGGAATTACCTCAGAGGAATGAGAGTAAGAATTAAAGGGCGAAGAGAGAAGGTAGCCAAGATAAAAGTGGATCTTGATAAGAAACAAGTGGAACTGTTTGATGCAACTAAAAAGAGAAAGGTGTTAGAAAAAGTCAAGGAGAGGGGTTGGAAGAGGTTCATGGATAGCTTACAGAGAAGAGAAGCGCTTTTTATAGATGAGATAGGGATAAGGAAATATCAAAGAGAAATGAAATAGGTTATTTTTTAAAAGGAGTGGAAATGAAACCTCCGGTAATGCTCAGGAAGACCCTGATTTCAAGGAAAGAGATAATGGTACTGATACTATTTTTCTTACTGTGTAAATTATCTCTCGGTGGATATTTCTTGGCGAAAAGTGGGAGGTTTTTATATTTCCCTTTTCTTAAGCAGGCTATAGCCCAGGAGGAGGCTGTAGAAATTAAAGCAGTGGAGACTGACGATGACATTAATGGTAAAGAGGATTTTGAGTCTTTAACTCTACTAGAGAAAAAGAGGCAAGAGTTAGAAAGTAAGGAAGAAGGGCTCAAGCAAAGAGAAGAACGTTTACATCAGCTCAAAGCTGAGATTGAAGAAAGGTTAGAAAAACTAGCTCAGATGGAGAAGAGAATCGAGCAGTTGATTGCCCTTAAAGAGAGTAAGGAAGACAAAGAATTAACAAAACTAGCCAAAGTGTTTGAGGCAACACCTCCAGAGCAGGCAGGTCCTATGTTTAACAGATTAGATGTGAAGATTGCAGCTAAGATCCTGGTCAGGATGAAAGGAAGGAATGCAGGCAAGATCTGGGGTTATGTTGATCCTGATCATGCTGTGAGAATTAGCAAAGAATTAGCCAAACTGAAGTGAGCCCCCTTCGGTAAATCTTTCATCCAAAGCGGCAAAAATTACCTATGGTAGCTCTCCTCTCCAGACCCACCCATTGAGCACAAATCCCCCAACCCACTAAAAATATTGAAATAAAGAAAATCATCTTTGTGGCACACTACATGCTAGAAGATTCAAATTGTGTTGTAGCCTGCTCACGAGAGGAGTGATTTCAATAGAGGCCTTTCCTCTACATATAATATCTAATCTGCCGGATGATAAAGCAGAGGTTTCCTCTCCATCTGGTAAGAGAGGCGTTGAATCTTTTGCTGGTGTTTTTACAAGCTGTACGTCCGAAAGATCCTCTGCCCAATCGCCATCAGGAAAGGGAAAGTGTGTTGGTGGCATTAAAGAGGAGAACAGGGGTATGGTGCACGTCCTTGGTGACCACTCTTCTGCGACAAATCTGGTAGGTATTAGCGGGCAGGTGATGACTTATACGCACAATCTGACTCAATCTCAAAATATTTCGGAATCCTCTCAGGGACTGCTGAGTCACAACTCTGTTGAAATAGTGCAAAATATAGGGCTGGGTGGGAAGACGAGAATTCAGTCTTCAGATATGGATGTTCTTTTACCACTTACGTTTACCCAAGAGGAGAGTGATGGATTTGCTGGTGCAAAAGACATTGGGAGCTTAAAGGCATTTCTCTTGAAATTAGGACTCAATCTCTGTGAGGGAGGAGTATTTCTTAATAGACTAATTAATCTTTTAGAGCAGAAAGGGATTCCATCACATAAGCTGAGTGAGATAAGGGAGATGCTGGTGGAGTGGAATGTGGAGTTGCTTAAGGTTGACAAGACAATTACAGTAGAGGGACAGTCCCAGTGTGGAATCAAAGATCTACTTTTGCAATTGGGTGTGAGTCCTGAAGAAGTGGAGGGGATGAGTGCGAAGGATAAAATTGCTATCAATAGATTGAGTGATATCCTTGCTAAACTGGGCATGAGTCCTAAAAAAGCAGAGGAGATGCTGTTACATGGCCTTAAGCAAGCTCTTATCAAGGCTGGGTTTAATCCTGAGGAAGCAAATAAACTGTTAGAGTTGGGTGGGCAACAAGGAAAGAGTATATCCCTTAAAGAATTGATAGGCCTTTTAAATAGAAATGTAGAGGGTCTTTCCGAGGGAGATATCGCTCATCTCTCAGAAAAAGAGGGACATTCTTTAGGTGACAAGGCTACATCCCACCATGGTCAAGGGGAGGCTGAGCTCACTAGCCGCGGACACATTGAGAGTGGTACCATAGTCACAAGAGAAGGAGAGGGGGGAAAGGCACAGGTTGATTTTGAACAAGTGATGTCTAAGATGGGAACAAGAGAGCCTACTTCCCAAAAGGTTATGGAACAAGTAGTGAAAGGGGCAAAGATACAGGTAGAAAGCGGTCAAACCAGAGCGAAAATCTATCTGCAGCCTCCAACACTTGGGAAATTACATATGTATATCATTACCAAGGAGAATCAGGTGAGGGCTACCTTTGTTACAGAAACACCACAAGTGAAAGAGATTATTGAGAGCAACCTACCTCAATTACGTCAGAGTTTTCTCCAGCAGGGCTTAAAGCTAGAACACTTTAATGTCTTTGTAGGCTACCAGCCAAGTGGCAATCAAACCGAGCAGCACAGTTTATTTGATGCAGTTAAGTCTAATCGTTTAGATAGAGAAGGTCTGGATGGAGAAGATAGTTTTACTATAGATGAGACGATAAAAGGGGTTAGAGGTAACCATATAGTTGACCTCTTTATATGAGAAAAGAAAGGAGAGATTAAAATGGCAATTATTAATCCAATCACTTATTCCCCCCTTACCTCTACTGCTCATGGTGCTACTTCTGGCAGTGAAAATAAAGAGATGGGCAAGGATATGTTCTTTCAACTTCTCCTTACTCAACTTCAGAATCAGAATCCTCTAAACCCGATGGACGGAACAGAATTCACTGCCCAACTTGCTCAATTTAGCCAGTTAGAACAGCTCACTAATATGAATAACACCTTAGACTTTCTCCAGTTATATCTCGCATCGTTAAATAATGCACAAGCAGTAGACTTTATCGGAAAGGAGATTGAGGCGAATGGGGATTCAACCCAATTATCAGAAGGTGGTTCCGCCTCTATAAATTATGAATTGATGGATGATGCCTACTCGGTTATCATTAAGATTTATGATCAGAATATGCAGCTGTTAAGGACAGTTGAATTGGGATCTCAAAATTCTGGAGGACAGGAATGGGTGTGGGACGGAAAGGATAGTGGAGGAAAACAGGTGGATGCTGGAACTTACACCTTTGAGGTCTCTGCGACCGATGTCGATGGGGAAGAGGTTGCAGTCAATACCTATCTCAGGGGAATCGTTACGGGTGTAACCTTTGAAGATGGCATTACCTATCTGATGTTAGGAACGCAGAAGGTAGTCATAGGGGATGTCATTAAGGTGCATGATCAGGAAGTGGTTGCAGAGAGAGAGCCTCAATCAAAAGTAGAAAAAACACTGGATGTAGTGGAAAATATAGGCAAATTTATGAGGAATGCTGCACCCATTGCAGCAATGTTTTTATAAAAGTGCTTACAAAGGAGGTGAGATGAGATGTTAAGTTCACTCTATTCAGGGGTAACAGGTATTAACGCAGCAGGTTATACCATGTCAGTCATCGGTAATAATATCGCCAATTCCAATACGGTGGGGTTTAAAGCTGGTTATACCTCTTTTGCTGATATCTTAAGTCAGAGCTTGGGAGGAGCAGGTGGAGGCCAGATAGGCCGAGGAGTAAATCTGACAGATGTTGGTACCGTTTTTAACCAGGGCTCTTTTGAAAACACCACCAATGGTACTGACCTGGCTATTGAAGGAGCTGGATTTTTTATAGTGGCTGATAACACCGGCACCTACTACACCCGTGCAGGTAATTTTATTATGGATGATGAGGGGTACCTAGTCAATCCCAGTGGTTTTAGGCTACAAGGATACGGGGTAGATGCAACAGGAGCGCTTATCACCACTATGGCCGACATCAACGTAGGGCAGATTTCTTCTGCCCCGAATCAAACCAGTACTTTTAGAATTGCAGCCAACCTGGATGGTTCTGCTACTACAGGGTATCAATACTCCACCACTATCACTGTCTACAATTCCATTGGTGAGGCAATTCCCTTAACCATTACCTTTACCAAGCAAGCCGGTGCCAATGCATGGGATTATGTAGCTAGTATTCCTGGCACTATGGGAACGATAAACCCAGCCACGACAGGTACAGGTGCGGTTGAATTCGATACTGATGGAAATCTGGTAAGTGTTAATGGAACAACCAATTTCGGAGATGTGGATATTTTCCTCGAGCTAGTGGCTGGCAGCGGTGGTGCAGATTTCACTGTGAGCTGGGATCTCTGGGATTCGGCTACAAGTGCTCCCACTACAGACTTAACGGGGTATGCTGCTGCCTGTGATACCAGTTTTCTTGACCAGGATGGCTACGCCCCAGGGTCTATCCAGGCTATCTCCGTAGACCAGGATGGACAAATAATAGGGCTCTTTACTAATGGTCAGACCCGCACCCTGGGACAGGTGCTTTTGGCAGATTTTATCAGTCCCTGGGGATTAACCAAGATGGGGAGAAGCCTCTATGCGGAATCGGCTACCTCAGGCCAGCCTACCATCGGTACTCCTGGCACTGGCGGTCGTGGAAGGATTTCGGCCAACTCACTTGAGATGTCCAATGTAGATATGGCTTCAGAATTTGTCAAAATGATTACCACCCAACGTGCCTACCAGGCAAATGCCAGGGTAATTACCACCAGTGATCAATTGCTCTCAGAGCTAATGCAGATCAAGCGATAGTAAGAGGGGATCAGGGGAATCTCTTTAAGGACTTCCCTCCCCCCCCCTTTTTTTTTCACTAAAACCTAAAGTAGTTTGAGAGTTTTAGTATCCAAAACCTACAATTTGGGTTGAAGGTTATGAAGGAAAATAGAGGGCTTTTACGAATTGGAGATGTAGCCGAGATTACCAAGGTGCCCATCCATACACTGAGATACTGGGAAAGCATGTTCAGAGAGATTGTGAGTCCTTGCCGAAGCAGGGGCGGTCAGAGAAGGTATAGTGAGAAGGATATAGGGAAGATACTTAAGATCAAAAGGTTGCTCAAGGAAGAAGGCTATAGCATTGCCGGTGCGAAACGCATCCTAAATAATGGTGAGAGGGAAGATGAATTACCTCTTTCTTATCCAAGAAGAGCAGTTAATTGGTCACATATTGCTCAAGAGGTTACTGAATTGATTCGGGAACGATTATCAAACGGGATAGATCAGGTGTGAGTGATGAAAAAGGTCAAAAAACCCACCATTAGCCTCTGTATGATTGTTAAAGATGAAGAGGAGTTTCTTGCGCAGTGCCTTCAAAGCGTTAAGGACGTGGTAGATGAGATAGTACTAGTGGATACAGGTTCATCTGATGCAACCCTTGATATTGCTCACAGTTTTAAGGCCAAGATCTTTCGGCATGAGTGGAAAGAAGATTTTAGCAATGCCAGGAATGTTTCCCTCAAATACGCAACTTGCGAGTGGATTCTTTTTTTAGATGCGGATGAGGTACTCGATAAGAACAGTGCAAAAAAAATGAGCGAGGTATTGCAACGCACTAAATACTTTGGATTCTTCTTTTGTATTTATAATGTAAAAAAAAATGGTTTTGTTTCAGGAAGACACTACACGGTAAGACTATTTCACAATCAGGAAGGTGTTCATTTTGTAGGGAAAATTCATGAGCAGATCTTCCCTATGGGCAAGCTTGCTTATTCCGGTATGAGCATCTATCACTTTGGTTATGATCTTGAACCGGAGACAATAAAAAGGAAGAAAGAAAGGAACGCTCGTATCTTAAAACAGGTACTTGCTATACGTAGAGAGGACCCTGTAGTGAGATATCACCTAGCAAACACCCATCTTCTGCTTGGTGAATATGAGCAAGCCATAGAGCATGCAACCAAAGGAATGGAGCTCACAGAAGCATTAAAGGAGGAAAATTATCTCTACTTGGCTACGCTTCAAGTGCTAACATCAGCTTATTGTCAAATGGGGGAATGGGATAAGGCAGAGACATGGTGTTTGGAGGCTTTAGGTATACGTGATGACTTTATTGATGCCCTTCACACCTTAGCACGTATTTACATGATAAAGAATGACTGCAGAAAGGCCCTCCTCACCTACCATAGATTCTTAGAAAAGAAGAGACTTATCGATTGCGAGCCAGAAAGGGGGTTCTTCTTCCGGTGCCTTAACTCATGGGGAAGAGAGGCAGAGGTCTACAATGATTTAGGTGGCATCTTTTATGAGAATGGTAATCTGGATAGGGCTATCGAGGAGGTGAGAAAGGCAATCGCACTTCTGCCCAATGATGCCAGGGCGTATTATAACCTTGGTTCGGCTTTTACTGCAAAAGGGTACTTTAAGGAAGCAGAAGAAAGCTTTAAGAAGGCACTTGAGATAGAACCAGCTTACCGAGAGGCAGAAGAAGGATTGAAAAGGTTAAAGCGCACCTTGGCAACTTAATATGATGCATGAGTGTTTCTTTATATTCTATATCCTGTCTCCTGCATCTTTCATCTTGTATCTTTTGGTCATTTGAATTTGTTTCGGATTTCGAATTTATAAAAGGGCGAAAGCGGGTTCTCGGTCAGACACTCATTAGTTTTCTGTGAATATCTGCGAAAATCCGCGTCCTAATTAATTTAAGGAGGTTGGTACCCATGGAAAAAACACAGGAGAAAATGAGAAGGAGTACTGAAAAGGCTTGTCTTCTCAAAAAGGGGGAATCAAAGCAGGATATAACACAGAAGGGTGATGAAAGAAAACAGCGGATGGATGCGACCCACTATTTTAAATTGGGGAACGAATATATGGAGAAGAGTGAATTCTTTAAAGCAATTGCTATGCTTGAAGATGCAATAACCTTGGACCCCTCTTGTCTAGAAGTCTATTTAAAGATAGGGCACTGCTATGAAAAGCTTAAGAGGTATGAGGATGCCATTTCCTACTATGAGAGGGCATTGAAGCTTAATCCATCACACCCCGGGATACGATATAGCCTAGGGGTATCTCTCCAGCTTTTAGGGTTGCATAGGGAAGCGGAAAAGGAGTATCTGAAAGTACTGGCATTGGATCCCAATCATATAATGGCTCGCAATAACCTGGCAGCAGTTTATTTGCAAGAGGGGAAAAGAGAGAAGGCGATTGAAGAGTTTAAAAAACTAGTGGAGGTGGATCCCCATAATCCTGACTTTCGAGGTAATCTTACAATCGCCTCTGGAGAAGAGCATGGTAGCCGAAAGAAGAGGACGTGTATAAAGAGAGGGATTAGTCTCTGTATGGTGATAAGGGATGAGGGAGAAGAGGTAAAATATTTCTTTAATCTTGTTTTCCCCTGGGTTGATGAGATTATTGTGGTAGACACAGGTTTAAGCAGTGATGGTGTCAAGGTGGCAAAAGATTTTGGGGCGAAGGTTGTGTATCATACCTGGGAAAAGGATTTTAGTGAGGCGAGAAATGTCTCTTTGCACCATGCGAGCTGTGAGTGGATCTTGGCACTGGATGCAGATGAGTTTATTAGTAAAGATGGATTTTCTTATTTGAGATCACTTATACGTAGTAAGGATTTTGAAGGGTTTCGTTTCATCCAGCGAAATTACAGGGATAATCCCAGCCTCTCCTGGTGGGTACCCTGCACGGATAGGATCAAACAGGCATGGAATTGTTGTGGATGGATTCCCTCCTACCCTGTGAAGTTGTTTAGAAACCATGAGGAGATTTTTTTTGAGGGTATCATCAGAGAAAGTGTTGATAGATCGATCTATCGTAAAGGGGTAAAGATTGGTAAAGCCAATATACTGATTCACCATTCTGAGTATTTCATTACTCCCGAGAAAAGGACAGCCCGGGAAAAGATCCTTTTAGAGTTGGGAAAGAGGCAGCTTGCACTGACACCTGGGGATCCTCACGTGTATTATGACCTAGCCCTAAGGTATGCCCAGTTAAATGAACCTGATCAGGCTATTACTGCTTTCAGGAATTTAATGCGTGTGGTGCCTAAAAGTTATGATGCATGTAATGATTTAGGAAACGTCTATTTTGAAAAGGAAGAATATCAAGAGGCAAAAGACCTCTACCTGCAATCTTTAAGAGTGGAGCCTCGTTTCTTTCAAGCACACTATAATCTGGCTAATCTTCATCTACTTACAGGGGAACTGGATAAATCTTGGGATGCATACCACCGTGCACTAGAGATATATCCTGAGTGTGCTCATATTTATAACAATCTGGGGATAATCTATGAGAGGAGAGGAGATGATGAAGAGGCCATAAGAAAATGTGAGCAGGCCATTTTTCTTAATCCTTTTTTGCCACAGGCATATAATAATTTGGGTGTGCTCTATAATAAAAAGGGTGAGAGGTTAAGAGCGAAAGAGAGCTTCTTGAAAGCTATAGACCTCAATGCCGGTTATGCTGAGGCCTACTGTAATTTAGGAAACCTGCACTTAAGTGAGGGGAAGAGGGATAAGGCTGAAAAGGATGTTTGAGGAAGTCTGGAAATTTAACCCAGGGTTTCTAAGGGTGAAGGATAATAGAGGTTGAAATTTATGGTAAGTGAAGAGTATACTATAACTATGATGGTATTATCACTTACTCCAAAGTTAAGAAGAGCTCCTGTATGGGCAGCGAGTTTGTTAGCACTTTTTGTTATTTACGATGGATCCTATGGAGAAAGTGCGCTGGATTACTGGAGGAAAGCGCAGCAGTTGCAGGAACAAGGCAACCTTAAACAGGCCTTAGAACTCTATACGCAAGGTCTCCACATTGAGCCTCAACACCAACATGCCTATAAGATCTATAATAATCGGGGATTACTCTATTGTGCTTATGGAAACTATCTCAAGGCATTGGATGACTTTAATAAAGCCATTGAGTGTAACCCAAAGGATAGTGAACTCTATTATAACAGAGCTAATGCCTATCGTGCCCTCAAAATGGTCGAACAGGCCATCCTTGATTATACTATTACCATTCAGTTAGATCCTCATAATGCTTTAGCCTATAATAACCGGGGAAACCTCTATCTTGAAAAGGGGAATCTAGATAAGGCTGAAGCCGACTACTATAAGGCGATTCACGCTAATCCCAAAGATAGCGAGTTTTACTGTAATCGTGGGAATCTCTATAGGATCAAAGGTTACTATGACCGTGCCCTTTCAGATTTTGATAAAGCCATAGCACTCAACCCTTACAATGCTGTTGCCTCTCACTATAGAGCTATGGTTCATTTCGATAAAGGTAACTATAGAAAGGCTAAAACTGACATAGATGACGCTGTGAGGATCAATCCTGAAGATCCAGAGCTCTATTGCAGTCGAGGTGATATTTGTAGGGCTGAAGGATACTATGATTGGGCTGTTGCAGATTATAGTAAAGCAATAAAATTGAGTCCTAATTATGCCTCTGCTTTTAACCGAAGGGGAAGCACCTATTTTGAGAGAGGAGAGTTCGTAGAAGCCATAGAGGATTTTACTAAAGCCATCAAAATTAATCCCCGATTTGCACGCGCTTATTATAATCGGGGAGATGTCTATCTTGAACAGAAAAGGTATGAGGATGCACGGAAAGATTTTACCAAAGTTATTTCCCTTAATCCTTCATATTATCAAGCCTACTACAAAAGAGGAAGTATCCATTTCATACAGGGCAATTATGCTCAAGCTATTGATGATTGCACAAAAGCTATTGAGCTTAATAATCCTTACAGGGATGCCTATTATCTTCGAGCACGGTCGTACCGAGCTCAAGGAAAAATCCAACAAGCCAAAAGCGATCTTAAAAAGGTTGAGGAATTGGGCGGAAGTCCAGCTATAGAGGGGTCAAGTGATTTTAAGTGATCTATAGGATGCATTTGAAAAAAAAGAAGGCAAGAGGTAAAAGGTATGGTGCTATAAAGATAAATGAAGATGGTTTAAAGAACTTACTTACTTCACTGAGGACTTTTGCCAATATACGCCAACTCCATCAATATTCTGAATAGGACTTGTGATGTTACGGTGTTTTCTAAAATCGTGTACTGCTGCACGACACCCCCGTACAGCACCATAATCGTCGACAATGACATACCCACCCGATGACAATTTGTCGTAGAGGTATATAAGTCCCTCAGTAGTCGATTGATACATATCTCCGTCCAAACGCAATATGGACAGTTGCTCAATTGAGGCGTCAGGTAAAGTATCTTTAAACCAACCTTTTAGAAACTTTACTTGTTCATCAAGTAAATCATATTTAGCAAAGTTAGATTTTACTTCTTCAAGAGATATCTTTAGGGGTTCATAGGTATGATGAGTATCACCCCCATCCTGTGGGTACAGATCAGGATCGGGTTCTGGTAAGCCTTCAAAAGAATCTGCACACCAGACCACTCGATCGGTGATCCCATAAGCTTTTAATATTGCCCTCATGTAAATACATGCACCTCCTCGCCATACACCAGTTTCTATTAGATCGCCAGGAATGTTATGGGTAATGACGTTTTCCGTTAGTCTCCTAAGATTAGTCATGCGTTTGTTACCAATCATAGTATGTGCTTTTGATGGCCAATCCAGTCCACAATCCCTTATTTTTGAGTTGTATTTACCGCCAGACCAATTGTCCTGTGGCGGGTCCTCATAAATTGTATTGGTTATGCATTTTTGAATAAGGTCTAGATATAAAGATTGTGATACTGTTTCACCTAGCATATTGCTCTGCTTCATCGAATTTAAAATGCTAGTACACGATAGAGTACAATTCTTTTCCAAAAATTAACCCAAAGTCATTGCGAGTGCAGCGAAGCAATCTCTACATGCTGGGAAACCAATGAGATTTCGAAGACTGTTCCAGGTCTTTTTTAAGAGATTGCTTCGGTTGCATTTGATAACCTCTTAAATGGCAGAATACTATACATCTTTTTAACGAAGTGATCTGCTAGAGTGTATTGGGACAGAAGATCCAATCCAGTCAAGATCAGAGTCTTTTAATCCAACCCTAATGCGTGTTTTAGAAAAACAGCTTGTGAGTGCTGTCTCATTAAATTAAATCCTTTTTCAGCAATTTCTTTTCGAGAACTTTCTTCTTTCAAATATTCAATACATTTTTCAACCAGTTCTTCGTAAGTCGAAAAAACCATACCCTTGGCAAAGGGTTTTTCTAAATCATTATCATGGCCTAATTCTGAAATAACGAATTTTTTGTTTGCAAGCAAATAGGAAACTCGGACAATCTCAAAAACCCGTGCTTCATAGTAATGAATGTTTAAAATGACTTTTGATCGGGCAATGTATCTATCACGCTTTTTCCCATACAGTCCAAAAAGGCCTATGATGTTCAGGCCATTATTTTTTAGTTCCTTTAAAATCTCCATGCGCCGATCATTTAAACTCCCATAGAGAAGAACATCAATATCCTCTTCAAATTGAGGAATTTTGGTTAACTCTGGTTCATAGCCAATGCCGCAATATGTTACATTATTTACACCACACTTTTTCAACTCTTGAATATTTCGATAGCTATAATCCCAAACAGGATAAGACCTCAATATGTTCAAGTATGATTGAGACATCCAGGGTGAATCTAAGTGGATCTGCTCTAAGTTAAATAAAATAAGGTTTTTTGGAATATCCGATAAACCGAGTTGAGGAATTAGGTTGCAACCTAAAACAATGGCTTGACCAACGATATCTTTCACATTTGTGACAATTGGTGCCTCAAAACCAAGCTTAGAAATCCCGCAGTTTAAACTAGTGGCAATTTCGTCGAATGCGCTGCTGTGGACGTAACCAGGAGGGCTCACAACCCAAATACAATACTGCATATTTAGGCCCTTCATTTTCCTATAAAGCGTTCGAGCTGCTGCTGATCCCCCTTACTTAAAGGGACTTTTTTTAATTTAACAAGCATTGAATCAACGGCACGCGGCGTACGCACAATTTCTTGTATATTTTTACCACGTGCTTGTAGCTGGATACCGAATTGGCTTAATTTAAGATTAAGCTTATCGGAAGCAAATCTGGCTTCATCCCACCCCATATACCAAAACCAGTCTGTATAGTAGAGCCAGCTGTTTTCATTAAAAGCCCGAACATGTGTTGGATCTTGCCAAGCACCAAGAGACAAATCATAGGGAACATTAATCTCAAAAATGCCACCTATCTTCAAAAGATCTAGGCAACTTTTCATGCAGACGGTTAAATTTGGGATATGCTCCAACACATCATAAGCAATAATTTTTTCGAACAGGTTCTTTTTAATCTCTATTTCACCAAACCGCGTGGTTTTAAATTTTTGGCTTTTGCCTTTTGGGAGAGGTTTGTTGAGATCATAGATAATATCGGGATCCCAATAGTCATTGATATCAAGATTCAAAAAATTGTATTTAAAGTTTTTCCCACTGCCAATATTTAACTGTTTTGGAAATGACATAAAATCTACCTCAGTTCCTGGGACAGTAGTTTAAACTCTATACAGCCCAGTGCCTGGTTCTCTTAATCTGTCAAGAAGATGAGCACCCCTTTACCTATTATAGGTTGTTCTGTGACACATGGAGTTTTTAAGCAAGAATAAGACCAACAAAAATCTTATCCCCCACCCCCCCTTAATTGTATTCCTATCCTGCCACACACAAATCGCAACACAAAACCGCATGAGACTCACCATTCCACTATCTAGTTATTCCAATTGTTTAAGCCTAAGCTACCTTCACTCTCCTCTTTAAAGAATTACTTAATTTTTAAGGTATTCAACTATGTCAATTTTATGACATTAATACAAAATAATGACGAGTTAAGGGGGGGAGAGTTACCATTTTATCAACTAGTTAATTATTCAAATCACTTTATAAAGGTGGAGAACTCTATTTTTTCTCTTATAATTAAGCTATTTAGAGATTATCTGCTTTTTTAAGAATAAAAACAGATAGCAAGGGACAACTGTTTTGCTTGGCACAGTATTTGCTCAGTTTACTATTGAATTTATTTCTTTGTTTTAAAAACTACCACTGATGGCATTCTATGGATATAGCTACATTTTTAGGCATTGTCTCCGGTTTCTCTATGGTTGTTATCGCTATAAAAATGGGGGGTGGGCTGCTTTGGTTCTGGAACCCACCCTCTGCAATGATAGTAATGGGTGGAACGTTGGCCATTACCCTGATCAACTATCCTCTCTCTGATGTCTTAAGCGTGATGAAGGTATTGAAAAATGCCTTTCTCTATCAGATTCCCCAACCCACCGCTTTAGTTCCTGATATTGTTGAGCTCTCTAGAGTTGCGAGACGTGAAGGGATTTTGGCACTGGAGAAGAAGGTTAAACGGATGAATGACCCTTTTTTGGGCAAGGGGGTGGAGTTGGCAGTTGACGGTATGGAACCTGATACCATAAGGGGAATAATGGAAAATGAACTCATGTTTACCGAGGATCGACATAAAAAAGGGGCAGAAATTTTTACCGTGATGGGTACCTTCGCCCCCGCTATGGGGATGATAGGCACCTTAATTGGTCTTGTACAGATGTTAATGGTGATGGATGATCCCAAGGCTATAGGTCCAGCTATGGCTGTTGCCTTGATTACTACTTTCTACGGTTCTATCATGGCAAACTTGATGTTCTTACCTATTGCGGGGAAACTGAAGGTGCGAAGGGAATACGAATTAAAGTATAAACAATTAATTATCGAAGGGATTGCCTCCATCCAGGTGGGAGACAATCCTCGAGTGGTTGAACAGAAGCTTCATACCTATCTTT
>Ga0209427_10003512_pt1 | contig 18365 bp, 13 predicted proteins | sample DeeMarSWOR136_30_FD_187465 | JGI IMG/M metagenome (GOLD analysis project Ga0209427, IMG submission 187465) | Marine sediment microbial communities from White Oak River estuary, North Carolina - WOR-1-36_30 (SPAdes) (version 2) | ecosystem: Environmental > Aquatic > Marine > Intertidal zone >...
CGGCCCCCGCCTGTATGGCCAGGAAATCGATGCCCTGAAAGAAATCGAGAAAAAATGGGGGGAAATTCAAAACTACCTGGTCGCCCTGTTTTCCTCACAAGGGCTCGAAATGATCGAAGCCGAAGAGATGAGCATCTTCCCTGGAATGGAGGAGCTTTTCAGTCTGATGGAGATTCGCAACTATCACAAATCTTCAGACTTTGATGTGATCATCGTGGATTGTGCTCCTACGGGGGACACTCTCCGGTTTTTGAGTGCCCCTGAAGTGACGAGTTGGTATTTGAAGCACATCTTCCCAATCCAGAGGACTGCAGCCAAAGCTGTTCGACCAGTGGCCAGCCGAGTTCTTCCCTTTCCCTTTCCAGAAGACAGGGTTTTCGCGGCCATGAAGAATCTAACCACCCAACTGGCGGAGATGAAGGACATTTTATCCGATTCCCGAATGACCTCTATCCGGCTGATCATCAATCCTGAAAAAATGGTCATCAAAGAGGCCCAGAGAGCCTTCACATTCTTTAGTCTGTTCGGCTATTCGGTGGACCTGATCATCGTCAACCGCATCCTCCCGCCTGAAGTTCAAGATGTGTATTTCAGAATATGGAAAACCACCCAAGCCAAATACCTCCAGATGATTAAAGAGTGCTTTTCGCCCTTGCCCATCCTGTCCTCAGAACTCTTTACGCAAGAAATCGTCGGAAAGGAGCTGCTCTCCAGGTTGGCCGAGAAGGTTTACGGCGAAGAAGATCCGACTCGATTGTTCTTCACGGAAAAACCTCTCCTGATTGAAAAGGCAGACGGGGGGTTTGACATGCTCCTCCACCTCCCATTTGTGGATAAATCAGACTTGGCTCTTTCTCAGAGAGGAGAAGAACTCCACATCCAAGTGGGCAGCTACAAGAGAAATATTCTCATCCCTCAGACTCTGCTTAACCTCTCGATCAAGGAGGCTAGATTCGAGAGTGACAAGCTCAAAATTTCTTTCCGTCATTAAAATCTCAAAAACATGAAGAGAAAGGAGGTGAGTCAATGAGCAAAGAGAAAAACCGAGAAATCAGAATCTCCATCCCGGAGGATATCTTTTGCTTCTTCTTTCCTGAAAAGACAATTGATCATGTTATCCAGGCCAAGAAGGAAATGCTCCTCGCCTTCCGGTCGCTGATCGATGCCAAAATTGAAGCTTTGGAGAAGAGAGGGGAAGAGAAGACAGCCAAAAGAAGAAAAATCAAAGTCGAATAAGACTTCAGGGGACTTCGGAGTCAGAGGGTTGACTTGATTCTGGATTAATATTAGAGTATTTGTGCTTTAAAAACCCTAAAAAGAAGGGAAAAAAGACAAAGATCCCGATGAGCACCCAAACTCAGCAGGCGAACAGGATTTTACCTAAAAGACTCCTCTCCTCATCCTACGACTTGATAAGCCGCTTAGCCTACCTTTTCATAAAACTCAAGATCAGTCCCAACGCTATCAGCCTGACCGCCCTCGTGGCTGGAATGGGGGCCGGTTTACTCTTCTTTCTCGAGAAACCTCTGTCCGCAGGTCTGGTCATTATCCTCTGCGGAATCTTCGATATCATAGACGGAAAGGTGGCGGCCAGCACTAAACGAACTAGCCTTTTTGGAGCCATATTCGACTCCACGCTGGATAGATACTCAGAGTTTTTCATCTACATCGGCCTGGCCGCTTACTTCAGGAACCATTGGGCCCTTTGGGTGGCGATCTTAGCCTTCCTCGGGTCGGCCATGGTCAGTTACACCCGAGCCCGGGCCGAAGGTTTGGGGATAGAATGTAAGATTGGCATCATGCAGAGGGCCGAACGGCTGGTCTTTCTCTGTCTCGGCTCGATTATCGGATCTCTGGCCAGAATCTTCGATCCGGTCATGATCGCTGTTCTGGCCGTGATTGCTCTTATCTCCAATTTTACAGCCTTCCAAAGAGCCTTCTATGTTAAAAAAATCGAGAAACAAGGGAAACTAAGAAAGGAGGATTGAAGGAATGGATAAAATCAGAGTGGCCATCATCGGCGTCGGAAACTGCGCGTCGTCTTTAATTCAAGGAGTGGAATATTATAAAAATGCCAAGGAGACGGATTTTATTCCTGGAGTCATGCATATCAACCTGGGGGGCTACCATATCCGGGATATTCAATTCGTGGCGGCCTTCGATATCGACAGGAACAAGGTGGGAAAGGACCTCAGCAAAGCGATGTTCACTCCACCTAATAACACATTTAAATTCTCCGATGTCCCTCATCTCAACGTGAAGGTGGAGCGAGGGATGACTCATGATGGTTTGGGCAAATATCTCTCTCAAATCATAAAAAAAGCCCCCGGGGCCACAGCGGATGTTGTCGGCATCCTGAAGGAAACCAAAGCCGATGTGGTCGTTAGCTATCTCCCTGTGGGGAGTGAAGAGGCGACAAAATGGTACGTCGAGCAAATTCTCGAAGCAGGTTGCGCTTTCATCAACTGTATTCCTGTTTTTATTGCTAGCGAAAAATACTGGCAGAAACGTTTTGAAAGAAAGAACCTGCCCATCGTCGGAGACGATATAAAATCTCAGGTCGGAGCCACCATTCTGCACAGAACCCTGACCAACCTCTATCTTGACCGCGGCATGCCCATCGACAGGACATATCAGTTGAACACGGGAGGAAACACAGACTTCCTCAACATGCTGGAACGAGAACGACTGGCCTCCAAGAAAAAATCCAAGACGAACGCAGTGACCTCTCAGATCAAAGCCAGAGGACTCGATATCGATCCGGATAACATCCATGTCGGTCCCAGTGATTATGTGCCCTGGCAGAAAGATAACAAACTCTGTTTCCTCCGGATAGAGAGCCGCCATTTCGGAAATGTACCCACTTACCTCGACTGCCGCTTATCCGTCGAAGACTCCCCGAATTCTGCTGGTGTGGTCATCGATGCTATCCGCTGTTGTAAGCTGGCTCTGAACAACAAAATCTCCGGCGCCCTCTTCGCTCCCTCCTCCTATTTCATGAAGTCACCTCCCAGACAATACACGGATACAGAGGCCCGGGATATGACAGAAAAATTCATAAAAAAATATGCAAAAACAGCCCCGAAAACGGCCAACAAAAATATAGTTAAGAAAAAGAAATAGAGCTTCCTGTTTTCTTAGTTCAAAACTTTAAGAGGAAGCTGTTTTGAACATCTCTTTCACCTGAGATTATATCCAGATGGAGGTTCATCCATTTTTTTTGAAAGCTATTCAGGTACTCAAGGCGGGGAAAAACTGACAAGATAGAATTCCATGAATAGAAAAAAATTCTTACTGTTTCTGTTCGGGGCTTATTTCCTTTTCACTCCGTTTTTGGCCGCCAAGGAGACTGGAGACATCCAAGGAAAAGTCCTTGACGAGGAGGGAGAAGGCCTGCCAGGAGTTCTTATCCTCGCCAAAAGCCCAAACCTCCAAGGACTCCGTTCCGTCCTTTCCTCGAAAAACGGCGAATTTCGTCTCTCTCTACTTCCTGTAGGAACCTACACTTTGAGCTTCGAGCTTGAAGGCTTTACTCCAGTCATCCAGGAGAATGTGATTGTTAGACTCGGTCAGGTCATTGACCTGAGAATCGTAATGACCTTTAAAGAAATCCAAGAAGAAATCGTCGTGACGGCTAAAGCCCCACTCATCGATAAAACTTCTACAGATACAAGCTTTCACTTGAGCAGTGAGGATCTGGAACTTTTACCTTCTCAGAACAGGACCGTTGTCGATGTTGTCAAATTCACACCAGGAGCGGCCGGAGTCAGGGTGAACACGCGACGAGGCGTGGCCATCGAAGGCCAACCAAGCTTCCGGGGCGAGGGAGAGGAAGGAAACAACTGGATCGTGGATGGACTCTCCATCAGCGGCGTTCGCCTGAGAAATTCAGGCCCCCGTCTCAATTTTGATTCCATCGACGAGATCCAGATCATATCCGATTCCTTCAGCCCTGAGTTCGGCTCAGCCTATGGTGGTATCATCAACATGGTCACCAAAAGCGGGGGGAACGAAATCGAAGGTGAATTCTCCTTGGTCTTCAGCGATAAAAGACTCCAGTCCACGCCGCAGGAGCAACTCTCAGTCTTCGGGGCTCCGGATCGCTTTTCCAACTACAATTGGTATTTCAACTTAGGAGGTCCTTTAATCAAGGATAAACTCTGGTTTTTCCTATCTAATAATCTCTTCATCGATACCCAACAGACACGAGACACGACAATCGATTACTTCGCCGTTCCTGGAGGCCAACTAACGACGAGAGCCAACAACCTTTTTGCCAAACTCACCTATGCCCTCAACAGCAATCATAACATCTCACTGACAACGATCTATCAGAAATCTTTAGGCCAAAAGGGAGGTTTAGGCATCCCTGATTTATACGACGAGAAGCATCTTTCGGACTTCATATTCCGGTTGAATTATAAAGGAATTTTAAGCCCTTGCACATTTATCGAGACCGGATTGGGGCAGGTTACCAGGGATTCCTTTATCGAACCTGTGGACGAAGATTTAGGACCGAGTCAATACTACATCCAGGACTTGGCCCGCAATACTAATAACTCATACGGTAAGGTGACAGATGACCAGAAAAGACTTGATTTTTCCCTCAAACTGACCAAGTTTTTCGAAACAGAAGGTTTTGGACGGCACGAAATCAGCGTCGGGTTGGAATACTACACTTTTTCCTCTGAATTCGGAGTGGATTTCACCGGGAAAGAAGAGGATATTTTTCCGGATGACGGGTTTGAAAGCGGGACAAAAATCTACTTTGATTCATGGCGGGAGGGGCAAAGGAATCCCACCCTTTTCTACGAGTATGGTGCCTTCAACTTCATAAATTCCTCACGAGGCTTCGGACTCTTCTTCAAGGATAAGGTCACCTGGGGCCGATTCACATTCATGGCCGGAGCTCGTTCTCAAACTCAACTCAGCCTTGACAATAACGGGGAAAAGCTCTGGTCCTGGAATCTCAATGATTTTTTATCGCCGCGCTTTTCCCTAGCTGTGGACCTCACAGGTGACGGCGTCAACATCCTGAAATTGGGCTGGGGCAGGTTTTCTGACATGATCACTACCATGCCTTTAGGTTTACTCAATTCCGGGGCGGGGTTGACATTCCGAACTTACAACTGGATCGGGCCCGTCAACCCGACGGCTGACGAGATTCATACACCATCCAACTGGGAATTCAACAATGAACAAAAAGCTCAACCTTTTGAAATTGCCGAAGGATTAGATCCCAACTTCCTGACACGCTACCTCGTTGAGTACGACCGGAGGCTGGGAAGAGATTGGGCTTTCAAAATCCGGTATATCCGAACCAAGGCCGAAGACCTCTTAGAGGTTCTGGCGTTGTTAGACATTGAAAAAGGGTTTGTTTTCCTCTTCGATAACTTTGAGTATAAAAGACGGAATTATCATGGCCTCGAATTCGAACTCTTCGGGAAAATGGGTCCTAGGTTTTTCCTGAATGCCTCCTACAATTATTCCTCCGCCAAAGGGACCAATCCAGGCCAGACCGAAACTGGATCCTGGTCACAGGAAGAAGGAAGCACGAATTACCTCGGCATGTTCGGCAATCACATCGCCATCCCTGATCTGCCGGACTTAAGAGAGCTAAAACAGAAGTATGATGCAGAGCTGGCGGGGCTGGGAGGAAGGGGCATCTCGGACGAAGAGAATGAAAGCTGGTACGGCAAGCTTCCGTATTCTATTGACCATTCCGTAAAAGTGAACATGATCTATATGGCTCCCTATGGACTCTCTTTGACGGCGGCTTTTGAGTGGACTTCTGGATATTATTGGGAAAAGCTCGGGTTTGTTCCCTACTTCGGCGGTTACTACTCTTTTCCCGAGGGAAGGGGAACCCGAGAAACACCGGCCCACTCCTACCTCGACATCGGGATAGAAAAAGAACTCGCTCTCCAGAGTCTCGGTCTCTCGAAGAAGATGAGTCTCACCTTCAGGTTGGATGTCTTTAACCTGCTCAATTCCCAAGAAGCCGTTTCCTTCGTCAAGGAGGATATCCCGACTTTCGGCAGGGTCTGGGGAAGGCAGCAGCCACGGCAAGCCAGATTTATGATAAAGCTCAAGTGGTAGATAATCCCCGGCTTCTCACTCGACCGTAACACTTTTAGCCAGGTTTCGGGGTTGGTCCACGTCTGCCCCCCTGATAGAGGCGATGTAATAAGCAAAAAGCTGGAGAGGAAGGGTCGTCAAAAACGGCGTGAAGAGAGGATCGACGACCGGGATAGGTATGACTCTGTCGACTTTCTCTCGGATTTCCTGATCATCTTCGAAAGCCACAGCCAGTATGTATCCGATTCTTGTCTTGATTTCCGAAATGTTGCTCAGCATCTTGTCGTAGACTCTATCCTTGGGAACGATAGTCATGGTGGGCATTTTGTCATCGATCAAAGCGATCGGACCGTGTTTCATCTCCCCCCCGGGATATCCTTCGGCGTGGATATACGAGATTTCTTTCAGTTTGAGGGCCCCTTCCAGCGCGATCGGGAAGCTCACCCAACGTCCTAAGTAAAGAAAATGAGAGAAGGTGGTAAATTCAGCCGCCAACCTTTCTATAGAATCGGCTTGATTGAGAATGTCTTCCATTTTATGAGGGAGGCGCTGGAGGGCTTCAATGTAGGGAAGAGAGCTCTTTTCATCCAAGGTCCCTTTCAACTGACCTAAGTACAAAGCGATAAGGGCCAAAGCAGCCATCTGCGCCGAGAACGTTTTAGTTGCAGCTACTCCAATCTCAGGCCCCGCGTGAGTGTAGAGAACTCCTCCTGCTTCTCTCGCGATTGAAGAGCTCACTACGTTACAGAGGGCCAAGGTGAGAGGATTTTGCTCTTTGACAGACCTCAAAGCGGCCAGGGAATCTGCCGTCTCCCCTGATTGAGAGATGACGATGACCAAAGCTTTTTTGTCCAGAATATAATCGGTATAACGGTATTCTGAAGCATATTCCACATCCACTGGAATCTTGGCCAAGGATTCGATGAAACACTTTCCCACCAGTCCTGCATGATAGGATGTTCCGCAGGCAATAATCACCACTCTTTTGATAGCAGCCAGGGACTGTGGCTCGAGCCCGATTTCATCCATCCAAACCTTTCCTTGGTCGAGCGACATTCTTCCCTTCAGAGTATCCCGGACGACCTGAGGCTGTTCGAATATTTCTTTGAGCATAAAATGCTTGAACCCTCTCTTTTCAACCATAAGGGGACTCCAGGAGATATGCTCAATTTTTTTCTCCAGGTGATGGCCATTAAAATCAAAGAATTTTGCCTCTGAGCTGTCAATAACAGCCATCTCCTCATCCTCTAGAAAGACAATTTTTTGAGTATAGCTGAGGAGGGGATTGATATCAGAAGAGATGAGAAATTCCCTATCTCCTAAGCCGACGACGGTGGGAGGGCCCATCCTGGCAGCTACGATCTTCCCCCTGTCCTCAGTTGAGAGGACAGCGATCGCATAGGCTCCTTCCAGTTCTGCCACGGCCTTTTGAACAGCCTTTTCCAGAGAACCATCAAAATATTTCTCGATGAGATGGGCAACCACTTCAGTGTCTGTCTCAGTCCGGAATATATGTCCTTCTGCTCTGAGTTTTTCCTTGAGCGATAGATAGTTCTCGATAATTCCGTTATGAACGACCACCAAATTCCCTTGGCAATCACGGTGCGGATGAGCATTTTCCTCACTCGGACGACCATGGGTTGCCCAGCGCGTGTGTCCGAGGCCGTAACTCCCTTGGAGAGGCTCTTTCTGAAGACTCTTCTCCAAAGAGCTGATTTTACCCTCGACTCGCCTGATCCAGACCTCCTGCCCATCGACAACGGCGATTCCCGCTGAATCATATCCTCTGTACTCGAGCTTTTTCAAACCATCCACGAGTACAGAGACGACATTTTTCGGTCCCACATACCCGATTATGCCGCACATTATTTTTTCCTCTTCCTCTTGGACCAGCCCGATTTCTCGATTTGCTTCCCTCGAGAGACGGCGAGAGCCTCCGGAGAGACATTCTTGGTAATGGTCGAGCCGGCACCCACGTAGGCGTTTTCCCCAATCTCAACAGGAGCAACAAGCTCTGCTCCAGAACCGATAAAAGCGCCCTTTCTGATGATGGTCCTGTGTTTTTTTTGCCCATCATAATTACAGGTAATAGTCCCTGCTCCTATGTTGACATTCTCCTCAACCGTACAGTCTCCCAAATAGCTGAGATGCCCCGCCTTGGATTTCTCTCCGAACACCGTATTCTTCATCTCAACAAAATTCCCAATCCTGGCCCCCTCCCGGATGATGGATTTGGGGCGAAGACGGGAGAATGGTCCCACTTGGGCCTCAGCCTGGATCGTGCTCTTCTCGATCATGGTTGAGCTGAGAATCTTGACTCTGTCCCCAATCTTAGAATCGATGATATGAACAAAGGGATAGAGCCGACAATCTTGGCCTATAACCGTCTTGCCTTCAAGGTATACGAAAGGGTAGATCACCGTGTCTCTCCCGACTCTGACATCAGTATCAATCCAGGTTGTCGAAGGGTCATAGACTGTAACGCCCTTGTCGGTGAGGGACTTGATTTTCCTGTTTCGGAGAATCTCAGCGGCCTTGGCTAATTCATAACGGTCATTGATCCCCACGATTTCTTCAGGATGAAAGGTTTTGTAGGCGCCGACTCTCTTTCCTTGATTGATCAAGATCTCGATCATATCTGTTAAGTAGTATTCCCCTTTCTTGTTCCTGGTTGATACCTTAGGCAGCGTAAGCAATAGATCTTCGATCCTGAAGAGATAGACACCGGCGTTAATCTCTTTGATTTGGCGCTCTGAAGGAGAGGCATCCCTCTCCTCTACGATCCTTTCAATCTTCTTGCCCGAACGCAGGATGCGGCCAAATCCCGTAGGATCCTCCAATTCCGCACTCAGGAAGGTTAAAGCATTCCCTTGTTTCAAGTGAAAAGCGACAAAGGGCCTCAAGGTTTGAGGCCTGAGCAAAGGCAAATCCGCGTTGATGACAAGCAGGTCCTTCTTGTTTTCCTTGGCCAGAACCCCTTTGGCTGAAAGAACAGCATGAGCTGTCCCCCTTTGGGACCTCTGGACAACAAAACCCACTCTATCCGAGATGGCCTCGGCCATCACCTCCTTCTTCTGATAGCCGACAACGACAAACACTTTCTCTGGCTTCAGCTTCAGGACGCAACGAACAACGTAATCGAGCATAGACTTTCCGAGCAGGGTGTGAAGGACTTTGATTTTTTTCGATTTGAAGCGCGTTCCTTCGCCCGCGGCCAAAACTAGGGCTAAAAAGCCTTCTCTCATGTCATTCTCGTGATCAGTTTAAACTTTTTATCCTCTCTGATGATTTCGAAGTCGCTCTCATTCTGGGCCAGGATACTGAAGCCTTTATCCAACTGAATCGCTTTCTTGAGATGTTCTAAACACTCCTCTATTTTCCCCATCAAACAGTAAGCATCAGCCATGAGATACAGAATTTTTCCCTCTTTCGGCTTCATCTCTCGAGCTTTGTCCAGAAGCTTGAGGGCTTCCTGATAATCTCCCTGATTCACTTTATAAAGACTATGATGGTAATAGTCCTCGAATGATTTGAGCTCAATCTTCTCTTTTTTCAGCCGTGCCTCACAAATGCTCTGGTAAATCCGGGCTCGATCCAGTATTTCCTTCTCGGATGAATATTTCTCGATGAACGCTTTCAAGAGTTCAGAAGCTTTAACTAGTTCTCCTTTGTGGAAAACCTTCATCGCCTGGTCGTAAGCTTTCAATACTTTCAGGAATTCGTCTTTCCTATTGCCTTTTTCTCTCGCCAATTCGGCCCTCCCTTAAAGACTCGAAATATCCATCCATTCTATATCAGACGTCAAAAATTGACAAGGGAAACCGAGCACATCTCTTCCTCTGATAGAGATAAGGCTCGAAGGTCGCCTGCAGGTTCATTTTCCACTCGAAATGCCATTCTCCAATTATGTGAGAAGTGAGTAAATAACCTTTTGGGAGGATTCCCAAGGTGATTTTTTCTATCCTTTCAGGTGAAGGAGGGGATTTCAAGATTTTAAAAAAAAGCCAGAAGATGATTTTATTAAACAAATCTCCAGTACTCTGGGCTTTTCAGAAGAACACGGACAGCTTGAAGATGAAGGCCATGTCCAGCTCTATGGGCTTTAAAATGTCCGATGAGCGGATGCCCGACAAGGGAAAGATCGCCGACGAAATCCAAAATTTTATGGCGGACAAACTCATCGGGGAAGCGGAGGGGGCCGTTGATGACCCCCTGCTCATCCAAGACCAAAGCATTCTCGAAGGATCCCCCGAGGGCTAAGCCCTGCTTCTTGAGGACCTCCACATCCTTTAAAAATCCGAATGTCCGCGCCGGAGCAATGCCCCTCGTGAAATTGTCTCCATTGATGTCCAGGCTCAGCTCCTGCCTCCGGATGGCAGGATGGTCAAATTCGATACTGTAAGTGATCTTGAAATGCGTGTCCGGAGCCCAAGAAACAGAGCCCTCGGCGTCCCCTACGGTGAAGGGTTTGAGAATCACCACGGATTTCCTCTCCAGCGGAAGAGCTTGGCTGCCTGCTCGGTGGAGAAACTCGACCAACGGAGCTGCACTCCCATCCAAGATAGGGACCTCCTCTCCATCCATTTCCACGACCAGACTATCGATTCCGAAGACACACAGCACGGCCAGCAGGTGTTCTAGGGTATGAACTTTTCCCTCCCCATAGACCAGAGAAGTGTGATGGTTGGTTTCGATCCGTCTCCAGTCAAGGGGGAGCTCCAGATTCTTCAGGTCCGTTCTCCGGAAAACAATATGGCCAGATGGGGAAGGTTTTAATCGGAGATGGACCTGTTTGCCGGAATGAACTCCAATTCCTGAGAAGTGGACCTCTTTTTGAGTAGTGAGAATTTTTTTCATCCTGAAACCTTCTTCTTCAGTATAACCCATCTCTAGCTTTATCTGTCAAATGAAACAGAACAGGTGACTGAGGTACTTAAAAATGGGACATGTTCCCTTTTTTCTTGAACTAGGATTTCGACATCATCTATGGTAGACTTTAAAAACGATGAAAAGAAAATTGAAGGATATCATCGATAAGGTATACGAGAAAAAGATTTCGCCGGAGGAGGCACTTAAGCTCCTCAAGGACTATCCCTATCAAGATCTTGATTTTGCCAAAATCGATCATCATCGGGAATTGAGGCGGGGTTTTCCTGAGACGGTCTTCGGACAGGGCAAAACAGAGGCCCAAATCGTCAAGATCGCCAAAGAGATCCTCAAAAAAGGAAGCAACCTCCTGATTACCAAAGTGGAACCGTCTGTGTACGCAAAGATAAAGAAAAAAATGCCAAAAATTCGGTACAATTCTTTGGGTAAAACTATCTACCTCAAACAACAGAGCGCCTCTCGTGGAAAGGGGAAAATTGTGATCATTACTGCGGGAACATCCGACATTCCCGTAGCCGAGGAAGCCTTTGTGACCTGCGACGTTCTGGGTAACGAGGTCGAGAAAATTTATGATGCCGGTGTTGCAGGCATTCACCGGCTGTTCGGCGAGTTTGACAAGCTCACCAGCGCTCGGGTGATCATCGTTATCGCCGGAATGGAAGGCGCACTCCCCAGTGTTGTCGCTGGCATGACTGACATTCCAATAGTCGCCGTGCCAACGAGCGTCGGTTATGGAGCAAGCTTGAACGGCCTGGCCGCACTGCTTGCCATGCTCAACTCCTGCCCAGGTGGAGTGGCTGTGGTGAATATCGACAATGGATTCGGTGCAGCCTACTTGGCCAGTCTCATCAATCATCTGTAGCCCTCTCATCTGATCTAAAAATTCATAACACTTTAATTTTTAATGATTTAGCCGCTTGACAAACGGCCATTTCGCTCCTATATTTACTAAGTATTTTTACACCTAAGAATCAAGTCAATCACGATGGAATTCGCCGACAAAGTGAGGCAAGCTGCCAACATCATCGATATTGCCTCGCAGTATACCACTCTGAGGAAACGAGGAAGAAGATACGTGGGACTCTGTCCTTTCCATTCTGAAAAGGACCCCTCTTTCACGGTTGACGACGAGAAACAACTCTTCCATTGTTTTGGCTGCGGGATGGGAGGAGACATTTTCAGTTTGGTCATGGAGAAGGAAAACCTCAGTTTTCCAGAAGCCATCAAGTATTTGGCTCAAAAGTACAGCATTCCTCTACCTCAAGAGAGAATGGGGTCTCCAAAACAATTAAAAGAAAAAGAAATAATATTCAAAATTAACGAAATGGCTTTGGCTTTCTTCAAAAAAAACTTGTTTAACACTCGAGAAGGGCAAAAGGCGCTGACTTACCTGAATAAAAGAAATATTCCCGAAACTATCATCCAGAAACTCAAGATCGGATATGCCTTGAATTCCTGGGAAGCGCTTTTCTCCTTTTTCCAAAGCAAAGGGATCACACCTCAGCTCCTCGAGAAAGCAGGGTTGGTCATTCCTCGACAAAAAAAAGAGGGATTTTATGACCGGTTTCGTGGAAGGATCATCTTCCCCATCTTTGGTATCAACGGCAAACCCTTGGCCTTCGGAGGCAGGACAATCTTTGACGCCGATCCCAAATATTTGAACTCCCCGGATACTCCCGTTTACTCCAAGGGTGAACTGTTGTACGGACTGAATTTCAGCAAGGAGTCCATCCGCGAAAAAGGGGAAGTCATCCTTGTTGAAGGGTACACAGACTTCGTTTCTCTGTTTGGAGCAGGAATTCTGAATATTGCGGCTTCCTTAGGAACAAGTTTGACTCCGCATCAGGTCCGCCTTGTCAAAAGATTCGCTCCCAGGATCATCGCCAGTTATGACGCTGACTCTGCTGGAGAGAAGGCCGCGGTCAGAGCCATATCTCTCTGTTTTGAAAACGAGGTTCAGGTTAAAATCATGAATTTACCTCAGGATACAGACCCGGATAGTTTTATTAGCAAACACGGTCCGGAGGCTTTCCATAGACTGATAGACACGAGCACGCCGGGACTAAAATTCATGATGGATTATCATCTTAAGGAAGGCAAAATTGAAACCCCGGAAGAGAAAAGCAGAATAGCCAGTCTAATGATGGAAGAAATCGAGAAGATTCCCAACCACGTGATCCGAAGCGAGTATATCAAGGAAGTCAGTGAATATCTCGAGATCAATGAAGATGCGCTGCGTCGAACAGCCCGTCAAAAGCCTGAGGTGGAAAAGGACCAAAAGAAAAGCCCCTTCTTCCCGGCTGAAAAGAGGCTCCTGCAAATCTTGTTGGAAGATAAACTGATTGCACCCTATGTTTTTTCAGAGATGAAACCAGAAGACTTTCACGGATTGAAGGGAGAGCCCCTCTTCCAAGCTTTATCCGATTCTTTTAAGAAGGGAAGAGAATTGAATTTTCACGAGGTCAAGGAAAAGGCAGATCCTGCTCTCATCAGCTCTCTCTCCGAAATCCTGATGGAGACAGGCCAACCCCCCACCCTCGGGGAGGCCTTGGACTGCCTTTTCACCTTAAGAACCTATGCCCTAGAAATCCGCTGCAAAAAACTTCAGGCCGAAATAAGAAAGCTCGAGAAAGAAGGGGATAAGGAAAAGTCCCTCTCTCTCCTGAATCAAATCCAGGAGACCAAAAAACAACTGACCCAATTATCGGAACGAAACCGTCAGGAATTGGGTTATAATAATGATAAGAGGGATAGACCTACCTTGGAGAGGAGTTAACATTGTCATCGGACGATAAATACCAAGAAGATGATGTCGATCAGTTGATCTCTAAAGGAAGAAAGCAGGGATATCTTCTGTTTGATGAGATAGATAAGACGTTCCATGATGATTTGAAAAATAATCGAGAATTTGATGATTTTCTCAGCTCCATGGATGAATACGGGATAAAGATCCTGGACACGAAACAAAGGAAGTACGCTCCCAAGAGAAAAAAGAGCGACTTAGTTTCACTCGAAGGCTTAGAGCGAACCACTGATCCAGTAAAACTCTACCTCAGAGAAATGGGCAATATCTCGCTCCTCACTCGAGAAGGGGAAATCGCCATAGCCCGAGAAATCGAGAGAGGCGAAAAAACAATCATCAAGGCCCTCGCCAAGACACGAATCGTCCTCAATGAAGTCCTGGCTATAGAAGACGTCATAAACGAGAATCCGGAAATTATTCACGATGTGTTTGACCTCAGTGAGGAAGACCTCAGTGAAGGAAAACTGGAGGAGAAAAGGAAACAGATCGTCGACAAGATAAAAAAAATCAGGGAGTTGAGTTCTGAACTGGATGCCATTCCGAAAGCAAAAAAATTCAAGTGGCAGAAGGGAAGGCTGATCGTGGTGATGAGCCGGATCATCATGAGTTTAAATATCCGGGCAACGCTTCGCGAAAAAACGATCGAAACGCTGAGGGAAAAGCTTAAAGCCATTAACGAGCTTGAGGAATTGAAGGAGGAACTGAACCTTTCCCTCAACCGAGTTAAGAAAAAAGAGCGCGTCCTGAAAATTAAAACCAGAATCAGGGAAATCAACAGTCTGTTCAAATCCTACCAGGACGAAATAGGTCTCGATCCTCAAGACTTAAGAAAAACTCTCAGAGCCATTACAACCGGCAAGAAGGTCAGCGACCAAGCCAAGAAGGAATTGGTTGCAGCCAACCTGAGACTCGTCGTCTCGATCGCTAAGAAGTACAGCAACCGGGGACTGCAGTTTCTCGATCTGATCCAGGAAGGGAATATGGGCTTGATGAAAGCAGTCGAAAAATTTGAGTACCGCAGAGGCTATAAGTTTTCAACCTATGCCACCTGGTGGATCAGGCAGGCCATAACCAGAGCGATTGCCGACCAAGCTCGCACCATCCGGATTCCTGTGCACATGATAGAGACCATAAACAAGCTCATCCGCGTCTCCCGAAGCCTTGTTCAGGAAATAGGGAGAGAGCCTACAAGTGAAGAGATTGCCAAGAAAATGGATATGCCCGTCAATAAAGTCAGAAAAATTATCAAAATTGCCCAAGAACCCATTTCTCTCGAGACTCCGATAGGCGAAGAGGAAGACAGCCACCTCGGGGACTTTATCGAAGACAAGTTGATTCCTTCGCCTCCCGATACGGTGATTCACATCAACTTGAGAGAGCAGATCGAGGAAGCTCTCAAATCCCTCACAGAAAGAGAGGCCAAGGTCCTCAAGATGAGATTCGGGTTGGGGGACGGAAATGAACACACCCTGGAAGAGGTCGGTCAGCAGTTCAAGGTAACTCGTGAACGTATCCGACAGATCGAGGCTAAGGCTCTAAGAAAACTCAAACACCCCAGCCGAAGCCGAAAGCTGAAATCCTTCACCGACACAGATTAAAAGATGGGACATTCCCCAAAGTTCCACCCTTTTAAATCCTGTTGGTTTATTTAAAACCACATCTAACGACAGCGCCCATCTTCATCCAGGAAAATTGCCTGCTTCCCCATACTGCAGGTGTATTCTTAGCAATTCTTATCCCACTTCTTATTCTCAAGCCCTGTTTGACTTGAAAATTGAGATTTGTTATAAGTGAAGAAGGGCCTATAGCTCAGCGGTAGAGCCGCCGGCTCATAACCGGTTGGTCCCAGGTTCGAATCCTGGTAGGCCCATTTCGTTGTTGAGGAAACGATGTGGATATCGACTTCGATCTTCTGATTCAACTCCAGGAGCTTGATGCTGAAATCCAAGAAATATCTTTTTTCCTAGAAAACATCCCCTCTCAAATAGAAGAAATTAACAGAAAAGTCGAACACAGCTTAAGAATCGCTTCCCAGGCCAAAGAAAAGCTCGATCAAAACCAGAAAAACCGTCGCGAGTTAGAAACCCAAGTCCAGGACTTAAGATCGCAGATAGCCAAATATAAGCGTCAACTCAATGAAGTTAAAACCAACCGCGAGTACAGTTCCCTCCTCCATGAAATCGATGAAGCCCAGAAAAAAACAGACAACATCGAAGAAAACATCATCAACAAAATGCTGGCCGCCGATGACATAGAACAAGAAATCAAACAGGCCAGTCTAAAGGCGGAGGAGGAAGAGAAAAAACTGACAAAGGAAAAGACAGCTCTAACGAAAAAAGCGGCCGAGATGGAGGGACAGAAAAAAAAACTCAGCCAAGAAAAAGAAGAGCTTCTTCCAAAAATCCCGGTCAGTCAAAAAAATCTTTATTCAAAGATATTCCATAAAAAAAATGGGATCGCCCTCTCCCCGGTCAGGGATGAGTTCTGTTCGTTGTGTCACATGCGGGTAAGGCCGCAGGTGTTGAATGAGTTAATGGCCCAGAGCGGTTTGATCCTCTGCGAAAACTGCGGCCGCATCCTGTATGTAGCAAAAAAATCCGATTAACGTCAGCTCATCCAGGGGGCTTCAAGGGTACGAGGCTTAGAGAGCGGCTCGGTTTCCCCCTTCATTCCTCTATATACAGGGCCTCGATCAGACTTCCATACTTATTTTCTATGATATTTCTTTTCACCTTTAAGGTGGGAGTGATTTCCCCTTTATCGATCTCGAAATCCCGATCCAGAAGGGCAATTTTTTTTATTCTTTCGTAAGAGGAAAGACTGGGAGTAGACCGGTCCACCTCAGACTGCATGAAGTTCATAATCCGACTATCCTTAACGAGCCCGGCTCTATCCTCGAAGGGAATACTGTTAAACTTCGCATATTCCTCTAGTTTTTCAAATTCTGGGACGATCAAGGCGGAGATAAACTTCTTCCTATCTCCGATGACAACTGCGTTAGATATGTAGGGATTCGTCTTCAGCAGATTCTCGATCGGTTGAGGAGCTACGTTTTTCCCACCTGCCGTCACGATAAGATCCTTCTTCCTGTCTGTGATCACCAGAAAACCATCCTCATCCAGATAACCGATATCCCCCGTACAGAGCCATTCCTCGGCGAAGACCTCTTTCGTCTCCGTTTCCATCTTGTAGTAACCCTTCATAACGTTGGGCCCTTTGGTTAATATTTCACCGTCTTCAGCGATTTTCACTCCGACTCCAGGAATCGGCTTACCTACAGTCCCGAATCTCAAGTTATCAAACGTGTTGACAGCGATGCAAGGGGACGTTTCGGTCAAGCCGTATCCTTCAAGGACGACAAGGCCCATGGCGTAAAAAAACTCAGCGATATCCCTTGATAAGGGGGCTCCACCGGAGACAAAAAACCTCACTCGGCCGCCGGTCTTCTCGATGATCTTGGCGAAAACAAGCTTGTGAGCCAAATTCTGTTTAAACTGAAGCATGCGGGATACTGACTGATTCAGGAGTCTTTTCCGGCCGAACTCTCTTCCGATTTTCACTGCCCAGAAGAAAATCTTTCTTTTCAGGCTTGAGCTGGAGAGGACATTATCCATGACCTTGGAATAAACCTTTTCAAAAAAACGTGGGACGCTGACCATGATATGGGGCCTGATCTCGAGAAGGTTTTCGGGAACAGTCTCAATGCTTTCTGCGTAGCCGATAGAACATCCTTTAAAGAGATAGGTGAAGGTCACCATCCTTTCGAGAACGTGGGAGAGAGGCAACCAGGAGAGGACATAATCCTTGTCAGAGAAAAAGATAATGTCGGCCACTGTTTTTACATTACTCACGAAATTCTCATGAGTCAGCATAACCCCTTTGGGAATTCCTGTCGTTCCTGAGGTGTAAATGATAGAGGCCACATCATCTGGTTCAACGGAACGGAGTATTTTCTCGAAGAGTTCAGGATTCTCTGTATCGACTCGTTTGCCTCTTTCTATGATTTCAGCAAACGTTAACCCCCCTTGGGAAGGTTCATCGGCAAAAGTTATATAATGAGTCACCTTCGTCAGTTCATCACGGAGGGGCTCAACTTTTTCCCAGAGTGTAGGGTCTGAGACGACGACGATTTTGGCATCAGAATTATCGATGATGTACTTTATCTGTTCGGAAACCAGGGACGTGTAGATAGGAACTGTGATTCCTCCCAGAGACAGACAAGCTAGATCTGTTATCACCCACTCAGGGCGATTATCCGAAAGAATAATCAACTTATCCCCTACTTCGAACCCCAAATCTTTAAGACCAAGGGACAAGTATTTCACCCTATCTCCAAATTCTACCGTGGAGATGGGCGTGTACTGCCCCCCCTTCTTGAAGAGCATCAAATCGTCCTTGACGTAGGATTTGACGGTGTTCAGGAAAAGTTGACCCAAGGTTTCAACCACTTTACCCTCCTTGAGGTGAATTGCGTCAATTTTAATGAAGTCTACAGGGAACTGTCAAGTCTTTTCATCGGATGTTTGCCGAAGGATCAGGGGTGAAAAAATGTCATCCCTGCGAAGCTTGTGCCTGCGCAGGCAGGTAGCAGGGAACC
>Ga0209427_10003513_pt1 | contig 18364 bp, 7 predicted proteins | sample DeeMarSWOR136_30_FD_187465 | JGI IMG/M metagenome (GOLD analysis project Ga0209427, IMG submission 187465) | Marine sediment microbial communities from White Oak River estuary, North Carolina - WOR-1-36_30 (SPAdes) (version 2) | ecosystem: Environmental > Aquatic > Marine > Intertidal zone >...
CAAATTCTCCTGATGCACTTAGATCAACCGCGAAAATCACCGTCATCTCTCGCTCTTCTACGAAGCGCTTTATATAAGGCTTGCCGGTACGGGCGGTGACGTTCCAGTCGATGGAACGGATATCATCACCGGCCATATACTCGCGGACTTCATCGAACTCCATCCCCCTGCCTTTGAACACGCTTTCGTACTGGCCGGCAAAGCTGGCGTTTACCGCCCGTGACGAGTAAATCTGAATCTGGTTGATTTTCTTTATTAATTCTTCGGGTATCATCGCTCTTCGTAAATACGGTCTCCACTCACCCTCTTATTTCCTTTTTAAGGGACTTCGATATTATCGAAAATTGTCTTTATAATATCTTCACTGGTTTTTTCTTCCGCCTCGGCTTCATAGCTGACAATCACCCTGTGCCGAAGAATATCCATACCGATACTCTTGACATCCTGTGGAGTGACATATCCTCTTTGCTGTATAAATGCATGGGCCTTTGCAGCGACGGCAAGATAAATCGTTGCCCGCGGTGATGCCCCGTAATTAATGAAGTTGCCAAGGTCTATGCCATACTTTTTTGGATCCCTTGTAGCGCACACCACGTCAACGATGTAGTCTTTAATCTTTTCATCAATATATATTTCATCCACTACCGCCCGGACTGCCGAGATATCCTCAGGCTTAATAACTGCCTGTATGTCGAATTTTTTGTCTGTTACAGCCATCCTATCAAGAATCTCGCGTTCCTCGTCCTTGTTTGGATAGTCAATCTTAAGTTTCAGCATAAACCGGTCCAGTTGGGCCTCGGGCAGTGGATAAGTACCTTCCTGCTCGATAGGATTCTGGGTAGCCAGTACCAGAAAGGGCTCGGGAACGGGAAAAGTCTCCTCCCCTATAGAAACTTGCCTTTCCTGCATGGCTTCAAGTAGGGCGCTTTGTACTTTTGCCGGGGCCCTGTTGATCTCGTCGGCCAGTATGATGTTGGCGAAAATCGGCCCTTTACGCGTGTAAAACTCACCGTCCGACTGACGGTATATTTGTGTTCCGATTAAATCAGCCGGCAATAAATCTGGTGTGAATTGCAGCCGCCTGAAACTGGCATCTATCGCCTTCGATAGGATTGTCACTGCCATGGTCTTTGCAAGTCCCGGTACTCCCTCGATAAGTATGTGCCCATTAGCCAGCAGCCCGATCAGCATTCGCTCAAGCATATAACGCTGGCCCACAATTACTTTGTCTAACTCGGCAAAAAGTGTTCGCACAAATTCGCTTTTTTTCTGCACTAAATCCCCGATTTGTTTGACGTCTATTGCCATAAAGTGTTTCTCCTTAAAGGTTTACGCCTGAATACGTTTCATAGTTTTGACCGTTTATGCATATAGGCGTTGAGCCTATTAAACGAGTAGTTTTTTATACGTTCTATCGGACAAAAAGTTTATTTTATACCAAAAAAATGCCAAAAATCAAGGTTTCTCTTGTGCATTCCGGCAGGTGGGTTTCACAACAGTCTCGGGCAAGGAAACCCTCTTTTCACTGCTGTGAATTTAGGATAGATTGAAATGAAACTTGAGTTAAAAAGTTTAAAAAATGTTCGATTTTGACGAGTATTGGAATAACTGAACCGCTAGCCTTTTCGGAGATCCTTATACTATTCTATCTTCTTATAAAATTCAGCTTCACGGTCGGAAAGCATATTTTGCTCAATCATTTTGCGTATACGCTGCAAGTCTACATCTCGAGGCTCACCACCCCCAGGCTGCATCCTGGCCGATTGACTGAAGCTGGTCGGCATTACCCGTAAAAACCTGTTTACAGAAACGGTCGACACGAATACTGCTGCTACGAGGACACCCGCCATGAAAAATCGTACCTGCGGTCTTGCTGCTGTTAGATGGGGACCCGGTAAGTGTCCTTTTTTTACAGCCGACTTTGCCTGGTAGCGACACCGGTCACAATATATGCAATCCATTTGGTCTTTGCCGGTAAGACCAAACTCACAAAGGCCGAATTTTTTTGCTGGCATGTAATGTTTTAGTATGACTACATTGTTAAACAGCGAAAGAAAAGCCCCGGCGGGACATAAGTATCGACACCAGAAACGAGTATAGAGAAGTGAGCCCAACAGGGCTATTGCTGTTATTGATACTATGGATATTTGCAGAAAACGAAGGTTAAAGATCGAAATCAGTAGGTCTGCCCCAAGAGTTGTTCGGTTTCTGGAAATAAAGAAAACTGTTATGGCAACGAACAGAATCCCATATTTAACGAACCTTGCTTTTTGCATCGTCTCTTTGGATATCGTTGGCTTGAATCTTTCAGGGACAATATAACCAAGCAATTCCTGCAGTGCTCCGAAAGGACAGATGTAACCACAAAAGATATTGCCAAAAAGTATAATTAAAATCGGTATTCCAATAGCCAGCAGGAATGCTCCTGATAAAACCAGAGCGGGGGTTTGTAAGGACAGTATACTCGCTATTTGTTCGCTGGAATACTGGGCGTTTAAAATGATACCGCCAACGACAAGATTGAAGCAGAGAACTACCAATCTACTCCAAAATCCACCACGGTAGGTAATAATCAAAGCAAGTGCGAAAGCGCCAACTAAATATATTCCGTTAGTGTCTGTCAGGTCGGCGAAACGAGATCTTTCTTTGGACTCAGGTTCAAGAGGTTGGCCGAGAATTCCCCTGGCAAAACGTTGACTTGATGATTCCAGTGCCAATAGAATGGCTTCGGAGCTTACAGTGGCTCCCGTAACTGCGTGAACATCCGTAAAAGGCTGGAGTTGGAACAGCTTGCGTCCTTTTAGGTGATCATACCAGCTCGGTTCATTTGCATCCGTTTGACTGAGGAGGTCAAGGTATGCAGGTGTTTCGTTGGACCGTATTATATGGAAGTTTATTAACCTGCCGATAGTGTCTACATAGATGCCAAGATTCATCTTCCCACCGAAACCACGAACCTCAGGTGCCAGGTTTTCAGAGCTGAATATGTACCCACTCAGTTTATCATTGGCATCGTAAACACTGAAATAAATAATTTTTTGAGCAGTATCACCCGAAACACTCGATTCCTGATCAATTCTCAATTCACCGGCAAGTGCCTGGGCTGAGTAAGGCGGTAATGAAGGTCTGAGCTTCGCCCCGGCGTCTGCAAGCAGGTTCGAGCAAAGGACGACACATGCTCCGATGCCAAACAGGATGTAGCCAAGCCTGCGTAAATTGAAGTATGTTGTATCCGGAGAACAAATCTTTTCTGGTTTATATATTTTCAGTATGGCAGCAGGTGTATTGGACAGCAAAAACATTATCAAAACAAATAACGTTAGTTTTGTCCCGAGCACTGGAACAAGTACAAGACTTGTTAATAATCCGCCGGCTGATGCGCCGATATGGTCGGCCATTTCGAGTTTACTGCCGGCCTGCCCCGTCTCTAAGCCAGAATCGGCAAGTCCTCTGGCGGCTAATGGGAAGTAACTGCCGGTACATAGACCGCACAGAATAAAGAAAGTCGCGAAAATTAAGTGCGTCCATTGCTCAGCCTGCCAAAAGGCGATTGCACTCAGGATTAACGTATGCAGAAGTATCGCCGTAAATAGCAGAATTTGCGGTTGATATTTTCTTTCGCTTGCCAGCAGGTACCTGATTATACTTGCCCCTATAGTTAAGCCTGCCATAAACAAGGATGATATAATCCCGATGTGCAGATAAAGTGAGCCAAACCGGGTCTGATACAGGTAGCACAGAGAAATCACGGCCCCGATCCCGATACAACCAGCCGAGAAAACCAGAAATGTGCTGTCAAAGCCGGATTTCCTCTCTGGTTGAGTTGTTTTCAAAATGTAAATGAATCGCAGGCATACAAAAACAAGAATAGGAATAATAAACGCCAACGGGCCAGACAACACTAGGTATTTAATAAATGTGGCAATTGGTGCTTCTGATTGTTTCGCGGCAAGTAATAAACTGTATAAGTGTGTCAGAGGTTTGGAATCGCGATTAATCAGAAGTTCCTCGGGCAGGTCAGCACTGGAATAGTACTCAAAGGCGGCCGCGGCACGCTCCGGCAGGTAAACAGAAAGTAAACCTTCCGGTGGGAAAATACTTTTGCCGCCTTCTATTGATGCAAAGCGGTCTCGTAAGGTACCGGGATTGCCTGTTAGGTTGTTGGAATCCGATGCGATAAACCATGTGTCCTCGCCGGGTGTTAAAACCAGATATGAAAACACCTCCTCTAAGGTCAGTTTTGTTGATGCACCAAGGTTGGTTAGCTCGGTGCCCATAATATTTTCCCCGCCCGCTATGCTGACTTGCGTCACGCCCCCGGGCCGCAGTGCTTCTTTGACCTGATGATAAAATTCGAGTGTGTAATACCGGTTCAGAACAGAGTTCGTTGCATCGGGTAGATTGAGGATTACTATGTCATAATATTTCTTCTTGTTGTCCAGCAGTGCCCGAATGTCAACAGTACTGGCTTCTAAACGTTCATCGGTGATTATCAGTTCCTGTGGTATAAACCCAACTACCCTCTGCACATATTCATTGTCACAGTGAGTCCATGTTACGTCCTTGATTTGCGGCAAGTAAAGAAATTCACGGCAGAGACCTAATCCCGAACCGACAACCAGAATCCTCTCGGCATCAGGATTCTGGCACAATCCGATAGCCGCGATCCGCCCTGCCGTGCTCTCATCCGGTAATACTTCGCAGGTGCTGCCTTCGCGAATGGCTACCCATTGGCTCTGGTAAACTCCGTATAGGTACTCTGACTGTGCCGTCTGAAACGAACCGGAGAGTGCTTCCTCAGGAAGTAGCTTGCTCCACTTTATCATTTGCATCTTTTGTGTCAGAACCTTGTCGGCCCCGATAACCAAACAACCTATAGCGCATACCGGTATAACGGCCAGAATCCATCGCCGCGCCCTGGCCAGTTGTACGCAAAATACCGACAGAGAGACAATAAAGGCAAGAATGAAGAAGATTGTTGCTGAGCTTACCCCAAAACCGACAAGAACAGTAACCGCAAGCCCACCCAGGAAACTCCCGGCGGCCTCGATCATATATACACGTGAAACGGGTAGTTTTTCATCTTCCTGAATCCACCTGCACGCTAGGGGAAACAACATACCCGTAACAATACTGACAGGAGCATTAATAACGATAGACAAAAGCAGAATATCTCGTAGAGATAATAGTTCGTAGGACTCGATCCCGGCAAGCTCACGTGTCTGAATAATCAAGGCTGCCTGGAGAACAAAGGCGGGCAGATAACACAAAAATAAAAGTTCTATATGTTTAAGAAGCGTGTTCGCTGCTGCCTTGATTTTATTGACCAGTATGGCCGCTAAACCCACCCACAAAAACCATGTGCCGAAAAAGATACCGACACTTATATCGTTGCCTTCAAAGGTGGTGATAAATTCCCGAAAGAGAAGTGCCTGGGCTGCGATTGTAAAGAGGCCATAACTGAATATCAGCAAGCTGCGAGCGGCTCTCATCTTTCTTCACCAAAAACAACCGCCTGGAATACAAGAAAACTAGCGCCTTCTTTCCAGGCGTCACCTGCTAATCCTGCTTTCCTGGATAGATTTGTAAGTGTCTGGTTTAAATCCCAGCCCTGTTCGGTTGCAACCTGAGGTAGAAAAACAGCCGACCGGCCGTCTTTATTCAATACGACACCATCTATACCGATTCTAATCTCATCGGCTGATGAAATAGGTTTGGGCGCTGTCAGCGCAGAGATTTCTATCGTGATATCGTTACATTCATCTATCGTTACCGGCCGAAAGCGCCTGTCATTAACAGCGGCGTTGATTGCATTGCCGATGACCGATTTGTATAAGGGCCTTCGCGGGAAAATATCGCCTATGCAGCCTCTGAGCAGGGGTGCTTCTTGTGCTTTTTCTTCGCCGCCTTTTTGCACGAGGGCATCCTTTTTCAGGGTCACGAATGCTGCACGAGGAACTCTCATTACTTCGCTGAGGGTAATGCCCAACTCGGATGGCTGCGGAACTTGTTTGTTCTTAAGATAGCAGGTTATTGTTTTCCTTGCCAGCGTCAACAGTTGTTTCTTATCGTTCTCGCTCAAATTTTCATTGACGGATTTTGGTGCGATATCTGTGCTTTTAGACCATGACCCGGAAAAGACCACCGAAAGATAACTCACTGAATGTGTATAATCGCCGGTTAATTTGCCGGATGTTGCATATTCTATTAGGTGGGCCTCGACGGCTTTCTCCAGCATCGCAAGTAATATCGCAACGGGAACATAACCGCATATTGTTGCACCTGTTGCCTGCTTATAATTCACAAAACCCTCATAGTCCAACTTGGCTATATGTTCGTATGCTCCCATATCAATCTTTTTTATTTGCTCAGCCACGTTGTCTCTGAAAGGCACATAGCTGAACCTTGGGCCGTAATGAATGAAATCAGAACTTGATATAACCAGGGTGTTTTCATCAACTAAACTTTTCAAAACGCTGCCGGCTTTGCGGATTGTCTCCAAAGAACATTGCCCGGCGACAATCGGTACGAGCTTGAAATCTTTACGATTGTATTGCAGTAATGGAAGCTCTATCTGAACGCTGTGCTCCTCCGTGTGCGCGTACGGCATACTCCGGAACACAGGATATTCGAGAAGCTTGTCAATAAAATTCACATCCAAGGGTATCTGGCCTAAAGGCGTTTCGTAGTGTGTTACACGTGGCACACTCAGCATCTCTTCCATATAAGTTGTATGGCTTGGACCTATTACGATAATTCTGTCGTATTTTTTATCCGTAGTTTTAAGTGCGCGAACTGCAATTTGGCCCGAAAAACGATAACCTGCGTGCGGCAGGACCATGGCAATTACGTTACTGATCGATTTGGCCTCTCCTTTTTGGTAATACCCTGCTATTTCTTTGTTAAGGGCTTCTGCGTCGGGCGTGTACCATCCACGCTCGCTGATTATTGAACGGTGGACGACTTTGGATAGTTTTGCAGATTCTTTTTCCTTCGAATTTGCTGTTTCCTTTGCTTCAACAGAAGTGACAGGCTTGCTTGTCTTCCAAAAAAGTATCGCCAAACCGCCTAAAAGTATTATCCCTGAACCAAATAGAACTTTCATTTGGAGTTTTTTGGTCAAATGACTACCCATATTAACCGCTCCACTTATTTTGTTGAGAAACGTCTCCTAAGGATTTTAAAGAGCCGGGATACTTTTTAATCCTATAGGCCCTTACGAATTTGCGTGGCGAGGCTTGGCTTACCAGCCACGAAGCGCTGGTAAGCATTACTGAGCCCGCCGTTACAAGTTTCTTAATGAATTTCCTCCGTGTCATTTCCAGACTCCATATATCTCTGTATTGCATTCCGGGCATCGACCATCTTTTAGCTTGTTCTGCAGAATAGTATAGCCCTTGCGTTCTATTAGCACACTTTTGCAGCCCGGGCAATATGTGTTCTCTCCCTTCGTGCTGCGAACGTTTCCGATATATACGTGGTCCAGTCCTTCGCTGATGGCGATTTCACGGGCCGTCTCCAGTGTCTGTAGCGATGTTGGTGGCAGATGTTTCATCTTGTATCGAGGATAAAATCCGGAAAAATGCAGCGGCGTCTCACGACCGAGATTCGCTTTAATCCAGCGTGCAAGCTCGCGTATCTGCTCCGGCTTATCATTCAGTGTTGGAATAACAAGATTCGTCACTTCAACAAGTACGCCGCTTGCCTTAGCCAAAATTAGGGCATTCTGGACGGGCTTCAGTGTCCCCGAACAAATCCGTCGATATAGGTCATCAGAAATGAATTTCAAATCAATGTTCGCGGCATCGATATATTCAAGCAGTTTTTTCCAGGGTTGCGGATTTATGTACCCGGCTGTTACAAGTACATTACGGATACCCTCTTTACGTGCGAGCTTTGCTGTATCATAAGTGTATTCATAAAAAATAATAGGGTCGCTGTAAGTATAGGCTATTGATAGGAACCGGTTTCTTTTTGCGAGTTGCACGAGTCGTTCAGGTGGTAAAAAAGCTGCTGTGCTTTCTTCCGGATTGGTCTGTGATATATTCCAGTTCTGACAGTTCAGACAGTGCAGGTTGCAACCAACGGTTGCAATTGACAGGATTCCTGTACCGGGAAGAAAATGAAAAAGAGGCTTTTTCTCAACCCGGTCATAAGGACTAACCGAGCATGGAAACCCATAAACAACGCTTCGTAAAACACCGTCGAGATTGATTCTCACCCGGCACTCGCCGCTCTGACCGGGTTTTATTAAGCACATTTTTGGACATAGTTCGCACTGAACTGTCAACTTAAACCTCGCTTGTTGTACATTTCAAGAGAAGTAGGTTGGAATAGCTGTTCATACATGATACGGCACACTGTTACTCAGGAAAACCTTAGTGTCAGAGAACAGGACTTATTCTATATAATTATAATCGATTCCTTATAACATTTGTAGCTTGAATGTTTCCTATTGGCAGAAATGACACACATAGATGTTTTTGTATGGGTGTGAGGTTCAAGCAGTTTCTCGAGTGTAAGAAACCGAAAAACAGCAATTTCAGCTCCGTAATCGCCTGATTTTGCCCGAAGAAGGGAATTGAAAACTATGGCAAGATGCCGAAAAGTCGGGAGAATAGCTGGTATCTATAAGCCAAAGGACTGGACCATTTTTACGATTATGGGGGCGGGATCATAATACTGGCGGGTTGGAATCTGGAAACGCGCGTGATATGTTCAACGCAGGACAATTTCAGGTAAATAAAAATCTCCCGGTCCCAAGCCTACCCCGCTGGGGTATGGAACGCTCCCGTTAGGAGTTATTGATACCTTCATAGGTACTACTTCCAAGGACCTAAATCTTTCGACATGACCATCTGTAAAGCCGGCATGTAGTTTAATGTTGAGCGTTTCCAATGCAACGTTTCCGTCGGAATTCAAAAGAGACCAATAGGCAGATGAAACCTCCGTTCCAAAGGTTATAGATGCACCTGCAAATCTCTCGCAGCTCCCGTAGGAATCCGGGCTCCGATGATGGTCGTAGCCGAAATAATCACTCACCAGCAGATCGCTCTGACCGCCCGACATATCCTGGGGCCCTCTGAAGGGAGCTTCGCCGTCGCCAAGGAAGCCAACATAATTCCAGTAAAAGCAATACGTCCCGAAAACAGGATCAGCTAAAAATGACGTCTCGGGATTATCCCAGTCGTCGCCGGCTTCCCATACTTGCTCAAGGTATTTGTACTTCCTTGGCGCATTGGGGCAAAACAGTGTGCCTGCTTCTGTAATATAGCTGCGCAAGTAGGCGCTCACGGAACGATGCGTGAAGGGTGGACGCGGCTTACAAGCGGTCATCATCGTGGGCTCCTGCCAGTGCCAGCTGGTCCCAAAAGTAATAGTGGCCACCGATTCCGGATAAAATCCTCTGTTATCCAGGGCGTAGCAGTTCAAAGCGTTCACGATTCGTCGCTGGTTATTCACTCCGAGCAACACCCGGCTTTGACGCCGGACTTGGTTCAATACCGGCAGCAAAAGACCTATCAGCACCGAAAGGATGGAGATAACAACCAAAAGCTCTACCAGGCTGAATCCCCGTCTCTGGCGGCTTTTCTGTTCCAAATTGTAACCTTCGTATCTGATAGGTCACCCCTTCGCAGCTCATTACTATACATTCAGGTTCCCGCAACTATTCGAAGCCGCTTCTATAATACCACTTTCGCAGCTCATTATCAAGCCTGCTCTCATTGTGCACAAACTTAGGGCACAGCATTTAGCATTTCGCCCAAAGCTTACCCATCTATCCTCTAAAACTAAACCGTTCGGTACTTCGCCGTATACGGGGCGAACTATTCTATCCTGACTGTCATTTTCAGCCATTCCTCGGCTAAAAGTGCTAAATCCCTCGTATTCAATACACCATCACGGTTCAAATCACCCGGCTGTTCAGGCGCAGTTGTCAGCCAGTCTTGGGCCTGATACGCAAAATCCACAAAATCGGCCGTTCCATCATTATTCAGGTCTGCCAGAAGTGCCCAGTCGTGCGGCGGCATACTCGCCTGGCTGGTTCCACCGAAAGCACCCATGTTTATACGCAGATTGATGCCCCATACATTGTCCGGGTCTCGAGGCACGCTCATTAACTCTCCTCGAAGCGGAGATCCCGGATTACCCGCATCTATACAGCGACTTGTTATATAATCATAGGTCCAGGATTTGCTGTCTGTATTCCAACGCCAGCCTTCACTACCCAAATGGTAGTCGCCTTCGATTAGTGTCATTTCATCCATTATCCAGTATCCTAACCGAATAAAGCAAGGATCTGTGTCAATATTTCCCGGCCCCCAGCTAACATGACCATCGCCGACAATGACAATGCCGGCCAGACCATTCTGCACATTAGAGTACGAGATATCCACCTTATTTCCATTAGTGACAGCAAGCTGGGAGCCGATATTATTGTAGATAATACAATTTTCTATCGTCGCAGTGTCGACGAATAGCCCGGATTCGTTATTTGCTATAGTACAGTTCTTAATCAAACCGTTGCATCCGGAGATAACGGGAAATACACCACAGCGGAAAAAGGTTGTGTTATCTGTTATCAGGCAGTTGCTGATTATCCCGTCACAGTTTCTTATCACCGTGGCACCACAAGGGCCATTGCCGCTAATATTACAATGGCTGATCGTGGCATGAGTATGATTGCCGCCGTAGATAGCACCTTCAATGCTGCTAATTCTAAAACCTGTAAATTTACAATTCGGACCTTCGGGCCCACTAAATTGCACATAGCCTCTAACAATGGTATTGTCAACTATATCCCAATCAGTTGGGTCGGCACTTGTCAGAGTGATATTTTTGCCGAGAAAATCGATACATTTACTGGTCCCCAGTTCGAAATATGAACCCTGACGAACCAGAACTGTATACCCCTCTATGGCCATATTAACGGCTTCCTGGATAGTGTCGAACGGATGGGTCTCGGTTCCATACTCAAGGGGATCACCAACGCCTGGATCTCCCGGACCCGGATCGTTCGGCGCATCATCATCGACATATATTGGACCCCAGAACTCATAAGCGCCCATATCAATTCTGCCGCCGATTACACGAGGATTACCATCAAGATCTGTTTCATCAGGATCGGCTATGTAATCAGGATCTCCTGTATTGATACATGGTGAACCGAGAAGCAGATGGTAGTCGCCCTCGACCCACAACCCATTCGCGTCCCAATAACCCGGATCAATAAAACAAGGGTCGGCATCAATGTTGCCGGTTCCATTGATGTCTCCGGTCCAGCCTTGAATGCAACTGTGGTTGGACACCGCAGTTGCGCCTTCTATATAGTAAACCTGGGCAGACTCCCCAACGCCGCCAGGGTCACGGTTTTGCCAGAGGATACAGTTATTCAGCGTAAGGTAAACTTCCCATCGGATGTAGATACCGCCAGCAATCTGGCCAGCAGAATTGCCATAAAGTGTACAATTAGCCAGTCTTAAAGGTATACCCTCTTGGTAGCAGTAAATGGCCCCCCCGTATTGGCCAGCCTGATTGCCACTGAACATGCAGTTCGTCATTATTACACCGCCGCCCATTACTGCTCCACCCGTTTCTCCTGCCGTATTGCCGATAAAGATGCAGTCTGTCATCGTTCCGCCTGCGCAGGCGGCACCACCCGTTTCGCCTGCCGAGTTCCCGACAAACACACATCCGGTTAGCGTCGCAGTACCATATAGGCCACCGCCCCCCTTGGTTGCGCGGTTGTCCCTGAACACACAGTTGGCAATAGTCACGTCACCGGCCACCCCGCCGGCGTCGCGGGCCGAGTTGGCGATAAATATGCAATCGTTGAAAGTGGCGGTGCCCTCCGTGCCGCCCCCGAGCCCCTTTGAGTAGTTTCGAGTGAACGTGCAATTGTTTAGGATGGGATTGCTGTGATATGAGCTATATAAACCACCACCTTGGTAGCGAGCCGAGTTCTCGATAAACGTGCAGTTGTCGATAGTCGGGCTGGCATCGTGGATATACACTCCTCCGCCGCAGCGGTTCGCATCTGTATGTATATCCAAGCTGTTCGCATTTCCTGCGGTTATAGTGAAGCCATCCAAGAGGGCTGTCGCATCAGTGCCACTGCCGGTAACTACGTTGTAGCTGTTCTCGGCTCGAGCAGGTTCGTTCAGCAGGTCAGAAGGTTCATTTACATCGACATCATTGCCAGTAAGGTCGCCGCTGAGGATGGTTTTGTAGAGTTTGATGTCTCGAACGTTGGGGTCCGGTTGACCAAGACCAGCATATCCTCCTTTGATAGTCACGCCATTTTTGAGCTGGAAGGTATCCGTACGGGAGGGCGGCGCCGTGCTGTATGTATTCAAGTGAGGCTTGTAGATGCCCTGGGCTACTCGTATCTCCGCGGGAGGTAAAGCGTTGAACAAGGCGTCTTGCAGGTAGTTAAACGCCGTGGCCCAGCTCCCACCATCACCGAATTGAGCAGCATCGTCATCGACATATAAAATTTGAATGCCCTGGAATTCATACGCACCCATATCAATTCTGCCGCCGATTACACGAGGGTTACCATCAAGATCTGTTTCATCAGGCTCGGCTGTATAACTCGGGTCCCCTGTATCAATGCATGGAGAGATTAGTAGCAAGCGTAGATTGTCGTCGTCAGTACCAATGATGTTATCAGTTCCATTGGAGTCTACGAACAATGGGTCGCTGCCGATGTTACCAATACCACCATATTGGCCGGTCCAGCCCTGGACGCAACAATAGTGGATGATTGGGCCTGGTCCATAGTAAAAGTATAGCTGTGCGGATTCATCCATGCCGCTATTATCAAGGTTGCCCCACAGTACACAGTTAGTCAATGTGGGATTGCACATGGTGTCATCTGCAGTATTGTATATACCACCACACAATGGTGCGAAGTTACCGCTGACTGTACAGTTTATCAAGGTTGGAAAGTAATTGTTATCGGAGTAGTTGTACATCCCACCGCCATCATACCCGGCACGGTTTCCAGTAAACGTACAACTGATAAATTTTGACCTGTTTTCATAGCCGTAAGTCCCACCGCCATAATCAGACCAGTTCCTTTTGAAAGTGCAATTTGTGAAAAAGGACTCTTGAGAGACATACCGATTATATACACCACCGCCTTTGAATGCCGCATTTCTTATGAAAGAACAATTGCTCAATGTCAGGCCATGGCCCCTGTTGAATAACCCACCGCCAGCGTGTGCAGAATTGCTACGAAAGTTGCAGTTAACCAAGACTGCCGTTGGGGAAGTGTCATCGGTATACATTCCGCCCCCGCGATCTGCATGAAACTCCAAGTTGGCGTTACCAGCGGTGATGGTAAAACCATCCAGAATGACCTCTGTATCTTCGCATATTAAGACAACATGGTAGCTGTTTTCTGCTCTGGAGGATTCAGTTAGCAAATCGCAAGGATCGTCTACCTCAACATCATTTCTGTCAAGGTCGCCGCTGAGGATAGTTTCATACAATTCGATATCCCGCGCATTCGGGTTCGGTTCGCCAAAGCCGGCGTAGCCGCCTTTGATAATTACCCCATTTATAAGTTGAAAAGCAGCGTTTCTGTCACCTGTACCACTTGGTTCAGCTGAATTGCTGTCAGGTGTATAGATGCCTTCCGCCACACGAATTTCTACGGGCTTAGCTGAAGAACGGGCATCGGCCATCGCATCCTGAAGGTAGTTATACGCCGTGTCCCAGCTCTTGCCGTCACCACCGAAGGGAGCAGCTATATCGACATACAAAGTATGAACGCCCTGGAATTCGTACGCACCCATATCTACTGTTCCGTTCACGATGCGGGGATTACCATCAAGGTCCTTCACGACGTATGACGGTAAAGCTGAATTTTCCCCGGTATTGATACACGGAGAAGCCGGGAAAAGATGATAGTCGCTAGGATTTATAAATTGTGGATCGACATCGATGTTGCCTTTGCCCGGCCAGTCACCTTGAACGTCGCTATAGGTCACTGCGGCTGTCGCACCATCTTTCAGGAGGATACTATTTGGCTCACCCGTCAACAGTCTATTCTTCCACAAGATGCTGTTGTAAATATTGACGTGGCCGCCTTGGCAGTAGATTCCAGCGTATTTCAGGTTGTCGGCAATCGTACAGTTGACAATCGTGGGACTTCCTCCTCCGATCCACACTCCACCCCAATCGTTGCCCGTGATTTTGCAGTTGACAATCAGCGGGCTGCAAACTCCCCCAATTTCGAAACCCATCATATAATTATCCACTATCTCACAATTGGCGACCGTCGGGGCACTGCCGCTAATATCAATTGGTGTGCCCCAATTTTTTGTGAACGAGCAGTCGCGGATAATTGGATCGCTGTCGTCGGAGCAAGTGACCACGTCATCCCGGTGGGAGATAAATGAGCAGTTGCTGACGACCGGACTGCTCTGGTCAGCACACCAGATTCCGGCTCCCGATCCACCGATTGTCTCGTTGTCGATGAAGGAACAGCCGGCGATCATCCCGCCGGTACGCACAAGGTGGATCGCACCGCCTCCATCGCTGTAGTCAGCGTCGGTCCCGTTCTCGCTGAATGTGCAGCGACTGATAGTTACGTCGCTATCCGTGCACATAATTCCACCTCCACCGCCGTAATCTGCTTCATTCCGAACAAAATGACAATCTGTAATGGACAGACTGCCATATTCGCAATACATCCCGCCGCCGCCATTACCCCCATAATTTTCAGTTATGGTACAATCTGTAATGGTCGGACTGCTTAATTTGCAATACATCCCGCCACCGCCATTATAGCCATTATTTTCAGTTATAGTACAACCGGTAACAATAGGACTGCTATCTTCGAAGTGCAAGCCACCACCCAAGGAATAAAAATTTCCATTGCGGCTGATGGTACAGGAATTAATCATCGCGCTGCAGTTCAGCAAGTATATTCCACCTCCCTCGAGCGCAGTGTTGTCTATGATGGTGCAGTTGATTATCGCCGGACCGCCGCCGTCACAGGAGATTCCTCCACCGGCTCCGGTGCCCAAAATCGAGCAATTTCTGATGGTACAATCACGTATGCTCGGACTTGCTCCAACACAAAAGATGCCTGCGCCCATGTCCTGAATGCTTCCATTCATAATCGTGAGCCCTTCCAGCACAGAATCAACATTTTCACCCGTGTGGAAATAAAATCCTCGTCCTTGTGCCTCGCAATCGACGATGCAGTTGTTTGGCCCATTTTCACCACGAACCGTTATCGCCTTGCCCTTGAAGTTAATATCTCTGTTGCCGGAGCCTGCGTAAGTACCGGGAAGAACAATAACAAGGTCTCCATTCTGTGTCGAATCTATACCCTTCTGGATCGTTGCGAAAGCTGTTTCGGGGCTCAAGCCATCATTGTTATCGTCACCATTGACGGCATCAACATAGAGGATCTGAAACAAGTTGGCTATAGCATCTAAGGTGTAGCCGGGCACGCCAACCATAAGAGGATTCCGGTAGCCGGCCAGATGAACCTGGTCGTTTTGAAAGGTAACAGTGATGTGTATGTCGTAGCTTTGAAGCACGGGATGCCCTGGCGGCAATTCAAATTCGATGGTCGTATCATTGACGACGTCACCTACAAGCTCGTTCATGTAGAATAGCTCCCTCAGATCTCCGGTTTGCAAATTCGGGTCATCACTAAATGTGGCATCAACCCAGTCGAACGAGGCAGTATTTGCATCAACTGTTAGCTGGAACGCTCCAATCAAAGGGTATGTATCGCTGGTAAAGAAGGACCGAATGACCGTACTCTGATCCGGATCGAATTTATAGGTGTTCGTCTCTCCAGAAGCTGTCCCTGTCCAAAGAGAAAACACCACGATTGTCGCCGCCAGAATTCTTCCTCCAATTGTTTCCACTTTCATGGCCTCTGCTCCTTTCCGACAAAATGATATATTATTGCTATTGTCCCAACTCGCCTTCCATCAAGTGTACGAGCCACAGTATCCCTTCACCTCTTTCTCGTATACTTGTCTGCCTCCCCGGCTCGGCAAATTCATTACCGATATCACCAATTTCCTGCAGGTAAGAAAGTACCAGTTCACCCTCACGTCCATCACTTGTTGAAAATGTTATTCTCTCAATAACATCTTTTTCCATGTTAACTGTATACACTATCTGCCCGTCTTCGGGCTTCAGGATTACTTCTGCCCTGCCGCTTCGCTTGTTATATTTTGTCTCGAACAATATGTGCATTCGGGCGGCATCCCGCCTTACCGTATCTATCGTGTGCAGCCCCATCCACGGCCGACCAAGCCCGACAAAGCTAACTTCATTTACAATTTTTTCCCCTACCTTCAATACCACCCAAGGCCAATGCCTGCCGCTGACCGCGTAGACAAAGGGAATCCTGCCTTTGCCCTGAACCTCTCTGCCGTTAATTCGGCCTGTTATGTTGAAATAAGTCCAACCTCGCTTGTGCATCACATCGCGATTGTCTACTACTCTTGCCCCCGCTGGCCACTTATAACGAAAATATTCTTCATCTGAGACATCATAGTGCAGCGTAAGCTGAGAATGATTGTTGTTTTGGCCTCGATTGACAACTACCAGCAAACCATTGTCATAGCTGGGTACATATTTCATCCTGTCGCTTTTACCTTCGACCAAAGAGAGGAATTCTATCAAATCAGGACTATCTGTCGGCAACCTTTGAACGCTCAGGTCATTAGCCCACATCCGATAGTTGTTTATGTAAATAGTATCGTTACGCTTGTAGTAGTTGGCCTGGTCATTTTGCAGCCACTGACAGTAAGATCCTCTATTCTCATTTGCTGCTTGCACCCGCATCATCACCGCCCCACTTGTACCCGGCGGATAATAATACCAATGTTCCTCAATACCTTTGTTTACTTCTATCTGTGATGGTATACTTAAGATACTATTTGATTTCGTTATTTGCCCTGCCTCATTCTTATTCGTTCTTGACACCATTGCTACAGTGCCTGCTGCCACAACAGCACCCGCCGTTAGTGAAACGATGGCTGTCTTACTTGTAGCCATCGTTGCCAGTGACGCCATCGCACCAACCTTGACCGTAGCTGCAGTTACAGTTATATTTGCAGCCGATGCTTCACTTGTAGCAGTCATCTTCCCAAACAGAACCAGAGCAACCATGAGCGAGCCCTTGCCAAGTCCCCGGCGTGCAAGCTGTTTGGCTAACGATTTCTTCGCCCGGTAGAACAACCGTCTTGCACCGAACTCGCTACAGCCCATCTCCTCGCCAATCTCGGAATACTTCATTTGTTCATAGCATCGAAGCACCAGAATATGTCTGTGACGGGGCTTCAACTGCTGCATGGCACCAAGGATAGTCTGCTTCAACTCCTGTCTGATTAGGTCTGCCACCCCTTCTTGGCTGTTCTTTGGTAGCCCTTTGTCTTCTATCTCTGACAGAGAAACAGTTTTTCGATGCTGCTTGCGCCCATAATAATTTCGAACCTTATTAGCAGCAATTCTGCGCAACCAGGGCCAGAATCCTTCAGCCTTTTCAAGTTTGTTTAAAAATTTAAACATCTCAAGCATGCTCTCCTGTAAAATATCCTGCGTTAGCTCATGAGTCAGCGTTAGACGATAAACATATGTGTACAAACGTCCCCTTGCCAACTCAGCCAGTCGATTCAGACTTTCTTTATCGCCCAGTTGAGCTCGTTTAACTAACTCGATGTAAATATCCTCACCGCTCATCTAAAATTTAATAACCATTCATAAGAGTGCTTAAATCTAATAAATGTGACGCTTTTTTTGTTATTTCTCGTTGTTTTAACAATTATACCACATTTAGTCCCAAGATTGGTACTTGGCGTTGTTCTTATCTGTATGTTCAGAAACTCTTAAATCGAAAGTTATCACCGCTCAACCAGGGAACATATACTATTGCATGTCTTGCAGCCTCCGCAGGAGCTTGAGACAAGGATTACTCGGTTTGTGGATTAGTATAATTGCCCGCTTTATCTTGTAATTGTTTTTGAATTTTACGCCTATTGATGTGTGTTATGGTTAGCGTGGAAAGGTTTTGGGATGGCGTGAGGTCTTGATACATAAAGTTTTTCATAAAAGGAAAGGTTGTAACTGTCAAATTTTAACCGTTTTAAAATCGTATCTTTATTCAGAGGCAGTTTTGTTTCATCTTTGTTTTAAATATATGGTCAAGCGCTTTTATCCTATCTGTGCTAAATATTATTACTTTCTGTAATTTTCTTGCCATCTTGGCTGTTAATATGTAAAGTAAAGTAGTTCAGGGCAGGTAGCTCAGTTGGTAGAGCAACGGACTGAAAATCCGTGTGTCGGCGGTTCGAATCCGCCCCTGCCCATTCATAAGTCCTTG
>Ga0209427_10003514_pt1 | contig 18363 bp, 15 predicted proteins | sample DeeMarSWOR136_30_FD_187465 | JGI IMG/M metagenome (GOLD analysis project Ga0209427, IMG submission 187465) | Marine sediment microbial communities from White Oak River estuary, North Carolina - WOR-1-36_30 (SPAdes) (version 2) | ecosystem: Environmental > Aquatic > Marine > Intertidal zone >...
ACGTTACTGCTCAAACGAAAAGAAAAAAGCAAAATCTACAAATAAAAGCAAGGACAAAGGTTGCATTTATTACCGGAATTTTCTAGATAAAGAAAAAGTTGAAACAGCTAAAGAATGGGTAAGAAAAGAGCTTCCAACTGCAGAAGAATTCATAGAATATTGTGAAAAAAGGGAACTCTGTCCGTATGAGATAAATAGACTTATAATGCGTGAGTCACCGCTTGTTGTTGTTCCATATATTTATGTCTTTGATCTGATGATTAGAAACATGCTTTTTGATAGTTTATCTGTACCAGAGGATGATATGATATTAGTTGTAGACGAGGCACATAATCTCCCAAATTATATCAGGGATTTGTTTTCCACTCAGCTTAGCATGTACATGTTAAACAGCTGTGTTCTTGAAGCAGAAAAATACGGAGATCCAGCTATGGTTGATGGTAGATTCTCTGTTTCAGAGTTCTGTAAAATATTAAATGAAATTGTGAGAGATGTTAGAGATACTTATGTTTACGGCATATTAGAGGGCGGTATTCGGAGAGAGCCTATTAAGAAAAATGATGCATTTATTCCCTCCCATGAATTTGAAACTGAGATTTTATCACGACTAAAAATCACCAGTAAAAAACTTCACGACATTATTGGGGATTTAATTGCTTACGGCGAGAAGATACAAGAGTACCGCCAAAAGGATGGTAAACTCCCTCGCTCGTATCTTCACAAACTTGGATTGTTTTTAGATTTCTGGATCTCTCTTGAGATGAATCAATACTCTAAGCTTGTTGTTGATGCATCTGCTGGTAAAAACCCGCGTATTGAGGCCTTTTGTTTAGATCCATCTGTTGGAACTGAAATTATCAGAGATTTTCATTCATCTATCCATATGTCTGGTACCCTAGAACCTCTTGAGGAATACCGGGATTCAATAGGTTTGTCAGAAAATACTGAACTTATTGGTTATCCATCACCATTTCCAAAAGAGAATAGAAAAGTTCTGTTTGTCAGCGATGTCACTACAAAGTATGATGAGATAAATAAGGATGAAAAAATTATTACAAGAATGCAGAATCATGTTACTAATATTTGTAATTCCTTTCCTAAAAATACAATGGTTTTTTTCCCAAGTTTCAACGTTATGTCTATGTTTAGAAATCAAATTGATTTAGATAACATTAATCGAGGTATTTATTTTGAAGAACAGGAGATGTCTCAAACTGCACTTATGGAATTAGTTTCTGATTTCAAAGAACGTGGAAATCAAAATGGAGATGGAGCTGCTCTTTTTTCTGTTATTGGTGGTAGAATAAGTGAAGGAATGGACTTTCCAGCTGAGCAGTTAGAGATAGCAGTAATCGTTGGTATTCCCTATCCTAAACCTACTGCTAGACAACGAGGACTTCAACGGTATTATGATCTTAAGTTCAGAAAAGGCTGGGAATATACAGTTGAGGCTCCTACTGCTAGAAAACTTTTACAGTCAATTGGACGTCTTATTCGTGATGAAAAAGACCGTGGTATAGCAGTAATACTTGATCGTAGAGCTACACGTTTTAAGCGGTATATTAGAGATTTAACTGAGTCCAAGGATATACTTCAAGATATTGGTAAATTTATCAATAAAAGTTAATTATTCAACCCCTCCCAAATTTAATAATATTTTTATATTTTACTAATATTCATAATATTTATATATGCTGATTATATTATTGGACAAAGATTTATATAAAAAGAAAGGGGCTGAAAAATTATGAAGAAATTAAGATTTGTATTTGTAGGAGCAGCTGTTTTTCTATTGATTCTGTCAGCTATTTTACCAGCAAATGCAGCAGTTTTAAAAAACTTTACTGAAAATGTTACAGCATCTAACAATAATGAATTTAAAATTACTAGTGATTATGGAGTTAATTTAACTTATGATTGGGGTGTTCAGCATCTTCCTGCACAGAGAGGTGGAATAACAACATTTAGAGGTATTGACATTACCAATTTAGGTAGCGTTGGAGATACTTATGATATCACTGCTAGTTCTTCAAATGAAGATATTACTTGTTTAGCTTTATATAGGACGGGAGGGGACGATGCTATATTTTCTGATCCACTACCAATTACAATTGCTCCTGGTGAAACACGATCTTTTGAAGTAAGATGCATGATAAAAATGGATGTTGTTGATATACCAACTGGAAAACTCCCAATTGTTGTTGAAGCTCATTCGCAAAATGATACAAATGTTGGAGATAGTTTAACAGTATATATGAATATCATTGATATAGATGATTTTCCAGTGGAATTTAAAATGGGTAAAACAGAATATACACACAAAAAAAATGCCCCGATAATATTCTTTACCTTCAGCTTTAAAAATGTTGGTAACGAAATGATAGGATTAACTGGGCCATGTTATACTACTTATAACGATAGAGGAGAACCAACCCTTAGTCGCTATTGTTGTATGTGCTGGTGGGACCTTATACCAAATATTCCAGTATCCTGGTGGGGTATGCTTATAAGCATACCTGGAACTCATATCGTTGAATTCAGTGGAACAGTATACGCGGGTGAAGAGTCGTATGATATTTCTTATTGCAATTTTGTTCATATCAAAAATCGTAGCAGACAGTATCAAGGCGGACTTCTAAATCATTTTCCAATGCTAGAACGACTACTACCTCTCTTTAACAGACTGCTAAATCTCTGATAAATCCTAATTTTTTCTTTTTTAATTTTTATATCGATCTGTAAAAAACCTTTGATTCTAGTTAACAAGTTTTATTTCGGTAAAAGATTAGGTATCCCATCTTCTACAGGATAAGTGCAATTACATTTTTTATAAATATATAAATGATAATTTTTAAATAGTAGATGTGCGTTACATTCTAGTATTAAAGATTTAGGGGGAAAAAGAAAAATGAATAAGAAAATATTTGCCTTAGCAATTTTAGGCATGTTCTTATTAGCTGGTGTTACAACGATTTCTGTTGCAGAAAAAACTGAAACTAAGATGAATAATAATACTAAAAATTTAGACCCCGTACCACATTTATATGTAGCTAATAATCCGGTACTTGATTTTTATTTTATAAAACCCGGTTCCGAGATATCAACAGTTTTATATCCTGGTAATGATGGTGATGAATATTCATGGCTTAAATGGGAAATAACAGAATGGCCAGAGTGGGGCACATGGAAATTTGAACCTTCTAAAAAAGGTGAATGTCCTGGCGGCTATTATGACACCGTTTATTTAACTATTACTGTACCAAATCAACCTGAAGCAACTTTCTCTGGTGATGTTGTGTTTGTTAATACTGAAGATCTATCAAATTCTGTTACAATAACATTTATAGTAAAAACAATAAAAACTAGACAACTAGTAAATCCAATGATTCAACAATTTTTTGAAAACTTATTTGAGAAGTTTCCATTATTAGAAAATCTGTTTAATTTTCTATAAAACTTCTTTTTTATTTTAGCAAAAGATTTGGTATCCCATTTTCTATAGAATAATTACAATTACATTTTTTACAAGTAAAACTACCTTCGATGATCTCTCCTTTTTCCTCCTTTTTAACTTTTAACTCTAAATCTCCTTTACATGTTGGACAGCAGAGGATATCAAGAATATCTTTTTTCATGGACTTCTAATCTTCCCCTAAATACATAGGTCTTTTCATACCAACATCAGAATCCCATACAAAAGCCCAATCATCCTCACTAGTTTTCCTACCCTCTTCTATGTTTTGAATGAAGTTTTTAACCTGAGAATCCATGAGATCAGCTGCATGAATTACAGCTGCTTCAATAGTCTTTGGCATACGAGGTGAACCAAACTCGTATTTACCATGGTGACTAAGAATAATATGACATAACTTATCCTCAAGATCCTGATCAAAATCTTTGTCCTTCCCTCGCAACTCAGCTATTTTTTCACGTACCCATCTATCTCCCATCACAATATGACCAATGAAATTCCCTTCATCTGTTTTTTCTATAGCTGCTCCAGCTTTATACTCCTTTATTTTTCCAATATCATGAAGTATTGCACCGGTTATAACTAAATCTTTGTTTATACCCTCATACATTTCACAAATGTTTTTACAGAGCCTTATAACACCAACAGTATGCTCCAGGTTTCCACCTACATAGTTATGATGATGAGTAATGGCAGAGGGAGAATGAGAATAGTCCTTTACAAAGTTGGAATCATTAAAAAACAAATTAAGAAGATTCTTAAGCTGAGCATTTTCAACACTAGCAATATCCTTCTTTACAACTTCGAATAATTTCTTTATTTTTTCTTCGTCAAGTGAAGGAATAAAATCCCTAACATCATATTCACCAGCGCCGCATCTTCTAAGCCCACCAGTGGTCTCATTAATAGATATCTGAGGTTTATCTTCATAAATCTCTACATTTCCAAGTCTAACCTGAATAACATCCCCGACTTTGAAACTGTCATAAAGTCTCTTAACACGATCCTTATTTTCTCCACCCCAAAATTTGACATTGATTTCACCACTTTTATCTGTTGCAACAAGACCAAACCACGTTCCTCTCTTATACGGCCGTGGGGGATTTTTAATTTTAACAGCATAAAGATCGTTTACAACATCTCCCTCACGTAGATTCTCAATAAACTGTTCTTTTTTTCTTTTACCAGTATCTGCTTCTATCATCGTCTGTTCATCCTTCTTTTTACTGTAATTATAAAGGTCAGGCATTCTATTACCTCCCCAGATAACATTCAGATTTAACACACTATAAAGTCATAGTTTAAACGTTTTTCCTTATGATTTGTATCATTTTTTTAAAAATTTGTTATATTATTGAAAAACTCCTATTCTAAGGTTTTAAAGTTTGTATGATTTCCCTTCTTCTATTATGTGTGTATTCATACTAAGTTTTTTAAACATATCCGGGTGCTCTGTATGAACCGGATAGACTTCTTTTGGTTTCACAGTTTCTATTAATTCATATAAATCTGAGCCACTTATATGTCCAGAACAATGGGATTGAACAAACTTTACATCAAAATGTTTTAGCCAGTTATGCATCCGCTCATATGATATTTCCATTTCTTCGTTAAATGGCTCAGAAAGTGAATGAATATATGTACCATAATTTGGTTTTAAATCAACAAGCATGTTGAAATAATAAAAATTTAACACAACCACGTACCTGTTTGGATTCTTAGCTATATCTTCTGCAGTAATTATATTGGGATAATTCAAACGTCTTTTAATGTACCAATCCGTGTAATCCTCATCAATATAAGTCCCAGTTAGTCTTTTTGGTTTCAGTAAAAGTATTTGACTATCTCGACTGTCAGGTGTTTTTAATTTTTTATCTCTGTGATATCTTTCTAGGAAACATGCATGTTTGAAACTAATTACAAGTTTCTTTCCAAGGTCTTTTGCCATCTTATAAAACGTGTTAAACCGGTCAACATCTTTAAAGTTAAAATCAACAATTGAAAGTTTTTTATTTCTTAAAATCTCATTTTTTGATTCTGTGTAGACTTTTTGTTCTGATTCATCGCTTTTTTCGACATCTATTCTTGTTCCTTCCGTTATCATAGCAACTGGTTTTACCTCTTTAGAGGCTTTGACAAAGTCATCTGTCATATGTGCATGTGTCCCGTGCATTCTAAGATCGCCAGTATAAATCACTGCCCCTTCTGAGGTATGTATTATTAATCCATAGGCTCCTGGTACACTATTATGAACTAAGAAACCATTTGCTATGAAACTGGAGTAACCAGGGATTTCGAAGTCATATACAAGAGTATTACGATTTATATACGTCATAGATTTTATGGGAGTAAAAACAGCTTTTAGGGATAGCAAACTCTCAATTTTTTTAATAAAATATTTTTTTACCTCATTATTTCCCTTCTTTATTGTTTTTATGATATTTAAAATTCTAATAATCATATTTTTACTTGGAAGATGTTTTCCATTCGTATAGTGACCAATACTTATTCCTGCTTTTTGAAAATCCCATGAAGTTATTCCCATAGTTTTTAATGCATTTTTTAGATATTCTCCATTAAATGGTATTAGTTCGATTTTTTCCATACGAGCTTTTTTATTATTTTTAATAAAATTACTTAGTTTACTTTGTTTTTTTTCAGATCCAAAACCAATCATTTTGTGGAATTTAATAATAGAACTATGGTGAGTTATATTCAATTGATATGCTTTACGTTTAGATATAGGTTCTATGAAGTCATATATCCAAGAAAGTATCCCAAATCGAAGTAAAAGTAATTTTGTTGTGTCAATTAACTCCTTACTCGTTGATGTTAGGACTATAGTATGACTCCTAAAAGATCCTTCGGCGTCATAAAGTCCTCTTAAAAAATATGCAATTTCTTTTTTTGTGGATCTGTGTACTATGGGCGGTATTTTTCTCCTATATGCTTTTGTAAAAATAAAAGGCGATATTTTGTAAAATAATCTACCGATATACGTTGAGAGATGTAATATATTAGTATGTTTAGTTACTATTTTTCCTCTATCATTAAATAGAGATTTTGCAATTTTTTGATAAATATCCAAATTTTTCCTATCCTTATCCCCTATTTCTAAATACGGATGTTTTTTACTGTTAACATCCCAACTACCATCCCCAAGCACATATCCTAATAACTGTAAAAACTCAGGGGATGTTTTACTTGGAATTTTGAAATTATTAATACAAAAAACATATTTGTTCACAAAATGCTTTTTTTCTATATTTAAAAACCTTAAAATTTTATGTAACCTATCTAGTTCTATACCAAATCTACCTCTTTCAAATTCTCCATAAAATTTGGATAAATCAACCTTCAAGGCCAATTGATTTTGAGTTAATTTTTTTTTCTTTCTTTTTTGCTTGATTAAATCTAACCCTTCTTTTGATATTTTAACTACCTTTCTAAGTTTAATTTTTGGTAAAGTTTGTTGTTTACCTTTAAAATCTATCTCTCTAGAATAAATAAGGAAATCTCCTTTTTCCAAATCTTTTGCTTTCTTTTCGATTATGTCCAGACCATCTAAAATAAAAAATCTATGTTCTCCAGTGGACTCTATTTCTCCAAACCTTGTTTTTATTTTTAGGATTTGGGATGTATTATATTTACTTTTTAAGGCTAATCCTTGGATATTTTCTCCATTTTTAAAATCGATGGTATTAATATAACTATAATCTGCTACATCTTCAACCTTTGATATCTCACCGTCTAATAATTGAACCAAAGTATTTTTAGTTAAGCAGTGATCAACATGAATTGGTTCAATTTCAAGTGAATCAATCTTTATCTTATCGCCGGTTCTAAATGTTTTAAAATGTCGCTTTATCGGTGGTTTTCTACGGTCTTCATTATAAACCGGTCGTTTTCTAAAGTTTAAAACTTCGTTTTCAATGTTCCGTTGACTCTGCTCCTCCACTGCCTCAAGAATGTATTTACAGGTTTCACCACAATAAATTGGTATGTCCTTATGAAGAAACGAAATATAGTTTGCATGATCTGCGTGGGCATGAGACAAAACCACAGCTTGGACATCTAGTTTTTCGGGTTTCCGTCCAATATGTTCCAAGAGGTCATCACGGTAAATACCAGTTATATCTGGAAGAAGTCCCATTTCAAGAAAATCACCTATTCCATTTGCCGATCTAGGCATTAAAAATTCTTCAAAAAATAATTCTCTTCTAGTGAAACTCATCCCAAAATCAAGGAATATTTTTGTACCTTTGTCTTCAAGGAGGATCTTATTTCCACCTATTTCCTTGACTCCCCCATAAAATTTTAGATTAACCAGCTATATCACCGTTGTAATTTTTGAACAAACAACGGGTAAATAAAGTTTATCAAAGAAAAATAAGGTATTTTTTAAGATAACCCTGAGTTGGAAATAAAAGAATCCCTGGATTTTTAACCTCGTAAAGCTACAAACGCGCCAATGCCAAAGATATAGAGTAATGTATTATCTAACAATACTGGGAAAAAGACCCCATAGAAATTTTCAATAGATGTCCTATTATATTGTTTTCCGTCTCCTGCTGTTTCTGTACCTCCTCCCATTAAGGATATAACTGTCAAATCTTTAGCTTTAGCAATAATCTTAAAGCCTCCATATTTGCTAATAGGTAGTTGTTCGTAGTAAAAACCTTCTTTATAGACTGTTCCTCTTACAATCGCTATAAAAAATGAGGTGTAATCCCCCTCTTCCTCAATGTTTTCTGAAGAAACCTCCTCCACGGCTTCAACCGATGATTCATTTATAGCAATGCTTGTTGGGATAATATTGATGCAGATGAATAGTGCAACTATAAAAAACACCCAATTTTTTTTCATTTCTTTTTTCACCTCTTCTCTTATGTAATTTATGGTAACACATAATATATAAATTTTTGGTTTTTTAAGCTTTTTAAGTACGAAAAAGAGGGATATCTGCAATTATCCAAATAAAAAAAAGAAAAAAAAGAAAGGAGAGATGGGAATAAATCTAATTTTTCTTTTTCTGGGCAAGATATCTTGCACGTTGTCCAACTACGAATAGTTTAGCAATAAAAGTTATCTCGTTTGCTTCTTCTTTACTTGATACCTGCCCAACGATCAACATAGTTATCAATCAATATGTTTGTTTTCTTGCTTTTAAAGGGTTGTTGTACATTTGTTACCAGGATTCTTTGACAAAAATTATCCAAATATGTTTCATCGAAACTATTAAAACAGTTTCGGTTATTCAAGGGGTGTAAGGGTGTCGCCTTTATGGCTAAAATAAATATAAACGACATGCTTACATCTTATGATAAAAAAAACCTTAGAATAGCCACGGTTTGTTCTCATTCTTCTCTTCAGATTTTTAATGGTGCAAGAAAAGAGGGATTTAAAACACTTGGAATTTCTGTTGGCGAACAAAAGAAATTTTATGATGCCTTTCCACTTGGAAAACCAGATGAGTTTTTTATTGTTGATAAGTATAAAGATATTTTAAAACATACAGAAGAACTGAGAGGAAAAAATGCAGTTGTTATTCCTCATGGTTCTTTTGTTGAGTATCTAGGAGCAGATAATTTTTTAAAACTGAATTTACCAACTTTTGGTAATAGAAATGTTCTATCCTGGGAGTCAGACCGTAATAAAGAAAGAAAATGGCTGGAGGGTGCTGGTCTTACTATGCCACAGGAAATCAAAGATCCAAAAAATATCAATAAACCCGTTATTGTGAAATATCATGGTGCAAAGGGTGGTAAAGGCTTTTTCATTGCTAAAACATATGAAGAGTTTCAAAGAAGAATTAAGAAAAACAAATCCTTTACTATCCAAGAGTTTGTGATGGGCACTCGTTATTATCTCCATTATTTTTACTCACCGATTCAAGATAATGCCTATAAACTAAGTAAAGGTAGTCTTCAACTATTGTCTATGGATCGACGGGATGAAACAACTATTGATGAGGTTCAACGTCTTGGTTCAATTGCTGAGCTTGAGGAGCTTGGCATACATCCGACATTTGTTGTAACTGGTAACATCCCAATTGTTATGCGAGAATCTCTTTTACCTAAGGTTTTTAAAATGGGAGAAGCAGTTGTAGAGAAATCCTTAGACCTTTTTGGCGGTATTATTGGTACCTTCTGCCTTGAAACAGTTGTAACAGAGGATTTAGAGTTTAAAGTCTTTGAGATATCAGCCAGAATAGTTGCGGGGACTAATCCATATGTTGCTGGTTCACCGTATTCTGAGCTTATACAACCAGATATGTCTACAGGGAGAAGAATAGCTCAAGAGATAAAATTCGCAGTTAAAAATAATCTTCTTGAAAAAATTCTTTCGTAAAACCATTTTTACACTTGATTCCAGATTACTAATATTTATATACTAATAAGTAGTTAACATCTGTTAATTAGTAATTAAAGGGGGTAAATTAAATTGTATAGAAATAGGATTTTATTGAAGCTTTTAATCGCAATGCTGATTAGCGTTACATTAATAGTTCCCGCAAGTGCTAATGTAATTACTAACAAAGTATCTGAAAAAAATATGGTTAATACATCAGTGGGAGATCCACCAAGCTCTTTTGATCTAAGAGATGTCAATGGTGAAAATTATGTTACAGGAGTAAGAGATCAAGGCGGATATGGAACTTGTTGGTGTCATGGTGTAATGGCTGCTATGGAAGGTAATCTTATGATGACTGGAAACTGGTATGTAAATGATACAGGTGAACCTGATTTATCAGAGGCACACCTTGATTGGTGGAATGGATTCAACACACACAATAATGACGATGATCCAGGTGGAGGTGGATTGGATCCGCATTGGGGAGGAGATTACATGGTCGCCTCGGCATATGTTATAAGAGGTGAAGGTGCAGTTAGAGAAGACGATGCAAAATATGAAGATATAGAATTTCCGCCAGATAGAGATAAATCAAGTTATCATCATTATTATCCAATGGATGTTGAATGGTATGTAGCAGGGCCGAGTCTCAGTAATATTGATACGATAAAGTATAAATTAATGGCGGAGGGTGTTATTGGAACTGCAATGTGCTGGGGTTATTATGACTATGACACTAATTCGCATTATCAACCGCCAGGAACCTCTGATCCCCCTAATCATGCTGTTGCGATTGTTGGTTGGGATGATGATAAAGATACTTCTGCTCCATTGCATGGTGCATGGCTTTGTAAAAATAGTTGGGGAGAAGATTTTGGTGAAGCAGGATATTTTTGGATCTCATATTATGATAAATGGTGCGGTCAACATCCAGAAATGGGCGCTGTATCCTTTCAAAATGTAGAATATGAACCATTTGGAACAATTTATTATCATGATTATCATGGATGGCGTGATACAATGACTGATGTTTCAGAAGCCTTTAATGCGTTTACTACAGAAACAAGTGAAACGCTTGTAGCAATCTCCTTCTTTACTTCTGAAGATGATGTTGACTATGAAGTAAACGTCTATGATGATTTTGAAGGTGGCGAGTTACAAAATGAACTGTCCTCAAAAACTGGAAACATTGAATACTGTGGATATCATACTGTTGATCTTGATACTCCTGTAAGCTTAGATGCTCAAGATGATTTTTACATATACCTATCTCTTTCTTCAGGAGGACAACCAATTGACCGGACTTCAGAAGTTCCAGTTCTACTGGGGGCGTCTAAACGTGGCACATTAGTAGAATCTGATGCAGATCCTGGTGAGAGTTACTATAGGAGCGGATCAACATGGTATGATCTTTATGATTATGATTTCCCTGATCCTTCTTGGGATGAAACTGCAAACTTCTGTATAAAGGCGTTAATTGGAGAATTTTCCGCACCAGAACCAAATCTTAATTGTGAAGGAGAATTAAGTTGGTCTGGGGTAAAACCAGGAAAGGAAGTCACTGATAGTTTTATTGTTGAAAACATCGGCGAATCAGGTTCAGAGCTTGATTGGGAAGTAACAGAATGGCCTAACTGGGGAGAATGGGATTTACCAATAAGTGGCTATAATCTAAGACCTGAGGATGGAAAAATAACTGTTGAGGTAACAGTTACTGCACCAGAGGAAAGTGAAAAGAAATTTACAGGAGAATTAAGGGTAGAAAATAAGGATGATCCAAGCGATTATGAAATAATATCTATTACATTGGCAACATCACGAAGCAGAGCAATACACTTCGACTTTATAGAAAAAATACTATCTTATTTCCCAATATTAGAACAAATATTCAGCAAAATATTAAACATTTAGCTACAACTTTCTCTCTCTTATTTACAAAGTGTAACCATAATAGCTATCTGAGCCCACATTCTGTTTTCAGCTTCATCAAATATTACCGAATGCTTTCCATGTGCAACTTCTTTTGTAACCTCGTAGCCATAATAGGCAGGAAGGCAGTGTAAGAATATCGCATCAGGATTTGCAAGGCCCATTAGGTTATCATCAACGGTATACCCTTGGAACTCTCTGATTCTTCTTTCTTTTTCAGCTTCATTGCCCATTGAAACCCAAGTATCCGTCGCTATAACATCAGCTTTTGTAGTACAGGCACCTACTGCATCTGTGACCTCAACTTTTACATTAAACTTTTTAGCTTCTTTTACATAAAATTCATCTGGCCAATATTGTTTTGGAGCAACAATTTTAACATTCATACCTGAAATAGCGCAACCAAGCAGGTACGAGTGTGACATATTGTTTCCTCCATCGCCGATGTAGACAAAGTTCAATCCCTTTAATTTGCCCTTATGTTCTTTTATTGTCATTAAATCTGTAATAACCTGACATGGATGCTCCTTATCATCAAGTCCACTAATCACAGGAACTGTTGCATATTTTGCGAGTTCATTCATAGCTTTATTACTCATTGCACGATACATGATAATATCGCAGTATCTTGAAAGTACAAGTGCCGTATCTTCTATTGTTTCTCCTCTTCCCAGTTGAATGTCATCTTTACCTAGAAAAATTGCATGACCACCAAGCTTGGTCATTCCTACTTCAAAAGAAACTCTTGTTCTTGTACTTGATTTCTCAAAAATCATGCCAAGTGTTTTTCCTTTTAATAATTCAATTGATTCACCGTTTTTTGATTTATTTTTTAGTTCAATCGCTAGATCTATAATTTTTTCTAAGTCATCTTTTACATCTAGCATTGAGATTAGGTCTCGTTTCATCGTTTTCGGAATGCTATTTCCTTCTTTATAATTATCGCCATGGGGAAAATCTTTATCCACAGAAGATATTTCGAAAATGTTACGATGGGAGTTGATATTGGAAGTTTATTCAAATGGGAAAAAATTTCTTTTAAAGACTTACAGGATAGAGTGATTGTTATCGACGCTCACAATGTTTTGCATCAGTTTTTATCAAGTATAAGACAGAGAGATGGGACGCCGTTAAAAAATTCAAAAGGGGAGATAACCTCACATCTTTCAGGTATTTTGCATAGAACTGCAAATCTTGTTGAAGCAAAAATACGCCCAATTTATGTATTTGATGGTGAGCCGCATCCTTTAAAGGCAAAGACTCTTGAAGAACGTAGAAAACGAAAGGAACTAGCTGAGAAGGAATGGAAGGAAGCATTGGAAGCAGGGGATCTTGAAAAAGCCAGGACAAAGGCACAACAGACATCAAGGGTAACAGATGAAATTATTAAGCAAAGCAAAGAATTACTTGATGCACTTGGTATACCACACATTCAATCACCATCTGAAGGTGAGGCACAGGCTAGTTATATGGTTAAAAAAGGCCATGCTTTTGCTGTTGGCTCACAGGATTTTGATTGTCTTCTTATTGGTTCACCTGTTCTTGTCAGAAATCTTACCTCCTCGGGAAGAAGGAAATTACCTGGTAAAGAAGCTTATGTAAAAGTAGATCTTAAACAGATAAGATTGAAACCTAACCTTAAATCGCTTGGTATTAAACATAAACAACTAGTTGACATGGCAATTCTTATTGGAACAGATTTTAACGATGGAATTAAAGGAATTGGTCCTAAAAAAAGCTTGAATTTGATTAAAAAGAATGGCAATGTTGAAAATGCGCTTGCTACAATTGGCAGTGATAATGCACCAACTCTAGAGGAAATAAAAGAAATCAGAAAAATATTCCTCGAACCAAAGATTACTGATGATTATTCTTTAGATTGGCCAGGGTCAGACAACGAGGCGGTTTTAAAGATACTCTGTGATAGACATCAATTTACTCAGGAACGTGTACAGCCTGTTCTTGAAAAGTATTCAAATATAGTAAACATGATGAAACAAAAAACCTTGTTTTAAAAAAGAAAAAAGATAGATTACTTAGAACCAACAACCCTCTTACAATTTGGACATACTAACCAGTACTTTTTATCTGTACCAGTGTATCTCCCACCAATAAACTCACTTTTTGTTCTATTTAATTGAATTAATGGTTTAACTTTTTGATGACAGAACCTACATTCAATTTCCCTGTCATCATAACGTTTTCTAAACAGCATTATATCGACTCATTAGCTATTTTTTAATTACTTTAAATTTATCAATTCCTACAAGCAAAGCCAATTGTTCACCATTATCCCAATCAACCCATATAAGTTCTTGATTTTCATCGATTTTTAATACAGTTCCTCTATCACCTGGTTTTAAATCTGTCCATGTATCATTTATAAAAATTAATTCAACTTTATCTCCTACTTTTACAGCTCTTTTCACCGCCACTTTTTCACCTCCGATGTTTATCATGCGGATACCGGGATTTGAACCCGGGCAATTGGCTTGGGAAGCCAATATCATAACCACTAGATTATATCCGCGTATCACATGACTTTGGCCAAATCACATGATACTAGCTAATTTAAACATATCTAATTCCAGGTAATGGTATACTGATGAAGGAGATTACTGCTTTACTATTTATTTTGTTTTTACCTAAAATATTTCTGTCACCACGCCGACTAGAATAACTAAAACACATATATAAATATTAACTATTGTTAATTTTTTATACACAGAAAATTTTTAAAAAAGAAAAAAAGAGAGATTTTTGATAAAAATTATTGTAGTCCTAATCGTTGCAACAATGTTTGTAGTAATGGAAACATATTTAGATAATTTTTTAGGAAGTTTAAGAATGGTGAATTCATTGTTTTGCCTTTTTTAGTAATTGTTACTTCAAAACTTGCCCAATCACTCTCATCACCATTTATGTCCTTTGCTTTTGCTTGAATAGTATATGTTTCCTCTACATTCCAGGTATGTGGTAATGTTACTATGGTTTCTGAGAATACAAACTCAGTCTCACTGGTTGTACCGTCATCCCAGTCGACAAAATAGGAGATAAAATTACCCTCAGGATCAGTTGAAACAAAGTTATAATCATAAGTTTCTCCAGTTTTTCCATTTTTCGGACCTGCAATAGTTGGTGGATTTGGTGGTTCATTCGGCGGTTCTTCTGTAGTAAAATGCCAAACAGGTCCACGAGTTACCCTATTATGGTTATCTTTAGCATGAATTTTCCAATAATAAGTAATACCCTTACTAAGGGCCCCTGGATCAAATGTGGTCTCTGTTTGATCGTCAGAAACTATTGTAGTTGGAATAGGGTTATTGGCATCTAAATAAACATCGTAAAAAACAGTATCCTCAGGGTCAGGATCTCCGCCAGTCCAGCTGAAATCAATATTAATATCACAGTCTATTGTACCATCGGGTGGACTAGGATTACCAGGAGTATGTGGAGGATGGTTGGGCGGTAGGCAAGTGGTGAAATCCCATATTGGGCCTGTCGTTGATGCGCCCTGATCATCTGTTGCAATAATCTTCCAATAATAATGTGTCTCATACTCCAAAGTCCCAGGATAATACGTAGTTTCTAATTGATCGTCTGATACCAATACATCTGGACTCGGGTCATCTGCCTCAAAATACACATCATAAGTAACTATGTCATCATAGTTTGGATCACCACCAATCCAACTCAAATCAGTATAATAAATATTTACAGCAATCTCTCCATCTTCAGGATCAGGGTTGCTTGGTACAAATGGCGGGTAGTTTTGATAACCGCCATAATCAACCCGTACTGTTCTATATCCAACACTGCTAACACCATACTCGATACGCATGTATCCACCTTCCCCCCAACCAGTTCCCCAAGAGTTTCGTAAAAACCATACACCGTTTGATCCTTGGTTGTCATCCCAACCAACAAGAGCTACAGCATGATTTATACTACCACAGCTAGGACCACTGAATACACCACCAGAATATGCCTGAAAAGCCGAGTTCACGCATACAGCGACCGATACTGGACCGTATTGATAGATTGCATTTTTAATTTGTTCAACAGTTGCAACACCATATGGATTACCAACATATGCCCAATCATCAATGTAATAATCATGTGGATAGGGACAATTGCATGGGGCGTTATATGCAACATATGGGAAATATTCTTCTAGAACAGCCCCGTCATCACCACACGGATCTTGCCTATTTCCATCCATTTTAAAATATTCATGACACCACCAGCCACCACTGCAGCTATATCCATCTACGTTGCAAGAGACAAGCCATTGCTCTGAGAGGTCTTCTATTATACCATCTTTGATCTTAATATTACATTCAAGCGGAGCAACAGTTCCAAAGGCCCAGCAACTTCCACAACTTCCCTGATTTTTTATTGGAGGTAAACCACCTGCTACCACACGCCAGTCAAACGAATCTGGGTATGTACCAGTTGGCATAGTATTATCAAACTCTGCATCTACCCACCAGTCTTCAGGTTCTACTAATCCACATAACTCATCTATTGAATATTTTGTAGCTGGATTTTCACTAACAGTATATGTCCATCCTTCGCTTTCTGCCTGTTTCTGCAGAGCAGCTATATCCTCACTAGTAAGTCCTCCATAGGTCGAAGTCTCACCATCAATAATAACCTGTTCGTTTTTATTACAGTTGCAAGCACTAACAGTGGTATCGGACCCTCCTTCACTTTCAATTAAAGTCATTGTGGTTTTATCAAAGTCACAAACACTAACGCTAACTCCAACAAACAAAAATATTACGACAAAAGCTAAACCTTTATTGAACAATTTACCTCCCATTTTCATACACCTCTTTAAAGATAATAACTCCCTAATATTTAATTTTAATGTAGACTTTTCCCCTAGCCAATATAATGGGTTCAATGTCAAATAAACAATAGAGAAAAGAAATTTTTCTTTTCCTATGTTCATACGTTTTCTAATATTTTTAACACGTATTTGTAGAACTTATCAACTGTACTGACGAGTACCTGTTCCTCTGGTGAATGTGGGTATTTGATGGTTGGTCCGATAGAAATCATGTCCATGCCTGGGAATTTTTCACCAATAATTCCGCATTCAAGTCCAGCATGAATTGCTTCAACAACTGGCTCTTTTCCGTACATATCTTTATATATTTTCTTTGAAAGGGCAAGTATTTTCGAATTAAGGTTTGGTTTCCATCCAGGATAGGGAGCATCTTCTTCAACAGAGGCCCCTGATAGTTCAGCTGTTGCCCTTATTCTGTCACGCAAGTCCTGTAATGCTGATTTAATTGAGCTTCTAGTTGAAAGTCCAATTGCTGCTTTTCCATCTTTTATTGTAACAGTTGCAAGGTTTGTTGATGTTTCTACAAGATTGGGAATGTCATAATTCATTTTGTCAACACCATGTGGAAGCCCATGTAAAAGATTCAAAAGTTTTCCTTGAGCATCATCGGTAAGTGTAGTTTTTATATCTTCATTGTCCTCTACATTTACTTTGAACTTTGGATCAATTGGCTTTATTTCCTCAAGTATGCTTTTTTCTTCAGATTTAAGGATTGAAATAAATTTATCTTTATCTGATTTATTAACTGCAACCACTGCAAATGCTTCGCGGGGAATTGCATTATGTTTATCTCCGCCTTTTATATTTGAAATGTAAAACTTATGGTCTTTTGCATTCCAAAGCATCCGAGACAATAGCTTTACAGCATTTCCTCTTTGTTCATGAATATCAACTCCGGAGTGTCCCCCACGTAGCCCAGATACTTTTATCGTTATAGTTTCCAGATTATCACCGAGAGGTTGAGTTTTTAAAGGTAGGCTAATTTTCGATTCTCCACCGCCTGCACAGCCAACTGTTACAACGCCAAAATCTTCGCTATCTAAATTTAGCAATATTTTTCCAGTTAACATGTTTGATTCCATTGCAAAAGCACCAGTGAGTCCTGTTTCCTCGTCAACAGTAAATAATGCTTCAATGGGTCCATGTTTTAATGTATTGTCTTCTAGTATTGCGAGGCTAATTGCAAGACCTATACCATTGTCTGCTCCAAGGGTTGTACCATCTGCTGTAAGCACATCACCTTTTAATTTTAATTTTATTGGATCTTTTGTAAAATCAAATTCGACATCGCTGTTTTTTTCACAAACCATATCCATGTGGCCCTGTAGAATAACAGCGGGTTTACCTTCCATCCCCCTGCTAGCAGGTTTAGAAATAACGACATTGCCCGTCTTATCAATTTTTATTTTTAAATTATGTTTTTTTGCAAAATCAAGAATATATTCTCTAATTTTTTCCTCATTTTTGGAACATCGAGGTATTTTTCTAATTTCATCAAAATGTTTCCATACTAGTTTTGGTTCTAAATTTTCAATTACTGACATATTTCATACCTCCCTTATAAGGTAAGACAGGTAATATAACACAATAATTAAAGATTTGCCAAAAAACCTTTTAGAAATAGTTTAAATAATCTATACTTATTATCCTAGGAAACCGGAGGCGATTTATTTATGGATTGGGGAATGAAAAACCGGCTGTCAAAAATAATTCAGAAAGATGGACATACTGTTATGTTAGCTGTTGATCACGG
>Ga0209427_10003515_pt1 | contig 18360 bp, 12 predicted proteins | sample DeeMarSWOR136_30_FD_187465 | JGI IMG/M metagenome (GOLD analysis project Ga0209427, IMG submission 187465) | Marine sediment microbial communities from White Oak River estuary, North Carolina - WOR-1-36_30 (SPAdes) (version 2) | ecosystem: Environmental > Aquatic > Marine > Intertidal zone >...
GCCAGATTCTTCTGCGGCTTGAGCTACCTTAGAGCCGTGCTCATCGGTTCCAGTGAGAAAGAAAGTCTCCTCACCGTTCATTCTATGAAATCTGGCTAAGACATCCGCCGCTATCGTGGTGTAGGCATGACCTATGTGAGGCTTATCATTAACGTAATATATGGGCGTGGTGACAAAAAATCTTGAGGACAATTTCTCCTCCTTGTTTTGATGTAGGTCGATCCGAAGGATTGATCCTTCGGATCAATTTTCCAAATTTGATACCAGTCTGTCGGGATTGGAATCCCGACCTACTGCTGATTGGGGAAGAGAGTTTGGAGTGTTCAACTTTAGGTGAACCATGCAAAAGCTTGTTGTCTTCCAAAGAGTTTCAGGTCAAGCTGAAGCTTGACACTCCAGCAATACCTCTCCCAAGCGTCCGGGTGGACAATTTTACTTTTGCAGAACTCTTTTGTTTTTTTCTCCACTTAGCTTTCTTTTTTCAGCCATCTTCTTAAGATCCCGGACTGTTTCTTTTCCCTTTTTTTGATCTCCGCCAGGCCAATTTTCTCCTCTTCCCCGGTTTCGTGTTTTACCACAATATACTCCCTGAAGATGTTGATCTTGTCCACCATTCCTTCACCTTTATCGGTCTTAAATTTTGATCCGATTTTGGGATAGCTGGGCAGACTTTTATGGTAGAGCTCTTTCTCATATAAAAGGCAACACAGAAGTCTGCCACAGTTGCCGGAGATTTTAGCTGGATTCAAAGAGAGATTCTGTTCCCGCGCCAGCTGGGTGGAGATGGGTTCAAAGTCACTCAAAAAGGAGGCACAACATAAGGGAAGACCACATACTCCAAATCCGCCGATTCTTTTGGCCTCATCCCTTACCCCAATCTGGCGCAGTTCGATTCTGGTCTTATAGGTGGCAGCCAACTCCTTGACCAGTTCTCTGAAATCGACCCTTTTTTCAGCGGTGAAGAAGAAGGTGAGTTTGTTGTTGTCGAACTGAAGCTCCACATCCACCAATTTCATTTCCAAACCCTTTTCAGTAATCATTCTTTGACATTCTTTAAAACATTCCAGCTCCTTTTCCCTGTTGGCGATCAATTTTTTTAAATCCTCATCCGTGGCTTTGCGTAAGATGTTCTGTGGTTTTTTCCCCAGTTCTTGTGTCTCCCTTTGTACCTTCTTGCTCACCTTGCCCAGATCCGCCCCCCTCTCCGCCTGAACCACGACACAATCGGATGCTCTTATGCCCAAACAATTAGGATTGGCGAACACTTCCCTTCGGGATCCTTTAAATTCCACCAAATAAAGTTCAGCCACAATTTCCTCTCCAATTTCACTTTTCGTCTGCCGCAACTGGTTGCCCCTAAAAAAATTAAGGACAATGAAAAACAGGAAATAAATTTTTTTCAGCCTATCGAACCTGATCTTACATTATAATAGATCGGCTTGTTCTGAGATAAATCCCTCAGTTGGAAACACAAAGTCAACAAAGCTAACTTCAAATTAACGTTTCTGGTTTTGCACTCCATCCTGATTTGATCGGTTGCCTTTAAAGCCTCCTCGATCTTATTTTGACGCTTAAACTTTTCACTCAGTTTGACCAGCTCAGAAGCTATATCATGATTTATCAGCTTCTGGCTACAAGAAGTCTCTAGAGTTAAGTATATGTCTCGGAAGAGGGAAATCAAAAATTCAAACATCTCCAAAATCGAGTTTCTATCCCACTTGTTCTGAAGCTCATCTATCCTTTCTATGATTTCTACGGTTTTTTCTTCCAAAGCTGTTTTGATCAAACCCATTGCATCTTGACGGATGTTTTCTTTTTCCCCTTGTACCAACTCTATGGCTTTGCCCAAACTTCCATTTGAAATCTTAGCATACAAGGAAGCTTTCTTTTCAGGAACCCGGTAGTTTTGTTTAAGTCTTTTCTCTATCAGGGATGAGGGGATTTTGCCAAATCTTATCTGCTGACAACGAGAAACCACCGTGGGCAAAAGCCGATTTATGTCCGTGGTGGTCAAAATCAGATGGGAATCTGGGGGTGGCTCCTCCAAGGTCTTCAGAAGGGAATTGGCGGATGCAGGATGCATGTTTTCGACCTCGGTTATGATCACCACCTTTCTTTTTGCCTCAAATGGTTTCAAATCAAGCTCCTTCTGCATCTGCCTTATCTGATCCACCGGAATGTTGACGTTTTTTTCAAATTTGACTATGGCATAGGGATCTTTGATTTTCTCCTTTCTAAATCTCTCCGTTTCTTCTGGGGTTTTAACTGAAGGGACCGGAAAGATCATCTTCACATCCGGATGGATCAGCTTATCGATCTTTCTGCAGGAAAGACAATCATCACAAACTTGGTTTTCATTACTTTGGCAATTTATGGCTTTTGCCAACTCCAAAGCCAAAGCCCATTTCCCTATGCCCACCTCTCCGCAGAAAAGATAGGTGGAAGCAAGCCTGTCTTTTCTCAGCGCCCCGTCAAGGATTTTTTTGGGAACTTCTTGATTTAACACATCTGCAAAGGACATTATTCTGACACTCTGAGGAATGTTTACTATTCTCTCCGCTATTTGTGTAAGAGCTTTTGGAAAACTCCAGGGAGAATTTGGAGTGTTCACCTTTAGGTGAACCAAACAGTTCTCTTTTCTATTATGGATGAATGGTTAAACTGAAGCTTGACCCTCCAGATTCACTCATACAAAGATAACTTTTATTGCAACCTACCCAAGAATCTCTATATACTTCCTTTACCTTCTAGATGAGCTTGCTTGCCTTTAATAAAGCTTAAGATTTGTGATTTCCTCAAGCTTTGTTCTCCTCTTCGAATTTTACAGCCAAATCGCTCCTCTTTGGATCCGCTTATAAAACAGAACCAAATCTATACTCTTTATTTGGGGTTGTCAAGGCGAAATGGCTAAAGCATGATGAAGATTGTTAAAATAAAGTCGATAAATAAAATGTTAAATAAACAAGAAAAAAAGGGTGGCTCGCTCCCCGAGTAGTTGAGAAAAGATTCCCTGAAAACATGAGTCTATTCAAAAAACTAACTTTTATCATCCTGTTCTCTTTCCTGCTTTGCCATAACCTCTCTGCTGGCGAGAATAGAATCGTCATTGTGAAAACCAGTAGCTCCATCCCATTTTTGAAAGCTGAGGAGGGATTCAAAAAGGAGATCAGAAAGAGTGAAATTGAAACAATATTGATAGAATACGAGGCATCCAATGAATCAAGGGAAGAAGGAGAGATTGCTCAAAAGATAAGAGACTTAAAACCCGACCTGATAGTTACCATCGGCTCAAGGTCGACTGCCATAGTCTCCCAAGAAATCAAAGATATACCCATCGTCTTCTGCACGGTGTTAAATCCGGTCTCCAGCGGATTCGTCCAAAACATGAGGTTCTCCGGAAATAATATGACTGGAGCCTCTCTGGATATTCCCGTCAGGATTCAGCTCGAAAAATTCAAACTCGTCGTTCCCCAGTTGAGAAGATTGGGAGTGCTATTCACCCCGGATTCAAAGCAGGTGATAACCGAAGCCCGAAGGGTATGCCAGAATATCGGTATAGAACTGGTTCCTGAGCTAATCTATTCGGAAAAAGAAGTACCCGGAGCAGTAGAAGCTTTAGCTCAAGAAGTGGATGGTTTATGGGCGGTGGCAGATACCATAATCTTCACCCCCCAATCCACCCAATATCTACTTCTTCATACCTTAAGAAATGGTTTGCCCTTTATGGGGCTTTCTTCTTCTTTCGTTAAAGCTGGGGCACTCTTCACCTTAGCCTGTGATCATAAGGATGTGGGAAGACAGGCAGGAGAGTTGGCTTTAAGAGTACTTTCTGGCGAAAAACCTTCGCAAGTGCCAATCACCATTCCCAGAATGATTTATTTATGTCTGAATTTAAGAACCGCAGAGCAGATAGATTTGGAGATCCCAGATAAGATAGTCAGCGTGGCCAAGGAGGTATTCAAATGAAAATACCGTCCCTCAAATTTTCTTTTGGATTAAAAGTCAGATTCGTATTGATCATCTCAGGTTTGATCCTTTTCACCTCAGCGATCCTAAGCGGGTTTCTGATTGAGAGACAAAGTGAGCTGATTCAAAAGGAATTGGAAAAGAGGGGAGAATCTTTGGTTAAAAATCTGGCTTATAATAGCGAGTATGGGGTTCTGGTTGAGAATAAGGCACTTCTTTTAAATCTAATAAAAGGACTCTCGCCGGAGGGAAACGTCGCCTACATTCTAATTCAGGACAGAAGCGGGGATATCTTGGCAGAACTGGAGCAAAAAAAGTTCAGCCCAGCCTTCCATGAAGAGAAAGATCAAATAGTTTCTGCGATTTTCAAAAAGGAAGGTCCGTTTAGAAAACATTATTTATCTAAAGAGGATGGCGAGGAGTTTTACAATTTCAGCCATCCCATCCACACCACCAAAGTTCCCAGATCCAAAGAGGAGTTGGGAACCATTTTAGATGAAGGGGTGGGTCTTGGGAGAAAAGAGAAGATCGGAGTGGCGCATGTGGGGATGTCCTTGACCCAAATGCGGGCACAGATTGAGGACATGAAAAACATGATAGTTTTGTTGACCGCGCTGGTGGTGGGGATCGGAATTTCGCTCACCATCTTTCTGGTCAATATCATCGTGAAACCCATCCAGAAATTGGTCTTAGCCACAGACAAAGTAGCTAATGGGGATTTAGCTCAGATGGTCAAGGTAAAAAGGAAGGACGAGATTGGAAGGCTAGCTTTCGCCTTTAACCGGATGACCAACTCACTGAAGGAGTCCAGAGAGAAAATAGAAGAATACAGCAGAACCTTGGAAAAGAGGGTAAAAGAAAGGACCATGGATTTGGAAAGAACCACAAGACTCCTGCAAACTGAGTATAATCGATTAGATGCGATCATCAACTCTCCCAACTTGGGCATCGTGATCGAAGATAAGTATTGCAATATCAAATTCATGAGCAAATCCTTAATTGACATCTTTGGAAATCAGATAGGGGAAAAATGTTATGAGAAATTCAAGGGACGGAAGGAAAAATGCGAGGTATGTCCCATCGATGAAATCTTAGTAAAAGGTGAGAAAATCTTCACCTATTTTGATCAGGATAAAGAAGGAAACTGTTATGAGCTATCAGCCGCTGCCTTTCAGGATGAAAAAGGGGAAAGATACATTTTAGAGACTCTCCGGGATATAACCGAACAAAAAAAGTTGGAGAGGCAAGTGGAGGAACATACTAAAAACCTTGAAAAGACCAATGCTGAGCTGGAAAATGCCTTGAAAACCCTAAAACAGACTCAAGTTCAACTGATACAGGCGGGAAAGATGGCTGCCATAGGAGAATTGGCTGCAGGCGTCGCTCATGAATTGAACAATCCCTTAGGCGGAATTTTAGGATATTGCCAATTTGCCTTGGAGAAGATAACCCAAAAGCCCCTGAAAGAATTGACCGGAGAGGATATCACCACTTATTCTCAATATCTAAAAGACATAGAGCAACAATCGAAAAGATGCAAAGCCATTATTCAAAGCCTCTTAAAGTTTAGCCGAGCTTCCGTTAAGCAGAATTTTGAGCCAACCGACGTCAACACCATTTTGAAGGAAACCTTTATTTTTGCAAAGCATCAACTGGAAAAGCACAAGGTAGAGTTAGAAGAAAAGCTTTCCTCTCTGCCCCGTATTATCGGGAATGCCAGCCAGCTGCAGCAGGTTTTTACCAACTTAATCTTAAACGCCATCCAGGCCATGCCCGATGGAGGCAATTTAACTGTCTCGACCAGAGTATCTGAAGACAAAAAGGCTCTGGAGATCTCTTTTGCCGATACAGGAGAAGGTATTTCTGAGGAGAATTTAAGCAAGGTTTTTGAGCCTTTCTTCACCACAAAAAAGGTGGGACAGGGAACCGGCCTGGGTCTTTCGGTAAGCTACGGTATTGTTAAGGACCATGGAGGCAATATCGAGGTGGAAAGCGCCGTGGGGGAGGGAACTACCTTCATCGTTGTGTTACCTTGTAGGAAGGAATCAGAGATGATTGGTTCAAAAGACAAAAGGATTTACTCGGAAGAGATCATTGGTAAGGGCTTATCATGAAGGGAGGTTACAATCTGCCGATAATAAAATTGATCGTTCTCAATTTCCCGTTGCTCGTTTACCCTTATTTGAAATAAGTCACGGGCGATCAACCACGAACTGCCAAAACAGATAAGCCTATGAAAATCCTGGTGGTGGATGATGACCCCATTATCCGGAAGCTACTTTGCGAGGTGCTTTCGGAAGATGGATATAAAGTCAGCTCGGTCTCAAATGGACAAAGGGCTGTGGCAAAAATCCAAGAGGGGAATTTTGAGCTGCTCTTCTTAGATGTTCACATGCCGGTCATGAACGGACTGGAGGCCTTAAGGATCATACGCAGCATGTTCCCTCACTTGCCTGTGGTGATGATGGACAGCTATCCCGATCAGCTGGTAAAACAAGCAAAAGATGAGGGGGCCTTAACTTGCATGCATAAGCCCTTCGACCTAAAGGAGATCAGAGAGATCATCGTCAAAATCAAGGAATTAAGCAAGAAGGAGGTTTGTTTTGGAATCGGCTGAGGTTAAGCCTGTCAAGATCTTAGTGGTGGACGATGAGGAGATCGTGCTCAAGTTTGCCTGTGATGCCTTGCGCAGTCACGGCCACTCGGTAGCGGGCGCTTTAAGCGCGCAAGAAGCTTTGAGAAAGGTTAAGGAAGAGAAATACGATTTCATCTTAACCGATATAAAGATGCCGGAGATGGACGGGGTGGAGTTGATCAAAGCCATCCGTGACATAAATCCCACCATTGGAGCCTTGTTCATGACCGGATATGCCAGCTTGGATACGGCCAAGGAGGCCATTCAGGAAGGGGCGTATGATTATATTTTGAAACCTTTTGACCTCCATGAAATAAGAAGCGCGGTAGCTAATGCTATTAAGAAGAGACGCAAGGTGCGGGAAGATACCAGGGGAGAAGAACTTTCCCGTCTGTCTGATCTCCATAAAATCTTGTATACTGCTGGAAACAAAAGAGGGCTATTGAAATGGTCATTAGGCTTTGCCCTAATGCAATGCAACTTAAATGTTGGCTTTATCATGTTCTTTGACGAGAAGACTTGTGAGCTGGAACTCTTCTTGTGTCAAGATTTGTCTAAGAATCTCTTCGAGGAGACGAAAATAGCAGTCGCAGAAGAGAGAATCAGAGAATGGTTACTGATGGAGAATGTTCTTCAAACCAGAAGCCCCCAGGAACATCCCATTTTTCGTCAGCTACAAAATCTACCTTCTTTTATCCCAGTAATCAACACCGTCTTTCAGAAAGACTATGAGGTTACCTTAATTCCCATTCGTAAAGGTGACCGCACCTACGGGCTTCTTAGCCTGAAAGGAGCCTTCCCCGAAAGCAGAGTCTCTGTGGCCGATTTGAAGCTTTTGACCATCATAGCCATACAAACCGCCATCTCCATTGAGAACCTTTCCCTTTTGGAGGAATCCAGAAGATCTTACCAGGAGCTGGAAAAGCTCCAAGAGCAGATGATCGGGCTGGAGAGCATGGCCGCAAAGGGGAGAGCCTCAGCAGAGATCGGGCATGAACTTAACAACTACTTAACCGTAATCCTGGGCAATTTTCAATTACTGGACATGGGTATAGGTAAAGGCGATTTGGCTTCCCTTCGCAGATATATTAACGTCATTGGCATCAATTTAGAGAAAACCAAAAAGTTTATAGATGGGCTTTTGGATTTTTCCCGCCTCACGTCAGAAAAAGCTGAATGTGATATAAATGACTTGATAGAGAAGACCCTTCTTTTTATTTCACCCCAAAACAGATTCAAGAACATAGTCTTTAAAAAAGAGTTGAAGCAGAAAATTCCGGCGGTGGTAATTGATTCTGGACAGATACAACAGGTGCTATACAATCTGCTGAACAACGCCGCCGATGCCATGGGAAAAAGAAGAGGTGAGGGAGGAACCATCACCGTTGTAACGGACTATGATAAAAAAGAAAAAATGGTTCATATCTGGGTTAAGGATACAGGACAGGGGATGTCTGAGGAGGAGGTGAAAAGGATATTCCTGGATGGCTTCACCACCAAGCAGTTGGGGCATGGATTAGGATTGACTATATGTAAAAAGATAGTTGATAACCATAATGGAATCATCGAAGTGGAAAGTAAACCAAATCAAGGCTCGATCTTCAGAATCAGATTGCCATGCGGTCCTCAAAAATGAAGAAGCGAAGAGATCAATATGGCAGGTAGTATGATTTACTGACGGAATTTGTCATGCCAATAGTTATGTAACAATGTAAGAAATTACCTCTATGAATCTTTGCTAAAGTTTTGATGAATAAGGTCGACAAAAAATTAAGCATACACATATAAATTCCATAAGACATTTAGCTGAAGAGGAAAAATAAAAGGGGGAAGTTCATAAAAGAACTGACAAAAGATTTTTCTGAACCCAATATTCTCCAATAATCTTAAAAGAGAAAAAAACATCTAAATTCAACAATTAAGGGGGGATAGAAATTGATTACCAAATCAAATTTTTTCAAGAGGCTTTGGGCTGCTGGTGAGCTTGTCAAGTCCACCGTGCCCGGAAAGAGTTTTTTAGTTTTTGCCCTCGCAATTTCGATTTCGGCTCAAATCTTATTGAGCACAGCGCCCGTCTGGGCTGGAACGGCTGGAAAGATCGCCGGGGTGGTCAGAGACCAGGAGAGTGGAGCACCCTTACCAGGAGCAACAGTGATGATAAAAGGAACCAGCATAGGAACATCAACTGACGAGGATGGCGAATATTTCCTGATAAACATCCCGGTGGGAACCTATATTGTTGAGGTCTCCTTGATCGGATACCAGTTGGTTAAAAAAACCCAGGTTACGGTTCTTTTGGATTTAACCACACCTTTGGATTTTGAGTTGAAATCCTCTCCCATCGAACTGGAAAGGGCCATAACCGTGGTGGCGGAACGCCCCATCATTCAGAAAGATTTGACCTCTTCCACCAACATGGTGATCAGGGAACAGCTGGATAATTTGCCCAATGCGGTCGGCATTCAGCCGGTGATCTCGAACATGGCTGGAACAGTTGAAGACGAAAACAGGCTTCTGCACGTTCGAGGGGGAAGGGCAGGAACCGTCAGCTATTTTTTGGATGATGTCTCGATTCAGGATCCCTTCGTAGGGCAGGCAGGTACCCGGATTTCCCCGGATGCTTTGGAGGAACTGAGTCTGACCACCGGAGGCTTCACCGCAGAGTATGGAGAGGCACTGTCCGGGGTGGTGAGCGCAATAACCAAAGAAGGAGGCTCAAGATTCACAGGAAAAATCAAAGCCTATGATGGAATGACCCATTCATATGAGGTCCATACTGCTGAATATGGAGGGCTGAAGAGAAACGACAATCACTCTGCGGTCTTGAACCTGAGCGGACCTTTGACCTTCAGCCAAAGCGACCGGGCCACCTTCTTCTTCTCCGGAGAGTGGGGAAGAAATAATGGATATCTACCTCATAATAGGAGGGAATATCACTCGGAGACCGCCAAGATAAGTTTGAAGCCCAGCAATAACATGAAACTGGTTTTAAGTGGCAACTATTATCAAAGAGACCTCTTGCGATACGCGCATAGAGATGTCAATAACATATCATATGATTTTAATCTCAAAGGCTTAGGCAAGATCAAAAATAAATCTTACCATTTTGGGGCAAAGGCCACCTATCCCACCTCCAAGAATACTATCTACACGATTATGGTTAACCATTTTTATACTGACATTAAGCTGGCTCCCGAACATCTATTTGATCTTTACTGGGATCAGTGGCCGGGCTATGCTGAAGATTCCAATGGAGTATATGTTGGGAATATACATGCAAATAATTACAACTATGCGGACACTTTCTTCAACACCGGTTTTACCGCCGCTCCAGATTTTTATCCGGTTTATCACTTTCGCCGAACCAAATACACCAGCTTTGGCTTTGATCTGATCAGCCAGATAGATAAGCATAACCAGATCAAATTAGGGGGAGAGTATCGAGCCAATCGATTGAAATGGGACGATAAGCAGTTCTTCAACATAAGACCCTACGGGGAAAAATATCAGGTTGATCCCAATTACGCTGCCTTTTACCTTCAGGACAAAATCGAGCTAAGAGAGATAATCATAAATGCCGGGATCAGATTTGATTATCTGGATGCGGACATGGATTATTGGAATGATCCGGTTACCAAAGATAGAAAGATACATACCGAACCCAAGACTCAACTCTCACCCCGGCTGGGCATCTCTCATCCTATTTCCGATTTGACCGTTATTCACTTCAGCTATGGTTACTACTTCCAGGTTCCACAGTATCAGTTTATGTTCACCAATCTGCGAGCAGACTTATCCACTGGCTTTCCTTTGGTAGGAGATCCGGATATGGAGGCAGAAAAAAGCGTCTCTTATGAATTGGGGATAAATCATGCCTTTCGCCAAGATATAACTTTGAAGGTTACCACCTATTATAAGGATCTTACTAATCTGGCAAGCACCCGTCAAATCGTTTATGCGGGCGGTTCCTATACCCAATACGCCAACGCCGATTATGGATCGGTCAAAGGGATGGACGTGATTTTGACCAAAAGGCCGGACCAAAGCCACCTATCAGGAAGCGTGAATTACTCTTATATGATTGCTAAAGGAAATGCCTCCACCGCCTATGAAGGCTATTATGACTATTTTACTCAGGGAACAAATGCGCCGGCTTGGCCGGTGAGAGAATATCCCTTATCATTTGACCAGAGACACACCCTGACGGTGAATTTGGATTATAGAGTTCCTCGAGACTGGCCAGGCAATTTCTTGGGCATGAGTTTGCCGGGTGCGTGGGGAATGAATGTTTTAGCCAAGTACGGAAGTGGTTTGCCTTATACCAAGACAGATGATCAAGGAAACCGTGTGGGCGCCTTGAACGAAGGGAGGATGCCCGCCACCTATACTGTGGACCTAAAGTTCAATAAGGATTTCTACCTGTTTTCCGATAAAGACCTCCATCTAAGCTTTTTCGCCGAGGTGGAGAATCTTTTTGACCGTAGAAATGTGATCCATGTGTATTCAAACACAGGCAAGGCCAATGACGATGGAAGACACTATGAGTTGACTGCGGATCCAGATGGGGATGGTCCTTATACTGCCGAAGATGTTAACTATTATTACCGTCTTTTGGCTAGGGATCCACAAAATTATGATGCCCCACGCACCCTCAGATGGGGACTGGAATTTGTGTTTTAGAGCTGGAGGTTCTGGAGTGCAACAATTTATTGTTGCGGTTTTTGGTTTTTGTTTAAAAGGCAAAAACAGAGTTTTTGCACTCCAAAAAGTTTTACGCTCCTACTCTATGCATCCTAATGAGAAGATTGAGAAAAAACAAGGAATCTAGAAAGTATCAGTTGACCATTTTTAAAAGGAGGAAAAGGAATGAATAACAAGAAATTTGCCAAAAAATTGATTCCCATCTTAGTGGCTACACTGTCCCTTTGGTTTACGGGTGGGACGTGGTCCACTCAGCTGACCAGCCAAGATCCACCTACTCCCATGCAAGATCGGATTTTTCACAACAAAGGGAATATCGTCACCACCGTGCAGAACTGGGGGCAAATTGGTGGTCTGATGGATTACGGCTTTCCCTCAGGCGAGTGGCCCAAGGGGTCCGAACATAACTACTTAGCTGAAATCAAATATTGGATGGGTGCGATAAAACCGGGTGGGGACACTGCAATCGCCAATACCGATGATGATTACATGCCCATTACCACCCTGATTAATGGAGAGGAAAGCTACCGCATACATCTTTCCACCGATCATACCTCCTACAATTATGATCCCGCTGATACAGTGGGACTGGGGATTGGCAAGGCCGCTTATGGGTGGAGGGTATGGGACAATCAGGCTGGAGATTGGGTTTATAATAAAGTTTGGAGTCTTGATGTGGGCTTCGTGGAGGCTGGTCCCATTTCACTTCAGGAAAGTCATTATCGCTTCTGTGATGCCAACAGTGGGGTGCCAGTCCTGGGGCTGGAGATGACTCAGACCATTTATCAGTGGAATTATGAATACAACAAGGATTATCTCTTTGTGGTTTTGGAGATCAAAAACACAAGCCAAAATGATTACACCGATTTTGCCTTCGGTCTTTATTGCGATTTTGATGTGGGAGGTTATCATCCTCCTACACACGAAAACGGAAGGTTGGGCGATCTTGTTGCCTTCGATTCTTCCCTTAATTTAGCCTGGACCTATGATGAGGATGCTTATGACCCCGGATGGGGACCTCTGGTGAAATGTGGAATGATGGGAACCAAGTATATTGAGACTCCGGATGATATCGGAATGACTGCCTTCAGAACCGGAAGGTGGGAGGACCTGCCGGATAACGATCCAGGCAAATACGAATTCATCAACAGCCAGCAGTTTGATCTGAGTCTGCCTCCCACTGATCAGTATTATGTGCAATGCACTCGGGGGATAAATCTGACTTCCGGAAAAACTGTCCGGGTGGTCTTTGCCTTGGTGGCTGGACATGACCAGGAGGAGCTTAAGAAGAATGCGGCTATGGCGCAGACCGTTTACGATAATCATTTCATCGGTCCGGAGCCTCCCAAGCCGGTCAAATTGGTAGCTACTTCTGGATATCAAAAGGTCAAACTCTGGTGGAGCAACTCTTCAGAGCTCTTTCCTGACCCCTTAAGCGGGGAGATGGATTTCAAAGGGTATAAGATTTATCGCAGCAATGATATGGGAGCCAGCTGGGGAGATCTGGCGAGAAATCCGGATGGAAGCTTAGGACCTGACTACGTGCCCATCGCCATGTTTCAAAAAGAAGATGATGATGACATCCTACCTCATACCTTTATAGATACCAGCCTGACCAACGGGATAGAATATTGGTATTCAGTGGTCTCCTTTGATGAGGGTGACTCAATTGTCGATCCATTGCAGACCGCCTACGGTAGGCCGGGTGAGGATTCCAACTGTGCCTTTGCCATTCCCCGAACTGATCCGGCTGGGCATCTTTCTGCAGAGGCTACGGTGATGCACAATTACTATGGATCGGAAAAGAAAAGTGATGGCTCAGTTGTTCCACTCGTCTTCGATCGGAGTCTCTTGACCGGACATGACTACCTGGTGGTCTTTTCTGAAGATCCATTTATCACCTGTTGGCACGTGATTGATGTCACTACTGGGAACACGGTTGTAAAAGATCAGGCCGAGCAATCAGGAAATGTGGAAAACTACCCGGTGGTGGATGGGATCCAGGTGATTGTGACCAATGGAGAGAAGATCCCACGCTCCTATGGTCAAACCGATTGGGCAAGTGCCGAAGAAGCTACCTTGCATATGGGATACTTCTATGGAACCACGGGCGAAACCTTTGGGTGGCCTTCAGGTGGCGATATTCATTTCCGCTCAACTTATGAGATCAGATTTACTTCAGAGGGATCGCAGGCCTACAGCATATTTGATGACGTAACACCCGTGGCTGTGCCCTTCGAGGTCTGGAATACCACAGAAAACGTGCAGGTTCTGGCGGAAATATATGATAGAGACTTCAACGGGGTGTGGACACCTGAAAACAAGGAATACATTGATATAGTTAACATTCCTTATGACGGAGAGCCACATCCGGAGGCCTGGCCTTATCATCACGTATGGTTCTTCCGATTCGACACCTGTGACACCAACTACGGCGTCGGAGATGTATATCAAATCGAAGGGGCTGGACTCAATTCCTCAGATGATGAGTTCCTCTTCAATGCCGGTGGAATCGATGTTCAACTGGCCAGAAATGAACTGTCAAAAATCAAGGTGGTGCCCAATCCCTATATAGGTCATGCGGCCTGGGAGACCAAGGAGGGGATTAGAAAAATTCAATTAACCCATCTGCCAGATGTCTGCACCATACGCATTTATACACTGGCCGGAGATCTGGTCAAGACCATAGAACACGACAACGGCACCGGAACTGAGGATTGGGATATGTTGAGTGAAAACCAGCAGGGGATCGTGACCGGAATATATTTCTATCATGTTCAGTCTCAATATGGGGAAAAGATGGGGAAATTTGCGGTGATCAAATAGGTCAACGGATGAAATGGATTAAACCGATACCGAAAGTCATCTAAGGTTTAGCCAAGCCTTCACGGCTTGGGATTTGAAAAATTAATTTTTGGAAGCTCGTTTAATGCTTTCGAATCTGGTATGGTTCGACTTCGGTCACCATTAGACGAAAAACAATAAATAAAAGAGGGGTGAAAAAATGAAAAAAACAACTTATCTTGCGATTGCACTTGCAATTCTTCTTGGTTTGACAAACACAGCTGTTGCAGGCGAATTCTCAAAGATCGGAACAGTGGGGGCGCAATTTTTGAAAATCGGGATGGGAGCAAGATATGTGGGAATGGGTGAGGCCTCGGTGGCCTGCGTCAACGATGCTTATTCTATGTATTGGAATCCGGCTGGTTTGACCGAGCTATCCTCAGTTAATCTCTCCTTGACCAATGTGGATTGGATAATGGATGTTCAATTGAACCACGTCACTTTCGGGAAGCCGCTTGGGGATTATTCCGCCTTTGGGGTCAGCTTGACCGCATTGAGCATGGGCGAGATGGAGGTAACCACCGTGGAGCAACCGGAAGGTAACGGAGAGACCTTCACTTCCTCCTCCTATTCTTTGTCCTTGGGATATGCTCGAAAGTTGACCGACAGATTCTCGGTGGGGATTAACGGCAAGTATATCTGGGAGAGGATCTCTGAGGAGAGAGCTTCCGGTTTTGCCTTTGATTTCGGAACTCTATTTTACACCGGTTTCAAAAGTTTAAGAATAGGGATGAACATTGCCAATTTGGGTCCGGAGATGAAGATGGACGGTCCCGAGTTGGGTGCCTATTATGATCCGCAGCCGGGAAATCCCAATTACGACGACGTCAAATCCAAACTGGCAGTGGATCCCTATGATCTGCCGCTCACCTTCAGGTTCGGTTTGGCATATGATCTGATAGAGTCGCCGGAATCCAAATTAATCCTCTCGGTGGAAGCCAAGCATCCTAATGACAACATTCAGCAAGCCAGCTTCGGCGGCGAATATCAATGGAACGAGCTTTTTTCTCTAAGGGCAGGTTACAAGTTTAATTATGAAGAGGAAGGGCTCACTTTTGGAGGAGGGCTAAAACTCAAAGCCGGTGAAAAGACCAATCTGGACATAAACTACGCCTGGGCAGATTTCTCCCGCCTCCAAAATGTTCACCGTTTTTCATTAGGGTTTGAATTTTGATATTTTCTACGGTCTATCGGGATTTAACCTGAGAAGATTTGTGGCGAAGGTTCTTTTGAACCTGCTTTTTAAATTTATATATTAGCTAACGCCTGCGCTTTTGGCTTCCTATCTCTGTTGATGAAGAATACCAACTCATAGTAAGGACCTCGGGTTCTATAGGACTCCTTACCAATTGTTTCATCGCTCTGCATAGCCTTTTATCAGGTGGGAAAGACCATACTGATTGATCTTATTATACATGGTGGCTTTAGAAATCCCTAAGGATTTGCTGGCGGGCTCGACCAATCCCTGATTGGATCTAAGCGCATTAATTATTGCTACCTTCTCGATTTGATTCATGTCTGCGTCTTTGAACACCGGGCAATCGTCAGGGGGCATCTCTCTTGAACACATACTCTGAATAGAGGGACAAACCTTCTCAGTGGGAATTTTTGATCCCAAGAAATCTTTCAGCGTGATCAACCTATCGGCTTTTTTCACTGCAGCTTCGATCAACTTTTCCAGCTCCCTTACGTTCCCCTCCCAGCTTTTTTGATTCAAATAATCTGAAGCCTCACGTGTTATCCCTGCTATTTCCTTATCTTCCTTTTCAGACATCTTATGAATGAGGTGATTGATCAACAGAGGTAAATCATCCATTCTTTCTTTTAGTGGTGGAAGCTTAATCTCTAACACCTTCAGTCGGTAATATAGGTCTGAGCGGAACTCTCCCTTTTGGATCATCTCTTCGATATCTCTGTTAGTTGCTGAGATTATGCGCACATCCACATCGATCGGTTTGGAACCTCCGATTGAGTCCACCTTTTTCTCCTCGCTCACCTTCAAAAGTTTTGCCTGAAGATTTTGGGAAAGTTCACCGATCTCATTCAAGAAGATAGTTCCACCATTTGCCATCTCGAACTTACCAGCTCTTCTTTCTTTGGCATCTGTGAATGCTCCTTTCTCGTGTCCGAAAAGCTGCTCCTCTAGAAGAGTGGATGGAATAGCGGCGCAGTTCACTGAAACGAAAGGCTTTGTGGATCTATTGCTGTGATAGTGAATGATCTTGGCAACCAGATCTTTGCCCGTTCCGGTCTCACCTTGAAGCAATAAAGTGGATTCTGAATTCAATGCAGTCTCCATCTGCTGAAAAAGCTTGACCATTGGCTGGCTTTTTCCAACCAATCCACACTGGTTGTATTTCTCAATGAGTTCATTGCGAATCGTCTTCTCCCATTGAATCGCTCTTTGCATTTTTAGTTTGAGAAATAGATAGTCCTTCTGTAAAGCGTCCCATTCCACGTAGTCAAAAGCTCCCAGATGCAAGGCCGAGGACATTGAGGCATAATCTGCGTGGGCTGTGACCATGATCACCGGAATATTTTGATCCAGTTTTTTGATCGCTGTCAGAATTCTCAAGCCCTCGTTGTCCGCATCTTCCACCGGACCCAAAAGCTCCGATTTATCATTTTTAGTAAAGCTCTTATCCAGAAGGATCAGGTTGTAATCTTTTTTCTTTAGTTCTCTTTTAAGATTCACTCCGCTTTTGATATGGTCGTATTCGAACCCATTCGAGATCCACTGATGGCAGTAGTTGGTGATGTCGATTCCGTCATCTATGATGAGAACCTTGATCATAAAAAACCTTTTACTCACAGCTGATTAGTATGATTAAGCTGATATTCTGTCATAAACATCTGCTTAATCTGCTTGATCAGCTGTGAATATTCCTCTTCCTGTGTTCCAATATCTTCTTTGATGGCAGCATTCTTTTATATTCCAACTTGGGCTTGCCAAAATTGATCAACAAAGCAACCTCATAATGGGTAGCTGCAAAATAGGACAAAACCTGCCATTGGTGCAGAAGTTCTATCTGGCTTGCCGATTTGATCTCCACTATAACCTTGTCATCCACTAAAAAGTCTAAGTATCTTAAGCCAACCTGGCTTCCCTTATAGAGAATTGAAACAGCCTTCTGACTCTCAAAAGGTATTTTATTATCCCGTAGCTCATATTCTAAAGCTTTCTGATAGACCTCCTCCGGATGTCCTGGTCCTAAGGTCGAGTGAACGGTCATTGCCGCACCGATTATCTTATAAGTCAGATCACTATAAAGATGTTCTTGGGTCACATTACCTCATAGTGGATGAAAGTTACCTCACAGCAGATTAACCAGATTAAACTGATAAATCAGTCATAGTAATCTGTTTAATCTGTTTAATCTGCTTAATCAGCTGTGAATGTTATCCCAATCTGCTGTGAATGTCTCCACTGCTCTATCATCCGCGTCAACATTTTGAATGACTTGAGGGATGATAACATCCCTCAAGAGTGAAAGATACCCTACTTATTCTATCTGTCAAGACGAAAAAAATAATCCATCACAGCTGAGATTCACCTCACAGCTGATTATCAAGATTAAGCTGATAAAAAAAATCCTTAAAACACATCCGTTATCAACATCTGCTTAATCCGCTCCATCAGCTGTGAATATTATTTAAGCCGCCAGGCGTGTGCCCTCCGCCCTTCGACAAGTTCAGGGTGATGAACCACCTGGCGGCTTTCATTCCACCTCACGAAGTTCCTAATACCTCCCTCCTTACTTCATTAAAATCATCTTCTTGGTCTCGGTATACTCTCCCGCCTTGATCCGATACAAATAGACTCCTGATGAAACCTTGTTTCCTTCCTCATCTGTGCCATCCCAGTGAACGGTTTTTTGTCCTGCGGCTTGATACTCATCCACTAAGATTTTCACCTTTTGCCCCAGCATGTTATAAACCGAGAGATTAACCTGGACGTCTCCAGGCAGTGAGTATCCTATTTCGCAATCCGGGTTGAAAGGATTGGGAAAGTTTTGCTCAAGGGAGAATTCCTTTGGTAGGCTTGGAATTTGAGTCATTTGGTCTTCTCCGCCTTTGTACGCCATATTCGGAGTGGACAGAGGGATAATTCCAGGGGTCACCACAATTCCATTGTTGATGCAATCAGCAATATCTTTGGCAATTTCATCATTGGCAGGGTCTGAATCTGTGATAAGTTGATTGCAAAAGGTGAT
>Ga0209427_10003519_pt1 | contig 18347 bp, 15 predicted proteins | sample DeeMarSWOR136_30_FD_187465 | JGI IMG/M metagenome (GOLD analysis project Ga0209427, IMG submission 187465) | Marine sediment microbial communities from White Oak River estuary, North Carolina - WOR-1-36_30 (SPAdes) (version 2) | ecosystem: Environmental > Aquatic > Marine > Intertidal zone >...
CAGAAGCAGTTTGACCCCTTGAAAGGATACACCGAATTCATCGGGGATATCATCCACCCTTGGATTGAGTTTGAACATCGCCCCAATGGTTCCCTTCTTTGTTCCCGTCCTTTCCTCGACGAGGGGGGTCATGGAGGCAAGGGGAGACAATTCTTTTACCATTTCCGTAGGAAATCCAAGGGCAGAGGCCAAATTTGCATCAGGGTCGGCATCGATGGCCAAGACCTTTTTGCCCCTCTGAGCCAAAATACGGGCAATCACCCCTGCCAGGGTCGTTTTTCCTACGCCTCCCTTGCCCGAAATAGCAATTTTCAAGAAAAGGTCTCCTTTGCGGAAACGGCCGCAAAAAAATACTGATACATATGTAACCTTTACAGCCCTTTTTGTCAACGACACAGGCTTCTGGAGCTCCTTAATTTTCGGAGCACTCCGTTGTTCCTGAGCGTAATTTGCCGGAGGAGTATGGTACCCTTCGAGGGGGACCCGAATGGCTCAGCCGATGAGAAGGAGAAATCCCGGAAACTCCAGCATTGACTTGTTGAATGGTATACCTCAGAAAGGGCAGCGTCCTCAGGGGTAAAGTCCCCCAGATGGACTGCCTGAAGCTATGGTAACAATGGTAGGTTCCTGTGATTACCCCGAAACGACGATGGACTAAAGGCCCGGTAAAAAATGGGAACAACTCTCTTACGGCGAGGGAGGAAGTTCCCCCTGGTTTCGGTGGTAAATTATCCTCAACCCCTCAAGGGTGAGAAATTCATCAACCTCTTCGATGAACTCCGACTCCGGGGCGATCAAATCAGCTAAGCCACCCGTTGCGATCACTTTTGGGTTAGTTCCTGTTTCCCTTTTGATGCGGCCCACAATCCCATCCACCAATCCCACATATCCGTAGATGATTCCGGCCTGTATGCTACTAACGGTGTTTTTCCCGATAATACCTTTGGGTTTTATCAATTCCACCCTGGGCAGTTTCGACGCTCTTTGAAAAAGGGCCTCCGTGGAAATTAAAATCCCCGGTGAGATTACACCACCCATGTACTCCCCCCTTGGGGAGATGTAGTCGAAGGTAGTCGCCGTGCCGAAATCCACGATGATCAAACTCGTTCCGTGTTTCGCGTACGCGGCAACTGCGTTGACGATTCGATCGGCTCCAACCTCAACGGGGTTATCGTAATGGATAGGCATCCCTGTCCTGATTCCAGGGCCAACTACCAAAGGTTTGAGACCGAAATACTTCATTGCCATCTCCTCAAGGATGTTGGTTATCGGGGGGACGACACAGGAGACGGCGATTCCAAGGATATCCCCCAGCTTGATGTGGCTGAACGTGAAGAGATCCTTTATGAGGATTCCGTATTCGTCTGTAGTCCTGCCCTTTTCGGTACCAATCCGCCAGTTCCCGACGAGTCGGTCTTCCTTAAATGTGCCTAGCACCGTATGGGTATTGCCCACATCGATAGCGAATAACATCTATTCCTTTCCTTTACATCCCAACCCCGGCTTCATATCAGGCAACTCCCCGAGTTGGGAAATATCCCCCGCAATCACCCTTTTTTCGGACCCGTCCGGGGCGAAAAGGAGAAGGGATCCATCCGAATCGATTCCCTTAACCCTCCCCCGAATAACCTCATGAAAGGATTTCATCTCCACTACTTTCCCCACCATCTGGGACAACTCCTCCCATTGGCGAAGAATCCGCTCAGTTTCTCCGGTTAAGAAAGCCTGGTATTCCCCTTCCACTTCTCGGAGGAGGGTACTGAGGAATTCAACTCTGGAGATATCATATCCCAGTTCCTCCCTCAAGGAGGTGACAATGGGTCTCATTTCCTCGGGGATCATTTCCAAGGTCATATTGACATTGATTCCTATTCCCAGAATCACGAAATCCACCACACCCGCTTTGGACTTCAGCTCGTTAAGCAAGCCGGCGACCTTCTTGCCATTTATGAGGAGATCATTGGGCCACTTTATTCGAGGCTGAAGCCCCGAGATCTCTTTTGCTGCCTTTGCGGTTGCTACTGCAACCATAATGGTAATCAAGGGAGCATTTCGTACGGCAATCGGGGGTCGAAGGATTATGGAGACATAGAGATTTACCCCCGGAGGGGAGAACCATGGTCGATCCAGTCTACCCCTCCCCCTCAGTTGGCGATCCGAAACGACAACCTCTCCTTCCTCTCCTCCCTCTCGGGCCATGCGATAGGCTTCTAAATTGGTGGAATCCAACTCATCGAAGACATGAATTTTCTTGCCGAGAAGCTGAGTCCCCAAGTGGGCCTTTACAGCTCGCAAAGAAAAGGTGTTCATTGAAGTCCATTTTCCGTTCACTGGAGCACCCGGTGGGATACTACCCCTCTGAGACGGAATCATAGTGGGAGAACTGCATGGAAAAGGTGCCACGTCCCTGGCTCATTGATCTCAGATCAGTTGAGTAGCCGAACATCCCCTTCAATGGGGCCAGGGCGGTGAGGAAAGCAATCTTTCCCTTAGGTGTAATAGACTCTACCCCCCCCTTGCGTGCCTTCAGGTCTCCTATTACCTCCCCCATGAACTCCTCTGGAACTATCACATTGAGCTCCATAATGGGTTCCAAGAGGATTGGTTTTGCCTCCGTTAGGCCTTCTCGGAAGGCATTGGAAGCGGCTATCCTTAGGCCCATCATAGAGGGATTTTCAGGATCAAAGGAGGCCTTTAAGAAGATCGTCTGGATGTCGGTTACGGGGTATCCCATGATCAGACCGGCTGTTGAAGCATCCCTGACCCCCTCTTGAGTGGCGGAGAGCCCTTCCCCTGATAAGATACCGTCGGGAATCTCGGACCGAAACTCGAGGCCATTCCCGCGATGGTTGGGGATGAGTTTCAGGGTCACCTCGGCGAAGTGGCGGACGTCTTCAACTACCCTATCGAATCGCCCCGAAGCCTTCACGGCCTTGGTGATGGTCTCTCGGTAAAGGACTTGGGGACGGCCGACATTGACTTCCACGTGATAATCACTGAGGAGTCGTTGAATCAAGACCTCCAGGTGGAGCTCCCCCATCCCGGAGATGATGGTCTGTGCGGTGTCCTCGTCGAATTTAACTATAAAGGTGGGATCTTCTTCGGTCAGCTTCTCCAAGGAAGAAACCAGTTTATCCTGGTCTCGATTGGCTTTGGGTTCAACGGCCACAGACATCACCGGCTTATAGTAATCTATGGGTTCCAAGAGAATGGGGTGGGCTTCGTTGCAGAGGGTGTCCCCCGTGGTCGTTTGCTTTAATCCCATGAGGGCTACAATATCCCCCGCCCTGGCCTCCTCCAGCCTCTCCCTGTGGTTTGCGTGCATCAGGAAGATCCGCGCAACCCTCTCCTTTGCCCTCAAACGGGGATTATACACCTCTGACCCGCTCTTGAGGACACCGGAGTACATTCGGGTGTAGGCCAACTTCCTCCCTTGGTCCATCCTGATCTTGAAAGCGAGTCCACAAAAGGGTTGATCATCGCTGGAGTCTCTTTCCTCAATGTGATCCGTGCGTGGATCAGTCCCCTGAACTGGGGGAATATCGAGAGGGGAAGGAAGATAATCCACGATGGCATCCAGGAGGGGCTGAATTCCCTTATTTTTCAAGGCGGCCCCGCACAAAACCGGAACCAGGTTGAGGGAAATGGTTCCCCTCCTAATAGTTTCCTTGATCACTTCCTCCGAGAATTCCTCTCCTTCGAGGTACTTTTCGGTAAGGGTATCGTCCAATTCGGCAACGGTTTCCAGGAGTTTTCTCCTGTGTTCTGAGGCTTGAGGGAGAATCTCTTGGGGGATTTCCATCTCGCTGAAGGAAGCTCCGAGGGTTTCTTCGTGCCATATGATCCCCTTGAATCGAATCAAATCCACCACGCCCTTAAATTGATCCTCGGATCCCAGGGGCAATTGGACGAGAAGAGGTTTTGCCCCCAGCCGATCGACCATCATCTCAGCAACCCTGAAGAAATCGGCGCCAATGCGGTCCATTTTATTGATGAAGGCCAATTTGGGGACCTTGTATTTGTCGGCCTGGTGCCAGACGGTTTCCGATTGTGGTTCGACCCCTCCCACTGCGCAGAAGACAGCTATAGCCCCATCCAGTACCCTCAAGGACCTCTCCACCTCAATGGTGAAGTCAACGTGGCCCGGTGTGTCGATAATATGGATATAGCTATCCCTCCATGGGCATGTGGTTACCGCTGAGGTAATGGTAATTCCCCTCTGCTGCTCCTGGAGCATCCAATCCATCACCGTGGTCCCATCATGGACTTCCCCCATGCGATGAGTCCGGCCTGTGTAATAGAGGATTCTCTCGGTGACGGTTGTCTTACCCGCATCGATGTGGGCCATGAATCCGATATTCCGGGTCCGCGATAGCCTTTTTTTTCCCGCTTTTCCCTTTATGCGTTGTTCCACCATGGCAGCTCATGAATATTTTAAGAGCTCATAATTCCATACTTGCGCAATATTAGAGGCTTTTTCGGAAAAAGTCAAGGTAAGGGTTGGCTTTCCCTTTGCTGCTGGCCCTCGAAGAGTACCCCATATCTCTAGCACATTGTGCTGAGGTACAACGGTTTTTCTCTGGAAATTGAGGGACCTTAGATAAATTTCTGGAGTTTCCTCAGGAAAAAGCATGTAATTATTCGAACTTGTTAAAAAAATTACATAAATTAAAATGAACAAATGCCAAAGCTCAAAGTTCAAATGAATGTCAAATGCCAAATGACAAATGGGGAAGCTTGATTGTTCGAGTCGTTGAGTTATCGACTGGTTTGACAAGGTAACTACTTAACTATTGGCGGAAATTAAGAGTTTTGACATGTAAGCATTGGGATTTTATTTGACATTTGAATTTTGACATTTGGAATTGCTATTTGGGTGGCTCAAAGGAATTTGGGCGATCGGGCGTTGGGAAGAGCCCAAAAGTCCGGAAACTCCTCATAAATTTCCCTTGACAGGGGAGGGAAGATATGATTAAAAATTATGTATTAAACAGGTGGGCAAGCAATGGAAAGGGAGTTTGGAGTCTTTTATCTTTATTGCGGGCATCCGTGACCAAGGATCCAGAGAGTAAGGGAAAAAGGCCATGGGTGCAATGACCCATGGCCTTTTTATTTCATATAAGCTATGGGCAGGATCATCATGGCTTCTTTATTCGTTTTTTTGAATTGAGACGAGGAGAGGGGAAATGGCGGTTTCGAGAAAAATCCAAAAGGCGCTGGAAGGCGCCTCTTGGATAAGGAAGATGTTCGAGGAGGGGGATAGGCTAAAACAGATGTATGGTCCCAGAAAGGTCTTCGACTTTAGTCTGGGCAATCCCATCGCTGAACCCCCGGAGGAATTCTTCGAGGAATTGAGGAAAATAGCTCATAATCCCATCCCGGGGATGTGTCGATACATGCCCAACATGGGCTCTGGAGAGACCAGAAAGAGCATAGCAAGCATGTTATCCGAGGAGACGGACCTCTCATTTACGGAGCAACAGATCATCATGACCACCGGGGCTGCTGGCGGGCTCAACATCACATTGAAATCCATTTTGGACCCCGGCGATGAGGTAATCATCCCTTCCCCCTACTTCGTCGAATACAGGTTCTATGTGGACAACCATGGAGGAACTCTAAAACTGGTGGAAACCCGGGACGACTTTTCCCTCGACCTGGAGGCCATTGAGGCGGCTATTGGCAAAAGGACCAAGGCCATTATCGTCAATTCCCCTCATAATCCGACCGGAGTGGTCTACAGCAAGGAATCCCTTATTCAATTGGGGGAGATTTTGGCAAGAAAGAGCGGGCAATACGGGAAGACCATCTGCCTCCTTTGTGATGAACCTTATAAGAAGATCGTTTACGATGGTTTAGAAATTCCCGATGTCTTTTCCGTTTACGATTACTGTATCGCCATCAATTCCTACTCCAAGGATCTTTCCATTCCAGGGGAGCGAATCGGATACGTGGCCATCAGCCCCCTGGCCGAGGGGAAGGAGAAGTTAGCTGATGCTATGGCCTTCAGCAATCGGACCTTGGGATTCGTCAACGCCCCTGCACTGATGCAACGTTTGGTTGGAAAATTGAGGGATGTATCGGTGGACATTTCAGAATATCAGGAAAAACGGGACCTCCTCTACAACGCTCTCGCAGATTTCGGATATTCCATGGTCAAACCAATGGGCGCATTCTACCTCTTCCCTCGGTGTCCCATTGACGATGATGTTGCCTTCGTCAAAGCCTTGCAGGCCAAGAACATCCTCACAGTGCCCGGAATTGGTTTCGGAAGGCCGGGCCATATGAGAATCGCTTACTGCGTGGAGAGATGGGTAATCGAAGATTCGCTCGATGGATTCAGGGAATTGGCAATCGAGTATGGAATACGATGATTCTATCCATGAATCTGCCCCCAATACGCCCGGCGGTTTGAAACCCGCATTGACAATGGTTATGGATTGTTTTAAGCTTTTAAAAATGCAGGAGAAAGGGCCTCTTTATGGCCATAGCCGCTGTCATTCCCGCCCGTTACCATTCCAGCCGATTTCCGGGTAAGCCCCTTGCTGATATCTGTGGCAAGCCCATGGTTCAATACGTTTACGAGAGGGCGAAGAAATCTACACTGGTGGGCGAGACTATTGTGGCGACGGAAGACGCCCGGATCGCCGACGTCGTGCGGAAATTCGGCGGGAAAGTCGTGATGACCTCACCGGGCCACCGGACGGGAACGGAGCGGGTAGCCGAAGTGGCTGGAGGGATAGAGGCTGAAATCATCGCAAATATCCAGGGGGACGAACCGTTAATCTGTGGTGAGATCATCGATGAAGCCATAAGACCCTTGATATTGGATGAGTCCATCCATATCTCCACCCTTAAAAGTCCCATTACCCGCGTTAGTGATTGGTTCAATCCCAACGTGGTCAAAGTGGTAACGGATCGGGAAGGATTTGCCCTCTATTTCTCCAGATCTCCCATTCCCTTCTCTCACCATAAACCTGAGCGGGATGGCCGGTTCATCTTCCCAGAACAGGAATATGGAGATGGCTCTCTTCCCTCGGGTCCCCTTTACAGGCATATTGGCCTCTATGTTTATAGGCGGTCCCTCCTTTTATCCATAAGTCAGATGGAGCCGACCCAATTGGAGACTACCGAGGGATTGGAACAGCTTCGGCTCTTGGAAAATGGATGGCGGATGAAGGTAGTGCCTGTCGATTACCATCCCATAGGCGTGGATACCCCGGAAGACCTTAGGGAGGTGAGGGAAATGCTGGATAGAGAGGATTTACCTTGATATTCTGTAAATTTTCTGATATATTATCAAATAGTTATGAAACTGAAACTGCTCAAAAGCCCACGGAGAGCCAAACTAATTCCTTTCCTCGTTTTCTTTCTCACCGCTTGTTCCCTCCTTCCTTGGTTGAAAAGCGAAAATCGATCCTATAGAAAAATGAAGGAGAAAGCCCTGGTTGACCAAGAAGTGGTCATCATTGATGGAGAGGAATATGTTAAGATAGTTGCTGGCGAAAGGGAAGGAAATCTTAGGGGAGGGCGATACCGATATATTCCCGTCGATGAATATCTTTCGAAACGAGACGGATTTTCGGGTTCCCAAGGGCAAGAGACAGTGGGGGAGGAATCAGTCCTGCTGCCCGAGAAGGAGACCATAACCAAATCTTACGAGATGCCCAAAACTAAATCGAGGGAAAGGACCGAGACGACCGTTTCTTCTTCCGTCGAGCTGAGGAGGAAGATCATTATTACTCCTTTCGAGGACCAAGAACCCGATGGTAATTGGGGAGAAATGGTAGCGGACCGATTACGCGAATCCTTGGAAAGTCGAACAGATAGGATACTCTGTTTAGATGATGAGGTCATTTTGGATTATCTCAACACGAGGGGAATTAAATCCATTCGATTGGATGATCCCATGGTTTTGAGGGTAGCCAATACCGTTTTCGGAGCCCATGTCCTTCTTTACGGAGCCCTTTCTGGACCGTATGTTGCGGCCTCCACGAGCAAGGGGGGTGACGGGGAGGATACGGCCTTGGCCATTGTTCGGATCCAAGTAAAGCTCGTTGAAGCTGGCACAGGCCGAGTGATGAAGGCCTTCGAGGAAAGAAACCCCATTTTTGCAACGGAGGAGAAGGGGGAATTCTCTCGAGACAAGACGAAGCTTAAGGCCATCCAGTTGGCTATAGAAGAACTGACGGATAACATTCTCACTGAGATAAACCACATGGGGTGGTACACACGAATTGCCAAAATCGATGGGGACAGGATTTATCTCAATGCAGGGCGACTCACCGGATTGAAAGTCGGGGACCTCATGGATGTCTATGGGCCGGGAGGAGGTAAAATAGAGCAGATAGTTGGGACTCCCAAGGATCCCTTTGGAGGCCACCGGAAGGGACAGGTCAAGGTTTCTCAACTTTTTGGGACCGATGCGGCGATGGCTCGCATTACCAATGGAGGGAATTTTGCCCTCAGCGATGTTGTGAGGCCATCCACCTACTAGATAGGAATAGAAAGGAGATCATACCAAAAGGAGGGTAAAAGCCAACAGAAATATCATAATCACCAGAGGGAGTTTAGAAGATGTTTGATATCGGGGATAAGGCCGTTTATCCGGGTCACGGGGTTGGAGTAATCGAGGCTATCGAGAGCAAGGCGATATCTGGGAGGGAGCAATTATTCTTTATCCTAAGGATACTTGATAATGGAATGACCATTATGATCCCCACGGGGAACGTGGATGTCGTTGGACTGAGGGGGGTCATCCCATCCATGGAAATACCAAGGGTATTTCAAATCCTGAAAAACAGGCGGATTTCCCTGGACACCCAGACGTGGAATCGGAGGTATCGGGAGTACATGGATAAAATCAACACGGGTTCCATTTTTTCCATCGCTGAGGTTTTGCGCGACCTTCAGGTACTCAAGATGGGAAAGGACCTCTCCTTTGGGGAGCGAAAGATCCTTGACACGGCCGAAAATCTCCTGGTTAGAGAGCTCGCTGTAGCAAGGGATGTTGAGGAATCAGAAATGCTCATGGAAATAAGAAAGATCTTCGAACCATGAATGGTTCCGATTCGAAGGTTGAAGAACGGAATATTAATTTATTCTCCTCTGTTTCTCTCACACAACCCTTCCGATAACCGAATCCCCGATTGCATGGCGTCGCTTTAAGGCGGCGAAAGAGGCCCCTCCCCTTCCATGGGGCGGGATAAGCCTGAAAATCTATCGAATCCATTTTACGCATGGGAGGTCACGAATGGGTACTATGATATTGCGCTTATTTCTTATCCTCATCTGCTCCATTGGCGGGTTCTTCATTGCGGGGGAGCTCTTCGGGACAAAGTGGGCTCTCCTATGGGGGGCAGCTGGGGGGGTTATGGTTGCCATCCTGAGCATTTTGGTGGAGGAGAGCGTCAAGAAGGTTTCCCTGAGAAGCCTTTGTGGAGCTGCCCTCGGGTTGATTGCCGGATTTTTTGTTGCTAAGCTCCTGGCGGATGCGTTCCTCAGTGATATACTGGAGGAAACACGCATCTCATTAGCTGTTTACCTGGTTACCTATTCCATTGCGGCATACATTGGCATAAAGATAGGATTTAAAAAGGGGGAGGAATTTAGCTTCGCCAGTTTGAAAGGAGCCTCAAGATTCTCCGCGGCCACCGATAATCCGAAGATTTTGGACACCAGTGTCATCATAGATGGGCGGGTCGCAGACATTTGCGAAACGGGATTCATTGAAGGGACCTTCATCATTCCCCAATTTATCCTCCATGAACTTCAACACGTAGCGGATTCGGCGGACTCCATTAAGCGAACGCGGGGGAAGAGAGGATTGGAGATCCTGCATCGAATTCAGAAGCAGGTCGACGTTGAGGTGAAGGTTATTGAACAGGATTTCCCCAAGATCAAAGAAGTCGATGCGAAGCTCGTTGAGCTTGCCAAGAAGATGGGGGCCAAGATCATCACAAACGACTCGAACCTCAACAAGGTAGCGGAACTTCAAGGAGTAGATGTCCTCAACATCAACCAATTGGCCAACGCCTTGAAGCCCGTTGTCCTGCCAGGGGAAGATGTAAGCGTAAAGGTGATAAAGGAAGGGAAAGAATCCGGCCAAGGAATTGCCTATCTGGACGATGGGACTATGGTGGTCATTGAAAATGGATTAAAATATATGGGAAAGAATATCGATGTGATGGTTACACAGATATTACAAACTACGGCGGGTAGGATGATATTTGCGAAAGTCGGAGGAGACCCAAGTGGTGGCTACTTCTATCCTGTTAACGACGCCATGAGGCAGTCTGCTAAAGGGAAGCGATAATCCCTCCGATGTCATTGCCGGGGAGGCTCGATGAAAACCGGTGCCCTTATCGCCGCAGCCGGAAAAGGCCAGAGGATGAGAGGAAGGGTGAAAAAACAATTCATTCCCCTTGAGGGAATGCCCTTGCTCTTCTATGCCCTCAAGACATTCGAGGAGTTCGAGGGGATTGAAAGCATGTATCTGGTTTTGGACAAAGGGGACTTCGAATATTGTACGGGAAAGATTATACAAAAATATGGGATAAGCAAGGTCTCCCAGCTCGTCCCAGGGGGAGAGCGCAGGCAGGATTCCGTATGGAATGGTCTCAAGGCCATGGAAGGCCACTGTGATATGGTCATTGTTCACGATGGAGTTCGGCCCTTCGTCTCGCCAGAGATCCTCAAAAGGCTTATGGCGGCCATGGAAGACGCTCAAGCCGTGGTAACGGCAATACCTGCCCTGGATACCATCAAACGGGTTGACGGGATGGGAATTGTCCTGGATACCCTCCAACGAAATACCCTTTTTCATATTCAAACCCCTCAGGGCTTTCGATATGACCTCATTAAGGAGGCCTACACAAGGGGCTTAAAAGAAGGGATACAGGGTACCGACGATGCCTACTTCGTCGAACGGATGGGAATACCGGTGAAGGTAATCGAAGGATCCTCTCTTAATATTAAGATTACCACGCCCGAAGATATTGTTCTGGCCCATTATATTCTCCAGGAAGGAAAGTTCGCTCGGAGGGCATCAATATGAAGCATTTCCTGAGGATCGGCATTGGCTTCGACATCCATCCCTTGGTCGAAGGCCGCAAGCTCATTTTGGGAGGTGTTGAAATCCCGTATTCAAAAGGGTTGCTTGGTCATTCGGACGCCGATGTATTAATCCACGCCATCTGTGATGCCATCTTAGGGGCCATCTCCGGAGGAGATTTGGGGGGGCTTTTCCCCGATACAGATGCCCGATACCGAGACGCAAGCAGCATGATATTGCTCAAAGAGGTGATGGAGAAGGCAAAAGCACAGGGCTTCCGAATAGTCAATATGGATGCCACTGTCACCGCGCAAGAGCCGAAGTTGGCGGAGTACATTCCCCGGATGATCGATAAAATAGGAGAGGCTCTGGAGGTAGGAACTGACCGGGTAAATATCAAGGCGACGAGCCCGGAAGGACTAGGGTTTTCGGGAAGGACAGAGGGTATTATGGCACAATCCGTGGTTTTGGTAGAGGGAGTGGAAAGGGAGAATCCTGATGTTGAGGATCTATAACACCCTTTCGGGCAAAAAGGAGGTGTTTAAACCCCTTCGGGCGAAGAAAGTGGGGATGTACGCCTGTGGGGTAACCGTCTATGATTTCTGTCATATCGGTCATGCCAGGTCTACGGTTGTTTTTGACGTCATTTTCCGATATCTCCGTTTCCTCGGGTATGAGGTCACCTATGTTCGAAATATTACCGACGTGGACGATAAGATCATTAAAAAAGCCAATGAAGAAGAGGTGGGATGCGAGGAGATCGCCCACCGATACATTCGGGAATTCAATAGTGATATGGAGGCCCTGGGCCTTGAAAAACCAACTCACGAGCCCAGGGCAACGGACCACATTGGGGAAATGATTCGCATGGTTGAGGGGTTGGTGGAAAAGGGGTATGGTTACCAGGCGAATGGTGATGTCTTCTTTTCCGTTGAGAAAATTAAAGGGTACGGAAAGCTCTCAAAACGGAGTCCCGAACAGATGGAAGCCGGGGCGAGGGTGGAGGTCGATGAGAAGAAACGAAACCCCCTCGATTTTGCCCTGTGGAAGGCCAGTAAACCAGGTGAACCATCATGGGACAGCCCCTGGGGAAAGGGAAGGCCGGGGTGGCACATCGAATGTTCCGCGATGAGCCAGGGATATTTGGGGGAAACCTTGGATATCCACGGTGGGGGGAAGGATCTAATCTTCCCCCATCACGAAAATGAGATAGCCCAATCAGAGGGAGCGACCGGAAAACCCTTTGTCCGGTTCTGGATCCATAATGGTTTCGTGAATATCAATCGAGAGAAGATGTCTAAATCCCTGGGGAATATTCTCACCATCAGGGAGATTCTCAATCACTACCATCCGGAAATCATCCGTTTGTTCCTCCTTTCCCACCATTATCGGAGCCCCGTCGATTTTTCCGACCAGAATTTGGTCGAGGCCAAAATGGGTATGGATCGATTCTACTCCACCCGTAAGAGGATGGATGAATTGGAGGGAAAGGAGTTAGTTTCCCAGGAGGGAAAAGAGAACCTGGAGGAGGGAGTCCTGAAGGCCATTGAAGAGGTAAAGGCCTTCCCGGAGAGATTCCAAGAGGCCATGGATGATGATTTTAACACAGCTTTGGCGCTGGGCCATTTCCACGATCTAGCCCGAAATCTCAATGCCTTGATGGGGGATGAGGGCTTAAGGCATGGTATCCCTTTGAACTTTTTGGCCTCAGCAAGGGATTATTTCCGACGTTTTGGAAATATTCTTGGGCTCTTTCAATGTGCCCCCAAGCACTACTTTGAAGAGCAACGACGAAGGGAATTGAGTCGAATCCGAATCGACGAACACGAAATCAACCGCATGATTCTGGAAAGGCAGGAGGCCAGAAGGAGGAAAGAGTGGAAACGGGCCGACGAGATCAGGGAATCCCTTGCCTCCACGGGGATATCCCTAGAGGACGGGCCTACCGGAACAACCTGGAAAACCAAGTAAAATCGGTCTTTCCATGGACTTCCTTTTCGTTCCGAGAATCCCACATTCGACCCCAGCTATAAGCCATACAAGGGCCTGATTTACGGGGTGCCGAGCTCGCGTACCGTTCTCATCCATGGGGGAACGGGGGGAAAGGACGGGGTTGAGAAATTATTGACTGTTGGGGAGGGGCATATGGGTAACAAATTTCAATTGAAATATCCCCAAAAAGTCCGCTTGGGGGATATTACTGTTCGCGATGGGTTCCAGCACGAGGAGGTCTGGATTCCCACCGAGGCGAAGTTGTTCTATGCAGAGGAGTTGATCCTCTGTGGGTTCAAACGCCTGGAGGTGACCAACTTCGGGAACCCTCTGTACATGCCGCAGTTCAAGGACGCGGATGAGCTTATGAAGCGATTGAGAGGAAGCAAGAAGTTGGCTAAGGCCGGGGTAAATTGGGATGATATCGAGTTGACGGTCGTTACCATCCGAGAGCGGGCGGTGGATCGTGCCATTGAGGCGAAGAGGGAGGGGTGGGGTCCGGATCGCATCTTGATGATGGTTTCAACGGATGAAGAGCATCATTTTGCCAATTCAGGCACGACCCTTCCCGACTACTGGAAGGAGGCCGAACGGTGTATCAAGAAGGCCTCGGATGTGGGAATTAAGATGTGCGGCACCGTCAGCACCATTTGGGGAAGCCCAATCTCCGGACCCACCCGGTTTGAGGATGCCGTCGAATTTACCAAGCGATGGCTGGATATCGGCGCGGCGGATATCGAACATGCCGACCATGACGGCTCCGCACCGCCCGACCAGGTGTACCGATATTACTCCATGATTCTGGACGAAATTCCCAACACCGATCTCCATGTAGCCCATTTCCATGTGACCAGGGGTTGGGGTTTGGCCAATGTGCTGGCGGCCCTGCAGGCCGGAATTGATATCTTTGAGGGCACGGTTGGCGGATTGGGAGGACAGCCGGCGAATTTCCTAGACCGCGTGCCGGTTGCGGGCACTGGTGCCTACTACTACAAGGACCCCAATGTTGTTGGCCTGTCGACCATGGAGGATATGGTGGTGATGATGGACGAGATGGGCATTGAGACCGGTGTTGATGTGGACCGTCTCCTCGAGCTGGGTACCATGATGGAGAAAACGGTGGGCCGTCGACTCCGTTCCGAGGCTATATTGAATGGGAGGATTCCCAAGGAGCCTCGTGAGGAATTCAAGCGGAAAGGGCTGGCCGAGGTCAAGAAGAAGCTGGGCGAAAAGCCCGGTCAGATTTATCCCCATGACTGGCCGGAGAAGGCGCAGTATACGGGAAGGTAAACCCCCGGTCGGGGAGGGTATCCGGAAGTGCCGACCGGGGAAATGAGGTGGAACCGGGACAAGCCATCACCCCCTGATGATCCTCGGCAACATCATCTGGTGTGGAGGGCAGGTACTTCTCGGGTTTTGGAAGCAGCACCGGACGAAGGCGACGAGGTAATCCCTCAATTGGGCGAAGGGAACCACCTCATCCACGTAGGCCTTTTGGCCGCAGTAAACGGGCCTGGATTGTTCTTGGTATTGGCGGGCTAAGGCGTTCATCTTATCGATGACGGGCTCTAGCGGGCGTCCTTCATCTTGTTCCTTTACCAACCTTCTCGCAAAGGCGGCAACAGCTGCCGTCTCTCCGTGCATTACGTAGATCTCCGTGGCCGGCGTGCCGAGGGTAAAGGCGTTGTTCCTATTGGCCTGGGGACCTCCCATGATGTAGTGGGCTGCAGCCGTGCCCTTCCTCACGATGACACAGGCCATTGGGATGCCAGAGCTCTCAATGGAGTATATGAGGGATTGGCCGAGGCCGAGAAGTTCCGCCTTTTCAGCGATATCCCCCACGTCGATTCCCGAGGTGTCCTGGAACCAGATCATGGGAACGCGATCCCTTCCACAATGGGTCACGAACTCATTCATCTTGATCAGGCCTTCCCGATACAGCTTGCCCCCGATTCCAATATACTGGCCCTCGGCGTATTTGGGATAATCCTTGCCCAGGAACCCCTGCCTGTTGGCAATGACACCCACGAGGAAGCCGTCGATCTTGGCTAGACCGCAGTATACCTCAGGGCCGTAGTCCGGCCTGAACTCCATGTGCTCGCTGTTGTCGAAAATCCTGGCCAGGACCTGGTGGATATCGTAGGTCAATTTTTGGTTGTGGGGGACAATGTAGTTCATCTCCTCTGCTGTGAAACGAGGGGGCTTGGATTCGGCCACCCTGAAGAAATCAAGGTTGTACATGGGCATGCCCGCCATGCATTCCTTGACAGCTCCGATAACTCCCTCCTCCGTATCAAACACCTCCGTGAAGAAACCGGTGTGATCGTGGTGGATCTTTACCCCTCCGGGTGGGGCGGTCTTGAATTTGCGGGTCGCGTCGATAACCAGCTCCGCTCCCTCCAAATCGAAGCCACCCTTGGGGCTCATCCCGCTGACAATTCCCCCCCCACCCACTGCGATGTTGGCCTTCTTGTGGGCAAACATGATGCTCGGGCTGATCCCGTGGTATCCACCTCCAGCCGGATTGGTACCGTAAACCCCCGCGATGATCGGGATGCCCTTTTGGATCAACTGATCGTGCCGGAAAAAGGTGTGCCCCCCGGATCGCCTTCCTGCGTAAACCTCCTCCTGCTCGGTCAGTTTTACGCCGCTGCAATTGAGGACCCACACCAAGGGTATATTAAGGATTTCGGCCATTTCCTGAGCCCTGAAGATATTCTCCCCTTGCCCCGACACCCAGGCTCCAGCGAGGACCTTGTTGTCCGATGCGATAATACAGGCGTATCGGCCCGAAATCTTCCCGATCCCATTGACGAGGCCCGTAGACCCCTCCTGATTGAAGAATGGATTGAACATGCTATTCAAGGGCAAGAACGTCCCCGGGTCCACCAACATATCGAGCCTCTGCCACGCTGTATTTTCACCCCTTTGATTGATTCTCTCAGCGGGAATACCCGCGTTCTTCACCTTTTCCTTGGCCTCCTCGATTATCTCTTCTTCCTTCTTGATGAGGGCGACGTTTTCCCCCGTCCGCTTGCGCTCATTCTCGGTAAGCTCTCTCCCGATGGACTCCATCTTTTCGAAATATTGTCTCATTTCATCAATCCTCCTTGTAGTTTGCCACTTTCTGTTCGAGGGTAGCGATAATTCCCGCCCTAAATCTCGGGTCCCTGTAAAGCCTCGCATCCGCCTCCATCTCCGCCCTGACGAACTCCTTTTCGTCGAACCGGGAAGGATCATATCCTGAAAAAAGCTCTTCCAACGCCTCGATGGATTGAGGAGCCAAAGGTCTTCCCAATGTGGCTATTTGCTCCCTCACCTCTGCCAGAGGTTTTTCCCACAGACCTCGATAGGTCTCGGGGTCTTTCCTTCTGGCAACCTGTTCGGCTATCTCCCCTGCCGTAGCCAGTACCTTTCTCTTTGCCTTCTCTAAAACGGGGATATCGTCTTTGGGGCACGCACCCAATTCCAAGGCCTTGGGCAATAAGAGGAGCCCCACTTCATCGTTGTGTCTTTGCAAAGCCTCCAGATACCGTGTCCTATCTGCTTCTCTATCATCCGTCCTCTCGAGCCTTGGGAAGGGGAATTGGATTTCCACTACGAGATTGTAGACCCCAATTTCCCTCAACTGGTGGGCATTAATCTCGGTCGATGTCATGGCCATAAATTTGGCATTGAGCAGGCCCGCTTTGGTTAAAGTCCTCCCAACCCCGGACCAGCCCGGAATCAATCCAATCATGGCTTCGCTCAAGCACATCACCGATCTGGAGTCTCCCACGAGATAATCGGACATCAGAGCAACCTCGGCGGAACCACCGAATCTCGTGCCCCCGCCGCACAGGGAGATGAGCCTCACATCCTCAGAGAGGGACCTGATACCGTTGTAAAGGGCAAACCCCTTTTCCAGCCTCATATCTCCCCACCCGAAGAGGGCATCGATATCCTCGGGTTCTACCCCTTTTGCCTCCATCTCTTTTTTGCTTTCGATGGTCTTGTCCAATTTGGAGAGGCTCTCCTTTAAATCGCCTCCGGCGTGTACCGGGTCGCACCCCCCGTAAAGGATGAGAAATTGGAATGCCCCCCTGTCTTCGGAGACGACCTTTATCGATCCCAGATAGGCATCAAGGCCTGGGTTTCCCACGGAATGGACGGGCGGGTTATAGTAGCAGATGATGCCACCTTTGGCATCATGAAACTGGACGGCATCCAGGTAAAGGTAAGCTTGTCCCTCGGACCATGTATATCTTGGCCCCAGATTTTTGAGCCCCTCGATCTTATCGGATCTTAGGCTATCGATTGGCCCTGCCATAGGCATCCCGGTTGTTCCATCAAGGGAAGGAAATGGGTTTGGGAAAAGGATATGGAGCAATGGAAGCGATGTCAAGTGAAAAAATAAACAAGCCCCTGAATGTCATTACGGCCAACGAAATCGGGGAGATCGGTAAATGGGTTTGAAAAAAGTGCAGAATTTGGCTATATTCGCATTGGGTCCTTTTCATTGCTTTCAACCATTAGAGCGGAGGTAGTAACCATGGACGTTTTAGAAGCCATTCAAAGACGGAGGAGCATCCGGACGTACAAGCCCGATCCGGTTTCCGATGAGATGTTGGACAAGGTTTTGGAGGCGGTCAGGTGGTCCCCCTCGTGGGCGAATACCCAGTGCTGGGAGGTGGTTGCCATCAGGGAGCCCGAGATCAAGGCGAAGATCGCGGAGACATTGCCACCGGGGAACCCATCCCTCTCCTCCGTAAGGGATGCACCTATCCTTTTGGTCCTCTGTGCAATTCGAAATCTATCGGGGTTCAAAAGGGGTGAGGCCATGACGGATAAGGGGGATTGGTTTATGTTCGATATCGGCCTTGCTATGGAGAACCTGTGTCTGGCGGCTCATTCCCTGGGATTGGGGACGGTTATCATAGGGCTCTTTGATGCCACAAAGATAGAGAGCCTCTTAGGAGTTCCGGAAAACCTCTCCGTTGTTGCCATGACCCCTTTGGGTTACCCCCAAAAGGAGGCTTCCCCACCCAAGAGGAAGGAACTCGCGGATTTCGTCCACCTTGAAACATACCGAAAACCCTAGGAGACATGATTTTATAACAATTTTCTAACGGGCAATAGTCTTTTCCAAGACCGGGCTAGAACCTGAGCCTCTAACCTCAATCGTTTACGCTTCCGCCTTTTGGCTTCAGCCTCAAGTCCGCCGCAGGCGGACGCTCCTCCAACCTAATTCCGCAAAGCGCTGCCTTTTGCCTTGCGCCTCATGCCTCAAGGGGGACCCAGGTCCCGGTCCTTAAGCTGCACC
>Ga0209427_10003522_pt1 | contig 18329 bp, 16 predicted proteins | sample DeeMarSWOR136_30_FD_187465 | JGI IMG/M metagenome (GOLD analysis project Ga0209427, IMG submission 187465) | Marine sediment microbial communities from White Oak River estuary, North Carolina - WOR-1-36_30 (SPAdes) (version 2) | ecosystem: Environmental > Aquatic > Marine > Intertidal zone >...
GCAGTAAAATAGAAGTCCTGCACTTTTCAGAGGTAGTACTTAAAAATATACAATCTGTAACTTTACAGTTTCCACGTAAAGTAAAAGTTACTTATCATGACCCATGCCAGCTATCTCGTTATCTTCACATTATTGACGAACCACGCCGAATTATAAAAGCTATTAAAAATGTGGAGCTTGTTGAAACAAACTGGACGAATCGTGAATGGTCCACATGCTGTGGGGGAGGAGGTGGATTTGAAGCAGTTTTTCCTGAACTTAGTGAGATCCTGGCAATAAATAGAGTCAAAGAATTATGTGATACTGGTGCTGAAATTATTGTTACAAATTGCCCCGGTTGTTTGATGCAAATCAAAAACGGATTAAAGCAGTTGAAGAATGACATTGTTCAAGTTCTGGATTTAGCTCAAATGATTTCAATGGCGATGGAGAGCAAGTAGTGTCCACCTTTTTAGATTATAAAAAAGAAATAATGAAAGCTGCTCATGATAAAAAAATACGAGTGGCTTTATCCAGAGCAATAAAAAGTTACCGGGCAAATGTCAATAGCGCGATAGCACAATTCCCTCATACCCTTGAATTAGCTAAAGAAGTAAAAACAATCAAAGAAAATGCTATTTGTAGAATGCAAGAGCTCGTTGAGATTGCCTGTAATTCTATCGAAGCCAACAACGGTAAAGCATATATCGCTAAAACTGGTGAGGATGCTAATAAAATCATTGCCAGCATTGTGGGGACGAAAAAACTTGTTGTTAAAGCTAAGAGTATGACGTCAGAAGAGATTGGGTTAAGAGAATACTTGGAAAAACAGGGAAATGATGTCTATGAAACTGATCTGGGAGAATTCATTATCCAGAAATTGGAATCGAAACCAATGCATATATTGGCTCCCGCAGTACATGTTCCGAAAGAAAGCACGGCAAAATTATTGTCAAAGCTAACGGGTAAAAAAATTCCACCTGATGATATCGAGAATATGGTGGCTACGGCTCGCGAATTATTGCGGGAGAAATTTTTCAAAGCGGATGTTGGTATAAGCGGTGCGAATGTGATTGCTGCAGATACTGGAACTTTATTTTTAATTGAAAATGAAGGCAATATACGTTTAGCTACAAGTGCGCCGCCTGTTCACATCGCACTTATTGGCATGGAAAAAGTGGTCTCTAATTTAGGCGAAGCATTCAAGGTGGCTGAGGTTACCTGGCGGTATGCAAATTATACAGTGCCAGCATATGTGAGTATGATATCGGGGCCCAGTAAAACAGGAGATATTGAGAAGGTAACTACGTATGGTGCTCATGGCCCGAAGGAGTTCCATGTCATCTTTTTAGATGGAGGACGGATTGAACTGGCAAAACATCCCATACTGCGTCAGGCATTATATTGTCTGCGATGTGGTGGTTGTCTTTATGAATGCCCCGTATTTAGTGTAACAGCTGGACACTTCGGAGATAAATATTTCGCCGGAATAGGTGCTATTTGGGCAGCTATGTTATCAGACAATCGAGAAAAAGGCGCTGCTTTGGCTTACACATGTCTTACCTGCGGAAGATGTAAGGTTAGATGTCCAATGGATATTGATACGCCGGAAATGATAGTAGAATTGCGACGATTATTAACACAAAGTTAATTATTGGCAAATATCCCATTAATTGGAGTGATGCACGAGAGGTGTAAAGAAGATCAAGGAAAAATGACTAAGGCTCAGATAGGCAGGCAATATTACATAGATTGGCTCAGGGTAGGAGCCATGTTCCTGCTCATCTTTTATCACACCGGTCGCCTATTTGACGAGCCCTGGCATATCAATAACGCTGTTTTAAATCCAGCTATAAATATCTTTAACCGCTTCCTGGATATCTGGCACATGCCGCTATTCTTCATTCTTGCAGGAGCTTCAGTGTGGTTTGCCCTAGGTCGCCGTTCTGCCGGCGAATTTGTAAAGGAGAGAACTTTGCGTCTTTTTATCCCCCTGATGTTCGGCATGTTGGTTATAGTCCCACCGCAAGTCTATTTCGAGAGAGTTTTCGATGGTGACTTCACAGGTTCATTTCTAGCCTGGTATCCAAACACCTTTCACGGAATATATAGCATGGATAATCCGCTTAGCGGGAATTTGAGCTGGCACCATTTGTGGTTTCTGGCATACCTGTTTTCCTTCTCACTGATTCTGTTGCCCTTATTCTGGTATTTAAGAAAGGAGAACAGAAAACCTCTCATTTCGCGCATCTCCGGGTTTCTGGCGAGACCTGGGGCTATATTTTTGTTAACCATTCCTTTGATAGTCTTCAACATCACGCTCAGGCCAATATATGGCTGGGGAAATCAAAATCTGATAAATGATTGGGCTAATTTCTTATTTTATATCACTGTCTTTTTCTATGGTTTCTTGCTCGTCTCAGATGGCAAGATAATTCAGGCTGTCCAACGCAATCAGTTTACAGCATTAATTGCTGCCGTGGTTTTCTCACTGGGTATTTACCTGAGTGGCGTCGGCATACTGCCATTGCCGGGTGCAATCGTGCTGACTTTCCGTGCCATCGCCTGTTGGTGCTGGCTTATTGCTATCATTGGCATCGGAAGCCATCTCTTGAATTTCACCAACCGGGTCCTCAGATACACCAGTGACGCGGTCCTACCAGTCTACATTCTCCACCAGACACTTATAATCACTATCGGGTTCTATGTAGTCAGCTGGAATATAGGCGTGGCGCCAAAATATTTTTTCATTGCGATTGCCACGCTGGTTAGCTCTCTGGCAATTTATGAAGTGATACGTACGAACAACGTTACACGGTTCCTGTTTGGATTGAGACTGAAGAGAAAACCAAAGGCAGAGTTAGTAAGAGTTGGTGAACGCTAGTGCCCTTTTATTGGCCAATGCCCAGTGGCGCTCCCCTCCATGCCGGTGGTCTGGCAGCACAATAATTAATTCTCCATAAAAATTCTATATTTGTTGGACAAAAGAGACTCGAAGTAGTTCAAGCTCCTTTGTATTTAGCATGCTTTTCAGAAGATTGGACGGTGGGCTCGACAGGGCTCGAACCTGCGACCAACCGAACGCTAGCCTTTGCCATGCATTGACACCTTCTAACCCAGTGCTATAATCGTATTTAGGGGGTGGATTATGGCTGATAAGTGTAACTGGAGGGGAGCTTCTGGTAAGGGTTATTTATACGATATTTATTCAATTGATAACCAGTGGGACAACGTACCAGGGAATTACATCTTTACAAAAAGGCTTTCACCCCATAGTTGGACAGCTGTATACATTGGCGAGACTAAGAGCTTCAAGGAATGTCTACCAAACCACAGCGAACTACCATGTATACGCAGCAATGGGGGAACTCATATACACGCACATCTTAATCGAAATACCCAGGCGAGATTAGCAGAGGAGAAAGACCTACTTACCAATAATCCCACCCCATGTAACGGCTAATAGCCCAAGATGCCATCCCTAACTATAATTATCCAAACCGGGAGGAAAGCACCGCTGACGAGGCCTGTGAGATTATACGACGGGTGATAGCGCTACTTGCTTGTCCCCCGGTCTCACGCTTCCCCACCGGTGAATCCAACCGGCTCACAACTTGCTGTAATGTCAACAGTCTCTATGGATTGCACATTCTAGTGGATTGTTTCCTCCCAGCTGATTCCGATGGACATTTCCAGGCACAGTGAGTTGATGTGTGAGCTAGTTCAATGTGTTGTTATCTGCTCTCGCTGGGATTATAATTAGGCCAACTATTATAAGAGTAGAAGCAACTTAAGAGGTGGATATGATGGCTGACTATGCTCATACAGGCGTGCCTGGCACAGACAAAATTCTTGGGGACAGGGGGATACCGAGAGGCCACAGTATCTTAGTTGCAGGAGGGCCTGGGAGCGGCAAGACCACTTTTGCCATCCAGTTTCTCTATAAGGGGGCCACAGAACATGACGAGTCGGGGATCTACATCTCACTTGATGAAGACCCCGAGGACGTTAAGAAGAACATGTCAAAATTTGGGTGGGACCTAGGCAAACTGGAGAAGGAGAAAAAGCTTGCCTTTATCAACGTCTCGCCGGTTCGAGTAGCTACCTCGGAGAAGGCTGGTCTCATCCAGCTGGGAATGAAGGAGTTCAAACTGATAAAGCTTCTTGAAGCAATCAGGGCCGGTATAGAAGAGGTGCAGGCTAAGAGGGTGGTCATCGACCCAATTACCATTTTCACCCTTCAATACCCTGACGAAACTGAGCGCATATACGCCATGAGAGACCTGATAGCCGACTTCAGGAACACTGGCTGCACAAATCTGCTGATTTCTGAGCTTAGAGGAACGGGCTTGGAGAGGGAGCATCAATTCGAGGAGTATCTGGCTCAAGGGGTTATTCTGCTACGCACAGTTATGAAAGACGACAAGTTGACACGAATGTTTCAGGTGGAGAAAATGCGTGGGCTGGAGGTTGACAATCAGCCACGCCCGTATAATATTACCAGTAGTGGCATAGAGGTGTATCCTACCCTGACTGTCTTCAAATAAGGAGGTGGCAGGATGCAGAAAAGGGGATTGTCATTAGCCGAAATACGGGAACTACCGAAAGAGAGCTTGACTCTCGTGGTTGGGCCTCCGGGAACCGGAAAATCAACGTTCTGCCACCAGATAGTGCTCAACGGCATAGCTGCGGAAAAACCCGTCATATTCATAACCACCGAGCAGAGTTCCTCTGCTATCGCGGCGTTACTAAGAGAGAAGGGTATGGGGGAGACCACACCCGGAGCTTTAGGCTTCGTCGATGCCTTCGCCCAGACGGTGGGTTTGACAGCTCCGGAGCGGCCTGACACCATAGGCGCCAGCTGCGTGGATTTGAACAGCATAAGCATGGCCACCACCAGGTTGCAGGAGAAAATAGGGCGAAAAGATATAATGCTCGCCTTTGATTCGCTCACGTCCCCTTACCTGTTTAGCGGTGCTGAGGTTACCAAATTCATGAGGTTGTTTTTATCCAAGTTCGCTGCCGAGGGTAACTCGGTGGTGGCTTTGATAGACGAGGGCTGCGGCAAGGAGGAAGACCTGGGAGCTATGATGAGCGTGGCTGATGGCATCATCAGGATAGAGATAAAGGGGAACTCAAGGATTGTAAATGTGGTCAAGCATCCCCAAATAGCACCGACCAGGATTGAGACCCCGATGACCTGGAGCCCGGTGCTCAACCGCGAAAAGTTCGACCCCAGGTTAATCGAGGACAGGATAAAGGCCTCCTTTTTCGGTCCCGGAAAGCCACTCAGAACAGAGCTTCAGGACGACTTTGTTAATGTGTTCTGGAGAAACCTTGCCTGCTGGAGCGGCATGCTCTGGGACCCAAAGAGATTCCCGAAAATGGCATACGAGCTGGACAAGGAGGCCCACGCCAGCGCCAGAGGGCTTACGTCGCTTCTTCCTTGGTATGTGAAGCTCATTTTTAAATTGTTCCTGCCCAAGAGCTTTAGCGAAGTCAAAGATATGAAAAAATTCTGCTCATATTCGCTAAAGACTCTACATAAACACGGCTATGGGACTTTTCAGTATGTAGAGGACGCATCCAGGAAGGATGAGCACTATCTAAGGGGGTATGAGTGCTGTAGCTGCTGGGGTTTTGAAAATGTTGGGGCAGGATTGGGCTTCCACCAGTGTGGAGAGTGGGCGGGAATGTTTATGATGCTGGAAGAGAAAGAACGGGAGTGGAACATCGTGGAAACGAAGTGCCTGGGGCTTGGAGACCCTTATTGTGAATTTAAAATGGTGCCAGGCCCGATTGGTGAGCTGAAAAGCTACCTGGAAGCCATTGACAGCGCCATTGTCGCTAAGGTTCACGACCGCCTGATGGAGCAGCTCATCGGGTTTCTGGTCCGTGGCAAGCCCCTACCTGAGCGACCTACCGACGGAAACAGAATCTTCTATGAGGAGATGCACCACGTCACCGGCGTACCGTCTCTATTCAGCGAGAGATACCGCGTCGCGTTGCGGACGGGTGGGGCCAAGGCCGGCAAAGAGGTCGGCGAGCATCTCATGGAAGCCGAAGTAACAAGAGATGAAGCCATAAAGCGCGTGATTGATTTCATGGAATATTGTAAGGTAGGGAAAATTAGCTTAGGTGAAACTATAAGGATATGGGAGAACTGTGAGAGCTTCGGGTTGGAAACCGGGCAGCCTTCCTGTAACTTCACCACGGGCTTCCTGAATGGACTTTTCTCAGCAGTGAAGGGCAAGCACGTTAGAGAAATAAAGTGCATCGCCGCTGGTGACCCTTATTGCGAGTGGGAATTCTATTAATAAACTGCGAATGCTGGAGGAGATAGCATGGAGAGACGAGGATTGTCATTAGCCCAAGTACAGGAGGTACCCACAGGTAGCCTAGTTCTGCTTACAGGGCTTCCCGGAGCTGGCAAGTCCACCTTCTGTCACCAGGTTGTGCTCAATGGCCTGGCCATGGACAAGCCTGTTGTGTTTGTTACTACCGAGCATGGTCCTTCAGAGGTTACGGGTCTTTTGAAGGAAAGAGGCGTGGGAGAGCTTCAGCCCGATGCTCTCAGCTTTATAGACGCTTTCGGTGAAACTGTGGGCGCTACAACGCCCGAGCGCTTCGATACTTTGAGCGCCAACTGCGAAGACTTAAATAGCATAAGTATGGCTATTGACAAACTGAGGCAAAGGATTGGCAAAAAAGATATCCTCCTCGCTTTTGATTCCCTTACATCTCCATATCTATTCAATGAGAGAGAAGTATTCAGGTTCATGAGGCTCTGCCTGACGAAGTTCGCTTCTGAAGGTAATTCGGTATTAGCTTTAATGGACGAAGGCTGTGGCAAGGAAGAAGATTTGGGAGCCATGATGAGCGTGGCTGACGGCATCCTCAAGATGGAAATAAAAGAGAGCTCAAGGATTATGAATGTGGTGAAGTATCCCAGGGTGGAGGCGACAAAAATTGAGGTCCCTGCAGCCAAGATTTCGCAGAGGAACATATATGACACCAGTCTTTGGGATCAAGATATGCTTAGACATATGATGGAGGCAGAGCAGAGCTTCGGCCGGCAGTTTGAAGTGAATATTTTTTGGCCGAATTTCGCATTCTGGAGTAGTATGTTATGGGACCCCATTAGGTTCACGAAAACAGCGTATGAGGTATGGAAGCAGTACGGCTCCCTAACTCGAGAAATGATACCCTTATTTCCTTGGCACACAAGACTTCTCTTCAAATTATTCATACCTAGAAACCTCAGCAAGGCAAGAGACATGAAAAAACTATGTTCGAAGTTTATGATTCCGCATACAAAAATGCGGCGCGACAGCATCATAGAATACCTTGAAAACATTTCTAAAACTGACGAGCATTACATTAGAGTCTACGAGAACCGAGAATGCTGTGGATTCGAGGAAGTTGGCGCCACAATGGCTTCGATTCTCCCTCCTATGTTGGCAGGTGTATGTAAAGGGCTTGAGAAGGAGGAGAGGGAATGGAACGCAATAGAGACAAAGTGCATAGGGTTGGGAGACCCCTACTGTGAGTTCAAATTAGTGCCCGGAGATATTGATGAACTGAGAGATTCTCTGAAGAAGGACAACTTGGTTATCGAAAGGATACATGAGCGATTGATGGAACGCCTCATGGGATTTATGCTCGATGAGAAGCCCCTCGTGGAGAGGCCCAGGCTGGGCAACGATTTCGTTATGGCGCATCCTGATATCACTCTTCCTGCTATGGTCGGTGAGAGATACCGCATGGCATTGCGGATGGGAGGTGCCAGGGCAGGGAAAAAAGTCGGTGAACGTCTAATAAAGTCAGGATTAAGTGAGGACAACACAGTGAAACGGGTCATCGATTTTATGAATTACTGCAAGGTGGGCAAAGTTACGATGGCTGAGACGATAAGGATAAAGGAAAGCTCTGAGAGCTTGTATACAAAGTATTATACGACCAAGTGGGATGAGCCTTCGTGCTTCTTCACCACCGGATTCCTGAATGGAATTTTCTCAGCAGTCAAGAACCAGCATGTCAGAGAGATAAAGTGCATCGCTGCCGGAGACCCATATTGTGAGTGGGAGATTATCTAGTTGTTGAATCAAGCTATACAGGGATTGCCAGTCCTATGGCATAAGTTGCCAGTGATGCCAAAATACCAATCGCCATCATCTCCAGCCCGCTTCGAGCCCAGCTCTTTCTGGTAAAGATAGCCTTGCTAGCTCCGACTGCGAAAAGACAAGCTACACTGGCGACTACTGCAGTTATAACAGCTGAGGTAACCATCATAAAGGCGAAGGGGAGGATAGGAACCAGAGATACGATGGCAAATGAAAGCCCCGTGAACGTAGCTGCTTTAGCCGGCGGCCAGGATTCTTCCGACATTAGCCCAATCTCCTCACCAAGAGTATACTCTGCGCCCGACTCCATCCCTGAGGCAACTCTATCTGCAATAGCTTCCGCTTCCTGCCTCTTAAATCCCCTCTTCTGGTAGAACTTCGCTAGTTCCTCTCTTTCCTCGGCACCGGTACCACCTTTTCTAATTCCCTTCCTCTCCTTTTCTTTTTCGGTCACTTCCTTCTCCGACTTAGAGGAGAGATATGCCCCAGCTCCCATTGATATCGCGCCAGCTACTGCTCCGGCCACGCCAGCTATTAGAATGGGGTGGCTTTCAGTAATCGCGCCATATACTCCAGCCACCAACGCCAGTATAGATACCAGCCCGTCGTTGGCCCCAAAGATAACATCTCGTACTCCCCCACCTCCCCCCATCTCCCAGCCTTCCATGCCCAGGACTTCTTTTTTTACCTGCTCTATATGTAGCCGTTCATCCGAAGCTATCCTAACCCATGTCTCTGAGGTGGCTTGGTCGCCTATATTTCCGGACTGGATGGCTAAGTTCTCAACACTCTCATCCTCAGCGATGATAGCCCACTCAAAGAAACCCCTGGTACCCAGAATGCCCATCATCATGCCAACTCTTTGGTTCAGAAAAGAAACTCCGACAGGTTTCTCATCCCTACCTGTCAACTCTGTGATCCTCTGTGACCAATACTCGGTGTCTTTTAACTCGTTGGCACCGATCTGCGTTAATAGCTGCCTTATTCTTTCGCCTTTGGCCTTATTGATAAGCCTCTCGTACCCCTTCACCTGCATAATCTTGTAGGCATATATTTTTCCAGCCGACTCAAGCAATGCCTTTCTTTCACTGTTCGCCAATTGGGTCATCGCCATTTCCCCCTGCCGTGAATTATAGCATATGACTTCTGGGTGTAGTGTGACTTGTACGGAAAACAATTATGATTAGATGGGTCTTGTGGCAGACAGTAAGCAGCAAGTCACTCTTGCACGAATCCACCTGTGTTATCTCTACACAAGCGGTCTAAATTCGGGGGGCTCTCCCGTCTTCCGCCGGTGAATCCACCCGGCTCACAACTTGCTGCAATATCAATAGTCTCTATATATTGCACATTCTAGCGTTTTGTTTAGGGACGGTCGGGTTGTCTCCGGGCGGGTTACTCTGACCTAGCGCTGGCTTTCGGCTAGCAGGTTCCTGATTAGCTGGTAGAACTCTTCGGGTTTTTTATCGAGCGATAGTTTCTCCATGGGACACATTTCTTTCTGGTTGGGCTTCTGGATGTAGGGCACTATCTTGCCGAGGTGATATTTGATGCCCTTTCCCTCCAGCACCTCTAGGGCAAGCTTGCTGCCCAGCGGGCTATAAACCTCCCGGCAGTTTGCCTTAATGCAGAGTAGGGCGGCAGCTCGCCCCATTATTTTATCGAAGATGACCACATCTCGATGATTCGAGGCAAATTTACCGATGTACTCCATTAAGGGTAGCAGCCTGTCTTTGTCTGAGGCAAAGATGAGTTTGCTGTCTTCGTAGACACGGAGGGTGTTGTTGCTGGTCAGGAATTCATCGAATAATGGTTTGTACACTATGCCTGCTTATCATTTATGTCCCGGGCGGCAAATTTTTCCGCCAGCCAGACTATTACCGGTATTGAAATCAACTGCACGGCTATGCCCGGCCAGCCTTGCTTAACAACCGACCAGAAGGAAGCAAATGGATTTACCTCCGGCCCCAATGGGCTGTAGCTTTGCCCGGCGATGAGGTATATCACCAGCATTGCCAGCAGCAGAGCTATGCGTCCACCTGCAATGGCGCCGAGCAGTGCCCATATTGGGCGCAGGTTATATTTCTGGCGAAGTATGCCGGCTATGAGACCGTAGGCTGAAAGCTCAATCATGATCTGCGGCAGAACATTCAGTACAGGCATACCAGAGATGAAATGGCTAACCAGTGGCGTGAGCAGTCCGGTAATCAAGCCCGCCCGCCAGCCAAAAAGCAGTCCGGCTATCAGCACGAAGATGTGCATGGGCAGGAAGGTTGCCCCGGCTAGATGAAATTGGTGGAAAATCCAGGGTACGAATACAGCCAGCGTAACGAACAAGGCTGTAAGAACATAGCTTCGAATGTTATTATATTTCAATTTCATGAGGAAGGTCTGAGGTTTGGAAAAGGCAATCCTGTTAATCATCTGTGCAAGCTCCTTTCAGCATCAATAAATCTTACGTTCCTCTTATCCGTCTTTAAGTAGAATGTCCCTGACCTGATTGGCAAGGGCTGCGCTCTCCGGGTCGTCTGTAACGAGTTGGATCTGTTCGGGCGACTTTATTCCCACGCCCAGCTCGGCAGCCCTGGCAATCTGTTCTTGCTCGAAGATGTGTCCCTGGCTCACCTCAGAAGTAGTGCCGAGCAGCCGTAATAAGGCTACTCCCACGGCATCGATTGCCACACGATCACTACCGGCTAAGATTACATTAGCCTGGGCTCGGGTACCCTTGTCCGGTCCCCCCTTGACGAAGGCATCCACACCATCGAGTACAACTAAATCAGGAGAGTAGGCAGTGTTGATTTCAGCTATCATTTGCCGCATGTTTGGTGAAGAGTGCAGCTCTTCCATATATGGATAGTCTTTACCTGCTACCATGCCTACTGAGTTTTTCAGTGAAAGAGTGAAGTGTCCTCCGTAAGCGTGAGATTTTAAGCAGCAGGTCTGCACGATTGATTCTGCATCGAGATAGAGGCGAGGGAAGAGAAAGCCGTCTTTCCAGTGGCTGGCCTTAGGACGTAAATGAACCCAGCCATTAGCCCCAAGCTCTTCAAGGTTGACAATGTCAAAGCCAAGCTCTTGAGCCAGCTCAAAGACACCCACATCTTTCATTACCTTGTGGGTTGGAGCATATGGGCCGCAACGTTCTGCCAGCGTGATTCGAGTAGCTCCCATCTGCTTAAGGGTTAATACCAGGGCGCGCAGGGTGTCGCTGTGGGTGGAGCCGGGGGCTGGGTCGGCGGTGTTGAAGTTTGGTTTTAGTACGACTTCCTTTCCACGTACCGGATTAGACTTGAGCAAGGCGATAGCCTTGGGCACGCCTTCCATCCGGTTCCGAGTGCACACCAAACTTACAACAGTCGACACTTTCTCAGTAGGCATGGGCTGCTCTATCTCAGATTTTGCATCCATATTGTATCCGACAAATATAAAGTCGGTCAAAAAGTCAGACCTTGACAGGTGACTGAGAAGTGAATAGGATTTGTCCTGGCAGATAGGCAACGATAAAGGGGGATTTTTATTTGACAGTGAGCCATCAATTGGCAAATAAGTCAAAAGTCGCGCTGGTAAGATGCGAAACTTACGATAATGATGGCGTGCTCAAAGCCGTTCGAGCCGGGCTCGACCTGCTAGGTGGCGTCTCCGCCTTCATCAAACCCCATGACCGAGTAGTACTGAAACCCAATGTATTGATTGGCACCAGTCCCGATAACGGAGTGACCACGCATACAGCCGTATTCAGAGCTGCAGCCAGTCTGTTCAAGGAAGCTAGCGCTGCCGTGTCTTATGGCGACTCCCCGGCATTCGGCAAATGCGAGCCTAATATGAAAAGAGCCGGATTGAAGCAGGTTGGTGATGAGCTGGAGCTCAAGTTAGCCGCTTTCGATTCCGGTAAGTCAGTTGGTCATAAGAATGCCTTGTTGGTGAAGAAGTTCGTTATTGCCAACGGCGTCTTGGAGAGCGATGGTCTGGTAAGCTTACCCAGGCTTAAAACACATGGACTTGTTCGGCTCACCGGCGCAGTAAAGAATCAGTTCGGATGTGTACCTGGACTTCTGAAAAGCCAGTACCACGTTAAGCTGCCGGACCCTCGCGATTTCGCTACGATGCTTATTGATTTGAATACACTAATTAAGCCCCGTCTTTATATTATGGACGGTATTATGGCTATGGAAGGCAACGGACCGAGAAGCGGCAAGTTGAAGCGATTAAATGTTTTGTTGTTATCCAGCGATCCCATAGCATTAGATGCAACGGCTTGTAGAATAATTGATCTTAATCCCGAAATTGTACCGACATCCAAACCTGGAGAGAAGGCAGGATTGGGAACATACCATATCGAGAATATTGAACTTCTAGGGGAAGCTATCGAGTCTTTCTTCAGCCCAAGTTTTGAAGTAAATCGGGCGCCCATAATGCCTATTTCCGGAGGTCGATTTAGAAATTTCATCAAAAATAGAATAACCCAGAGGCCGGTTATCGATAAAGCAAAATGCACTTCTTGCGGTATCTGCGTTATGATGTGTCCCGCTGAGCAAAAGGCTGTTGATTGGTACAAAGGTGATGAATCCACCCCCCCTAGACACAACTATAATCGCTGCATTCGTTGCTATTGCTGTCAAGAGACTTGCCCAGAGGGAGCGATTTTCATATATAGTCCGTTTTTGGCAAGGGTTCTCCCCCGCATTTGAAATTGCCATACTGAAATGCGACTTCGGCTTGACGATCTGATAACTTGTTAGCCGTCAGGTAACAAGATAGCGGAAAGTTCACCTGGCAATCTTTACGCGGTCCCGTACATGTTGCCTTGAAAGAACTGTTGACGTAGAATGTAGCCTCCAGACAAGATGTAAAAGTCGAACCGTCCTAGACGTATAAAATAAGTGGAGGTAGAAACAGTGTCACTTGTTCCAGCTTTTGAAATAGGTTTGTGGAATGCCTGGTTATTAATGCTTCCCCTCGTGTTAATTCCCCCGATAATGGCATCAGTCAAAAAGGGACTATTCAAGAAGACAGAATCCACCGCTAATCTCAGCAAGCTTGAGAAGAGAGTTTTCATGTTCTCAAAAGTAGTTTTGATACTAAGCTTCCTTTACTCCATCTTTCTACCCCTAAAGTTGGGGACGCTATGGTTTTATGTAGGTCTTCCTATCAGCTTGTTAGGAATAGCAATGTACACTGTCGTGAGTGTGAACATTGCTAATACACCAGTTGGCGAACCAGTTACCACGGGCTTATATCGCTATACACGACATCCCATGTATGTAGCTTCCCTTCCAGCCCTAGTGGGTGCAGGCATAGCTTCAGCTTCATGGCTCTTCCTGTTACTTGCAATCATAGTTACTGTCACGCACTTTATGAACGGAATCTTCGAAGAGCGCTTGTGCCTTGCGTCATACGGTAGCGTCTATCAGAAGTATATGAAAAAAACCCCACGGTGGATAGGAATACCGAAATCCAATTGAAATAAGCAACCCCGGCTAACATTTGTTCGGATCGTGTACTATTGCCAATTTCTAAGAGTATCCCCCCTGGTGGGCTCGGCAGGGTTCGAACCTGCGACCAACCGACCATAGGCTCGACCCTCTACTCAGCCAGCTATACCTACTCACTGCCTCGTGTATGTCGTTAAAGAGCTATTCGCCAATGCGCTCCAGTGCTTGACGTGCATCCTCAACAATCTCGGGGTCGGTCGCTATCTCAATGACCTTCTCATAGTCACTGGCTGCTTTCTCGTATTCACCTTTGGATTCATAGGCACGCCCGCGGTGGTAGTAAGCTAACCAAAACTCGGAGTCCATCTCAATCGCCTTAGTATAATCAGCTATGGCCTTATCGTATTCACCTATGGAATAATAGGCTTCCCCACGATTGCTGTAAGCCATGACACTCTCAGGATCCAGCCCTATCACCTTGGTATACGCTGCAATGGCCTCGTTAAATTGCCCCTGTGCAAGGTGGCGATTACCCTTATCCAAATACATGATTGCGTAGTCTGCACAACCCAGAACTGCCATCGTGGCCGCCAGGAGAACACAAATAGCTGCTATAATTACCCTCTTGTGGCTCATCGCCGTCTCCTTCCAAAAATGATCAGATGCTATGTTCGTGCCTTCCGTCCTCAACAATCGTACCATACAACTCCGGTCGCCGATCACCAATGAAGTCCATCTCGAATTCACCAGGTTTGAAAATGGTATGCTTCTGCCTTGCCTTCGCCAGGCTCACTTCAGCATAGATAGTCTGTTCATCATCGTTGTTGGCTTGAGCGAGTGTATCTCCCCAGGCATCAACAATTTTGCTATTGCCCATGAACCTGGTACCACGCTCCTCCCCAACACGATTCGCTGCCACGAAGTGTATCGTGTTCTCGTATGCCCTGGCGTTGATGACATATTTGACTACCTTTCCTCTACCTTCTGGCCAATTAGTTGGCAGAGCTAGTATATCCGCCCCAAGAAGCGTCATGACTCGGGCACTCTCGGGAAAATTAGTATCGTAACAAATATGAATACCTATATTGCCGATTGGTGTCTTATACACCCCGAAAGGTTTGTTTCCGGGTTCAATAAAGCGATCGATACCCAGAAATGGCAGATGGTTCTTTCTGTATTTTCCAACTAGCCCTCCCGGCCCTATCAGAACTGCGGCATTGAAGCATTTGTCCACATCTGTTTCTAGCAGGCCAACGACAATATGGACTCCAAGTTCCCGACAGTAAGTTGCCAGTTCGTCGGTACTTGGGCCGGGGATGGTCTCCATGAATGGCGCTGCTTCCTCTCGGCTATAAAACACATAGCCGGTTAATGCGCACTCTGGAAACACTATCAGATCAGCGCCATTGCTGGCGCTATTCCTTATTCCAAGCAGTATCCTATCCAGATTCTCTCTTTTTTGCATTATTATAGGGTTCATTTGGACTGCCGCGATCTTTACTTTATCACGCATTTTTGCCCTCTTATCCGTACTTCCCTGTGTCATTGACTGATAGACTCTTTATCTCTCCAAGTCGCCTAAATATTGGATAGATTACAAGCTTATTACTCCCAAAGGTAAAGTTGCACAATTTGACGAAACGTTCAACCAATATCCCTTGATTATAATTCCCCCAAAAGTCTTATTTAGAAAAAACCTATTTCAGAACTATTCCAATACGGTTCGCAGAAAAACGCCCCCGAGCGGCACGAACTCGGGGGCCCTCTCGTCTTTCCGCCGGTGAGTTCGCTCAGGTCCACAACCTGTTAGTTATAGGCCAATTTCTAGGAGTATCCCCCACGGGATGCAAGTGGAAATGGAATAGAGGCGGCGATACGGGATCACCGCTATTTCATCTTTCCTATTTCCCCTTCTTATCTGTACCGTCGGGCATCTCCTGGCGAAATTTCACCTCGCCGTTCTTTGAGGTGTATACCCAATCATATAATGGCTTGCCTTCAGACCACGGGTACGGCAGCACCGGTCTCAGGTTGTCTTTGAGAAAAACTGGCACTCCTGCTCTGTCTGCCGTCTCAACAATCTCCTGCACCCACTCTGCCTTTGGCGGCTTGCAGGGTTTTGTTTGAGAGCCGATGACGAGCCAGTTCAGCCCCATCAGCTTGATATCTTGTGGTTTTAGTGTCACTCCGCCCAACAATGGTTCAAGGCTCAAGTATTTAACCTTAGCTTCCACTTTCGGCAGATAAACAAGGGCATCAGCCAAGAACTTATGTTTTGTAATTGTCACCCCGACCCAGCAATTCTCAGGAAAAGGACTAAACCTCGGTAGGTTCTGCGGCTGCTTGGTCAGGAGATAGAAGCGGTGCTGTGGGCAAGCCCTTATTGCCTCAAATATTTTGTCCTGCCACTCCTGCGGAATCCAATCGCCAAACAACTCGCCCATATCGCAGACAGCGACACCCACAGGCTTCCTATGTTTAGTTAGTTCGCCCAACCGTTCAGGCCAAAAACGTGGATGGAACGGGCCGAGAGTTTTATGCCTAGCTTCAATATCAGCCGTTGAGTAGCTATCAGGATATGGTGCAACGTTCTGGTTGGCTAGATACCTCTCCTTCAATATTCCATTTGCCAGCTTATAGGAATAACAAGGGAAGTTCCCGCCCTTGCACATTCCGTTGACATGGTTCAGACAGCCTGTTATCGGATTCCAGGTATAGCCCCGTGTACCATCAGGATTCCTGACCCATTCGATGCTCGTTTTGTTCATCTTCACTCTCCCTGTATTAAGCTTTGTTGTGTCATGCGGATTAGTTCCCCTCATTATATTACTACTAGAATACTCAATCAATACCTTCACCTTGACCAAGATACGACACAGTTATAGGCCAATTTCTGTGAGTACCCCCCACCCTTCCACTCCCCTAGAGGGCGTGTATGACATACATCCCCAGACATACCACTTATATCTATTATATTTACTATAAGGGGTTGAAATCGGTTTCCAATAGGAGCCGAATACGCGGTTTGGTCAACTGGCAAATGAACGGCAACAGGCCTTTTGTCGCCAGTCCCGGTTCGTTTTAAGTTGGAAATTCCAGGCGTCCCGCGGGGAGAGGGGCTGGTTCTAGGGGCTACTTTGTCACTATTGCGGATATAGCTTGAACACGTTAGTTAATTTCATTGCTTTCTATTTGGTACTGTGGTAGATTTTTAGTATATACTAAACGAGGTTAAGGAGTTGCAGGATTTTCAATGGATGTCTTAAGCAACTTATTTCGGATAAAGCATACAGGTCGCAAGAGCATACCTAATAGCACTCTTATATTGGTTAGATATGTCTACCTAGATATCGTTGGATTCACTTACGAAAGGAGTGTCGAGGCCCAGATTGACATTATTTCTGAATTGAATAACATCATTAAAGATGTTGTAGCCAAAAGATTACCAAGCAATGCTGTAATTTATATTCCAGTTGGAGATGGGATGTGTATAGCACTGTTTGGGAAAGATGTAAACTACGAGAGCCATATTTGTATTGCACTCGATATCTTGGATCGAATACATATTTATAATCAGAGCGTTGAAACAATGCGCCAGTTCCAAGTTAGAATAGGCATAAACCAAAATGATGATAATACTATTACCGATATCAATGGGAACATGAACGTAATCGGGGCTGGAGTTAATCTTACACAGCGGATTATGAGCTATGCTAATGGTAACCAAATCCTGGTTAGTCGATCTGTGTATGATACTCTTAGTACAAGAGAGAAGTACATGAATAAGTTTCGCCCATATTTCACCCAAATGAAGCATAATATACCACTAAATCTCTTTCAATATATAGATGAAACAGCTATAGGACTCAATAGTGAGGTACCATTGGCATTTACTTCTAAAGACCCCACTCTATCTAAGGTTGCAGCTTACTACTTAGCTCACTGTATTAAGAATAAAGAGTTTATACTAAAGAAAAGAGGATCAGGGCAAGACAATTATGCATTAAGACTACTTCTTTGGTATCTAGCAAAGGACTCTGTTGGTAAATCCGAATCCACTTTGGCCAATCCGTATGACCCACAAATAATAGAAACTGAACATAATACGCTGGATGAGCAATTTGCTGCGTTTATGGAACTTCCTTTTTGGGTATGTTACGATTGTGGTCAGCTAGCAGTTGATAGTGATATCGGGCGGGGCCTTCATAGATACTTTGAAGATGTTAGGGATGCTTTAATTGTTAATACCTTTGGTAGGAATAAATTGAAGTCTGAGTGGCCTAGTATCTGGGAGAGGTTTGACTTAGATAAATTTGAGTGAGCCAAATAAGACAGCATAATGGAAAGCCCCCACGTAAAAACCGAAAGATTGTGTCTATCTTGGCTTCTGGCGTTGGGTCTAGACCAATGACCCCCAAGCTAAAATTAACCGATATGGTGGGCTCGGCAGGGTTCGAACCTGCGACCCATCAACTGACAGTCGCTCTCCTCTGACATTTTGAAAGGGCTGCCTTTTGGGAAGCAGTACACTTATTGACACGATTAAGTGTATCTTGTATAGTTGGACAACCTTATTAGTTGGAGGAACATAACATGAATAAAAGTAAATTAATTACTACTATTCTACTAGTGATCATTGGTCTCTTAACGGCTGTTAGTGGGTGTCGCCCTGTATTTGGCCCTAATGTAACCGGCTCAGGTAAAATGGCAACCTGGGATTTTGACTACCGTGATTTCACCAAGGTTGAAGCTGGATATGCATTTGATGTTGATATTGTCAAAGCGGATTCTT
>Ga0209427_10003526_pt1 | contig 18323 bp, 14 predicted proteins | sample DeeMarSWOR136_30_FD_187465 | JGI IMG/M metagenome (GOLD analysis project Ga0209427, IMG submission 187465) | Marine sediment microbial communities from White Oak River estuary, North Carolina - WOR-1-36_30 (SPAdes) (version 2) | ecosystem: Environmental > Aquatic > Marine > Intertidal zone >...
AATCCTGGCCACAGGAGGTATACCGGTACTGCCGGATATACCCGGTATCAACGGACGCAATGTGATCAGCGGTACCGAACTGCATCATAGGGTCAAGAATTATCTGAGGTTCCTGGGGCCGAGGTTCCTCAGATGGCTGACAAAGTTCTGGATGCCCTTCGGGAAAAGCGTTGTTATTATCGGTGGTGCCATACAGGGCTGTGAGCTGGCCGAGTTTCTGGTCAAGCGAGGCAGAAGGGTCACCATCGTGGATACAGCCGAGGAAATGGGAGAGGGGATGGTAGATAATACCAAGATACGCCTTCTCTGGTGGCTCTCAAAAAGAGGGGTAATCATGATGACCGGGGTCAGGTATGAGGAGATAACAGACAAGGGGCTAACCATCATTACCAAGGAAGGGGAGAGACAGACTATTGCTGCGGATACCATATTATCTGCGGTACCGTTGATTCCAAACACCGAATTGCTCAAAAGCCTGGAAGGGAAAGTTCCGAAAATCCATGCTATTGGTGATTGCAAGGAACCACGACTGATAATAGACGCCATTGCTGATGGCTCACGCATCGCTCATGATATCTAGAACGAAGTTTCTCATTTTTTAATATGGGGAGAGTTGATAAACAATCCCATTCGCTCAGAAATTGAGAGCGCTTAATAATGTTAAGTCAGCTATTAAAAGCATCCATTATCAGCTTGAGTTACAATTGCCGACAATGCATAATGTCAATAAGTAGATCATGCCTTTATGTGGGTGTTGATTTCTCAAAAGATTCAAAAATATAACAAAGCGAGGTAGGTTATGAACAAAGAAATTTCTAAAAGTAATAGGACACAGTCGATTCATGGCTATACAAATGGTATCCTGAGAGTGGACTTAACCAAAGGGGACACCAACGTTCAGCCACTCGATGGGGTTTTTCTAAGAAAATATGTGGGCGGAGCCGCTCTGGGAATAAAGCTTCTCTTTGATGAAGTGCCTCCAGGTGTCGCTTGGAATGACCCTGAGAATCGCCTATTCATCGGCTCGGGGCCATTAGGTGGCACAAGAATAGGTGGTTCGGGGAGCATCGCCGTTGTGACCAAAGGCGCTCTGACCAATGGTATGGCCAGCACGCAGGCCAATGGTTTCTTTGGGGCATTTCTCAGGCTCTCCGGTTTCGATGGCATTATCCTACAGGGTGCGGCGCCTAACTGGGTCTACCTTTACATCCATGACGGTATTGCTGAACTAAGAGACGCTACTCATCTTGTCGGGGAAAACACTTTTGACGTGGACAGCGTGATCAAAAAGGAATTGAAGAAAAAAGAGAGAGAAACTAGCGTTCTGTGTATTGGCCCAGCCGGTGAGAACTCTGTTAGGTTTGCTGGTATCTCTGTCGATAGGGGTCACATGGCTGCCCACAATGGTGTCGGTGCAGTTATGGGCTCTAAGAGACTGAAAGCTATTGCTGTGGACCGTGGCAGTAACGCTGTCCCTCTTAAAGACAAAGAAGCTATATCAGAGCTAGCCAAAAAAATACTGGCCAATACCCGAGCCGATAAATTTCTTGACATGACCCTTAATGAAGGAACCGTAGGCGGAGTCCCTTTAGCTACCAATGGAGGCTTCATTCCGGTCAAGAATTATACCTCAAGTGTACATGTCATCGACCCCGATAAACTGGAAACATACACCTCACAAAATATCAGGACCAAATTCAAAGCCAAGCCGGCTCCATGTTGGGCCTGTTCAGCAACACACTGCCATATGATGGAGATTGATGAGGGTAAATATAAAGGTCGTAAATTTGAGGAGCCAGAATACGAAACAATGGCGGCTTTCAGCTCATTAGTTGGTATAAATGACGTAACTATGACCGCTGTATTGGCTGGCGAAGTAGACCGATTAGGTTTTGATTCTAATGAGACTGGTTATCTTGTATCCTGGCTTATAGAATGCTACGAAAAGGGCATCCTGACCAAAGAGGATACTGATGGTCTGGAAATGACCTGGGGTAAAGGCGAGGAGATAATGGCTATGCTGAACAAAATTGCCTACCGCCAGGGTCTTGGGAACGTTTTGGCAGAAGGAGTAATGCGGGCATCTCAGCATATCGGCAGCGGTGCCACAGATATGGCTGTCCACACTATGAAAGGCAACTCCGTACGAGGCCATGATCATCGAGTTCAGTGGCTTGAGCTGTTTGACACCTCCGTCTCCAATCTTGGTACTCTAGAGACCCATAAAGGGGCCCCTTATAAATTGCTTGGTTTGCCTGAAACTTATGATTCCTTCGACCCGGAGGTAATATCAACGGTGGAAGCCAAAATCAAGGGGGCAATGATATTCGAGGATTCTCTTGTTACTTGCCGCTTTCAAACTTCCTGTGCCGTGGATCTCCTGTGCCAGGCAGTAAATTCAGCAACCGGCTGGGATATGGATATTCAGGAAGCCATGACTGTGGGCAAGAGAGCCGTCAACTTGGCGAGGGTGTTCAATTTGAGTCATGGTATCAGGGCTGAACTTGACGTCCCGTCAGTAAGGTACGGTTCCACGCCATCGGATGGGATAGCAGAAGGACGAGGCATAATGCCCCACTGGGATAAAATGCTGCGCAATTACTACCAACTTATGGGCTGGGATGAGGGTGGCTACCCTCTTCCAGAGACCTTAAGAAGCCTGGGCCTCGAGGACATAATTAAATAGCTAGGTTATCACGAAGGTATCTAACCAGATGGAGGGATTGGTCTTATACAAAGCCTCCCCCGAGATACACATTACATCACAGACATGTTATTCTAAAATATCACTGAAACATCGTTGAAGGAAGCCACACAGTGATTTGTGGGACGGCGACCAGCAGGGCCAGGGTTAAAATATCCATTACGAAAAAGGGTAGTATGCCACGGAATATGTCTCCAACACTGACTACATCGCCGACCACCCCTTTCAGCACGTAAACATTTAATCCAATAGGTGGCGTAATCGCGGCGATTTCAACAATTTTTATTATTAGAATAGCTACCCATATGTCGTCAAGTCCTAAGCCGTGTAACAATGGATAGAACATTGGCACCGTGATAACAATCATCGCCGGTACATCCATGATGCAACCCAGTACTATATAAATCAATAAGATTACTACGAGGACGCCGACGGGTGGAATCGCCAGGCCAGCAACAAACGCCAGCAGGGCATCGGGAAGGTTGGTGAGCATGAGGAATCTACCGAAGACCATCGCGCCTACGATTACCAGGCCAATCATGGAAGTGGCCCGAACGGTATTCGCCAGGGTGGTTACCAGCATAGACCGAGAGACGGTTCTACGGGCTAAAACTACGACAAATACAACAAAAGCACCAACAGAGCCAGCCTCAATAGGGGTGAATACACCGGTATAGATGCCGCCAAGCATTGCTATCATCACCACCAATACCGGGGTCAGCCACCTTACCGATAAAAGCCGCTCCTTCCATGAAACCACCTCTGTTGACCGGGGCCCCAGGCGCGGATTTAAGCGGACTCTGAAATAGATCATGACCATGTAGATTGCGGCGGACATGAATCCAGGAATAATCCCGGCAATCATTATCTTACCCAGTGACACGTCGGTCAATATGCTGTAGAGCACCATAATCCCGCTGGGTGGTATCATTACGGCCAGAGTCCCGGAGGCAGCCACCACTCCCGCAGAAAGCTTATTATCGTAGTTATGCCGCTGCATCTCGGGTATGGCCAGTTTGCCGAAGGTAGCCGCCGCTGCCAGAGTCGACCCGGTGATAGCCCCGAACGCCGCCGCGGCTGCTGTGGTCGCCATGGCCAGACCACCATGGAGCCGGCCTAGCCACTTGGATGCCGCTTTATATAGGAGGATACCGATGCCGCCCTGGAAGGCCATCTCACCCATGAATATGAACATAGGCAGGACAATGAAAGCATAATTGGCCACCACGTAATAGGGCGTTGTCACCAGCATACTGAGGCTTCTGGAAAAACCAAGCATTATGGCACAGCCGATGAATCCAATCACGCCAAGACTGATGCCAATGTGAAGACCCAGGGCCAGTAATACGAACATGACTACGAACCCCAGGATACCCAGCAGTTCCGGATTTAGCATCAGCTCTGCTCCCTAATGACCGGAATTTGATCGGCCAGCCTGGAAAACAGGTGCCTGAGGAACATTATCAGGAATTGGATGGCGAACAACGTGCTCCCGATAAAGAAAGCTACTTTCCCAGGATAACGCGGGATGCTGTAAGTGAAACCAATTTCTTTAGTCATATACGAATCCATGGCGAAAGAAAAACCGTACCAGGCTATCGGGAACATCATTGCCAAGCCCACCACAAGGGTAAGCATCTCCATCCAAGGCCGCCACCGGGGTGGCAAGCGGTCCACCACGATAAGCACTCTGATATGCTGGTTATTAGCCAGTACGGCGGCCCAGCCCGGGAATACTACAAACGCCAGCACAATCTCGCCTATCTCCATGGTACCGGGTATAGGGCTCGCAAACGCGTAGCGGCCTGTGACATCACTCACTACCATGAACATAAAAAAGAATAAGAATATGCCACAGGCCACTACCACTACCAAGTTAATTCGTGCCAGCGCCTTTTCTATAGCTCTGAAAACAGATGCTATTTTCGCCATGTTTTATTTATAACTGGTCTGCCTCATTAATCCTCAGGTTCAAGGGTGTCCGGATAAAGTTTCCCCATTTCCTCCAACCGTGTCAGGTATAGCTGCTTTATTTCCTTTGCCCGCTCTCTGGATAGTTCGGGCTTCTTCTCCAATATCCAGTCTTCCCAGCCATCTATTAAAGCCTGGATGTCGGGGTGATTCCGTATGGTTTCCATGTCCTCTGGAGGTAAAGTAATAAATTCTATTCCTGCCTCCCTAAGGGATGGAATACTCACCTCCAGGAATCGCTTCTTTTGCAACTCATTATACTTCACGGGGTACTCATCACGCAGTTCCATTAATACCTGCTGCGCGTCTGCCGATAGTTTGTTCCAGGCCTCCATATTCATCGCCGTGGACAGCATAGGGTTAGCCCCGATGTTGAGGCGGATTACATATGGGGTGACTTCCGCTTCCTTGAAGCGAAACATCAAGTCATAGTCGGTAACCGAACCATCCACGGTCCCCTTCAGTAGGGCGTCATACAGATCAGCATGGGTGAAGCCGACCGGTACAGCTCCCATAGCTTTGAGGATAACGGGATTCATGGGGCCGGTAGCCCGGAACTTGAGCCCTTTGAATTCCTCCAGACTCCTGACCGGCTTCGTGCACGATACATGATAGTTGGCGGTACTCCAAGAGTTGATTCTGACCAAGCCGGCATTTTCCCACTCGGCTGCGGCCTCGGGAACTTCGTTCTCATACGCCTCATTTGCCATTATGCGAGCCAGGGGTTTATCATTGAACACATACATACCATCTATATTCCCGTGCAGTGGGAAAACGGTCCCAAAATAGGGGGGGACGAAATTACCCATATCGGCCACTCCTTTTTTCACCGCTTCGAGCATCTCGGGCATGACAACCAGTGAGTTGTTCCAGTGGAATTCTATGGTGACCGCGCCATTGGTACGCTGCTCAAGCTCGGCTGCCCACCAATGGTACACGTCTCCAATAAGGCCTTCTTCTGGATCGGTAGCGGCGAAAATTAACTTGATTGCCTTCGGGGCTGGGGCCGGGGCGGGGGCTGGGGCTGGGGTTGGCGCGGGGGCTGGTTCAGCACAAGCTGTCGTTAATAGTAGCACTGCCAGTATGAAAACCAGACATAAACTACCTACTACAACCAATAATTTTCCCCTCTTCACTTAAATCCTCCTTTTCTTAATAAGAATATTTGTTGTCTTAATGCTAACTCCTCGGTATCTATTACCTCCCTTCTGGCTAAACACCAACGTACTTGCCCCTAGGCTTGGAAATGCCTAGCTCGGGTTGCCCACTCACGCTAATAGCCAATTAATGACCAGAAAGCATAACTGGCTTAATCCATATATCAGCTTATTTATTCAAACGTTACGTAGTATCTTTATGTTTAGGGAAGTTTTGCGTAGTGGAATCTAGGTGGTCGGAACATCTGCCATACGTCATCGCAGACCTGGAGCTCTTCTGGTGATAATTCTATTTCAGAAGCTGCCAGGTTCTCCTCCAATTGTTCAAGTGCCGTGGTGCCGCTTAGAACTGAGGTAATTGTCTCACTACTGAGTATCCAAGCAATAGCAAACTGGGCCATAGTGCAGCCTCGCTCTTTGGCAAGTTGTCTGAACCTGCCTACAGCCTCCCAGTTCTTATCCGACCAGTAGCGTTCAAAGTATGCCGGTCCCAAGAGTTCATGAGTAAACCTGCCTTCGGCTGGCGGCTTACCAAACTCGTGCTTGCCGGTGAGCATCTCACCAGCCAGAGGATTATAGACACACACCCCTATTTCCTCACTCGCACAGAGGGGTAGAAGTTCCATCTCAATATCCCGGGTGAGCAGGTTGTAAACCGGTTCCACACACTCAAATCGCACTAAATTGTTTATTTCACTCACCCGGAGCGCCTTGCTGATATGCCAGACGGTGAAGTTAGAGCAGCCAATATAGCGCACCTTCCCCTGATGAACCAGATCATCCATGGCGCGCAGTGTCTCTTCTATAGGTGTTTCGTAATCTGGGAAGTGAGCAAAATAAAGGTCAATGTAGTCTGTTTGCAGCCGCCTCAGGCTTTCTTCTACCGCCTGCATGATGTGCTGGCGTGATAGCCCACTATCATTGGGGCCTGGGCCGGTCGGGAGTCCCACCTTGGTGGCTATCACGACAGAGTGGCGTTCCCCTTTTAGCGCCTTACCAATGATTTCCTCAGCCTTTTTTTCAGCATAAACATCAGCAGTATCAATGAAATTGACGCCAGCTGTCAGGGCGCTCTTCATTATATTTATAGCCTCTGTCTCGCTAACGGGATCCCCGTAGTTCATAGTGCCAAGGCATATTGTCGAAACCTTAATGCCTGTCCTTCCCAGCTTTCTATACTTCATAACGATCTCCTTCCCGGTAAATCAGCCTATTGTCATTAACACCTAACGGCAGAGATTATACATGTGCTTGATACGACTGTCAAGCACCTCAATCCCATCGATTCCTTCATTGACAAGGTGAGGATGGCGGTATTATATTATTCGCGGGCAGGCTGAAGAGTAGGCAGATAAAAAATAATAGGAGGAAACGATGGATCTGGGTTTGAAAGACAAGGTGGCGCTTGTAACCGGGGCTGGTAGTCAAATTGGTTTCGGTAAGGGTATAGCACTGACACTAGCGAGAGAGGGCTGCGATATAATTGTGAATGACGTGAACCTTGAAGGAGCGGAACAGACAGCGGCTGAGGTCAAGGCTTTAGGGCGTAAGGCAATGCCAGTTAAAGCAGATGTATCAAGCAGCGCTGAGGTGAACGCTATGATAAAGGCGGCGCTGATGGAATTAGGCAGGATAGATATACTGGTAAACAATGCAGGCGCAGCTACCCCGCAAAAGCCCTTCACCGAAACGACCGAAGCAGATTGGAATGCAGATATTAACATTAATCTCATGGGTGTGGTGAATTGCACAAAGGCAGTAATTGACCATATGATTTCGCGCCAGAGCGGCAAAATTGTCAGTATTGCGTCAACCGTGGCTAGAACTGGTGGTGTGAACATGACTCTCTACGGCGCAGCCAAGGCTGGAGTTTCGGCCTTTACCAAGGGGCTGGCGGCAGAGGTAGCCACGTCGGGAATAAACGTGAACTGTATAGCGCCTGGCCCGGGAGATACTGGCTTTGCCCTTCAAGCACCCCCAGGATTTTTAGATATGATTATGGGAATAATACCACAGAAGAAGTTTACCACACCTCAGGATATAGGGAATGCCGTGGCCTTTTTAGCCTCGGATGTCTCTATCAATATTGTGGGACAGACCTTGAGTGTAGATGGCGGCCTGACCATGTATTAGGCTAGCGACATAGCCTCTTTAGCCTTATTAAATCAGCTGAAACTGGGCAGCCGCTTCCCTATTTAGTCTGCTAGGTAATGTCCACGTCGACAAGCCAGGGTGGTGTCCTCTTTTCTAAGAATGCTTTTATGGACTCCTGGCCAGCTTCGCTGGCAGCGTGACGGGCGAAAAGCTCCTCTATGTAAGGCAATGCCTCCCCTGGGGTCATGTCCCGTGTCTGCCATAAAGCCCTCTTGTTGAGCTTTAAAGCCAGCGGACTCTTGCGCGCCAGCTTCTTGGCCCACTCCATAGCCGTTTCCTCCAGCTTGTCTGGCGGAACCACTTCGTCAACATAGCCCCAGTCAAGGGCCTGTTGGGCACTGATATAGTCGCCCGTTAGGATCATCCTCTTATTTCTTTTAAAACCAGCACAGACCGCGCCGGATCGGATGCTCCCTCATATCAATCCGATGTTTATGGCCGGAAGCGTGAACTGGGCACGATCACTGAGGATGATGATGTCAGCTGCCTCATGCGCCCCAAGACCGTCAGCAACCGCGATTATCGGCTTGGTGATATCTCGTTGCATGAATGCCTGGTAACCCATTAACTTATGGCTCAACTCCAGAATCTCCTCGAAGTTTTTCCCGAGGAGATATGCTTGCGGCATCCCGGAGCTAAAAACTGGACCAGTGTGGGTTAGAATAATAACCCTTACTTCATCGTCTTTCTCAAGATCGATAAAAGCGTCGATTGCCTCGTCGACCATCTCGATAGTCATTGGGTTCCTTTTCTCAGGTACATTGTAGATAATTTTGCCCACGGGCCACTTCTTCTCAACTAGTATTGTCTTGTACTCCTTCATCTTCTTCTCCTTTCAATCTGGCATTTATGGCGAACACTACTTAATCAAGTCAGTCTGTAAGAAAGTGACCTATCTCTGCGGATTAAAGAATTATGCAGACCTCAGTTAGGACGCAACTTACGTCTTAATTCCTGTGTCGCTTTAACGTCGATAACTAATGTGCGCGGATCAATTACCACACCATAATCCTGTCTGGCCTGTCCAATGGAAACATACCCATTGATAACATCCTCACGGACGGCTTCAACATCCCTCTCCAATGGATCTCCATAGCCTCCTCCACCACCAGCGATGGTTATAACACTATCACCCTTGCCTAGCTCTATACCTGTAGTCTTTAGTACCTCGAATTCTCCCTTCTCTTTGGAGAGAACTAATGCGTAATTTCTCAGACCTTCTTTCCCACCATTTATGCCCCAGTGTGGAGCCTTAGCCCTTTCTATGAAACTGAAAAAGGTTGTCGGGGCCGGAAGCTTGACATGAAGCATAGAGCCAAGACCCCCCCTGTGTTTCCCAGCACCGCCGCTATCCTGCACAAACTCTACCTTTTCTATAAACAGGGGGTATGTCGACTCCAAAACCTCAGTAGGAGCATTCTTGGCGGATGACGTATCATGAGGGTGAACAAAATTTTCACCATCGGAATAAAGGTCAGCACCCTGACCGATTACGCACGGTGTAAGAGCCATCCACCACCTCCCTGTCTCGGCATCTACCCCGCAATACCCAGCTCCACATACGTCACCTCCAGAACAGGCGGGAATTTTTTCTGGAAGAACCTGATACAATGCTTTGTTTATCAGTTCTACAATGTTAATATTTATCTGAAAATATAAGAAGGAAGGAGCCGCAGCACTGGGATTGTACACACTCCCCTCGGGAGCTATTACTGTTACCGGCCGAAAACAGCCCTCGTTTGTCGGCAGGTCAGGGGTAGTTAGTGCCTTTATCGCTCCCCTAGTACTGGATAGAGTACCAATCAACGACCCGTTCACCGGTCCAGTTTGCTCCGGGGCAGAACCGGAGTAGTCTATAGTAATATCACTGCCTTTTACCGTTACCGCTACTTTAGTTAAAATAGGTTTATCAAGGTCAATACCGTTGTTATCCAGGTAATCTTCCGCCATCCAGGTACCATCCGACATTCCCTGGATAGCCTGCCGGGTCATGCGCTCGCTGTAATTGTACATTTCCTCAATACATTCAGTTACTGTCTCCATTCCATACTTGTCTAGCAATTCTTTGACTCGTCTTTCAGCAAAACGGCAGCCAGAAATCAGGGCCTGTATATCTCCCCATACCAGATGAGGGGCTCTCGAATTGCATTTGATTATCTCCCAGATATTCTCCTGGAGATTTCCTGCCTGGTAATACTTCAGCGGCGGTATATGCAGCCCCTCCTCATAGATACTCCTGGAGTCTACCGGAAAGGAGCTCTTCGCCCCGAGGTCGCTCAAATGCGATTTAGCAGATGCATAACCGAATAATTCATCTCTATAGAATATAGGAGTCACCAGCAGCATATCTGCCGAATGAGAACCTGTAATTTGAGGAACCGTGGAGATGACCACATCCCCAGGATCAAGATTCTTGCTGCCAACTGTGCCTATGCAATTCCTGGTAGCCGGACCCAGGCTACCCAGAAAACCAAGGAGTCCCTGGGACTGCGCAATAACGCCCATATCAGTATCAAGAATCGCAAAACCGCAGTCTCTTATCTCGTACATGAGCGTGGTAACCGAACATCTGAAAGCTGTCTCCTGCATCCCGTTAGCTACCGAAATCAGGTTATTTCGAACGACAGCGAGTGTGATCGGGTCTACCATTGATTCTTACTTACCTCCTGTGTTGACTATTAGATTACCGAACTTATCCACATTTAGTGTTTGCCTTGGCATAACAACGGTTGTGTGAAGGGGCTCTTCTATGATGGCAGGACCATCTATAACATTACCACAAAGCAGTTGACTCCTATCATAAATCTGACAATCCACAAAATCACCGCCTAGGTAGACTTTTCTTTTTGGCTTTAAAGCTCTATTAGGAATCCCCTTGTCTTGTTTGACCTCCGTGATTTGCATTTCTTTAATCTTACCTATTGCTTTTAATCTAATATTGATGACTCTTGGAGGAGAATCGATTCGATGGCCATACTTGATCTCATGGAAGCGGTGGAAAGCGTTGACGATTTCCATCCTGGCGCTCTCTCCTAATTCCCTGTCAGGCAAAGGCACCTCAACGTAGTGACCTTGACCTTCGTAACACATATCAAGAGACCTGACAAATTCGATGGCGCTTCTGGATATATTCTCTCCCCTGAGCATTTCCAAACCACTGTTCTCCATACCTTGGTATATGTTCCTCAACTCCCGGAGATCCAGCGAATCGATTGATCTAAGATATGTCTGAGCATAGCTATAGACAAGATTCATGGTTAACATTCCCCAAGCGGAAAATACACCAGGATTAGGTGGAATAATTACCTTTGAAATACCCATGTCTATGGCTATACTTGTAGCAAAGAGACCACCAGCGCCACCATAGGCCATTATCGCGAAATCACGTGGGTCGTAACCTTGCCCAATCAATATCTCCACGGTAGCCGTGGTCATGTTATCTCTGGCTACGGCTAGGATGCCATCGGCAGCTTCATTTAAACTAAGCCCCAATTTTTGGGACACATCTCCAACTCCTTTTTGAGCCAAATCTATATCTAGCGGAACTTCACCACCAACAAAGTAATCAGGGTCTATTAAACCGTTGACAAGTGCGGCATCAGTAACAGTCGGTTCCCTTCCCCCCAATCCATAACACATAGGACCTGGCTCAGCTCCAGCACTTTCTGGCCCAACAACGAGCAGCCCTCCGTGGTCTACCCTGGCGATGCTGCCTCCACCGGCACCAATGGCACGCATATCCACTCCTGGCATAAGCACCGGGTAACCCATCAATTCAGTCTCGTATCTTTCTACGTTCACACCGTCCTTTATCAAGGACACGTCAAAACTTGTGCCGCCGACATCCATGGTTACCAAGTTCTTAACATCAAGTAACTTCGCCAGGTAAGCAGCACCGGCGGCACCACCTATCGGTCCAGATTTAAGTGCGGCTATCGTCTTTTCCTTGACGGCGCCAATACCCAAAACTCCGGTAGGGCTTGTTACCAGCAGCTGTCCGGCGAATCCCATATCTCTGAGATTTTCACTCAGCTGGTCAAGATACACAACGAAGGACTTCTTAATATAAGCATCAATAACGGTTGTACTCGTACGCTCATACTCTCTAATTTCTCTGGCTACCTGATGGCTAAGTGAAACAGCGGCTTCAGGCCAAATCTGTGCCAGTATTTGCCCTATCTTTTGCTCATTTTCTGGATTGGCATATGAATGCAACAAACAAACCGCAATAGCTTCAACTCCATTCTCTCTCAACTCTCTCACCACTTCTACTATATCTTCTTCACTGAGTTTCTTTATTACTTTTCCTAAATAGTCAGTCCGCTCACTCACCCCCAATCGAAGGTATCTGGGCACCAGTGGTCTCGGTTTTTTCCATAAATAGTTATACAACTCTTTTCTATCACCTCGAGCCATTTCTAAAACGTCAGTAAAACCTTGGGTAGTTATTAGCCCTACTTTGGCGCCTTTCCTTTGCACTAAAGTATTCACGCCAACCGTGCTCCCATGGGTGAATAATACGATTTTAGCTACGTCCGCCTTGATCTTTTTTATGGCTCCGAGGACACCACGTCCAAGATCCTCAGGTGTACTTCGCACCTTATCCACCATAATCTGCATCGTGTCCTCGTCAACGTAAACAATGTCAGTGAATGTTCCTCCAATATCAACAGCTAGCCGTATCATAAGTTTGCCTCTTTACCAAATCGCGGGCGTTTCGGCTACTTTTATCTTTTTACTTGGAGCTATATAGCCGATTAGGATTGCATATCAAAGCTGGCATTCCTCTGAAATTCTCTCGCAATTCTTGCTCGCATCATAATATACCTATTTGGCCAGAGTCTGTCAAAATGTCAGCCCTGAGAATTCGAACTTCTTTCCATTGGGTCTCTCTCGGTGCATAAAAGGATTGACAACTTGAGTATAATAATAATATAGTTCAACTCAGATATAATAATACCGGTCGATTAGGCTTGATAAGGAAGGGTGGTACAGGAATTATCAGGCGAAAGGAGGTTATTCAGGCTATGAGCTAATATTTCAGACATGGAACGCAGTAGAAGGAGGAAAGAATAAAGGAGGTAATACCAGTGAAGAGATTACCTATTTTAGTTTCCGTCTTGGTTGCTACTCTATTGGTTATCAGTCTGGTCATATCATGTGCCGAGCCGGAACCAGCCGCCGAACAGGTACTGATACGGATGACAACTCCCATACCTCCCGGAGACCCATTCATAACCTGGGCCCAGGAAGGGATGGACAAATTCAATGCCCGCACCAACGGTGCCTATAAAATGCAGTTGTTCCCCGGCGGACAATTAGGTCCATTTCCTGAGAGCCTAGATCTCATCAGGACCGGGGCTGTCGAGGGCGGGATGATCCCGCCGGCCGCTTTCGCCGGATCAATACCCGAGTTGGGACTGCCAGAATTGCCTTTTTTGTTTAACAACGCCGAAGCCAATGCTTATGCCGCAACCGGCATAAAGGACGTATTAAACCCGCTACTGGAGACGCAGGCTAACCAGAAGTCGGTAGGTTGTTTTACCGTTGGCACCCTTAATCTTCTATCCGTGAAACCCGTAAAGACCCTTGAAGACTTGAAAGGCCTGGTTGTCGGCTGCGACTCTCCCCCTATGGCTGATCTGATAAAAGCATTGGGCGGTTCCGGGATAATAGTGGACTTCACCGAGGACTATTCTAACATGCAGAAAGGCATATTCGATGCGAAGACTTCAGCGGCCCAGTACGTTTTCATAGCCAAATTATATGAGATTGCCAAATACTACACAGTTTTCCACGGTCTCGGTACCTTATATTCTTTTAATATTAATCTAGACGTTTACAACAAAATGCCGCAGGATGTAAAAGATGCCTTAAATGAGGAAATGACCGCTTTGGCACAGAGCCTAAGTCAGAAAAAAATTGAAGAATTTTATGAGCGGGAACCCGACCTTACTGAACTCGGCGTGCAATACTATTTCCTGCCTGCGGCGGAACGCGATAGGTGGAAGTCAATGGCTTATCCGGGAACCCTCGACGGACTAGCTCAGTTCGGAGACGTTGGCGCGAAGATAAAGCAATGTGCTGATGAGGCCAACGCAAAGTATCCTTATACGGAATAACAACCCTGATAATTTATAGGATAGCGGCAAGCTCTGATAAAAGCTTGCCGCTATCCAAGATTATCCTCTGAACCAGAACCGGTTTGCCAGAATAGCGCATCCAGTGGGTATTCCTGGTAAAGAAGCATAATTATGGTGAAAAAATTCAAACAGATATTTAGTCCATGGATTGAACGCGTCAATCTGGGTTTCGTGGTCTTTGCCGGTTCTCTAATAACGATAATGGCTTTTCTTTCAACCTACGGCTCCACCAGGCGGTATGCTTTCAACAGCCCGGAGCCCGTTTCATACGAGTTTAGCTGCATGTTTTTACTGCTCAGTTTTGTTTTAGCTATCGCTGCCGTGGAAAGGCAAGACCGGTTTATCCGGTGCGATTTACTACTTGAACGATTTCCCCAAAACATCCACAATATTATCTCGAATATCGTCAGCCCGATTTTCGGGCTCGTTTTTTTCGGTATTATCACCTGGGTAAGCTTTGGCGATGCTTTACGTGCGCTGGAAATCGGCCAGGTAAGCCGATCAGCATGGCCGGTACCCCTGTTTCCGGTAAAAATTTTTATTCCTATAGGCTACGGCTTATTTTGCGTCATTCTAGTGATTCGTCTGGTTCGTGGTCTGCTTCATTTAAAAACATCGTCAACAGAGCCACGAAGCAGTACCGATTGATAGTAATTTGCTGAACTGCTTTATAGATACGAGGAGATGAATGTGGATTACGGTACGGCAGCAATCCTGTGTATAGTCTGTATGATCTTTTTTCTGGTACTGGGCGTACCTATTGCTTTTACTCTGGGATTCAGCACAGTAGTCTTTGGGGTTCTGGCTTTTGGACCTATGGCTCTCCAGAAAATGGGTCTAACCACATTTTCGCTATTCTATAACTACTCCTGGACCCCTCTACCACTATTTGTGCTTATGGCCTGTGTAATCACCGCAACCGCTATAGGAGAAGACCTCTACAAGGCTGCCAGAAACTGGCTCTCCGGCTTTCCCGGATCGTTGGTTAGCGCTAGTATCGTGGGTGAAGCCTTAGTGGCTTCCACGGTGGGTGTCAGCGGTGCTGCCATAGTGGCACTGGGTAAAGTGGCTGAACCGGAATTTAAAAGATACGGCTATGATAGGAACCTGGCTCTAGGAGGGCTGATGTGCGGTGGTGTTCTCGGGCCGTTGATTCCACCCAGTACTCCCCTTATTATTTACGGGGTCATAGCCAATGTGTCTGTAGGCCATCTTTTGATAGCCGGGATTATACCCGGTGTCGTTTTAGCCATCATGCTGTTGCTTGTACCCTTAATAATTTGCTGGCGAAATCCTAAATTGGGTCCCGCCGCAGGCTCAGTCAGCTGGGCAGTACGATTCTCATCATTGAGCAAGGTCTGGCCTGTAGTAGTAGTGCTGGCAGCTATTATCGGCTCAATTTTCTTTGGCATAGCCACGCCCACCGAAGCTGCCGGAATCGGCTGTGTGGCCGTAATAATTATAGCTATTATGTTTTTCCATCTCAGACTTAAAAGCTTATACCAAGCAATGGTAGAAGCCGCCGTGATAAATTCGATGATGCTGGTCATTATCGTAGCGGCTTCGTTCTTTTCTTACATGTTAGCCAGCGCCGGTGTGGGAGATTTTCTAGGCGGTCTGGTTACGTCTTTAAGTGTCTCCCCTATCGTGATTGTCATAGCTATAATGATTCTTTATTTTATCTTGGGCTGCCTTTTCGACGCAATTACTATCACGATATTGACGATACCAATCTTTGCTCCATTACTCACCACACTTGGGTTTGACCTGGTCTGGTTTGGGATACTATACGTGGTTAACACAGAGATTGGACTTATTACACCACCGATGGGAATAAATTTGTTCTTCGTGCGAAACGTCTTTAACGTAAAAACAGGCGATCTTATCAAAGGGGCGGCGCCTTTTCTGATCACCTTGGTAATTTTCTTATTTATCGTATTATTTGTGCCTCAATTAAGCCTCTGGCTTCCCGGTATGATGAGAGGAAGATAGACCGTGACCCGATATTATCTAGTCTGTGGTATACCATAAAAACAACAGGGTTAATTGAAGGAGACTAATAATTATGAATCCTGGTAGTAATTCGAGCCATAAAAACCTTGAAACCGATTTAGCCGTCATTGGGGGAGGTGGGGCTGGCCTAGCCGCAGCCGTCGCTGCGGCACAAAGAGGGGTAAGCGTCATAGTATTAGAAAGGCGCCGTTCTCTGGGTGGGAATTCAATGAAGACATTAGGTGTTTTCGCTGCCGAAAGCCCGGTTCAGAGGCGAATGCGGATTGATACTCGCCGAGATGTGTGTTTCAAGTTAGCCATGGACTACTCACATAATAAAATAGACCCCAAAATCTTCCGGGCGTTTGTAAACAAATCAGGAGATACCGTTAGATGGTTGGAGGAGCAGGGACTAAAAATTTTCGATGTGCCTTTCTTCTATCCCGGTCAAGTTTTGCGCACTTGGCATTGCGCCAAGGGAGGCGGCACCGCTTTTATTACCGTATTAGCTAAAAGCTGCAAAACTCTAGGTGTCCGGATAGTTACCCAGGCAAGGGTAAGGAGACTTTGGCTCGATGAGAAGGGAAAGCTGACCGGGATTCAGGCAACTAGAAATAGGGAGCCGTTTCGAGTTAAGGCCAAGAGTGTCGTTATTGCTACTGGCGGATACGCCGGAAATAAAAAACTACTGGAAAAATATTACCCTCTGGGTATAGAAAACATATTTCGCATCGGGTTACCTCATATGGGAGATGGCTTACTAATGGCCACCGAAATAGGAGCTGGCACAGAAGGCCTGGGAACGCTCCAGTTACTTGGGCCAGGCCTTCACGACTCTCTTACCCTGTCGTACTTGGCTAAGGAACCTAACACGATTTGGATAAACAAAAAAGGAGAACGGTTCATCGACGAAAGCTGTGGTTTAAGGCATTTCGAGAGTGTAAATGCTCTACTGCGTCAGCCGGATAAGTTATGTTTTTCTATATTTGATTCCGGGATAAAACAATATCTGGTTGAAAATGGGCTTAGCTCAGGTCGAGGCGCCACCTATCGTGAGCTAAGAGTAAAGCCAACCGCCTGGCTGGATGATTTGCAACTAGAAGTTAAAAATGGACGAACTAAGATAGCCGATTCCCTGGATGAGATGGCCAACTGGATGGGAGTTAACTCCAAAAGTCTAAAGGTTACTATCGAAGATTACAACACAGCTTGTGAAAACAATTATGACCCGATTTATGGTAAGGACCGTGTCTATCTAAAGCCTCTGCGTACTCCACCCTACTATGCCATTAGATGCTATCCCGGCATTTTAACGACAATAGGCGGTATTAAAATAAATGAGCATATGGAGGTCATTGACAAGAATGATAACCCTATTCCTGGATTATTCGCGGGCGGCAATGATACAGGGGGTTGGGTATCGGAAACCTATGATATAAACCTGGCTGGAGTTACGTTTGGCTTCGCCATTAACTCAGGTCGTATGGCCGGTGAAAGCGCGGCTAAATTTATCCTGGGAGAAAACTCATAAGGAAGCCAAAAATACCCAACCATATTATTCCTACGACTCGGCTGATTGTGCCTGATGGTATATAAGGCGAAACCGCTAAAGACACCGACTAGATAGCGTGAGCAACGCGTGAACCATCAGCAATGGCATCTAGTATCAGTCGCGGCTCCATACAGTCACCAATAGAATAGATTTCTGGAACTTTCCCTTCCAGTCCTTTGAGCAATTCGGTGTCTGGAATCAAGGGTAAAGCAGATACTATAGTATCCGCAGCAATGGTCTGTCTCTCCCCTTCCTTGGTAATAATGGTTAACTCTTTATCTGTTATCTCCTCATACCTGATCCCAGTCATCATGATTACCCCTCTTTTTGAGAGCCATGAAAGAAGGCGCATCTGCTTTTCAGGTGCTAACCCCTCTCCCATTTTTTCAGCTGCTGTATCTACGATGGTAACTCTTCTGCCTCGCTTGACCAGAAACTCGGCTAGTTCGCAGCCTTGTATACCTCCGCCGATAATAACAACGCTTTTCCCGAAGGGCATCCAGAACTTTGTCAGCCACCTGAGGAACCTCGGCCCCAGGAACCTCAGATATTTCTTGACCCTATGATGCAGTTCGGTACCGCTGATCACATTGCGTCCGTTGATACCGGGTATATCCGGCAGTACCGGTATACCTCCTGTGGCCAGGATT
>Ga0209427_10003527_pt1 | contig 18322 bp, 19 predicted proteins | sample DeeMarSWOR136_30_FD_187465 | JGI IMG/M metagenome (GOLD analysis project Ga0209427, IMG submission 187465) | Marine sediment microbial communities from White Oak River estuary, North Carolina - WOR-1-36_30 (SPAdes) (version 2) | ecosystem: Environmental > Aquatic > Marine > Intertidal zone >...
AGCTTCGGAACAAAAAGTATAAACACGTTTGGCTTTCTGACTCGTTTTCTCTCAAACAGACAAATGACATTGACAAGTTCAATAAAGCTAGAGAGTTGAAAACCAGAATCAACAGAATCCGAAACCACATCACCGACAGCCTCAGCGTAGAGGACGTTACGAGACGCAAGGTCGCCACAGTCTGCTACCTAATAGATGCACTGAAGTTACGTGTGGGAGATGAAAAAGACAAGGATGAAGCTGATACCGTGGGCGCAACCACTCTCAGATCCGACCACATCAACATTAACCCAGACGGAAAAGTAACGTTCGATTTTCTGGGAAAAGACTCTGTAAGATGGCAAAAGACAATATCGTTACCAAAGCTTGTTGTCGAAAACCTTTCAGAATTCATGGCAGGCGCCAACTCAACAGTATTTGACGGCGTCAAATCGAAAGATGCCAATCTTTTCCTTAACGAAACCATGCCTGGATTAACAGCAAAAGTCTTCAGAACATATCATGCCACAAAGGCTGTTACGGGTTTTCTGAAAAAAGCTGACGCGGATAAAGATGATTCTGACGCGCAGAAAAAACATGTTGCAAAGATGGCCAACCTTCAAGCTGCTATAGTGTGCAATCACAAACGCAAAGTGCCAAAAAGCTGGCAAGCCTCGTTGGACAGGAGAAAGCTGCGGCTAAGGATGCGGAAAGTAAAAGGGAAAGAGGCTGTAAAGAAGCTGGAGCAGAAAGCAAAAGAGCATATGCAGAAATATGAGGAGAAGCTGAGAAAGTATCAGAACCAGCTGGCAGAAAGAGAAAGACAAGGAAAATCTGTCAAACAGCTAAAAGAACGCATAAAGAAACTGAAGACAAAACATAATGAGCGCGTGAAAAAACTTGATGAGCATATTGAAAATAGAAAACAACGCGACAAAGCTTACGTAGAGGAACTGAAATTACAGATCAAAGCGCAAGAGGCAACTCGGGACTATAACTTGTCCACATCGCTGAAAAGCTACGTTGACCCTCGCACATACTACAAATGGGGAAAGAAAGTTGATTTCGACTGGAAGTTTTACTATCCTAAGGCTCTTCAAAAGAAATTTTCATGGGTTGAGCTTAAAGAAGATAACCCTACTATGACATAAGGATGTATAGTGTGGTGACTCTCTCTCCAGTGCTTGTGCACGCAAAAAATAACTTGCATCACGTTTTTAGTTAGATAGCGAGAGTGACTATAATGTTGAAATTGGCGAAATCTGATTTTCTGAACCTTGTCAACTTCTTCAGGATGTCAGGACGGTTGAAAAGAATCCCAAGATCGGGCTGGATAAACGTAGGTATAGATTCGCCTGAATCTGTTGCCGATCATACGTTCAGAACCGCAATCTTATGCATGATATTTTCAGATTTGGAAGGCTTGGATACGTTGAGAATGCTGCAGATGGCTTTGATCCACGATCTTCCAGAAGTCATAACAGGAGATTTGACTCCGTCAGAAAGAACGAGTATAGCTAAAAAGAGGGAAGAAGATGCTATGGAAAAGCTGTTGCGCCTTTTGCCACAAAAGCAGAGAGTGAAATACGAGAATGTTTGGCATGAATACGAGAAGTGTAAAACTGCTGAGGCCAAAGCTGTGAGACAACTGGAAAAGCTTGAAATGGCTTTGCAGGCAAAGGAGTACGAACGTGCTGAGCTAGCAGAGGAGAGTCTAGAAAGGTTCTTCAAGTCTGCTGAAAAAACAATTGTGTCTCCTGCGATAAAGAGACTTCTTGCATGTATTTTGAGCTCACATTCTGAACGAGTTTAATGTCCAGGGCACAGGTATTCATGGATAATCGCCCTAGCTTTTTCGCTTGTCACATCTTTCATAAACGTTTCAATGGCCCTTTCTATGGTGCTCTTTTGTCTCTGGGTCAGGCTTGACTTGTCAAACCCTGCCAAATGACTGCTTTCCTTATACCAGTCGCAACGTCCTTTGCACACAAATTTGTGAACCCATGTCCTAGCTTCATACCAACTTACATTTTGTTCACTTTTGACTCGATTGATTATCTTCTCAACTTTTTCCTTCTCTTCTAACGCTAAACCCATCAGCTGACGCTCCTTTGCTGTTGGTCATTGGCAACTTCGTGCGGGATAACGTGTATTCCGTTTCTCTTTAACAGTGCCGTTAGAACCCCATCACCCTTGGTGGAACTTCTGGAAGCTTTGTCATAGAGTTTCCCAGAACCGCAGGACGGACTCTTACTCTCCAAGATCGCTTCGTCAATGCCTAGAGACTTCATAATCTTAAGAACTTCTGTCGCTCCTCTGACGAAGTTTTTGGTGACGTTTTCATTTTTTTCGTTAATCACTGCCGCTTCTCCATCTAGAACGTCATATCCGTCGCCTTCGATTATTTTTGCTGGAACTCTTGGCGTGGGTAACCCACCTAGTTGTTCCGGGCATACTGGGAGTAATTCTCCTCTCTTGAAAACTTTGAGAAGGTGGCCGTCCAGTTTGTTCTTTCCATCGAATCTACAATTTACCCCAACTAGGCAGGCACTCACAATTTTCATAACAATTTGTGAAAACACATGAATGCTATAAATTATTTTGCTTAGCACAAGTACATGGAACTATAATAAGTATCATTTAAGATTCAATAGAGGAGATTGAATGTACAAGTTTCTTCTATACCACAATAAAGATGCTACATACACAAGTAAGATTCGGGTTCTTACGGATTTGTTAGAAAAGATCAACAGTAAATGGGGAGTGAATTACCGTCTCGTAGAAGCTGAAAATCTTTCATCTTCTCAAGTTGAGCAGTTGAAGGAGGACATTCGCAACACCATGCCTCAGCTTAGAGGAAAAATTGTCAGCTCAGGAGGCAACGTCTTGCCCTTATCGAAAAGTAAGAATCCCAATTTAACGAACACTCCAATCCTTCTTTTGTATCATGACGAAAGGCCGATCAACGTTTTTCCTCATCTTCTCGGAACGGCTTACTTTGACATCGAGGACGCATTAGAAAACATCGTAAAGAACGGCCCTAGGGCACACCTCGTCGTAATGGGCTTGTTGGAAAACCCTATTCAAAAGATTCTTGCTGACGACCCCTCAACTCTTGAAAATGGAATGAAGTTCACTGAAGCAGATGTTGAAGTGGAATCTGGAGTTGTTGACATTCTCCTTCAAGACGTAGAAGACAAGTTTGTTGTAGTAGAAATTGAAACCAACGCTAAAGAAGCTGCAGTGGCTCAAGTGTGCAGATTAGCTGCGGGCTATTGTTCAACCAATAAGGTTTCTCCAGACGACATTAGAAAGGTCATAGTGTGTCAACAATACGATGGAAATGTGGTGAAGTCTTGCGAAGGCGCCAATGTTGAGCTTTACAAGGTTGATATGAGAAGAGTTGTCTGAAACATCTCGATCTGGATTATGGCTTTATCTCTTCCCGTCTCACTTTTCCCAAGTTGACAACCAGATCCCTTGCATTCTTCAAGTCTTTTAAGTGCACAAACTCGTCTTTCCCATGATAGCAAGTATCAGTTCCTATAGGTCCAAAGCAAACAACAGGTATGTTATGTTTAGCAAAGAAGTTTCCATCGTTTCCGCCCAATTCCCCTGCCATCGGCAAGGCTATTCCCAAAGTTTTTTCAATCATCCTTGAAACTGTTTGTACGAATACGAGATCAGGTGAGGTTAAATAACCAGAGAATTTGTTTGTAATTTTTAGGCTTGCGTTGCACCCGCTTTTCTTTTTTGCAGAATCAAAGAACGTGATGAGTTCTTTTTCCGCCTCCATTACAGATTCTTCAGGAAGCAAACGACGGTCGAAACGTATTTCACAAGTTCCTGGAATAATATTCTCTGTTTCTCCTGCCTTAATCATCGTTACGTTGAATCTTCCCCAAACGTGGTCTCTTGGAGAATCTGGAGGAGCTTTTAGTATGGAATTCTTCCTCTCCACCTGTTGCTTATAGGATTTGAACTCCGAAATGAGCCTTAAAGACTCGTCGATAGCGTTTTTAGCTTTAAACGGATAACCCGCGTGCCCCTGTTTCCCTTCTACAAGGATTTTCGCCCAAATTATGCCGCTTGCTCCTAGAAATAGGCGTTCAGGACCTGAATCCAAAACCAAAGCTGCGTCTCCCCTTACTCCACAGTCGCTAACGACATAGTCTATGCCATATGTTCCGCCTATTTCCTCGTCCACACTTGCAAGCAACTTGATATTGATGTCCAAATTTTCATTCTTTGCCAATTGACGCATTGCACCGAGAGCTGCTGCTATCCCAGATTTGTTGTCTGATGCGCCGCGACCATACGCTTTTCCATCCTCAATGGTTAATTTGAATGGAGGACACTTCCAGCCTTCACCCGGGGGAACAACATCAAAATGCGACTCAAGAAGCAATGTTACATCAGACTTTGAATCTAGAGTCACAATCACGTTTGGACGAGATAATCCGTCCTTAGCAGCCTTTTCCCCATTCAGAATCTCGACATCTAAAGAATTTTTCTTGGCTTCATCTACGATGATGGAAGCGCACTTGTCATACCCTACCTTCGTTGTTGAAACGGTGTCCACTTCAACCAGTTTTGACAGAAGCTTGATCTCATAGTCAATAGAACTCAAATTTTAACTCCACCTGAAACGATTTTTCAATAATATTACTTTACATTCACATCAACCATAAATAAGCGTATAGCTTCTCTGAAGAAGAAAATCGTTAGATTCGAGCAAGGATCAATAGCATTCAAAAACGCGTTTTCGGGGGGCATTCATTGTACTAATAGCTTTTTCCAGTTTTCAACAACTCTGGTAGCACCATTGGCTATATAATCCTGAGGTGAATAACGTTTCCTTCTCAGTAGACCTACTTTGTCAGGTACAGGATGTTTTCTGTAAGCAGCGAAGAAGCCTGGGTAGTCGTCGACCACCCGGATAACGTTGTATCGTTTCAATATTTTGGAGAATATGTTTGCTCGGGTGTTCACCACCGAGGATTGTGAAGAGAAGTAGTTCATCCAGTCACTGAGAGTGAACATTTCCAAGTCGGTTCTGTGTGTTGGAAAACCGAATTTTCTCAATTCGTCTAACGTGAGTTGTCGCATGTTTTCTGTCCGTCCCGTCAGATAGATCAGTTTGTAGTTTTTGCTCCAGTTCTGGAGAACTTCCGAAGCACAAGGAATAGGTCTGTCAAGATCAATGAGGTCAGCTCCACCTTCTTCGACGCAGAGAGTAAGCATCCAAAACTTCTCCCAAATCTCCCTATTTGAAAAAGCATATTTCTTAAGGATCTCCTGCGATCCTTGAGACTCCACCTCTTTCCTAGGAATCTCCCTGTCCAGAACACGACACCATGCCGCGTATCTCCTGCGTTCAGTGTCAATTATCGTATCATCAATGTCGACGACGATTGCATCCATAAGACCTATTCTCCAGCGGATCGACCCTCAGCAAAGTGTACTGTAATTTTCTTTATAAGGAATATGTATCCTAACTGACAAAGCACAACGTACGGTTACGTACTTTTCGTAAGAACTTTTTCCCATCAACAAAACCCTATCGCATATAAAATCCTTTTATCAAACTTGATTGCCTTGTAGAAGTGATGTACTTGCAAAACAAACGTAGACACGGGGCCACTAAAACTTCTAGCACCTATACTATGTGGAATCACCTTGAACGAAGAATTTGACGCGGTTGTTGTTGGAGGCGGCCCGTGCGGCTCATTCTCCGCATTTACAATGGCAAAACAGGGCATGAATGTTATAGTCTGTGAAGAACACAAAGAAATTGGTGTTCCCACACATTGCGCTGGGCATCTGAGCCTTTCTGGTCTAAAACGTTTGGGCCTACATTTACCCTCGAACGTTGTTGAAAACGAGTTTAAAGGAGCAGTTTTACATTCTCCACATGGAAAGGAGTTTTCTGTTAGGTTCAATTCTCCTGTAACTTGCGTTGTTAACAGGGAGTTGTTTGACAAGTATCTTTCCAATCTCGCCGTGAAAGCGGGAGTGCAATACCTTTTTGGATCAAGAGTAGAGTCGTTGGTTGTAGATTCTGATTTTGTCAGAGGAGTTACTACTAAAAGAGAGAGAACGAAAAAAACCTTAGCATCAAGTCTCGTGATAGACGCTGAAGGATGCTCGTCTATTCTTTTAAAAAAAGCGGGACTACAAACGCTGGATCGTTCTATGATCGTGAACGCAGCCCAAGCTGAAGTTGATAGAGTCGATGACATAAACATGAATGCCGTTGAAGTTTATCTCGGGCGAAAATATGCATCAGGCTTTTTCGCTTGGATAATTCCAAGAAGAGACACATCAGCTAAGGTGGGCTTAGCCACAAACATGGGTAACCCTCAAGAACATTTGCATCGCTTCATGCAGAAACATCCAGTGGCATCCAAAAAACTGAGAAAAAGCAAGATTACCCACCTTTTTTTACACCCTATCTCACTGGGAGGCGCGATTCCTAAGACCTATTCAAATGGTCTTCTCATCGTAGGGGACGCAGCCTCGCAGGTGAAACCCACAACAGGCGGTGGCGTAATCTTTGGACTATTATGTTCTGGGATTGCAGGGAAAGTTGCATACGAGGCCTTACAGAACCACGATTTTTCCGAGGCTTTTCTGTCACATTACCAACTTAGATGGAAGCAACGGATAGGCTTCGATTTAGCTGCAATGGGTCAAATAAGGAATTTGCTCAACCGCCTATCTGATGACAAGATTGATAAAATTGTTGACTTATGCGAAAGATTAGGGATGGATGCTGTTCTAGAGGAAGTTGGAGACTTGGACTTTCAAGGTGCGTCGCTGATTCGCATGATTCGGCGCCCGTCAACGGTCGTCATAACGCTTTACTCCATTTTTTCAGCGCTTACTTCATCAATCTGGGAGTAATAGATGAGCATTTAGGCTTACATAAAACAACTGAGATGGAGGTTTAGAATGTCTGGATTCAAACATAAAACCTCGAAGAAAGCCCTCATATTTATGCAATCCTGACACGCATACATGCCTAGCGTGTAGATTTTAGAGTTGATGTGGGTTTCTACAGTTCATTTGGGCGTACGTGAGAGGTCCTTGGCACGCTTTTTTGCTTTTTTTATGTATTGTGAAACTGGGTAGTCCAAGCTGATTTCTTTGCAGTTCATACATATCCAGCCTATTCTGAGTGATCGTTGTCGCCTAGTTGCTCCGCTGTGAATGTAGATACATCGCATTCCCATACCACATCTTGGGCATTCTGGTGCTGGTGTCCTTGGCATTTTCAAAAGGTATGAATGTTGCACAACAATTTAAGTACTCGCATAAACTTGGAGATTTGATAAATAATTAATGAATATTCCATAGTTATTCTGCATGCATTCACGCATGCTTTGAAAATTCGATGATCCCCAGAAGAGGAAAACTAACCGAACTTCATCTGTTCAAATTCCTTCTCCTCGTAACCGCATATCCGACATCACCACTTTTCCTGTTGTTAACAAATCCTAGGTACAATTTAAGTGCGGCTAAGTGGTTGGTTTCAGTATGCTTTGGAACTTGTGTCCTATTGGAGTTCTCTATTATGTTTTGTAACTGCGAATCTGTTGGAAAAAGTCAAGGTTTCAGATATAAACAGGTCATTATCCTTCGAGTCGATTTAGGAATGAGTGAAGGAAAGATTGCGGCTCAGGCTGGGCATGCAGCAGTCTCCGCCGCTGAGAAAGCAAGGAAGAGAAATCCACAGTGGTGGAGCACTTGGATGAAGGAGGGGCAATGTAAAATAGCTGTGAAAGCCGGGTCTGAGCAAGAGCTTTTGGAACTTGAGAAAAAAGCCAAGAAGCTGAAGCTGCCGTCAGCGTTGATTACTGATATGGGATTAACTGAACTTCCACCAAGTACTGTAACATGTTTGGGAATAGGACCTGCCCCATCGAACCAAGTGGACAAAATAACTGGGAGCCTCAACCTTTTCTGAGGGGGGATTCTTTGAATGTTCCTAGGTTGGAGAAACAGCTTGGAATAGAAGTTTATGCCTCTCCCTCACTCGGCGTGGGTGGAAAAATTCGCCAGTCCTCTGAAGATTTTGTCGTCAAAGAGGTCTTGGTTGACGGTTCAAAGGCTGAGATTTCACCTATTGAAACTCAACAACTAGTAGGAAGAGGAAGCTATCTCATTTGTGTGCTGGTTAAACGGGATTGGGATACGTTTCTCGCAGTGAGAAAAGTTGCGAGACGATTGGGCGTAAGTCCCAAGCGCATTCAAATAGCTGGCATAAAAGACGCCCATGCTCTCACCGCCCAGCACATCAGCATCCGGCGCATCACGCCTGAACAAGTTTTACGTATTAGGATCAAAGATATCACCCTCCGTCCGCTGCGTTTTTCCGAAGAAATGGTTTTCTCCCAGCTTCTTCTTGGAAACCAATTTCGGGTCTTAATTAGAGCAGTATCTCATACGTCTTCTGTGACTGAACGGCGAGTTAAGAAAGTGCAGAGTGAATTGTTGAGCTTAGGCGGAGTTCCAAATTTTTTCGGGCACCAACGGTTCGGCACCGTCAGACCTATCACTCATCTAGTAGGCCGTTCTATCACTCAAGGCGACTGGAAAAATGCTGCCCTCATCTTTCTTGCTGAACCGAGTCCTCATGAACACCCTGAGTCAAGAGAAGCACGGCAACAACTGCGAGATACATGGAATTTTAGAGAAGCACTCCGTCTTTTCCCACGATATCTAAGATATGAACGAATGATGCTCGCTCATTTGGTGAAGCAGCCGAAAGACTTCGTGGGAGCGTTCCGAAAGTTGCCTCTAAAGCTACGCAGAATCTTCGTTCAAGCGTACCAATCTTTCCTTTTTAACAGATTTCTTAGTCAGAGAATTAGGCATGGCCCCTCTATTAATGAGGCTCAGGTTGGAGACTATGTGGTGAGCCTTGACAGACATGGGGTTCCAACAGATGAGTCCACACCAGTGACTACTCAGTCTTTCTTCCATGTTAAGAAGGCGTTAAACGAAGGCAAGATGCGTGTAGCGATTCCGCTTCTAGGCTTCAAGCGAAAACCTTCTGAAGGAATACAGGGTGAAATTGAGCAGGAGATTATTGAAATCGAAAACGTGAGTCCTAGGAATTTCTATGTACCTTTAATGCCTGAAATAAGCGCACCTGGTAGATTGCGAGCTATTCTAGCACCCGTGATCAAACTTTCCGTAGAACAGCCAGCTAAAGATTTGTTGAACCCTTCCAAGCGAGAGGTAGAGCTAAAGTTTACTTTGCACAGAGGTTCCTATGCTACTGTTCTTTTGCGAGAGTTCATGAAACCACGAAATCTGATAGAAGCTGGCTTTTAAAGAGGGCTCTGTCGTTAAGAAGTGTATCACTGGAGTGATTGAGTTACAGAGAGAAAACGGAGCTTGGGCGTCAATAGGTGGAGGGAGATACGTCGTTTCCACAGCTATCAACGTGTTGAGAGTTTAAAAAATGTGTAGAGTTTGGTAGCGTTGAACGAGCTATGGTGTGAGTCTGAATCGGTCTCTTGGAAAGAGTACAACATCGCGTATATTCTTCTTCCCGGTTAGCATCATAATTAGACGTTCTAAGCCTATGGCCCATCCTGCATGTGGAGGCATACCATAGTCAAATACTTTCAAATGAAATTTGAATGATTCAGGACTTAATCCCTGTTCCTTCAATCTCTTGATCAAAAGATCCTTAGAATGGACACGAGTTCCCCCAGATGCAAGCTCTACCCACCGCCACATCAAGTCGAACCCCCCACATAAATCGGGATTATCATTCCGCGGGTTTATGTAAAACGCCTTTGACTTCGTTGGCCAGTCAGTTATGAAGTAAAAGTGTGGATGAATCTTGCCTAATGTCCTGAAAGCGGGAGTAGGGATATCCTCTCCCCACGGAACCGTTGTTCCTTCCTTTTTCAGTTCTTCAAGTATTTCATCATAAGTAAACCGTTTGAAAGGAGTCCTTGGCACATCAACCTTGCGTTTTAAGGTCTCAAGCTCTTTTTGGCATCCTTCCGCGATGGCCTTGCAAACGTGATGTATGAGTTCTTCCAGAACTTTCATCACGTCAGTTGCTGTTGCAAACGCCTCTTCGATATCTACAGAAATAAATTCACTTAAGTGACGACGGGTGTGCGATTCTTCAGCTCTAAAAAAAGGGCCAATCTCAAAAACTTTCTCAAAACTCATAATCAGCTGTTCCTTGTACAACTGTGGACTTTGTGCAAGAAAAGCCCCATGTTCAAAATATGCTACAGGGAAAAGCGCGGCACCACCTTCAGTGGCGGAAGCGATAATTCTTGGTGTATGCACTTCAACAAACCCATTCTCAGATAGAAAGTTGCGCATGGCTTTTAGCACAACATGTTCGATTTTGAAAATCGCTTGGCCTTCATCTCGGCGTAAGTCAAGAACCCGTGCATTCAATCGCGTGTCAATTTCTGCTGGGGTTCGACCAGTGACATCTAAAGGCAATGGATGCTGGGCAATTCCCAATATCCGAATTTCACTGGGGATGATTTCGATTCCCCGCGGAGTCATTTTGGTTTTTTTCACAGTTCCTTTTACACCTATACTGAATTGAGTCTGTAGGGAATCGGCTTTTTCTATCACTTTCTTGCTGGTCTTGCCTCGTAGAACGGTGATCTGAACGGTTCCTTCCCTGTCCTGTAAGACTACGAATCGTATGCCGCCTAAGTCTCGAATGTCTCGAACCCAGCCTAGGACCATAACTTCTTTTCCGTCCAGTTCGGGTTTGACATCTATTGAATAGTGTGTTCTGCGCCAGTCTCCTAACTGGTCAATTTCCATACTGGTCCTTCCGTTAATTCGCAAACTCTACTCTAAGAGTTATTCCCCGAACTTTCTGTGCAATCTCTTTTAACGCTTTTTCATTCATTGAGGGTGATCTTCGTCGTTGTCTTCTTAAGATCACCTTGGTTTCAGTGGTTCCGTCAGGTAACCATATAGTGTTTATCGTCAGGATGTTTGATGGAGCAAATAGATCTTCCAAAAATTTTCTGTAATCTGCCCCTTGTTCTAACATGCGAATCTTCTTTCCAGTTTTTTCTTCTAAAGTCCTTACGATTTTTCTGCCATGAGCCAATAAACGTGCTATATCACCGCGTCCGACTATTAAAGCTAGAATGCCATTTGCTTCCACTGCTTTGTGAAAATAAACGTCTTGAAGAGGAGGATATGTATTTTCAAGTGGCAAAAGTAGGCGAGCGATTTTTAAATCTACTTTACTTACCTCTCCTGACTTGAGTTTTGCTCGGCATTTTGAGCATAATATTCCGCTTTTTAGGCAGAATTTGCATAATTCTGTTTTCACCCCGACTTTGCTCCTCCTCATGAAATAAAGGAGGGGGCGGCGGAGCTTTTTGGATCATTTCGTTGCTATTTTGCTAAGGTGATTTCAATGGTGCTGACGTTTGTTGGCGAGCCACCCTCTTCAAATGGTGCCAATTGTTCTGTGCCGATGTCTATGTTTTTGACTTTTACATCTGGCAAGAACCTTCGTCTGCAGACTTCTACAACGTCAACAGCTCGGCTGATTGCTCTGCCTCTTGCCTTTACGCTTATTTTGTTTGCTCCGCCGTGGAAGAGGGTTATGCAAGCCAGTACATAGTTCATAACTGGCTTTCTTCCTATCAACACATCGGTTCTCTCTGACATTTCACCGCCTCGCTCCTAGTTTTTTTCATGTTCTGTGGCTTCCTATGCTTTTTTGTCGGTGAATAAATACGTTGCGGTTTCTCTATAGTGCATATTCAAGTATGTTTGCGCTGAGATTATGTGAGGAAAAATGTTAGATTACATAAGCAATGGTTTGTTACACTATTCGAATCTCCCTTTTATGTCCCCTACGATTTCTTGAGAGCCTGTAGAAGCGATCTGAGATGCATTTAGCTTAGGTTTGTTTTTGGCTTTGATTCTGGAGCGGAGTTTGAGACGGGGCGAGTTGGGACTACCCAAAATCTGCCTCGATGGAAGATTGGCTCATAGATGAGTTGTTGGTGACGGCGAGTGAGAACCGAAAGCATTACATGATGGGATACACTTTAGGCAATATACTATTGTAAATGTTTGCTTTAACTAAGTACAGGTGAGATTTATGAGCAAAGAGGTTCCGTCCGGGCGTCCCTTCCGTCTGCTTCGCATGATGTATACAGAAGGCAAGCCCGTGACGATCTACACTATGCAGGTGAAGCAGAGTGAATTGGCGAAGCAACTTGAGATTAGTCGGCAGGCGTTGAACGTGCATCTACGCAAGCTTCGAGATCTGGGATGTATTCGAACTGGCAGAGGCTTCATCGACGTGACTGAGGAAGGTCTAAACGCGTTAGGAGTATCGGTGAACCCTGCCTTCATCTTCATCAAGATTTCTCCTCTTAAAAGAGAAGAGGCATATCAGGCAATGTCAAACTTCCCTATTCAACGGATTTTCAGAGTAGCCGGAGACATGGATGCAGTGCTTTTAGTGGAACAAGAGAAACTCAATGAGACGCTTCGAAAACTAGCCTTGCTGAAAGGAATTAAAGAGACGAAATCCTACGTCACCATTCAAACCCTGAAATAGTCTAAGGAGATGCCCCCTTGAAACTCTTTGAACACGAGGCTAAAGCCATCTTCTTGAAACATGGCATACCTACCCCTCTGGGAAAGCTGGCAAACTCTCCAACAAAAGCACGTGAAGTGACCATGCAACTTCACACTCCTGTTGTTATCAAGGCACAGGTTACGGTTGCAGGGAGAGGAAAGGCAGGCGGAATCCTTTTCGCGAATTCGCCAACAGAAGCCGAGGTTGCGGCAAAAAAACTATTGAGTAAACGAATAAAAGGCACAAAGGTTCAAAGCGTTTTGATAGAAGAGAAAGCTTCCATTCGAAAGGAACTGTATTTCGGCATAACTATAGATCGGTCAAGTCGGAGTTATGTGGCTGTGGCCTCCTCTGAGGGTGGGATGGAGATTGAGGAAGTCGCCGCTACCATGCCTGAGAAGATAATCAAGGTTTTTATTGACCCATTGTATGGGCTCCGTTCTTATCATGCATGTCAAATCGCCAAGAAACTCGGCTACAAAGGAAGGCAGATGCTTGATCTCGCAACAATCTTTCATAAACAGTATGAAGTAGCCTTGAGCTACGACGCTGAATTAGCAGAGATGAACCCCCTCGTTGAAACGTCTGAAGGAAAATTTGTCGCGGTTGACACACGCCTCATCATAGACGACAACGCACTTTATCGACACCCAGAGTTCAAGAAGCGACTAACAGAGATAGAAGCTGAGTTGACTTCGCAAGAACTTGAGGCCAGAAAAAACGGGTTAGCCTATGTTACACTTGATGGAAACATTGGTGTGATTGGAAACGGTGCAGGGCTGGTCATGGCAACTCTAGACGCAATAAAGCTATACAGAGGGCATCCAGCGAATTTTCTCGATGTAGGCGGAGGCGCAACTGCAGATAGAATCGTTGTTGCTCTTAACCTCGTTTTCTCTGACCCACGAGTCAACGTTGTTTTCGTTAATATTTTAGGGGGAATCACTCGTTGTGATGAGGTTGCGAGAGGGATTCTGGAGGCGAAGAGGCGAGCTGGTTTTCTTAAGCCTGTCGTAATACGGTTGGTGGGAACCAATGAGGAAGAAGGAAAACGTATTCTTACAGATGCTGGCTTTCATGTCCTAGACAGCATGGAAGAGGCTGCTGAAAAGGCGATGACGATTGTAAAAAGCGGAGGGTAACTATTGGGTATTTTCGTTGATAAGGGCACCAAAACTGTTGTTCAAGGCATTACCGGAACTCAGGGAAGCTTTCACACTAGGCTTATGCTAGATTACGGAACCCAAATCGTTGCAGGGGTAACTCCTGGAAAGGGAGGAACGGAAGTTCACGGAGTTTCGGTTTATGACACCGTAGATGAAGCGGTGAAGAAGCAAGAGGCGAATGCCTCCATAATTTTCGTTCCTGCACCTTTTGCTGCTGATGCTGCCTTTGAAGCCTTAGACGCTGGACTAGAAACAATCGTCATAATTACTGAACATGTTGCTGTTAAAGATGTTATACAGGTTATGGGTCGTGCCAAAAAACAAGGTGCAACTGTTATCGGTCCTAACACTCCAGGTATCATCACCCCTGATGAGTGCAAGCTTGGGATTATGCCTGCGCACATTTTCAAGCGAGGAGTTGTGGGGGTTGCTTCAAGAAGTGGAACGTTAACCTACGAGATTGCTTCAGGGCTTTCTACAGTGGGATTAGGGCAGTCTACTTGTTTGGGTTTAGGAGGTGACCCCGTTGTCGGTCTTAGCTTTGTCGATGTTCTTAGAGATTTCGAGAAGGATGAGCAGACCAAGGCGGTTGTGTTAATCGGCGAGATTGGTGGAAACCTAGAAGAGCTTGCAGCTGAGTTTGTCTCCGCTGAAGGTTATAGTAAGCCTGTGGCGGCTTTCGTTGCCGGTAGAACCGCGCCTCGAGGTAAGAGGATGGGTCATGCTGGCGCGATTATTATGGGTAGGGCTGGAACTGCTCAGAGTAAGATTGATGCGTTTATGGAGGCTGGTGTTGTGGTGGCTGAGAAGCCTAGTGATGTGGCTAGGTTGCTGGCTGAGAGGTTGAAGAAGAAAGATATATTTACTGGTGGCATGTCTGGAACGTAGTTAATAAGTTGAGGGTATGGTTATGCCTATTACTGATCCGACTAAGAAGGCTATCGCCCAAAAGCATAGGCTTTACATGAAGATTTGTCGGGATTGTGGAGTGCGTAATGCAAGTACTTCGGTCAAGTGCAGGAAGTGTCATGGTAAGAATTTGAGGTGGAAGAAGCGAGAGCTTGTCAAATAATCCGGTGTGTTGACGCTTTAGGCAAAGACATTGTCCGCAGTAAAGATCGTGCAGCGTTCAGCATCACATAAAAGAGAGAGTATTTATTTCCGTACTTTCTTGAATGGCAACAGATTACAGAGGGAGAGATGAGTGTAGTGAGTGCAAAAGATGTGATCGGGTATATCATATCTGCTGTTCTTTTGCTCTTTGCCGTTATTTTCGCTCTAGCTTCAGCATATATGCCGATAAGATTAGCTACAAGTGCGTTTCTTTTTCTCGCAGGCTTTGGAATACTATACTACATTAGAAAACAACAACCTATGCAGATCACACAGAAGCTTGAGGTGCCTGGAAAAGTCAAAGTTCAAACAATAAGATGCCCCAACTGTTCAGCTTCCTTGGACATAAGTCAAGTGCAAGTTACAAAGGGCGTACCATCGATCAAGTGCTCCTATTGCGGACACACCTTCGAGGTAACCGAGGAACCAAAATGGTAACTAGAAAACCCCTAATATACACCGTGTTTCTTTTTGCAGCAATCCTGCTGGTCACATCTCTTGTTTCAAACACCGGGTCTGTCAAAGCGGCAAGCATTGAATATCACTTAGAACATGAATGGGCAAAGGTATGGATCAACCAAAACGGAACCATCGATCTGCTATACGACATAAGTATAACATGCGATTCAGGTATCATCCACTATGTAAACGTAGGTCAGCCTAAGAGCGACTTCACAATAGGAACAGCTAACGACGAAGCTGGTCACCCGTTGACTGTTACCGACGCAGGTGAAAGCAGAGTGCGCGTTGACCTCTATACTCCCATATCGACTGGACAAACTGCACGATTCAACCTCACCACAAATGTTGCCCACATGATCTGGGAAGACGAGGATAACCCTGAAAATGTAGGGATGGAGTTCAAACCATGTTATTGGGATGCTGACGTAAAAGAACTACGTGTCTTAGTTGTCCTACCACAAGGCGTGACTAAAGAAAATGTTAAATGCGCCCCGGACTGGGACAATGCATATTACGACCCAGCTGAGGACAACAGGCTCGTGTTGTACTGGGAAAGACACAATTTGCAACGGAACCAAGAGTTTCCATGTGGCGTGTCCTTCCCTAAAGAATATGTTCAACTTTATGACGTGCCCAAAAAAGATTGGGAGTGGCTTCTTCCAGTCATCGCATTTCTCTTCATTGCTCTCGTAGCTGGCATTGTAGTCTACAAAAGGGTTCCGCTTAGAAAGTACGTGAACCCTAGTATGCGAATGGAAGCCTTGGGAATAAGACACGGCCTAACAGCTGTAGAAGCCTCCCACCTACTAGGAGTTCCACCTACCAAGATCGTAACCGAAATCCTATATAGCCTGCTGATGAAGAAAGCCATCTGGGTTACAGCCACAACCCCAGCTCTGAAACTGAAGGTCATGGAACCGTTCAAAGACAAAACCGGAACTCCTGAAACACCTTTACGCTATTACGAGAGAAGCTTTCTTGAGGCAGTAAAAAGGGACGGAACTCTAGGCGAAGAAAAACTTGCAAAAACAGTTGTGTTGCTACGCGACACCGTGGAAAAGAAGCTTCGTGGATACTGCCGAGGAGACACTATCACTTACTACAAGAAAGTTGTCGGAGAAGCATGGGGGCAAGTGGAAAAAGGGGGTACCCCCGAACTTGCGTCCAAGGCTTACGACGAAAATCTTCTCTGGCTTCTCCTCCACGAAGGCTTCAGGTCTAGAACCGAAGACGTTTTCCGCGAAAAAATGTTTGAACCGGGAATAGGCTGGTGGTGGTACTGGTACGGCTACACCTCTTATCACCCTCATCCGACCTACAAACCAAGTCCAACAACCACCCAACCGAAATCGCCCCCAACAATTCCAGGCGCAGACTTCGCCAACAACATTGCAACATCTGTTGAAAAAACCGCGAATAACATAGTTGCAAACGTGGAGAAATTTGCGAACTCCATCGTCCCTGCACCACCACCATCGGCAAAAACGTCCAGTGCACCAGCGCACCATAAGTCTAGTTGTGCCTGTGCGTGTGCAGCGTGCGCGTGCGTGTGTGCATGTGTTTCCTGTGCGTGTGCTTGTGCCTCAGGAGGCGTTGGTTGAAGGAGGAATGACGGTGGGTATCCTCAAAAAAGTGAAGAGCGTTATTGGTAAGGCTTCGAAGACCCCAGCTGGTCTATACTCGTATCGTGGTAAGGGAAAATTTGCTGGCTTAGCTCTTCAACTTCGTGTGGAGTCAGGTGGCGAAGGTTTACTCGTCATTAATGCGAACACTGTTCTGTACCTGAATGAAACCGCAACGGCCCATGCGTACTTCTTCATGCAAGGTATGCCGACAGAGGAAGCTGTGAAGAGAGTTAGAAGAATTTACCGAATTGAGGAGAAGGTTGCTCGCAGAGACCATGAGCGGATCATTTACACAATTAGTACACTTGCTGAGACGGAGGAGGTCTGTCCCATATCGTTCCTCGATGTGGAGCAGGCTGAACCCTTCACACAGGAGCTGTCTGCCCCAATACGTATGGACTTAGCCTTGACGTTTAGGTGTCAAAACAATTGTATTCACTGCTATACTGGTGGGTCACACAAGACGCCTGAATTGGCTACTGATGAGTGGAAAAGGGTGATTGATCGATTGAAGGAGATAGGCGTTTTTATATTTACCTTTACTGGTGGTGAGCCGACGCTTCGTGAAGATTTGCCGGAGCTTTTGCAGTATGCGCAGGAAAAGGGAATTGTTACAGGTCTTATCACAAACGGACGTAGGTTAAGAGATAAAAAGTACGTGCAGAGGCTCGTGGATGCAGGGCTGGACTTCGTGCAGATCACGCTTGAGTCTCATGATCCCAAGATACATGATTCAATTACGTCCGTTAAGGGAAGTTGGCGAGAGACTGTGGAAGGGATTAAGAACGCAATCCCCACGCCGATTTATACTACAACAAACACGACTCTTAACAAATACAATGCGGATAGCTTTCTTGAAACCATGGAGTTTCTGCATGGCCTAAGGCTGAAGGTTTTCGGATGTAACAGCTTGATCTACTCTGGCAGCGCTCCATCAGTAGCCAACGAGTTTGCCTTAACAATCGATGAGTTGAGAAGCCTATTGCCCAAGATTCTGATCAGAGCCAATGAACTGGGAATGAAGTTCATGTGGTACACACCGACTCAGTACTGTCAGCTTGACCCCGTCAGCTTAGGATTAGGCGTGAAGTCGTGCACTGCCGCGAGAGTGAATATGTGTGTAGGACCTGAAGGACAAGTTTACCCATGCCAGAGCTATTTCGAAAGCGTAGGCAACATCCTTAAAGACAGTTGGAAAAAAATCTGGAATCATCCGCTCTCCTTGAGCCTAAGAGCTAGAGAATATGCTCCAGAGAAATGCAAGGAATGCCCACAACTACCTGTCTGCGGAGGAGGCTGTCCTTTAGAACTAAAAGAAACAAAGTACATCTGCGCTGAAACTCAATAAGTTTATTATCAATCTT
>Ga0209427_10003529_pt1 | contig 18319 bp, 18 predicted proteins | sample DeeMarSWOR136_30_FD_187465 | JGI IMG/M metagenome (GOLD analysis project Ga0209427, IMG submission 187465) | Marine sediment microbial communities from White Oak River estuary, North Carolina - WOR-1-36_30 (SPAdes) (version 2) | ecosystem: Environmental > Aquatic > Marine > Intertidal zone >...
CCCCCCAAAATAATTTATTTTTCCACCTATTAGATATGGATTTAATAGGAATATATTGTTCTTTTATAGTTGATCCTATAATGAAAGTATTAAAAAAATTGGAATAGTGTTTTTTTAAATTATCTATTTTGAGAGAAATATCTGCTTTTTTATTCCAAATTAAGTTAACCATTCTAATACAATAAAAAGATTTATTATGTACTTTATAATTTCTCTAATAAATCATCAAACTCTTTATCTGAAAGAAATCCTTTATGAGCCATTATTCCCTTGATTTCTTCTATAAGTTGAGGTGCTCCTTTTGCTTCTGATATAGTTTCTTCGAGTGCTTCAATTTTTTGTTTGAGAGCGCTTATTTCTTTTGCTTGATTATCTCTCTCATCCTTGAGGGATTCAACTTCAACATATTTTTCTGAATTAGTAGTCTGTAATTCTTTTTTGAGATCCTCAATTTCATTTTCCTTTTGCTGTAATTCATCCTTGATATTTTTCTTTTGATTTTCATAATTTTCCAATACACTACTCTTATCTCTTTCCAATGTTTCTGCCTTTAAACTTGTCTCTTTCAATTTTTCTTCCAAGTCTGTAATTTTAGACTTAGCTTCTGATAAATTTTTTTCTACTTCTGCTTTTAAAGATTTTATCTTATTCATCTCTGCATCTGCATAAAGCTTTTCTTCTCTTGCCCGTTCAAAATTTTTTTGTGTTTCCGTTAAGCTTTTTGCTTGTTCCTCCACTTTCATCGATGATTCCGAGAAATCCTCTTTTATTATTTTAAGATCAGCTGAGGTTTTTTCTAGATCTTTTGTTTTTTGAGCCAATTGTTTTTCCAAATTATTTATTTTAGATCTAAGATCTAATAGGACTTTTCCTTCTACAGAAAGCTTCTTCTCAGGCCTTTCCTCTGCTTTTGCCCAATCTATGCTCATCTCTTTAACCCACCTTTGATTTTAATTAATTTTTTAAAATAAATGAATGTTTAGGTTAATACTTTCACCTTTAGGTATGCAAATTTTTTATTTTTAAATTACTGTATATTTATTTTCTTAATATCTATTATATATAAATTTTATATTAATATATTTAATACGATAAGGTTTTGACAATTCTTTTAATTCATTATAGAATAGATGAGTAAATTTCTTCAAACTCCTTATCAGAAAGAAATCCTTTAACGTGTAAAATCTCCTTTATTTTTTTTAGTGAGCTTAAAATATTTTCTGATTTCGCCAATTGATTTTCTATAGATTCAACCCTTTTAATTTGAAAAGAAGTTTTTCCTTTTTCAACTTCTAAATTCTTCTTAAGGAACTCAATTTCTTTATCTCGTTGATTTACTACACTTTTAGCATTTTGGATCTCTTTTTCTTTCTTCAATAAATCTTTGGTCTTAATTAACAACTCTTCTTCTTTAGTTTGTAATTCTTTTTCTTTTAGCATCATTTTTCTTTCTAACTCCTCAGACTTCTTCACAATTAATTTTAATTGACTTTCCAGCGTTGTAATCTTTTTTGTGGATTCATTTAATTTTTTCTCCAAATTGGATTTTACCGCTGATAATTGAGTTATTTTGATATCTGCATGGAGTTTCTCCTCCTTAATTTTATCAAGTGATTTTCTTGCTGTTGATTTTTTTTCAGTAAGTTGAATTAGACTTTTTTCTCGACCTGTTAATTTTTTCTTTGTACGTTCTAGATCCTCTGCTTTTTTTTCTAATTCCTTCTCCAATTGGTTAATTCTCTTTTTCAAATCCTCGTTTCTCGTTTTAAAATCTAATAAAGTTTTTCCCTCCACAGAAAGCTTCTTTTTGGGGCTTTCCTCTACTTTGTTCCAATCTATACCCATGATAAACCACTAATTTTATTAATAAGGAGTTTAATAGTTACTACTTTTTTATTTTGAGTTACACTTCTTGATTAAATCTTTAAAATTAAATTAATCTTTCATAAAAAAAAATTATTTTAGTAAAAAATCATTGAATATATAAGATTAAAGAAAGATTGATATACTTTTCATGGTTAAAATTGAAATTGGAACCGCAGGATGGGATTATAAAGATTGGGTTGGCCCTTTTTATCCAAAACAATTAGACAGAAGCAATCACTTAGAATATTTTGCTAGGTATTTTAATATAGTGGAGATAAATTCAACTTTTTATAATCTCCCCTCATTAGATATGATTCGAAATTGGAAATTGCGCGTCCCAAAACAATTTCGTTTTATTATTAAAGTGTGGCAAAAAATTACCCATAATCTTGAAGATCCTGAATTAAATTCTTTTATCATACAATTCTTTTCTACTATAGAATATTTAAATGAAAAAATTGAAGCTTTTCTATTCCAATTCCCTCCTTGGTTTAAATACACCGAAAATCATCTTATGAAATTAAAATCATTATTAAACGATCTTCCTTCAAAATATAAATATATTATTGAATTAAGAGATAATTCTTGGTTTGACCCCAATATTCTCTCTAAATTCATTGATGGAAGAAGTGTAATTCTAGGAACTACATATAAACCTGGAATTATACCCTTTTATTTGGATAATCAAACTATTTATTATATCAGACTTATAGGAGACAGAGAATTGACAGTTTTTAATCGAATTCAAAGAGAACAAAAGAGTTCCTTATTAGATTTAAATAAGCACATTGAACAATTAATTAAATTACCAAATATCTATGAGATTTTTATTATTGTTAATAATCATTTTGCTGGTTTCGCACCTGAATCTGTTAACGATTTAAAAAAACAATGGGGGCTTTCTTATCATCAATTTAATACTCAAAAGAGTTTGATCGATTTTTTAAAGTAGTACTCTTTCTATATCTTTAAATTGATTTTTAAATAGCTCAATACAATAAGAAAATTTAAATATATTAAGTTTAACTTATTTTTTATGGATATTATCGATAATTTAAAGAAAATAGGTAAAAACTGGAGATTATTAACTCTAGTAATTTGGCTGTTAGTTGGAGTAGCAATAATTCCTAATCCTAATCCCATCGTATCAGGAATTGGTATTTTGATTTTCCTTCCATTTTTAGTCTTTCTTATGTTCCTTTTTTTACTATCTCTTATCTCTAAAAGAGATATCTTTGAATACCCAGCATGGAAAGTTGTATTGTTCCTTCTAATTTCTTTGCCTATTATGCTTTTAATATCAGGTGTTTTAATTGTTATGTTTGCAATTTCAATATTCACTTACTTCTTTTTTACAAGTTGGTTTATTTTTTATGGTTGTTATTTAATCGGAAAAAGAGTGGATAAAAAACTAGTTGCAGACGGACGGGGAAAGAAATTTTTGCGATTTGTTATTTTTTTCGGTGGTGTAGTTGTTTCATTGTTGTTGTTATTCCTCTTTGTAATAGGACCTGATATATTTAATACTTCTGTTATACTTGAAACACCAATAGAGGATGAGTTCCCACGATACCTGAACATAATTTATTTCATTGTAGGGGGCGTACTTATAGGTCTTATGATTATTTGCATAGTTTATATGTTCAAAAAGAGTTTTAATGGATGGTTTGGTATATTTGCGATTTTAGTTTCATTCTATGCCTTGTTTCTAGTTTTAAAAATATACTTAGGTTTTGTTGGCACCCGCACAGATGAGGAAGAATTAGCATCTTTTTGGGCTTATTTGGGTATAATAATTCCGGATCTATTAATAATTTTTTATTCTCTTAGCACTCTTATGGGTTCACAAGCTGAACTTCTAAACAAAAGGTTAAAGAGATTCAATATTGATACAGTAATCATCTGGCTAATTCTTTCCAAGGTAACTTATGAATTTATCCATTACTTCCCTTATAGCATTCTTAAAGATATAAATATTTCCTGGATTCCCTGGATAAGTGAACTAAGTTCTTTAGATGATAGAAAAATCAATAATATTAAGAATTTTGCTGTTTTAATATTTTTCATTGTAATTTTAGTTATTTTCGGAATTTACGAAATTACAAAATATCACAAAGAGCAAAAGCAACCAAGAGAATTAAGATTAGCAGAAGAAAAAGAAGTTTCCTTACCGGAACCTAGTACTTATGAAATTCAACCACCTATGGAAGAAGATAGTCTAGAAGGATTGGATTCCGACGATTATAAAGAAGATTACGAAAACAATATCAAAAAAAATAATTTTGATGTTTAGCTAACATCAACTATTTTCATTTTATACTATTTCTTTTTTTTAAGGGTCTATATAAGTTAAAGCAATTAATATTTGAGCTTGTAATTAAAAATTAAAAATTCTCTATAGATTAATAGTTTAATAATTAGTTTTATTAAACAGATAATCAAAAAGTATCATACTTATATTATATTTCAGTGATCATATTGAGTAATTATGAATCTAAAGTTGAAGAACTATTTCTTGAAAAATTTGAGAAATTAGCATTAAAAGTTGAACAACTTACTGATGAAATATCTAAAATGAAGATAAAATTAGATAAAAATTATAAGCTTAATAGAACATTTGGATTGAAATCAATTAGAAATTCTGAATCTTTAGAATTCGCAAAAGATATTATAGGTATTGGAAGCCCAACAAAAAGATATCTCTTATCTATAAGAGCAATCACAGAAGAATGGAAAGGAAGAAAAAATGATATTTTCTTAACCATCAGACAACAAGAAAAAGAAACCCATTTAGATTTAAAGGCTCTTGGGATCAGAATTCCAATCAACGATATCAAAACTATTTCTTTACTAGCGAAAGAAATTTTATCCCTTCTATACGTTTCCTGTGACTTACATGATATGGCCATCAATGAAATATTAAGGGATATAATTACTGAAATAAATGAAAAAGGATATAAAATGGTTCAAGAAATTAAACAAAAAATGGTTTTTTAGCAACATACCTACGTTTTCCTTAGATAACCCTTCTCTTTAAATAATAATTGAATTAATTTTAACTATCGACGAATCATTGATCGTGAAACCATAGTTTCACGTAGTTCAAAAAATTCATAAGATGCAAGATAATTTTAGATAGTTGTTTTAAATGTTATGAGATTATTTTTTATGGATACTTATAATTATGAAATATTTATGATAAAAATGAGTTGAAAAGAATTTGGATTATGAAGATATATTTTTTGAAATAAAGGATCGTGTTGCTCGAATAACCATTAATCGTCCTGAACGGTATAATGCATGTACACAGAAAACGGTTCATGAATTAATAGATGCTTTTGAAAAGTGTATGGATAATAAAATTGGTGTTGTAGTATTTACAGGTGTTGGAGAAAAAGCATTTTGTACTGGGGGAGACCAAAGTACCCGTGAAAAGGGGGGATATAAAGGAGGACATATGTTACCACTTGAGGTAGGTTGGCAACGTGTTACATACTTAATTCGTACATTGCCCAAACCTGTCATAGCTAGAGTGAATGGTTACGCTATAGGAGGTGGTCACGTTTGGCATGTTAATTGTGATCTAAGCATAGCAGCAGAACACGCACAATTGGGACAAGCAGGACCTCGAGTAGGTTCCTTTGATCCTGGTTATGGAACGGGTGACTTAATGCGTGCTGTAGGTATGAAACGTGCGAAAGAAATCTGGTATTTATGTAGACGTTATACGGCTCAGCAGGCTCTAGAAATGGGGCTTGTAAATGCTGTAGTGCCAATGGAAAAACTTGATCAAGAAGTGGAACAATGGTGTGAAGAACTATTAGAAAAAAGTCCTAATGCCTTGAAAATGTTGAAATATGCTTTTTTGGCTGAGACAGATGGAGTTACTGGAGTCACTCAACTTGGTGTTGGTGGTTTATCATTCTATTATGGCACTGATGAGGCTGTGGAAGGAAATAATGCATTTTTAGAAAAGCGTAAACCAGACTTTAACCAATTTAGAAAATAGTGAGGATCATGGAGATAAAAAATTTATGTGTAATCGGTGCAGGGATTATGGGTTCAGGGATTGCCCAATTAACAGCTTCTTTTGGGTATAATGTAAATTTAGTAGATATAAGCGATCAGATATTAAAAAACGTAAAAAAATCTATAGAAATAAATTTAGAAAGATTTTTTGTTGCTAAGAACAAATTAACCAAAGAAGAAGCAAATAAGATATTGCATAGAATAAGGCTATATACTAATAAAGAAGAAGCAGTAAAGGATGTGCAAATGGTTATTGAGGCTGTTTTTGAGGAAATGGAATTAAAACAGCAATTATTTTCTGAACTGGATAATCTTTGCAACAATAATGTAATTCTTGCATCTAACACATCATCTTTAAGTATTTCAGATATTGCCTTAAACTCAAAATTTAAAGAAAGAATAATAGGAATTCATTTCTTTAATCCAGCACCAGTAATGAAATTGATTGAATTAATAAAAGGAAAGAAAACTTCTAATGAAGTTGTAGAAAAATCAAAAAATTTTTCTGAGAGTTTGAATAAAACAGTTGTGGTTGTAAATGATTCACCTGGATTCGTAACTTCTCGTCTTATTTATGTATTATGTAATGAAGCAATTGATTTATTTAAAAAAGGAATTGCCAGTGCCGAAGATATAGATAAAGCATGTAAATTAGCATTCAATTTTCCTATGGGACCCATAGAACTTTCTGATTTAGTTGGAAATGATATATATTATCATATTGGACAATATTTAGAAAAAGAACTAGGACAAAAGTATCAACCAAGCATACTATTGCAAGAAATGGTAGAAAGTGGGCTTTTAGGAAGAAAAACTGGGAAAGGTTTCTATAAGTATTAATACACAATATTTCTTTATTCATTTAGTTATATTTTTTTTTTAGAGCTTTAAGATATGTATTATTATAACGTAATAGTCATATTTTGATTATTTTTTAATATAAAAAATCTTTTTAACTATTAGTAATATAAAAAATTGGATTAGGATTTTTAGGGGTTTATACATTCGAAAATCTCTTTCTTAAAAATAGGATATATAAATGCATTATGAGCAAGTCTAAGGTATTAGAAAAAAATCTGGAATTAAATAAGCAAGAAGGGAAGAGTAACAAAAATTATTCAAAGTTAATTGAAAAGCACAATCAATTAAAAAAGGAAAATCAAAAATTATTACAAGAAAGTAAAATTTTAAAAGATCTTATCATCGAAAATGCTAAAAAAAATGATCAGATTTCAAATAATTCAGATAATTCGCAAAAGGATTCAGAATTTAAGAACTCCTTCTATTTCCAGATAATTATAGGAATTACCGTAATTATTTTATCACTAGGATTTCATATCTTATATTTAGCGATTACAGATTGCCTATTATATAATGGGGGAGATTCTGGATGTTGGATTAAGAATTGGCTGGGTATTGATATTCATGGTAGTTTTTTTCTTGATATTATGCTATATTCCTTGATTGCACTTCAGTTTCTTTTAATTATGTTAATAATAAGAAATCATTTAGCTAGGAAATAATTGAATTTCTCTCTATAATCACCGAATTTAATTCATAAATCTATTAGATTAGCTTTAGGTTATATCATTTCTTTACTAAGACAAGTTTATTTTCTTCAAGTATAATTTTATTTTTATTTAAGGGACTGAAATTATAGGTGCTTCTCATTAGATAAACGATCAAATCCCCGAAAATTTTTAGTTTTAATGTGTTAAATAAATCAATTATCATTTGTAGGTCTTCGGGAATTGATACTCCAAAGAAAGGGTTTAATATTAAATATATCGAAGCACCTAAGATAATCCCTAAAAGTAAGCTGATTGTGCTAGTAAATGGAAAAAACCATAATAAAAAAAATAGAATAAACAAATTAGGAATTAAGCGATAAATTCTAATTTTATAATTTACATTAAGCTTCTTTTTAAGTTGAAAGATTGTATAAGGCAAGAGAAAGAAAGCAGATATTAACATCACAATTCCCATACCTAAGATCCCAAAAAGAAAAATAAAAACTGGAGATAAGCCTGTTATTATTATAATAGTTATTAGAAAACCTCTAGCTGCTGAATAAGCATTTCCGGAACCAATAAGAGCATTTCCAAATAATGTTGAGTACCCATAAATGAATTGACCTAAAATTATTAAGATAAATAAAACTCGTGCCATAAAAAATATATCATTATCGAAAGATCCATCATCTATAAAGAGATCTCTATGTAAATAAAACAGTAATTCTCCTGAAAGTGCAACCATTGCAGTAAGAAAACCCAATGCCAAAATGCTGGAAATTCTTGTTGAATCATTAATCGAAGCCTCAATAGTATCATATGATTCCTTTACACATGCTTCGGCAATTTCAATGTTTAATGGAGCGGAATAATACAAAATTACTGTTTTTACTGCTCCATAAGTCATTAAAACGGTTAATAAGCTCAACGCAAAGCCTTGATATTCAGGATCAGTAAATGTAGCTAAATATATAGCAGCATAGAAAAATAAAATATCTTCGAAGAATTTTGAATTTTGAATATTAGTGAACATTGAATAAACAGAATTTTTCATATATAATAATATCTGATGTTCTTCTATTAATTCTCTAATTTCTGGGGAAGCTTTTTTTTTCATATTTCTCGTTTTTAAACCTGCTTGAATTATATCTCTTATTGAATAAGGTGCTTGTTTACTAAAAAAAAAAGCAAATAAAATGAAGGTGGTAATATTGAAAAAAGGGTGGAATGCAAACCAAAATGGATTTATGTCAAATGAGATAAATATATAACCCCAAATTAATAGAAAAATCCCACCAAATATTGATAAAAAAGCAATTATATCATATCTATTCTTAATTTCCAGACCAATTTGAAAAACAAGGTTAGTATATAATAGAATTGAGGTAACCCCAGAAGCAAAAATACACTCTCTCAATAATTGGTTTTTTACGAAAAACCCAAATATAAAAGGTATTAAAATCATTCCTAAACCCATTATTATACCAATGAGAAACAATAGCTTCGAATAGGTCGCAGCTTTCAAACGCCCTAATTCTTCATTAATAACAAACGCAGTTTTTATTTCTGCAATAAAATATCTTGAAATTCCTATTCCAATCAGTCCTACAATTCCATTTATTGCAGTTGTTAATCCAAAATATTTTAAACCTTCCCATCCTGTACCTAAAATTATAAAAATCCAGATACATCCCGCATTAATTAATGCGAAGAACATATAAAGAGATCCGGACGTTATCACTCTTGAACTCCCTTCTTGCTCAAAGAATCTTCGATTTCTTGAGAAATCAATTTTAATTTCTTTTCTATCTGGCTTTTTTTCCATATATAACAGACGTTCTCTTTTCTAATTATTCATCATGAATTTTTTAGTTAAAAAAAAGTTTTAGAAAAAAGCAATAACACATAAAATAATACAGTTAACCCTCTTATTTATCTAGTAATAATAGAGAATTTAATGATGGATTATTTTTACTGTATATTATCATTAAAGTAAAACAAATGAGTTAAATGGTTGGTAAAGAATTTATATGTGAGAATTGTGGAGAGAATACAGACTCTGTAATATTTAACTGTGAAGATTGTGATAATATCCTCTGTGATACATGTTCTAATGTTTGCAAGAAGTGCGGAAGTTATTTATGTGATAGTTGTTATCAAGATCATAAAAAAAACTGTAAATAAATGAAAGGCTCTTATATTTTAGTTATTTATCTTCCTGAAATAAATGAATTAAATATTGGTTCTCTTGGTAACATAATATTTAAAGAAGGCTTTTATTTATATGTTGGATCTGCTATGGGTAATTATGGTTCATCTACCTTAGAAAATAGAGTAAAACGACATATTTCTAAATCAAAATTCAAAAAAACTCATTGGCATATTGATTACTTGTTAAATTATGAGGAAAGTATTATAACGCGAATATATTTAATTCCTTCTTTCTCTCCTTTGGAGTGTATAATTGCAAAAGAAATAATGGTTCTTTCGGATAGTAAGATTGAGAACTTTGGATCATCTGATTGCTCCTGTAGCAGCCATCTTTTTTATTTTCAAGATTTTAAAGAATTTAGATATTAATGTAATAAAATCAAAGAAAACAATTCCGAAAAATTGGATAAAATCCTTAAAATTTTTTAAACTTGCAATTCAATTTTACATACCAGAACTTATCAAAATAAAAAAAATAAAAAGTGAAAAATATGGGAATGTTAGATGGAAAAGTAGCCATAATAACTGGTGCTGGTCGTGGTCTTGGTCGTGAGGAAGCCCTACTATTTGCTAAGGAAGGATGTGATTTATTGGTAAATGATTTAGGTGGTAGTTTTGATGGTAGTGGAGCAGAAACCAAAATTGCTGATGAAATTGCTGAAGAATGTAAAAAATTAGGAGTTAAAGCAGTAGGGAATTATGATTCAGTCACAGATTTTAATAAAGCAAAAGCAATGATTGATCAAGCAATTTCTGAATTTGGAAAGTTAGATATCCTTGTAAATAATGCTGGAATTTTGCGAGATCGAATGCTTTTTAATATGGCAGAACAAGAGTTTGATGATGTTATAGCTGTACATTTGAAAGGGACATTTAACATGACTCGTCATGCTTCTGCATATTTTAGAGAAAAAGGAAAGACTAATCCTGATTTAGGAGTATTTGGGAGAATTATCAATACTGCTTCAGATGCTGGTTTATTAGGAAATGTAGGGCAAACTAATTATGGTGCTGCAAAAGCAGGTATTGCTGCATTTACAAATATCGCTTCAATGGAATTAGCTAAATATACTACGGTAAATTGTATCGTGCCTGTAGCTAGAACGAGACTTACAACAGATGCAACACCAACAATGGCTGGAACAATGAGTATGAAAGATAAAAGAGGTTTTGATATCTTCAATCCTTTTAATGTTGCTCCAATGGTTGCATTTCTAGCTTCAGATAAAGCAATAAACATTACAGGAGAGGTTTTCAGAGTGGTAGGTGATAGGGTTTTCTCATTAATAGGCTGGACTACTTATAAACAAATAAATAATAATGGAGCACCATTTACGCCTCAAATTCTAGCAGAACGCGTTCAGGAAGAACTATTAAAAGGAAAACCTAAAAAGGAGACCTTAGCAAGTTCACTTAGCTCTTTAATGCAATAATTATTTCATTTACTTTTTTTTTTATTATAAAAATCTTCTTAGGATTCTTTTCTTTAACAATTTATTTGTCTATTAAATCTTTAAAGAATTCATCATCAAAGTGTTCCTTTTCTACTTTAACTCCTTTCATATCTTTGTACACATAAATAACTGATATGAGTGCTCCTGTTAATAGGCCAATAACTGCTCCAGAAAGAAATGTAAATCCCAAATACAAAAAGAAAACAGTTACAGGGTCACCAGCAACTACCATTCCTACAATTGTCTGGTAAATACTAATAAATACACAAGATAAAATACCCCCAAAAATCCCTACAATAACACCATATTTTAGCATGTCTTGATGTGGTTCTCGAATTCTAAAGAAGTATATTATCCCAAAAACAGATCCTACTAAAAATTCAAGATCTGCGAAAAGGAAAAAACCTGGTAAAATTAGGGTTCCGATTCCAAAAGATATAATCGATTTAGTAATGTAAAATATGGTTGTAATTAATGCTGAAAATAAAATGCTTCTTTTTACATTTTTTTCTTGAATTCTAAAAAAAATATCACTCATTTTTCTCACTAAAAAATAGATTATATTAAGAAAAGGAAATAAGAATATGTTAAGTATATTACTAAATTTTTAACTATTTATCTGTACCTGGGATCTCTTTCCCTTTCGTAATCGTTTTTGTAACTACTTTCTTAACTAATTTTGTTGGGTCTGCTATATTTTTAAGTCCTTGGGTTGCAGCGTCTGCGGCTTGTCCGAGTACATCTCCTCCAACTGTACCACCACCTATTAATTCTTCCGCCACAACGCCAACAGCAGGAGTTAATGCTGCTGAAACAACGGTAGTGACTGCCGCAATTGCCACAACTTTTGCAATTTTCATAGCAATTGGACTGGTACTGCCTTTCTTTGACTTTTCATCATCTTCAACTGCTTCCAAAGATCGCTTAAGTCCTTTTATAAGCCTGTTTAAGGCTTGTTCCTTTTTCTCTTTTTTACCTTTATAATAAATTCCATTTTTATAAGCAGTTTCTAAGAATTTTGTTAAGGATTTATATTTATCAATTTTTTTATAACCATTCCAATCATCATCTTTGAAATTCATTAGTATAGTATTGCATGGTCTTCCCTTATTGACTTCATACACAAAAATTCGAGGTTCCTTTTTGTCACTTAAATAAATAGCTTCGCAAATATAATCTCCAAGCTCTTTTTTATGTCCAATTAAAATTCTAAAATTTATCTTATCAGTTTTACCAATTAAACTTTTAGAAAATTTAGCTAACGCAACCTTACCCTTTTTGGCATTCTTTTCTTTTTCTATAACGGTATCTGCTCTCTTTTCTTCAAAATAATCATTTAATACTTCAAAAGATTCTTTAAAAATTTTTTTAGTTTGATCCATTTCTTTTCCCATTAACCCTACTCTCCAATTTATTTATTTTTAAAAAAATCTCAGTTATATTAAATATCTTAATTAGAATATTTATGATTATCTTTTTATCGAAACTTAAATACTTCGTTAGAACCAAGTTATTTTAGTCTTAACTATAATTATTAAGATGAATACAAAAAATGATAAATAGCTTTTTTAACGAAGATTTGAATATTTATTTATAAAATTACACCTTACATAATAATTATAGAATTAATAATTTCACTACATCAAAATTGGATTGAGTTAAATGAGTGAAAGAATTACAGAAATACTTGATTCTTTAAAAGCTATTAAAGGAGTTCATGGTGCGGCTCTTATTGAGAAATTTGGTTTAATTAAAGGTAGTGCATTACCAGGATGGGTAGATCCCGAAGCTGTAGCCGCTATGGTGACTTTAATTTTGAAAGCAAGTCAAAGAGCAAGCGAAGAATTAGAACAAGGACAATTTTTTAGTGCAATAATAGAATCTGAGAAAGGTAAAATATTGTTTAGTGAAATTGAGGGTAATATCCTCACTATAATAACTACAAAAGAAGCCAAGCTAGGTATAATAAATTTGAAACTTGATGCTGCTACTACAGAAATCAAAAAAACGCTATAATCATTTTTCTCTTTTTTTAAAGATTTGAACTATTTCTTTCTTAATCTAATATTCTAAAGATTTTTGAAACAGATCATATAATTTGAATTAATTGTGCATTTTCACAGATTAAAAGAATTAGCATCAATCATCCAATTATAATTTTTTAATTTTTAATTATTCAATTATTCCAATTTGTTTTAAGATCTCAACCATTATTTTCCTAGTAATTTCAGGGTCAGCCTGACCTTTTGTTTTACCCATAACTCGACCTATTAAAGCTTCAATTGCTTTTTGATTCTTACGACAGTCTTCAACGATAATGGGATTTTCTTTAATTACTGCTCTGCAATTTTCTGCAATAGTTTGTTCATTGGAAATTCTCTTTTTACCTTTCTTTTCAATTATTTTTGATATTGAAATCCCGTTCATCATTTCACCTATAAATGTCTTCGCTATTTTAGTCGTAATTTTTCCTTCTTTAATATAGTTGATTAAATCAACTACCTGTTTGGGTTGAGCATTTGTATCTTTTATTGTTTTATTTTGTTCATTTAAGTACCCTGATATATCGTTCATCAACCAATTACAAAATTGTTTATACTCACTCGGACCGAATGAAGGGTCAGAATTTACACCGTCTTCATAAAAATCAGCAATATATTTATCTAGAACTAAATTTTCTGAGTCAAATTCTGATAAATTATAATCTCTATGAAGTCTTACTGCTCTCTCTGCAGGCATTTCTGGTAACTCCTCTTTCACTTTTTCAATGAAATTTTTATCAATTAATATTGGTACTAAATCCTGTTCAGGGAAATACCTATAATCTTCTTCAAATTCTTTTGTTCTTAGGGAAATAGTAATCCTTCTTTTATCATCCCAATGTCTTGTTTCTTGGGTTAGTGTCTTTCCTCGTTTTAATAGATTTTTTTGTCTTTGAATTTCCCACTTTAACGCACGTTCGACTTCCTTAAAACTACTAATATTTTTGACCTCACTTCTGTCATGTCCCTTAATTGAGATATTTGCATCTACTCGAGCTGCTCCAGTTAAATCTAAATTTGATATTCCTGTATATTGAACGATAGATTTTAACTGTCTGAGATACTCTCTTGCTTCTTCAGGAGAGTTAATAACAGGTTCGGATACTATTTCAATAAGACAAACACCAGATCGATTATAATCCACCAATGTATATGGAGATGTCGCGATTGACCCTTTGTGTACCAATCTTGCTGGATCCTCTTCTAAATGGATTCTATTGAGTCGGATATCCTTTTTGTTCCCATTTAATTTTATTGTTATTTTTCCTCCGTCAGCAAAAGCTTTCCCTCCTGCTTTGTTATACTGGCTTATCTGGAAACCTTTTGGTAAATCTACATAGAAATAATTTTTCCTAAAAAAATATATTGAATCATTAATCTTACAATTTAAAGCCAATGCAAGTCTAGTAGCAAATTCAATTGCTTTTTTGTTTATAACAGGCAAAGATCCAGGTAATCCTAGACATATGGGACAATTATGAGAATTTGGTGTATCTCCTCTATAATCTGCGCTGCAACTGCAAAATAATTTAGTTTTTAGGTTTGTTATTTGAATATGAACTTCTAAACCAATTATCACATCTTCATAGTTAGAACTTAAATCATAGTTCGAACTCATCTACGTTCCTCCCTCTTTAATAGGAGCTATTTTCCTATTGAGATCTAATTCCTGTTCGAGTAAATATCCGATGTTAAGGATCACTTTTTCTTCGAAGTATTTGCCTATAATTTGAAATCCTATTGGGAGTTCTTTTTCATCAAAACCACATGGAATTGAAAGAGCAGGTAAACCCGCAAGATTCACAGGACACGTTAAAATGTCCATAAAATACATCTGTAATGGATCATTTACTAATTCTCCAATTTTAAAGGCGGTGGTAGGCATTGTTGGACATACAATTGCATCACATTGTTTAAACGCACGTTGAAAATCTTCCTTAATCAATGTTCTAACTTTCAATGCCTTAATATAAAACATATCATAATAACCAGCAGAAAGAGTATAGCTTCCTAATATAATCCTCCTCCTTACTTCACTTCCAAATCTTTCACTTCGAGTTTTACTAAAAACTTCGTATAAATCTCCACCAATCTCAGTACTCATACTCCCGTATCTCAACCCGTCGTATCTAGCCAAATTCGAACTTGCTTCACTCATTGCTATTAAGTAATAGGTAGGGATTGCATATTCTAAATGCGGAAAAGAAATCTCAATTATCTCAGTTCCTAAATTATCTAATTTATCAATAGCACCATTTACTTTGTTTTTTACCTCCATCTCCAAGCCTTCACCGAAAAATTCTTTCGGAACTCCAAGAGTCATTTTTGAAATTGGATTTTGTAATTCTTCAGTATATTTATCAATCTTTATATTAACCGTAGTAGAGTCTAAAGGGTCATAACCCGCAATAATTTCTAATAAAATTGCTGCGTCATATACACATCTTGATATAGGTCCAATTTGGTCTAACGAATTTGCATATGAAACTAATCCATATCTAGAAACTCTTCCATATGTTGGCTTTAAACCCACTACCCCACAGTAAGAAGCGGGGCATCTAATACTCCCACCTGTATCACTTCCCAATGAGACAGGGGTCTGACCTGAAGCTACACATGAACCTGATCCTCCACTTGACCCCCCAGGAACCCTTTCTAAATCCCAAGGATTATATGTAGGCCCATAACAACTATTTTCAGTAGAAGTGCCCATAGCAAATTCATCCATATTTGTGCGACCCACACATATTGCTTCTTCCTTTTCAATTAATCGATCAATGATAGTGGCATTATATGGTGGATGATATCCTTCTAGAATCTTAGAACCACAAGTAGTAGGGCTATCCTTAATACAAATCAGATCTTTTATACCTATTGGTAATCCATAAAGTCTTCCTATATGTTTTCCTTTATTTAGTTTTTCATCTAATTGTTTAGCTTTGTTTAAAGCTTTTTCTTTAGATAAATGTACAAAAGAATGTATTTTATCTTCAGTCTTTTCTATTCTCTCATAAATTTGATAGATTAACTCCTCGATAGTAATTTCTTTACTCTTTACTTTCTCGATTAGTTCATATGCCATGTATTCATAGAGCTTCATTAACCACAAACCACACTTCTAAATAATGTAGGAAAAGGATCTATTTAATATCTCTTATTTGGTAGAAAAGGTTTTAATTTATTAAGGTGCCTTCCGCAGCATAGTTCTCGGGAACGGAATGGCATCTTTAATATTATCTATTCCACACAACCACATAACAACTCTCTCAACACCTACTCCATAACCAGAATGAGGTACACTTCCATATCGCCTTAATTCAAAGTACCAGTCATAATTTTTTGGATCTTCTCCGTCAGCTTGCAATCTTTTTATCATATCATCAACTAATAAAGAACGCTCTGAACCACCAACAATTTCACAATATCCTTCTGGCGCCAACATGTCAAAACATAACGCTTCTTTAGGATTATCTTCACTAGGTGGTTTATAAAAACCCATAATTTCCGTAGGATAATGTGTGACAACAACAGGAACTTTAAAATGATCTGCAATTTTTGCTTCTTCAATAGTTCTTAAATCTTTACCCCAGGGAACATTCATTTTATATTTCGTCTTAAGGATATCTAATGCTTCTGAATACTTTATGGTTGGATATTCTGCTTCTGCATAATGTTCTAATAATTTTATTTCTCTCTCTAAAATTTCTAGCTCTTTTTCATTATGTTTTAATACTTGTTTCACAATAAATCTAATTTCATCTTTAGCAACTTCCGTAACTTCATCTAGTTGCATCCATGCAGCTTCCATTTCAGCCATCCAAAATTCTGATAAATGCCTTGATGTTTTTGATTTTTCTGCTCTAAAAGTTGGACCCATATTGTATATTTTACCTAATGAAAAAATGCCTGCTTCAGCATATAATTGCCATGTTTGACTGAGGTAGGTTATATCATCAAAATACTTAACCTCAAATAGAGTAGCTCCACCTTCAGATTGGCTGGGTTGGAAAATTGGAGCATCAAATTCATAGTATCCATGACTTCTGAAAAACTCATGTATTGCCCCAACAACAGTATGTCGGATTTTAAGAATTGCATTTAATTTTCTAGATCTTATCCATAGATGTCTATTATCATACAAAAGCTCCGGTGATTGATGTTCTGTAATTGGAAACGGTTCAGCTATTTGAACAATTTCTAAATCTGACACAGAAACCTCATAACCCGTTGGAGCTCTTTCATCTTCCTTTAATTCTCCTGAAATTTTAACAGAAGATTCAATTGTTAACGTTTCAGCTTTCTCAAATACTTCTGGGTTTTTAGTTTTTGGTATAACACATTGTATTATATCCGATTCATCCCTCAATACGATAAATATAAATTTGTTCGATTTTCTTTCTCGATACACCCAACCTCTTAAATTTACTTTAGTAGAACCCTTATTGAGAGCTTCTTCAATTGTAGTATATTTAGATTCTTTCATTATTGATTTATTAGTATTGTTTACAAATCTTATGTCCTAGTCAATAATTGAATTCTAAAAAATTTGACTGAATTATTATTTACTAAGAGATTATTTCAGTTTTGATCAAATTACTATAAAAATTGGGGAATTATTTTAAACCTTTAAATCTTAATCCTCTTCTTGTTTTTTAAGAAGATATTTAGAAAAAATATTCATATAAAGGCATTCTTCTGGAGGCATTTCTGTAGTTAATAGGGGATTTTCCGTGAATTCAACATTACTACCCCTTATTATAACCACTGGAGTTTGTTGATCAGCTTCACTTAGAAGAAATTGAGCCGCACTAGTAAGATCATCTGCTATTGCTCTCATCGTAATTTCCATAGGTCTATTAAAGAGATCTGGATGACCTCGTAGATCTTCAACTGGTTCAAATCCAGCTGTGGCTATTGCTATTCCAATAGTTCCTTTTCTAAGAGGTTGTACTCTTGAATCTGAGATAATTACGCCCATATCCTTTAAATCAAACTCTCTTCTTAAATTTTTCCAGTATTCCCACACAACTTTTTTAAGATCTTTCGGGAGTAAAACAACTCTATTTGGTCCTGCATTTGATTGATCAATCCCAGCATTGGCAATTAAAAAATCATTTACCTTGGCTAAGATAACATGTGTCATACCTCCTAAAATCATTGAAGCTTCTTGTAATATTAGTTCCACAAAACGTTCATCCATATCATA
>Ga0209427_10003530_pt1 | contig 18318 bp, 16 predicted proteins | sample DeeMarSWOR136_30_FD_187465 | JGI IMG/M metagenome (GOLD analysis project Ga0209427, IMG submission 187465) | Marine sediment microbial communities from White Oak River estuary, North Carolina - WOR-1-36_30 (SPAdes) (version 2) | ecosystem: Environmental > Aquatic > Marine > Intertidal zone >...
AAAAGCAGCATATCCGTCTAAATATGAGACCGAGGTCCTGCTGAAAGATGGGTCAAGGATACTCTTGAGGCCGATACGTCAGGACGATGTCGAGCGATGGCTTTCCTTTTTCCAGCGACAAAGCGAGCAGACCAAATACCTTCGTTTTCAGCGTGACCCCGGCGAGATGGGGCCTGAGGACGCGCTGCGGTTTTGTACGGTGGACTACAAAAACACCTTTGCCCTGGTTGGCGAGGTGCAGAGGGAAAAGCGCAAGGAGATCATTGCCATCGGGCGTTATTACCGCCTGCCGAATAAGCGTTCGGCGAGGGTCGCTTTCGCCATTGAGGACGCCTACCATGGCAAGGGAATCGGCACCCGGCTCATCGAGTGGCTGGCGAATGCCGCTCGCGACAATGGCATTACCGCTTTCGAGGGCGATGTTCTCGCCGAAAATGAACGCATGATGGCTGTTCTCAGGGATTACGGGTTCCATATCGACAGCGAGCTGAAGGGTGGCGTCTACCATGTTATCATTACTATAGCCAGGAGCCGGCGGGTGGAGAGGAAAGAGGCGGAAAGAGAGCGCCTGTCAACGATTGCTTCGATACGCAATGTTCTGTCGCCGCGTTCCGTCGCGGTTATCGGGGCTTCCCGGCAGCCGGGCAGTATCGGGCAGCTTGTCTTCCAGAATATAATGGAAGGCGGATTCAGCGGCGTCGTTTATCCGGTTAACCCGAAAGCGGATGCCATAATGGCGGTGAAAGCCTATCCCTCCATACTTGATGTCCCAGGTGAAGTAGACCTGGCGATAATAATTGTGCCCACTCAGTTTGTCGCCAGGGTGGCGGACGAGTGTGGCCGGAAAGGTGTCCGCGCTATCATCGTCATCACCGATGGTTTCAGAGAGAGGGGGCGAGAGGGAGCTGCCCGAGAGGAAGAGCTGCGTGGTATTGCGCTGGGCCACGGGATGCGCCTGGTGGGGCCGAACTGCATGGGAATAATAAATGCTGACCCTGAGGTACGACTTAATGCCTCGTTTTCCCGCGTTTTTCCACCCCGCGGCAATATCGCTTTTCTATCACAGAGTGGTGCAATGGGGCTGGTTATTCTGGAGTATGCCAACGACCTCAATATGGGCATATCCGGGTTCATCAGCGTGGGTAATCGTGCTGATATCTCCTCCAATGATTTATTGCAATACTGGGAGGATGACCCGGCAACCAGGGTCATCTTGCTCTATCTGGAATCGTTCGGTAACCCGCATAAGTTCAGTCGCATCGCCAGACGCGTTGCGGCCAAAAAGCCGATTGTCGTTGTCAAGAGTGGTACCACCTTGGTCGGCTCTCGCGCTGCTTCGTCTCACACTGGTGCCCTGGCGACACCGGAAGTGGTCTCTGACGCCTTGTTCCGTCAGGCGGGTATCATTCGCGTCGACAGCATTGAGGAGTTGTTTGACGTAGCCACGCTGCTATCGAGCCAGCCGCCACCTGAGGGTAAAAGGCTGGTTATAGTAACTAACGGGGGAGGGCCGGGTATTCTGGCCGCCGATGCCTCAGAGCAGCATGGGTTGACACTGCCCGAGCTTTCCTCTGAAACGGCCGGTAAACTTGGTGAGCTTATCAAACGGGATATTAGCGTTGGTAATCCACTCGACCTCACCGGCAGCGTTACCCCCGAGGAGTTCGAAGGTTCATTGAGGGTGCTGGTTGAAGACGATAGTGTTGATGCCGTTCTGGCAGTGTTTGTGCCAGCGGCAGTTGTGGACTCAACACTGGTGGAGGATGCCATCCGCCGCGTCAGTCCTCTTTACCAGCGACGCAAGAAGCCTTTGCTTGTCTGTTTTATGGGGCAGCGGGGATTCAAGGCCAGGCTGGGAAAGGCGGGTAGCTTTGTACCGTGTTACCCGTTCCCTGAGGATGCTGTTTCCGCTCTGGCTAAGGCTGTTAAGTACCGTGAGCTGGTGAAAAAGCCCGGAGGTACCGTGCCGCATATAAAGGGTGTCAAGAGGGAAAGGGCGCGCCACATCATTGAGACGGCGATGAGCCGGAACAAACAGAGGCCATTCTGGCTATCCACGGAGGAGATAGTGGCGCTGCTCAATTGTTACGGCATTCACACGGTCGAGACAGCGGTAGCCGAGAGTGCCGATGAAGCTGCTGCTCTGGCAGCACGGACAGGCTTCCCGGTGGTGGTGAAGCTGAACTCGTCCACCATCACCCACAAGACCGATGTCGGTGGTGTGGTGCTGGATCTCAATTCAAAAAATGAGGTGAAAGAAGCCTTCAATGACATTAAGAAGAAGCTGGCGGCCCTGGGGCGTGAACCTGAGATGGAAGGTGTTACCATTCAGCGTATGATATCAGGTGGTGTTGAAATAATAGCTGGTGTGACACAGGACCCGACGTTCGGGCCGCTCATCATGTTTGGTCTGGGCGGAGTACAGGCCGAACTGCTGAAGGATATAGTCCTCCGCCTGCACCCGCTTACCGAGGTGGATGCCAGCGAAATGGTCAGTTCAATCAAGATGGCGCGGTTGTTCGAGGGTTTCAGAGGAGCACCTCCCAGCGATATTCCGGCAGTGCAGGATTTATTGCTCAGGCTATCGGCCATGGTTGAGGATATTCCCCAGGTTGCAGAGCTTGACTTCAACCCGGTGAAGGTAATGGCAAAAGGGGAAGGGTACAGGGTGGTGGATGCCAGAATCAGCCTAAAATAAACGACACCTCTTTATCTGGCGTTTTGTTAGTTAAACATGACAATCGATAGAAAGGGATAAAAATGGTCAGACGGCTGGTAATGACGGTGCTGCTTGCAATAGTGTTGACCGGGCTTTTGGCTGGCTGTGGTGCGAAGGAAGAGGAGACAGAGAAGAAGTGGGGCTTTCTGCCGGTGGAAAAAGTGGAGATTAAGGTGAATGAGGAGTTCACCATCACTAAAGGATTCGATATGAACTCCGGGTTTATATGGCGAGAAAAGTATGATGAATCAATGCTCGAACTGCTAGAAAATATAATTGATTCCGAGACTAAGGAAGATGGGACTGTTGTTCTTCTCCATGTATTCCGGTTTAAGGCGTTGAAAAAAGGCAATACGCAGATATTCTTGGCTAATACCAGGTCTACTCTTGAGGGCCCCGTTGTCAGCGAGCAAATGGTGTACGATGTTTACATAGAGTAACCAAGATTGCTGGGCCAGTATATATCACCCCAGCCGGTCTTTGACCAGTTGCACCACGTCCAGCGGGTAGTCCGCCACGCCGACTCCAGCCTTTTGCAAGGCGCTTATCTTGCTTTTTGTTGTTCCCATTTTGCCCTGTACGATGGCTCCAGCATGGCCCATACGTTTTCCTTCCGGCACGCTGTGACCGGCAATGTAAGCTACCACTGGCTTTGTCATCTGGCTGGCAATGAACTCGGCGGCATGTTCTTCCTGTGTGCCGCCTACCTCGCCGACGATGATGACCAGGTCTGTTCCGGGGTCGGCATCGAATAGAGCCAGCAGTTCAGAGAGGCTGGTGAACGGCACCGGGTCGGCACCCATACCGACGGCCGTGCTCTGTCCCAGGCCGACAGCAGCCAGGTCGCTGCACACCTCGTAGGCTAGAGTACCGCTCCGGGAGATGACACCGATTCGCCCGGGATGGAACATGTTTCCGGGCATTATGCCCATCTTGGCCTGTCCCGGAGTGATGATTCCCGGACTGGTTGGTCCCAGAAGTCGCACGGTACGGCCCCTCGCATAGTCTTTTATCTCCATAGCGTCGTGCACCGGTACGTGCTCGGTGACCACCACGATTAGGCTGACGCCGGCATCTATGGTCTCACGGGCGGCATCCTTGACTGCCGCTGGTGGCACAAAGAAGACCGATGCCTCCGCACCGCATTCGGCAACGGCCTGTGCGACGGTGTCATATACCGGCACGCCTTCTACTTCCTCACCTTTCTTACCCGGGGTCACGCCGCACACGATGTTGGTTCCGTACCCCAGCATCCACTTTGCCTGTGCCCGTCCCACACGGCCGGTGATGCCCTGCACCAGCACCTTTGTTTCTCGATTCAAAAGTATGCTCATTTTGTTCTTTCCAGTATCCGGAAGAGACGCTCTACACTTTCCTCAGTAGCAGCGTCGGTGAACGCTTCAACGCCGGCTTCTCTGAGCATCTGCCAGATTTCTTCCTGGCGGTTTCCCCGCACTCTGGCCACAATGGGGACATCTGTGGGGTGCTCCTTGAGAAAGCGGACTATCCCCTTGGCCCCTTCGTGGATGGGGTTGATGCCGGCGAGGAGATTGAGGAAAACGGCTTTGAGCCCCTCTTTTTGCAGGACAAGCTCCATAACCTGGTAAAGAAGCTCTTCGGAGATGCCTCCTCCCGTTTCCAGAAAATTTACCGGACGGTACCTGCGTCCGATGATGTCCATGGTTGCCATGCCAAGCCCTGCCCCACTGGAGACGATGCCGACCTCACCGTCAAGTTCCACGTAGGTCACCCCTATCTGGCGACCTTTTTTCTCCAAAGGGGTGGCAATGCGGTCCTCTGACGGTATCTGCAAATCCGAATGGCGAAACAGGCTGGAATCGTCTATTTCCATCTTGGCGTCAAGGGCCAGGTATTCGCCCTTCACGCTGCGTACCAGAGGGTTGATTTCGGCGGTGGTGGCATCATATTTGCGGAAAACCTGGTAGAGGCTGTGAAAAATACCGGCGATACGGGTTGATTCTTCGCCAGTAAGTCCGGCCTGTTTCATGATTTCCTCCGCGTCGGACAGACTTAAACCGGCCGAAATGGAAACCTGGCGGGAAAACACCATTTCGGGATGGTTTTTGGCCGTCTCCTCGATGGAGACGCCTCCGGCAGTGCTCAGGATAACCACCGGACAGCCGGCCAGTCCATCTATGGTCACTCCCAGGTAAAACTCACGGGCCACCTCCGCCTTATTAACCACCATAACTCGTTTTACAGGGAACCCCTTGATGGAGGATTTGAGAATCTGCCGGGCGATTTCTTCCGCCTGCTCTGGAGAGTCGGCTGCCTGGACTCCCCCGGCCAGTCCGCGACCGCCGGTCAATATCTGGGCTTTGATAACTACGGGAGCCCCGATTTTTTCGGCCGCCTCGCGCGCTGCCTGCGGACTGTCAGCGATTACAAAATCGGGGACCGGTATGCCTTCCTGTCGGAAAAGGTTGCCGGCTTCAAATTCGTACAGTTTCATATCCGCTTGAAGGAAGTTTACCCTAACTGGAGGCAGGCGTCAAAGGATAATCGCTCGGTAAAGGGACGTTGATTTGTTAGTAAATGCTTTAACTTTTCTGCATGATAAAATATGCTGAGCCATACCACCTGTAATACTTCTTGTGCATATCAACTTCGCGTTGCCCTTTTTCCAGTGCCCGCAAGGCGCGGGGGTCATTGGCATATTTGATTCTGAGCTCCCGTACACGCTTCTCTAAAGGGCCAAAATATAGAACCCACCAGGCGTCTTCAGGCAAGGCAAAGTGGCCGACGAGCTTGTAGTCGCCGGGGGCAATCTGCGCCAGGTTTTCCGGAACAGTACAGATGCCGGAATATTGTCGTTTCCAGTAATCGTAGGTTTCTTTGGGCGGGTCAGGGCGCAGCCAGACCATCTCATGGACGACTAGGAATCCTTTCGGCCTGAGCAGACGCCGCCAGTCTTTGAGGCCTCTGGCAAAGCCGATATTGAATATGGAACCCTCAGACCAGAGAATATCGAAGCTTTCATCGGGGAAGTCCATGTTGAACATGGAGCAGTTCAGAGCTTTCACGCGGTCGGAAAGTCCGGCCTTTTCGATTTTTGTCTTCAGTCTATCGAGAGCAGGCTGGTTTATATCAATGCCAATGATTTCGCCCTGAGTCAGGCGCGCCAGTTCCAGAGTCGGCTCCCCGGCACCGCAGCCGATGTCGAGGATACGTGGCTTCTCCAGTCTGGGGAGCATCTGAAACGCTTTTCTCGTGTACCTAGTTCTAGCGGGGCCCTCCGCAGACAGGTTGTCATATATCTCAGAATAAATATCTCCGGACATCAGGCACCAGACCCTGATTGGGATAATAATCTCATGCCAGGGACAGCGGATATTTACCGTATTCTCTTATCGCTCTTATCATCTCTGCATAGTTATCCGGACTCACAGCGCCGTGAATTGAGTTGCCCGACATGCAGATGTAGCCTCCACCCTTGCCCGCTTTCCGGATACAGTCTTTGACCGTATCGCGGACTTCCTCCTTGCTTCCCCAGCTTAGCAGGTTGCCGCAGTCGACATTCCCCATAATGCACAGCTTTTCACCGTACTTATCTTTTGCTTCTCCGATGTCCATACCAGCTACTGGGTCGATGGGGTGAATGCCATCGAAACCGGCTTCCACTATCAGGTCCATGAGTGCCCAGATGTTACCGTCGGTGTGTTTTAGACACGGTATCCCCCGGCTGTGGCAGTAGTCAACTATCTCTTTCAGTGCGGGAAAGATAAAGCGGCTCTGGTGTTTTAGTGCCACCATCGGCCCGTTGGTGAAGGCAATGTCGGCGGTCTCCAGAACGATATCGACGCCGGCATCAATCAGGTTCTTTACCAGGCGACCATAATAGCCGCGCAGCAAATGGTCCAGACTATCCACAAATTCAGGGTCTCTTATCATGTCCTTAAAAAGCTCGTCCTGTCCGCGGAGACTATCCCTCATGGTGGCGAAAGGTCTGACCGTGGCTATGATTGCCCTCTTGCCTTTGAATCGTTTTACGGCATCTTTTATCCGGTTAAACCTCTCTGGTCGGTCAGGGTCGGGCAGCTTGTATTTCTTGAGGTCGTCTTTGGATTTGATGGCTGGTTCCAAGAGCATGGGGATACCGAAAGATACCCCTGAAAACTTCTTTACAGCGCCCCACTGGTCGCGGACAATTCTTTTTTCTTTGTCCAGCACTTCGTAGCTGTCCGTTCGCGTTTCGTGGTAGCAGGCCGCATCTATATCCATGTAGTCAATAAAGTCCTCATAGACAGCGCCGGGCTTCAGGGCTTCAATAACCCGCTCATCAATGTCTATCTCAAAAGTGGGAACCATATCCGGTTCCTGCAGGTGGACCGCTTTCATTATGCGCTCTAAACTGGTAAGCGTCTGCATCTTAAATACCCTCCATTACTTATTTACAAGTTCCCTGGCTTTTACCACGGCTTCTACGGCGTCGCGGGCGTAAGCATCAGCCCCTATCTGGTCAGCAAAAGACTGGTTCAACGGTACGCCGCCGACTATTACCTTGACCTTGTCCCTTAAGCCGGCTTCCTTGAGAATGTTTATCGTTTCTGGCATCTTGGGCATGGTAAAAGTCAGCAGGGAGGACAGCCCCACGATATCATAGCTGCCCTTTTTGATTTCATCGCAGAAACGCTGTGGCGGAACATCTATGCCGAGGTCGGTTACCTCCCAGCCGTTACCCTCAAGCATCAGGATAACGATATTTTTGCCGATGTCATGGAGGTCGCCCTCAACTGTACCGATGACGCATTTTCCCGCGTAAGTAGCCCCTTTGCTAGTAAGTTCTGGCTTCAGCAGTTCTATGGAAGCTTTCATGGCATCACCGGCCATGAGTAGCTCGGGCAGAAAAATCTCACCGCTTTCAAAGTCGCTGCCCACCCGGTTCATTGCTGGCAACAATCCATTGTCCAGTATCTCCTTGGCTGGCACCTGTGCTGACAGCGCTTTTTGTGTAGTCTCAACTGCTTTGGCAACTTGCCCGTCAACCACGCTGTTGGTTAGTTCATCTAAGTTAAACATGATGCGGCGTCTCACCTCCAGTTTTTTGATATTCCAGTATCTGATATTGTAACACAGTACGTCAAATAAGTCGGCCCCGTTTCAATTCAGGCCCAGCAGTGCCAGTGCGTCGCGATGAATTATCTGCTCCAGAAGCTCCTGGGGAACGTCGGGAAGGTTATGCTTCTTAATAAAATCATTCATATTGCGCAGGCCATCCATCGCTTCCTGCGGCGTAGTTATGGGATAATCAGAACCCAGGAGAAGTTTATCCATCACCGCCCACTCATAGGCCATGCGCAGGCCGTGGTAGAAGGACCAGGGCCGATAAAACCTGCCTGAAATGTCAGCATAGACATTCGGGTGTTTCCGTATCACAACGAGGCAGTCCTCCTGCCAGGGGTGGCCGATATGTGCCATGACGATGCGCAGTTCGGGGAAAAGAATGGCAATTTCATCCATCACCAGCGGGTGGGCGTAGCGTATGGGGGCATCGCGTATGGGGGAGGTTCCCTGGTGAAACATGATGGGCAGGTTTAACTCCTGGGCTTTTCTATAAACGCGTAGCGCGTTTTCTCCCAGGGGGTCAAAGTTCTGGTAGTTCGGCCCCAGCTTCAGCCCGCGTAGCTTGAGGTCGTGGCAGGCTCTCTCCATCTCAGTAATCGCATCTGGTGCCTCCGGCCAGACGGACATGAAGCCGATGACTTTCTCCGGCGCCTGCGCCACCAGCGCTGCGGTGGCATCGTTAGCCTTCTTTGCATCTTTCTCACCGATGACGGCGGGGCGGTCAGGGGGCATGGCAATGCCGAAGGAGATAACCCGGTCCACCGGCTCAATTGCCTTGAAGAAATCGTGGTGGTTGGTGGTTATCCTGATCGACCTGTCCGGCCTCATCTGTTTATTCACTATTTCCTCTTCTGGCGGTACCTCTGACACGTGGGTTGGCACGTGAGTATGCACATCAACTATCATGGTTATTGCTCCTCTAAATTTAATCTGGCAGTAGTTATGCTGTGAAACATTTTACCATTAAGCTAGATTTTACACCTGTTTATACCTGTGATGCTAGTATGAAGAAAGGGGAGCCGATATCGGCTCCCCCGCGATTTAGACAGGTTGAAGACAATTAAGGCGCAGTCGTTTGCTATGGTTGCGCTAGTGCCTCTTTTATCTTCTTGTAGGCGTCATCAGTAACCCATGTCTTCCAGGTGCTTTCCCAGTTTTCCAGGTAGTAGACCGCAGCTGCTGAGTAGTCCTGGACCTCGTTTTCCACGGACCAGGCAGCCACCTTGTTAATGGCATCAAGGCCCAATTCCATCTTGTCTACGACATCGACGAGCTCGGGTGCTTTATCGCGTAGCTGCGGGTTAATACCCTTGTTGGTGGGAAGGGTCTCGTAAGCACAGGCCTCGTCGAGAGGTCTCAGGCTCTTATCGGTTCTGGCGGCGGTTATCTTATCCCAGACCGCTTGGTCGTAGGCAGGCTCTTCGAGGACATGCCAATCATACATGCCCATGATGGCCGTGGGCGCCCAGTAGTAACCGAAAATGGGGTCGCCCTTTTTCTGTGCACCAATCAGAGCCGCATCCAGGGCGCCGGCGCTGCCGGGGGCAATGATGTTGTAGTACTCGGTGAGCCCGTAGGCCTCCATCTTAACCTCGTTGATTTCCTCGCATTCCCAGCCGACGATGCAACTGATGAAGGCGCCTTTGTTCTGGTTCTCAGGGTCCTTTACCAGTTCCCAGTGGTCCTTCATATCGTAGACCGTCTTTATGTTGTACTCGTCAGCCATCCATTGCGGAATGACCCAGAACTGGGGACCACCCTCGTAGACGGGGCCCATGTTCTCAATTTTGCCATCGGCGATGTACTCGTCGTAAGTGTCTCTCCAGTTCTGCTCCCAGAGCTCCACCCAGATGTCTATCTCACCGGTAGACAGGGATACTTCGGCGATGGGTGTGGTCATTTCTACGGTCTCCACCGGATAGCCGTAGCCGTTCTCCGCGATGTATTCGAAGACCGCATTGATTATCCAGAGAGACTCAAACTGGGTGTCACCGAGCTTGATGACGGGCTTCTCCTTGGGCCCGCAGCCAACCACCATGGTTACCACAAGCAGCAACACTGCCAGAACCAGTAACCCTCGTGTCCAATGTGATTTGATTCTCTTCATTTTTCCTCCTAGTATGGTATCGTAAGTTGCTTTGAATGCAACCAGTCAGTTAACGAAAATATTTGTCGTTTATCTCTGAATTCATTCACCTCCTTTCCGCCTTGAATTGCTATTTGCAGATGAGACACTGGTGTTATCTTGCCATAACTCTGCGTTCCTTCTTGGCGAATCCCTGGCTGATGCGGTCCAGGATAATTGCGGTGAACACGATACTGATGCCACCGGTGAAACCCCGGCCGACCTCAACACGGGCGATGCCGTTCAGGACCTCAGTTCCCAGCGTCTTGGTGCCTATCATGGAGGCGATAACGACCATGGCCAGGGCCATCATTATGGTCTGGTTTAACCCGGCGAGAATGGTCGGCATGGCAAGTGGTATCTGTATCTTGCGCAGCAGTTGCCAGGCTGTAGCGCCGAAGGCCTTGCCAGCCTCGACTACCGCGGCATCTGCTTGCCGGATACCCAGATTGGTGAGGCGTATGATGGGCGGAATGGCGTAAATGGTGGTGGCCATTACCGCCGGCGTCTTGCCTAGGCCGAACAGCATGAGCGCCGGAATGAGGTAAACGAAGCTCGGCATGGTCTGCATACCGTCCAGGATAGGGCGTAGATATTCGTCGAAGCGGTTGTTCTTGGCCGCGGCTACGCCGAGCGGCAGACCAAAGACAATGCATATCAGGCTGGCAGTGAGGACGATGGCCAGGGTGCTCATGGTCAGGTCATACAGGCCGAGGAAGGACATGACTAGGAGGAAGACTACTGAGATAATGCCGAATTTCCAGCCCGCGGCGCGCCATGCGATTAAGCCGATTAATATTATAAAGAACCACCATGGAATTAGCAGCAGGAGGTCTTCGAAAGGAAGCAGGATACGGAGAACGCCTGTGTTGATGGCCGAGAAAAAGGGGTCCCAGTTGATTACGACCCAGTCAACTATGCCATCTATGAACTTGATTACTTCCCAACCGAAATCCCATTCTTCGGGGAAATCCAGCATAATGTTTTACTCTTTCCTCTCTTTTCGTGTGAATAAAGATATAACGCGCATCCTCATTTCAATTCTGCTCGGCTAGCGCTTCCCATTGGCTCCGTTCAGTGTGCCGTTGACGCCGGTGGCCTGAATTATGGCCGTCCTGGTGACCATCCCCTGCAAATGCTGCCTCTCATCGAGAATAGCCAACGGGATGTCAGACTCCGCTACAAGCTGCAAGCAGTGCTCCAGGGTGGCGTTGGGTGGTGCCGTGGGGCATTCCTTATCGGCTATCTCACCCACCTTAACTGACTCGTTTCCTTTCGCGGCGAGGGCATTCTCTTTGGTTATAGCGCCTTTGAAGATACCATTGCTATCCACGATGAACGCGAAATCGGCTTCCTTCTTCTCCATTTCCTTGAGGGCGGCCTTAACTGGTTGTTCTTCTGTGATTACCACAAGGGGCTCCTCGATGATATTGCTCACCGGCACCACTTTGCCACGGGGCACATCTTTAACGAACTCGCGCACATAGTCATCCGATGGATTGGTGACGATTTCCTCTGGAGTGCCCAGCTGGACTATCTCGCCATCCCTCATAATGGCCACGCGGTCGCCTAAGGTAAGAGCTTCGAGGAGGTCATGGGTGATGAAAATCACCGTCTTTTTCAGCTGCTCTCGCAGGTTTAAGAACTCCTCCTGCATCTGCCGGCGTATTAGTGGGTCTAGGGCACTGAAAGGCTCGTCCATGAGCAAGATTTCCGAGCCTACCGCCAGGGCGCGGGCAAAGCCCACTCGCTGCTGCATACCTCCGCTGAGTTCGCCGATGCGGCTCTTCTCCCAGCCCTTTAAGCCCACAAGTTCTATCGCCTCTTGGGACTTTTTGTGCCGCTCGTCCCTTTTATCTCCCCTGACCTCCAGACCAAAGGCGACGTTGTCGAAAACGGTACGATGAGGAAGGAGACCAAAGCTCTGGAAGACCATGCTCAGGCGGTGCCGGCGCAGCTCCCGCAGCTCCTGGTCGTTCATCTGGGCGATATCGACATCGTCGATGTAGATGGCACCTCTTGTCGGTTCCATGAGGCGATTTATGCAGCGGACCAGCGTGGACTTGCCGCTTCCGGAAAGTCCCATGACCACGAAAACTTCATTTTCCTGAACTGCGAAGGAAACATTCCGGATGGCGATAACGTGGCCTGTCTGTTCCAAAAGCTCCTGCTTAGAGGCACCGTTTTCGACTAATTCAAGTACGCTCTCGGGATTGGGCCCGAAGATCTTCCATACCTCTTGGCAGCGTATCTTATGGTTTTTATCAGCCATAATGATGCTAAATGAATAATACAAAGGGAACTAAAGAGAGGGAAATGACAGGAGAAAGCGGCCAACCGAGTACAATGAAGCTGTACTGTTAAAGCCTGTCGGTTGGAATTTTACATAACCTCCTCATGAGTATCTTTTAGCTTCACATTGTACGTCGGTGCCCTGAAAGCTAGTGTACTTTAGCAGACAAAGAATGATAAGTCAAAAATAAAATATCCGAATAAGACGGTTTAAGTGGGACAATAAACCATTATATTACCTCTCACCAGAGTATCAAAAAGAATACGCCTGTATGCTGCATAATACTCCATAATACTCACAGTTTTGCTCTGTGCTGTATATAGTACTATTATTGGGCAAATTTTATAAATGAATTCTCATTGAAAGCATTATTTAAAGCCTGTTCTCATAATGTATGATGAAATCGTCATTGCAAATATCATCATGCAACGCTATTATTAATTTCGGAAAAATCATGGCGGGAAGGCGGTGAAAGAAGTCATGGCAGAAATAAAAGAAAGAAAAAAAGAGTTTAAGACAGCGGTCGATGGGATTGTGGTTGAAAGAGTATATAGTCCGGGTAGTATATCAGAAGGCGAAATAGATACCAGTCTGCCAGGTGAATATCCTTTTACCCGTAACATAATGCCAGCTGGTTATCGGACCAGATTATGGACGATGCGTCAATATGCCGGCTTTGCTACCGTGGAGGAAACAAACAGGCGTTACAAATACCTTTACAAGCAGGGGCAGACCGGCTTCAGCGTTGCTTTTCACCTGCCAACTCAGATGGGCTATGATTCGGACCACCCTTTGGCGCTTCCCGAGATTGGCCGGGTGGGTGTGGCGATTGATTCGCTGCAGGATATGGAGGACCTCTGGAGCGGGATTCCGCTCGGCGAGGTGAGCACCTCAATGACAATAAATACCACCGCTTCAATTATACTGGCGATGTACATTGCTGCCGCGGAGAAGCAGGGCGTGGCGCAGAGTAATCTCATGGGAACCGTTCAGAACGACCTGCTGAAAGAATATGTGGCGCGGAATACGTATGTCTTTTCTCCTGAACATTCAATGCGACTGACCACGGATATATGCAGTTACTGCGCTCAGAACATGCCAAAGTGGAACTCGATTAGCATTAGCGGCTATCATATGCGAGAGGCGGGGGCGACCGCCATTCAGGAGGCCGCCTTTAGTTTATGCAACGGTATCGCTTATGTGCAGGCGATGATTGCTCGGGGAATGAACGTTGATTCTTTTGCCCCGCGGTTCTCTTTTTTCTTTGCCGCTTTTACCAATCTTTTTGAAGAAGTGGCCAAGTTCCGGGCACTGCGCCGGCTCTGGGCAAAGATAATGAAGGAAAGGTTCCATGCTAAGAATGAACGGTCAATGATGCTCAAGTTCCACGTTCAAACCGGTGGTTGCACCCTTGCCGAGCAGCAGCCACTCAACAATGTGGTCAGGGTCACCATACAGGCACTGGCGGCGATTCTGGGCAGCTGCCAGTCCCTGCATACCAATTCTTATGATGAGGCGCTTGCCTTACCCAGTGAGGAAGCGGTGCAGCTGGCCCTGCGTACCCAGCAGGTACTCGCCTATGAAAGCGGTGTCGCTGATACTGTCGACCCGATGGGCGGCTCATACTACATGGAGTGGCTGACCAGTAAGATAGAGGAAGGCGTGCAGAAATATATCGCCACGATTGACAAGATGGGCGGGGCGCTGGAAGCGATTAAAAAAGGTTATATTCAGAGAGAGATAAGGCGGTCAGCTTACAACCATCAGAGGGCGGTGGATACCGGTGAGCAGGTTGTGGTTGGCGTCAATCAATATACCTCGGAAGAACAAACACCCTTGGAACTTCTTGAGATTGATGAGAGTGTTGCCAGGAAGCAACTCGAGCGATTGAACAAGCTAAAGAGTCGGCGAGATAGCGATAAGGTTCACCAGCTTCTGGACAAAGTGCGCCAAATAGCCAGCAGCGAGGAAAATATCATGCCGGTTCTCATTGAAGCGGCGAAGGCTTATGCCACGGTCGGGGAGATAACTGACGCGCTGAGAGACGTGTTCGGTGAGTATAAGGAGCCAAGTGTGCTGTAATGAACACTTATAACACATGAGGAGTATGGTATGGTAAGAAAGAAAATACGGGTATTGATAGCTAAACCGGGCCTTGATGGACATGACCGCGGTGCCATAGTGGTGGCGCAGGGGTTAAGAGATGCGGGTATGGAAGTTATATATATGGGGTTGCGTTTGAGCCCGGAACAGATTGCGGAGGCGGCAATACAGGAAGATGTTGACGTTATTGGTCTGAGCTGCCTTTCCGGTGGTCACCTGTCGCTCTTCTCCAAAACTATAGATAGTTTCAAAGAGAGAAGCAATAAAAAAGTTGTATTTATAGGTGGTGGCATAATTCCGAAGAAAGATATCGGAGTGTTGAAAGCGGCTGGTATCGCGGGTACCTTTGGCCCGGGAACACCGATTAATGAAATCATCAGCTTTATCAAGGCTGAACTGGAGAAGGTAAGCGATGATAAAGAAGATTAACCATATTGGTATTGCCGTTAACAGTCTTGACCAGGCCCTGAAGCTCTATACCGGCGTGCTGGGGCTGGATGTCAAGGGAATCGAAGTTGTTGAAGAGCAGCGGACCAGGACAGCCATTATGCCGGTGGGTGAGAGCAGAATTGAACTGCTCGAATCAACTGACCCGGAGGGGCCGATTGCTAAATACCTAGAGAAATTTGGCGAGGGGATGCACCATCTGGCACTGGAGGTGGCTGATATTGAGGAAGCGTTGAGACAGGTGTCGCAGAACGGCATCTCCCTGATTGATGAAAAACCGCGGAAGGGCGTTGAGGATACGAGCATTGCCTTCCTGCATCCCAAAGGTACTGGCAGAGTGCTGCTGGAACTGGTGCAGGGCTGATTGACTGCGATACGCCCTGACAATATACCGTAATAGAGATGAGAAGAGTACTGCCTTTTTTCATTGCCCTGCTCATGTTATTTGCCGCCGTTGTTTCTTCCTGCCAGCCGGAAGCACCTGTTGACGAAGGGCAGCGGCGTCAGCTGATAGCGGAGATAAAGGCTTTTGAGAAAGAGCTCGGCTTTGCGGAGACGGAAAATTTCAAAACGTATAGTCCGGAAACAGAAGCGTACCACTACTTGTTCTATACCCCCAGCATGCAGCTGCCTTACTCGCTCGATGACCCGATGCTGATATCGGCCATTGGAACCCGGGACAGCGTCTATCTCGATTTTAAAAAATATGATGCCTATTTTTATTCCATCCCGTCTGTGGCTGGAGAAGGCACACCGGTGACCGAATCTTTGCTGCAGGCGCCTCTCTATCGCTTCATCCAGATAATCTTTCACGAGGACTGGCATGAGCAGATTGACCTGCCTCATGGATTAGAGGAGCCATCGGCGGAGATAATCGGGTATGCCGCCGCTACGCTGTTTGCCAGAGACAGGTTTGGTCAGGACTCGGAGGTATATCAGACTCTGGTAAAACACTTTGATAACAAGCTCAGGGAAAGCGAGGTTTACATAGCATATTACGCCAAACTTGAAGCCCTCTATGCGCAGTACCACGAGGGGAAACTTTCCGAACTGGATGCCTTGATAAGAAAATCTCGATTGCTGGAAGCTATGGGCAATGAGCTTCACCGTATCTGGGGAGGTAAGCCCGACCAGTTGAACAACGCTTTTATCGCCTTTCAGATGACCTATCTGCGGCACCTGCCGTTGATGCATGAGGTCTTTCAAGCGGCCGATTTCGACCTCGGCAGGACAATCCCGATATTTTTGGCCATGCCGGAACAAAAAACGGAGTCCGATACTCTGGAGCAGGTGAAGGGTATAGAAGCCCGCGTTGTCGACTATTTGTCCAGCAAGTTCTGAAGAAAACTGTGATTACCATCGTTATACATCCGTCTTATTGTTTATTCCCCGAAATGCCGTGATAAATGGCTGTCTTGCCGTTTTCCATGTGGGGAATAATCGTGTAATATGTCTAGGATTTTTTGTCTTAAGGGGGAATTGATGGAGCAGGAAAACAAAGTGCAGTGGGTCTACTCATCGCAGAGCAATGAGGAACTGGAAGAGCGATACGACCAGTGGGCGAAAGATTACGAGGCAGATTTGGAACGTGATTTCGATTGGCAGGGACCGGAGGTCGCCGCCGAGGTTTTTGCCAGGTATGTGTCTAAAGATGCGAAAATACTGGACGCCGGGGCCGGGACCGGACTGGTAGGCGTTTTCCTGGCAAAGAAGGGTTATAGTAATATAGTGGCGATGGACCTCTCCACTGGCATGCTTGAGGAAGCCAGAAAGAAGAATGTGTATCGTGAGTTCCATCAGATGGTGATGGGCGAGAAGCTGGACTTCCCAACTGATTCCTTTGACTCCACGATAAGCATCGGGGTGCTGACGGTGGGACATGCGCCGGCCAGTTCCCTTGACGAGTTAGTCCGGGTTACCAGACCGGGCGGCTACATCGTGTTTTCCCTGCGCCCTGATGTCTATGAGGGCAGCGGTTTCAAGGAAAAGATGACCGGCCTTGAAAATGACGGCAAATGGAAGTTGGTTGAGGCGAGTGAAAAGAAACAGGTGTTGCCCAAGGGTGAACCTGATGTCTTTCATCAGATATGGGTGTACGAGGTAATTTAACGGTTAACCAGTAGATAAGGCGCGTTACCTCTATTAAAAGTATAAATAAGCGGTCAACCTTTCCCCGCGGGACATACTTTAAGGCATTTGTCGCAGGGAATGAGCCGGCCCTGTTGTTCTTCCATAATCATAACCTGAGAGAGACATCGGGAGATATCAGTGATCCTGTACGGCTCAATGATGTTGACCGGGCACGCTTCCAGGCATAGAGAACAGTTATGACAGGTGGGATTCGGTGGCTCTGAGAGAATCGGCCTGACTGGCTGGCGAAACGAGGCATCTGTTTTAATCACAGCAAACCGCAGACGTGCTCCATATTTGTCATGCAGGACCACCGAATGTTTGCCCCGTTTACCTATTCCGGTCTGAATGGCAAGTTCCTTGAGGTTTAGCTGGCCTCTAGGGGGATAGCCGTGTCTGTCGAACAATTCGGATGTATACCCTTTATCCCTTATAAAGCTGACTGCTGATTCCAGCAACGGAGACATATATTTCTCAAAACCAGCTAGCTTGATTTCATCATCTGTCCGCCCAAATTCGTCAAGGTTGCGTTCCGGTGTCGATTCGAGACCAACGATAATCAAGGTACCGTGGTCGGGGTGCTCTGCGATTCCAAAAACATCGAATAACGAGCCGATAAAATCCGCTATCTCCTGTATGGCATCTTTCATTATTTATCCCTTCGTTTGACTGCGGATATATCACAGTGTATTCAACACCTCGGACAGCCGCAGTAAATTGAGGTCCAGGGGCTTTTCACCGGTCACGACCTCTGATAACGGGGTCGGTGTAACCTGTCCCTTGTTCAGGCCAGCCAACACGCCGAATCTTCCCTGAGCGATGTACTCGGTGGCGGCAGCACCGAGCCGGGTCGCCAGCAATCGGTCGAAGGCCCCGGGAGTGCCTCCCCGCTGTACATGGCCCAGGGTGGTGATTCTCAGATCAAAGCCCGTATTGGCGTGGTGTTTGGCAAAATAGTTTTGCAGGCCGTGTGCGTTGTATTTTGCACCTTCGGCCACAATGATAAGGGCGTGGGCCTTGCCGCGCTCGTAGGCAGTGCGTATCGCGTTGACCACATCTTCAGCGTCAATCTCAAATTCAGGGATGACAATGTATTCCGCGCCGCCTGTGATGCCCGTCACCAGCGCCAGATAGCCGCAATCACGGCCCATCACCTCCACGATGAAGGCGCGGTGGTGCGATGAGGCGGTTACCTTGAGCTGGTCTATCGCTACAAGTGCTACATCAAGGGCAGTATCGACACCGATGGTGATTTCCGAACCATAAAGGTCGTTGTCTATGGTTGAGGCCACGCCGACCACCGGGAAACCCATCTGGGACAGAGCATTGGCTCCGGTCTGTGAGCCATTGCCGCCAATGATGACGAGCGCCTCAACCGCCCGTTCTTCAAGGTTACGCAGCGCTTTGCGTCGGCCT
>Ga0209427_10003531_pt1 | contig 18317 bp, 17 predicted proteins | sample DeeMarSWOR136_30_FD_187465 | JGI IMG/M metagenome (GOLD analysis project Ga0209427, IMG submission 187465) | Marine sediment microbial communities from White Oak River estuary, North Carolina - WOR-1-36_30 (SPAdes) (version 2) | ecosystem: Environmental > Aquatic > Marine > Intertidal zone >...
CTTCGTGGGGAAGGTGTGCTGTCAAGTCAGCGGACTCCGTGGATTCACGATCCGGGTTCTGCCGCGCCATGAGGATTTGGCGCACCCGTTTGAGCCCCGATTGATCGCCTGGGGACCCTAGCTCGCCCGCATGCCAGTCTAACGTCACATGCTGAGTGCGTGAGATTGACGAGAGCTCATCCTGGCCTCGGCACTCATGCAGCTCCCGGGCATGCCGGCTCTCAAGTCCGCCTGCAGAAGAGTGAACCGCCAGATCCCGAGACGCCGCCGAGGACCTCGTCTTCGTCCTGACCTCGCGGACCGGTAGCCCACCTCTCCGGGAGAGACCCGGTATTGGCTGCCACCTGCCACACCAATGGGATGGCAGTCACATCTGCTTTCACGCTCCCAAGGCTCCTATGCCAGGCGAGGTTTGGGTATCCACACATGGGCAGATCGCTTCGGTGGCCTCGCCGCTGCTCCGGTCGGCACGCGCCTAGGAATCATCCGTCTCACTGCCGGATTCCGACATAAGTGACTCGACCTGTTCGCGTAGCTCTCTCAGTCGCTGTGCGGTCTGTCTGCGTTCCTGCGCGTCCAGATCCTCTGCCAGCGTTGTCAAGAGTGTCGGGAGCTCGTCATTCCACTCCGTGCGACGGTCTTGGAGCAGCTTCTGCGTTTCGTGCGGGTATTCTGCAGCGAGCAGATCGTTTACCAGGCGCAGTTCAGGAGGGAGATCCTCTTGGAGGACTGCCAGGGCAGCATCATTGACTGCCCGCAGTCGCTGCAGCTGCTCCTCTTGCCCCTCATCTTCCGCACTGTGCATGACAGCGGCCAGGACTGACAGGAAGAGCACATCAACTTCGTCCTTCCTCTCACGCAGGAGTTGAGCAGGATCTGAGCTACTGAGTGCTTCTTGCAGCAGATCCATTTTCGCTCGCTGCATGGCTTGGGCTTCTCTGTCCAGTTGTTCAACCAGCTCGAGTAGTTCTGTGCGCAGGGTGCGCAGGGTTTCTGCCTTCTCGCCTGTGGCCTGTTCGATCCGCCTGGTGAGTTCTTGGAAGAAGGCATAGTCCAGCAAGGGACGATTGTACATCACCATTGCCCGACGACTTGCCTCGTCTTCCATGGCTAGCACTCGATCCACTACTTCCACGCGGGGCATGTTCAGAGGCAGTGGCTCAGGCAGGGTAATCGCCAGTTGATCCATCAGCACATCACGCAGTTTGAGCAGCTTGTCCGCGATTTCGCCCTGTCCGGCTGAGGTGCTGCCCTCAGCAGCAGCGGACAGCGTCAGTAAGAACGAGTAGTCGATGTCCTCCTTGTTCTGCTCAATCAGTGCTTGCAGCCTTTCTTCTTCACCAAAGGCTGCAAGCATGTCCTGCAGCAGCTGAGCTCTGGCCCGCTGCTTCTCGATCATCTCCTCTGTGATGCCGTCTGCCCTTAGGATTTGGTCTATGAGACTCTGCATCGTGAGCACAGTGCGCGGGTTGAGAAGATAACCTTTGCGGCCTTCCGACGGAAGTGTGCTCATCAGTGCATTGACCAGACTGCCTGTCAGCCGTTCGCGGTTTTCCATGGTGAGAGTCAACGCCGGTGGGAAAAAGACCAGCAGCAGCTCTCGTTCTGGGTCGTGGTAGAGCAAAGGGGCACTCACCATCCCGGCGGCACCACAGGATGGGCAGGTAACGGTGTTCAGTTGCCCGCGCAGAAGCATGGACTTGAGTCGTGGATCTTGGCCAACGTCAACGATGGTCTGCACTTGGGCGTTGTACCTTGCGCCGCATTGCGGGCAAGTTACCTCGATGGGCAGGGTTGGTATCATTTCCGCTCCTTTTCCGAGTCATGCGGAAGCAGGTTGTTTGCCACTAGGCGTCTGATTATAGTCCGCGGACAGGGTTTCACCAAAGCCAATCACGTACCAGGATGCCGCGGTCTTCTCTGGTGGGCCTGCTGCGGTGCCACCCAGTCGGCGCAGCAGCAAAGGCCTGCGCTCATGGAGCGTGATGGCGTCCTCACGTACTCCTCGAGCTTCACATTCGGATCTGACAACTTGCAGCAACATACGCGATTCGAGGAGCATTCCATGCAGCGCTGATACTGGATTTGTCAGAGACTGTCTCTCGCGCCACGCGGAAAGGTTGGACTTGCCCGAATCAGCCACCAATCGTAGAATGAGTCGCTGTGATTCTTGCTACCGTCTGGCCATTTGACTCCTTGGCTGTCCCAACCCGCCGATCAGGCGGGCCCACCGAAGACGCACCGGCCACGGCAGCGACGCACTGTACTGGATCTTCTGCAGAGCTGCTCTGGTTTGTCTGGACTGTCCGGCGGAACACGGTATCATCGCCATCTGCTGCCGAGCAGGTGCGTGGGAGACAACCACATTGTGTGGAGGCATGTACATGGGCTACAGTTATCTGGTATTGGGGGCTGGTCGACAGGGCACGGCCGCTGCATATGACCTAGCGAAGCATGCAGAGGCAGACAGCCTCCTCATCGCGGATCACGACATGGCGCTGTCCCAACAAGCTGCAGCCAAAGTGAACGGACTACTACGGTCGGACTGCGTGCAGGCAGCAGTTGTGGATGTTCGCGATCACGCCAGTCTTGTGGGGCTTTTGGGCGGCGTGGACGCAGTGATCAGTGCTGTGCCGTACCGCTTCAACCTGGCTGTGGCCAGGGCGGCAATCCAAGCCAGAGCGAGCATGTGTGATCTGGGTGGGAACACGGAGCTGGTGTGGCGCGAGCTCGCCCTAGATGAGCAGGCCAAGGCGGCTGGCATCTCGATCATACCGGACTGCGGCTTGATGCCTGGCATGGGCAATACCCTGTCCGTGTACGCCATGGGTCTCATGGCGCGGCCGCAGCACGTCCGCATATTCGTCGGTGGTCTCCCAGTACACCCTCGCCCTCCCTTCGATTACCTGCTGACGTTCAACATTGCTGGCCTCACCAACGAGTATGCTGGCAAGGCCACCTATCTGCGCGCTGCTGAGATCGTCGAGGTGCCGGCACTGTCTGAACTGGAGGCGATTGATTTCCCGCCGCCTGTCGGACGTTGCGAAGCCTTTGTGACTTCTGGCGGGACATCGACCTGCCCGTGGACCTTCAAAGACAAGCTGCTCACATACGAAGAGAAGACGGTTCGCTATCCCGGACACTGTGTGGCTTTTAAGGCTTTTGCCGACCTCGGTTTGCTGAGCGAGGTGCCTCTGCAGGTCGGCGAGGAGTCAGTGGTCCCGAGGCAGGTTTTTCATGCGCTGTTGGAGCCCAAGATTGCCTTTCCGGAGGATGAGGACGTGGTTGTCCTGCGTGTACTGTGCAGCGGCGAGACAAGTCAGGGGCGCAGCGTCGAAGCGAGACTCGAAGTGATCGACTTTTGCGACGGACAGACAGGTTTTCGAGCCATGGAGCGCACGACGGGTTTCCCAGCAGCGATTGTTGCTCATCTGATGGCGGCGGGACAGACGCCCCAGGGCGCCGTCCCACTTGAGCTGGCGGTGGACGGGAGGGCCTTTGTCGCAGAGTGGCGCCGACGTGGGCTACCCCTAACCGAATCCGTAGGCTAGGCGTTTTCCGCAATGGGGCTAGGTCGAAGGTGTGGAACCGCTGGGATGTTGCTAGTCGTGAGCTAGGGTCATACCCCAGACTCCGCTGGCATGCCCCTGGAGCAACGCGTCGGCACAGGCGCGGATGGTGGCGCCAGTGGTGAGCACATCATCGATCAGGAGCACCTGTTGGCCGCCTAGTCTGTCATCTTGACAGGCGAAGGCGCCGCGGACGTTCGCTGATCGTTCGGCGGCATTCATGCCTACCTGCGGTAGTGTGGGCAGTTTGCGTAGCAGTACTCCCTCGATCACCGGCAGACCGGTGTGGCGTGACAGCTCGCGGGCCAGCAGTGCTGACTGGTTGTATCCTCGTTCGCGCTGCCGGGTGGCGTGCAAGGGCACCGGCGCGATGACATCCACTGGCCAGGGTTCAGCATCCCAGCAGTCGTACAGCACCTGACCCAATTGGACTGCCAAAGCACGCAAACCTTGGTACTTGAAGGCGTGGATGGCTTGGCGCAGGGGTCCCACGAGATGGGCCGCCGAGCGCACATCTTCAAGAGGCCACATCTGGTCCAGTATCTGCGGCCAGGGTGGCTCGTAGAACAGGATTTGGTCCGTGCATGCAGCACAGAGCCAGGATCCTCCGGTACCGCAGGATACACAACGAGGTGGGAAAAGCAGGTTCACGAGCGTTGAGAAGAGAGAACGATGATGACGACTTTGATGCTCAGTCCTGTCTTGACTCCGCAAGCTCATGGCTGTGGCGAATCTCCAAGTGCAAAGGTGGTGGTCTTCGCCCAGGGCAGGAGGCTGCTGCGAAAAACCCAACGCAGCCCTTGGGTGTCGGTTGGGATCTGGTAGGCCGTTGCCCCGTGGGTCTTCGCGCCAATGCCGAGCTCCCCCTCGGGTTGGAGCCACTGCCGCGAGCGGGCTGCCGTTACCGCTGCATCGTGGTCCGGAGCATATGTCCGTCCGTCCTGGTCCACCAATAGCATCTGTCTCTCGGGCATGACGTAGCGGATGCTTCCGCTGGTGTTCTCCAAAGTTAGCTCCACGGCGCAGAACACATGCCCCTGTGCTGGCTGCCGCCATTGCTCCGCAGGCAGCGTGACGAAACTGTGCACCGTGACTCGCCATCCATCGACTGGGACCGTCTGGTCTACTGCGAACAGATGTGCGGGTTGCGGCCTGCGCGCACACGCTGCGCTCGTGAGGACGAGAGCCGTGAGTATCATCCCTGCGAGCCTGAGCTTGTCATGACGCCATGGCGGCTTGGCCAGTTGTGTCGACCACCGATTCATCATATCTGTCTCGTCCAGTATGCTTGCCGTATTATTCCACAGACGGAATGAGCTGTCAAAGCAGTCGGCGGCTGTCGGGGCCCCAGATGCACCTGCGCCCTGGCCAGATGGCGCCTGATTTGTCGGGCTGCAGCATGTGGAGTAGAATCCTGTTGAGTGAGGGATGCCCACGCTCATGCCTGCGGCATGAGCGCAGATACGTTCTGTGGGTAGTCAGATCCCCTTCGTAGTCGATCTGAACGTCGGAGAACAGCGGCGATCTCCAACAGGACATCGCCGCTATTCTTTTCTGCACAAGAGGAGGGCGACATGAATGGTCAGGCAAAAGAGATCGTGGCGCGGGCCGAGGAGGATCGAATCTCCTTTGTCAGCCTACAGTTTACCGATCTGTTCGGCACGGTGAAGAACGTGACAATCCCTGTGGGCAGGTTAGCTGCTGTGCTGCAGAATGGTCAGAACTTTGATGGTTCGTCCATCGAAGGTTTTGCGCGCATCGCTGAGAGCGATATGGTTCTGCGTCCTGACCCCAGCACGTATGCTGTTCTTCCTTGGAGCGCTGCACCTGAGCGTACTGCACGGCTGATCTGCGACGTGCATGATACGGACGGCCAGCCATTCGCAGGAGATCCCCGCCACGTTCTCGGGCGCGTCTTGGCTCAGGCAAGGCAAATGGGCTTTGGCTACAACATCGGCCCAGAAGTGGAGTTCTTCTTGTTCAAGATGGACGGGGAGCCGCGCGTGAGTCCGGTGCCGCAAGATGTTGGCAGTTACTTTGACTTTTCGCCACGCGACCTGGCTTCGGAGGTGCGCAACCACATTGCACTTGCTCTGCAGGCTATGGACATCGAAGTCGAGGCCATACACCATGAGGTTGCACCAGGACAACATGAGGTCGATTTCCACTATGCCGATGCGCTGATTAGTGCCGATGCGGTTGTGACACTCCGCTATGCCATCAAAGCTGTGGCCCAGAGCTACGGCCTATATGCCACCTTCATGCCCAAGCCTCTGTTCGGCGTCAACGGTTCGGGCATGCACACCCATCAGAGCTTGTCTAACTTGAACGGGGGCAACGCTTTTTACGATCCTGACGATGTCTATCGCCTGTCGCACGTGGCCTACAACTTTGTCGGGGGTCAGATGGCACATGCGGCTGCCATGGCCGCTGTGGTGGCACCGACCGTGAACTCATACAAGCGACTGGTCCCCGGGTACGAGGCCCCAGTGTATATCTGTTGGGGTCAGATCAACCGTTCGGCGCTGATTCGCATTCCAGGCTATCTCCCTGGCCTGGGTGAGGGCCTGGCTCGCTGCGAGCTTCGCTGCCCGGATCCGAGTGCCAACCCCTACTTGGCATTTGCGGTGATGCTGGCAACTGGACTGGATGGCATCCGTCGTGACCTGATGCCACCTCCGCCGGTAGAGGAGAATGTCTACGAACTGGACTCGCTCCAGCTGGGCTTGCGGGAGATCGATACGCTGCCTGGGACGCTGGAGGAGGCACTGCAGGCGTTGGAGCGCGATGAGGTGATCGCTGCGGCCCTTGGTGAATCGCTCTTTCGGCGCTACCTGGAGGCCAAGCGTCAGGAGTGGGACGAATACCGGGCTCAAGTCACCAGCTGGGAGCTGGATCGTTACCTGGCCACGCTATGAGCGTGGTCATCGGTCCCTGGGGACGGCCCAGGCTACGCTGACCGACCACCCGACCCCTGGGCCGTGGACAGCAGAGCCAGGAACTCGCCAAGGATCATTGCCGTGGCCCCCCAGATCTTGTGACTGGCCACCCGATAGAACGGGACCTGGAATCTCTGGTTGCCTCGCACGTGCGTCTCAACCTGTCGCGTCGCAGGATCCAGCAGGTGTTGTAGTGGGACCTCTATCACCTCTGCTACTTCGTTGGGATCCGGACGCAGCGCGAGGACCCCGCTGGCATAACCGACGTAGGGGTGAACGCAGAAGCGGCTGGGTGGTATAAAGAGGGGTGTGAGAGCCCCCCAGATTTCGAGTACGTTCTCTGGTATGCCCAGTTCTTCGCACGTTTCGCGCAAGGCAGTTTGGGCAAAGTCGCTGTCTTGGGGCTCTCTGGCCCCGCCGGGCAGGGATAGCTGTCCTTTGTGCGTCTCTACCGTCTGCGTACGGAGAGTGACCGGTATCACGAGCTGGCCTTCCCGTTCGTAGAGAAGAACAAGGACGGCAGCCTCATGGGGACAGGGGTCTGGGAGGTCGGGGCGATCACCTGGTCGCGGGCGCACGGCCATGCTCAGACGCGCTGCGTGCCCCGGAAGCGGGAACTGCAGCGCATCGCGAACTGTTTGTACTGTGGTTGGTGATTGTCCCATCATCCATTCATTGTACCGTCGGGCAGACCTGAAGACAAACGCAGCGCCCTCCGCATGCTTGGATGTGGAATTCCACTGCGATGATTTGCCTGCGCCTGCCAATGCACTGACGAGGGCCGGGATATGGACAAGCTCTCTCCTGATCAGGTGCGTCGCATGCGCCGTGGTGTGCGTCCGGGGCTCATCTGACCATGGAAAGCTCGCTACGGGCAAGTGGGGTGGTGTGGCAATTCTGCCGGATATGACTCTTGGCAGGAGCGTTGACTGTCGCCGTGGATCCAGCCAATCTCTGTGCGATAGGAACGGCCACGCCAAGGATGGGCGATCGAAGTCACCGATAGAAATCGTGTGGGGGCCAGCACACGCTGCTAGCGGAGCACCAGCAGCAGGGTACGGAGACCACCAAGAATCATGGATAGGCCAATGGCGAATGCAAACAGGAGCAGCAAAGCTCTGTTCATTCGGGGAGCTCCTCGGTCTTTGATAGGCTTTGCATAGAGGACGTGCATTGCAGGGCCAGAGTTCCCGCTCTCCTGCCTTCAGCGTCGCTTCTTTCCTGCCCCTTTCTTGAACTCGTCGTAGACGCGTTCGACGCTGCCCCTGATCCGCCGCTCGATGTGCGTACGATTCGCCGTGGGTACGTCGAAAAAGCCGTCCATCTTGACCTTGTCGACCGTCTCCCGGCGCGTGTAGCCACTTGCATAGTGCTCATAAACTTGTTCGCGTATCCTGGTGATATAGTCAGTCAGTACCTCAGTGGCTGACGGATCGCACAGATCCCCCTGTCCGGGTACGATGATATCCACGTCATCCATGTTGCGGATCATCTCAAGAGCATGCAGCCATTCCAGGGTGTTCGCTTGATCCAAGGAGGGGTGTTCGCCGGTGACAACCACATTGCCGCTGAAGAGGATGCGTTCCTCGGGCAGTAGGACCATGATGCTGGCCGGTGTGTGTCCGCCGGCGTACATCAGGTGGAAAGCCCGATCTCCCTTGTACAAGGTCATCTCGGTTGACAGAGTCAATTCGGGGAGAACGATGCGCGCTTTCGCCAGGTCATCATCCACGCTGGGGTAGTACTGCTTGTGCCGGCTGATGTAGCGCTGCAAGTATCCTTCGTCGTAGCGCTGCATCTCATTCCATGCCGCTTGGTGGGCGATAGTGGCGGTTGTCGGGAAGAAGCAATTTCCTATCACATGCTCTACTCGGTAGTCTGTGTTCACAAGAAAAGCGATGCCCTGCCTGCTTACAGAGGCAATACTCTTCAGCCAGGCCCAGACGTCCCTAGGCAGCATTGGCGCATCGATCAGCACGGCTCCCTCAGCGGTGGTGATACAACTCACGTTACCGGAGAAGTAGGCGTCTTCGAAGTAAACACCCTTGGCTATCTCGCGCATCGTTTAGGTCCTTCGTTTCGCGCGAAGCATTTCAGAGGCCAGGTCCAGGGCTTTGGTCACCATTCCCCCGGGGAATCCGCCGCCTTGAGACATTCGCCGCTGGCCCCCGCCCTTCCCGCCGAATGCGAGGCACGTTTGCTTCATTAGCTCTGCCATGTCGGCAGACGAGTCCTCAGTGCAGGCGAAGACGAGCCGCCCATCATTGCCCGATATGCCCAGCAGGGCAATGGTACCGTGGCCACTGGTCAACAGAGAGGCGAGCTTGCGCACCTGCTGTGGATCCCGGTCATCGAAAGCGCGCCGTACCACCTGTGTGTCATTCCAAGATGTCGCTTCGGCCAGCAGCTTGGCTGCTTCTGCCTCCAGCAGCTCATCGCGCAGGCGCTCCGCCTCGCGACGACTGTCGGTGGCCTCCTGGATCAGGCGCAGGACGGCAGTTGGTAGTTCTCGATCCTTGACACTGAACGCTAGCGCCAGTTGGTTGATGGCGGCTGTCTTCCAGCGATAGTCGCGCACCGCCCGCCAGCCGCACAGGAATTCGACCCGCACTTCCTGGGCGCGTCGCTCCCATTTGCGTATGGCGATAGGCCCCACCTCGCCGGTCCTCGAGCAGTGAGTCCCGCCGCAGGGTGAGCGGTCAAAGCCTTCCACTTCCACGATGCGGATGTCCTTCTCCACAGTGGGAGCCTTGCGCAGGTCAACAGTGGAGAGCTCCCCTGGCTGCGCCCAGCTTGTGAGTACAGGCCGATCCGCAAACACGACTTGGTTGGCCAAGTCCTCAACCTCATCGGCCTGAGCGGCGTCCAACGTCGGACGGTCAATGTCAATCGTAGATAGTTCCTCACCGAGGTGGAAGCTGACCGTCTGTGCGTTCAGGCTCTTCAGGAAAGCTTGCGACAAGATGTGCTGACCAGTATGCTGCTGCATATGATCGAAGCGGCGCGCCCAGTCGATGCGGCCATGGACAGATGGGCCTTGGAGGTCTCCCGCGATCCAGTGTACGATTTCGTTCTGGTCGTCGGCCACGTCGAGGACCGGATGGCTGTCGAGAAAGCCCAAATCATTCGGCTGCCCGCCTGACGTAGGATAGAAGCAGGTTCTATCCAGTACGATGCCGTTGGCCCCTGTGGTGCCGCGTATGGCGCGCACTATCCGCGCGTCAAACTCCGTGCAGTAGGCGTCTTCGTAGTACAAACGTAGCGTCATGCTCAGCAAGGGTTCCCTTGTTCTGTGGCAGTGCTCCACGCAAGCAGTGGCCTCAACCGAGGCCGCACACATTATAGCATTGTGCATGGTCCTGGTCAACCAATTCGCTCCGGTTTGACGAAAACCCCTGCGTGCGATATAATCGTGTCCAATAGCACAGATGTTCTAGTTCCAGCTGTGCTGACAGGGAGGAGCGACAATGAGACAAATCACTGTGGCGACCGTACAGATGGCCCCCAGGCTGGGTGAGGTTGAGGCCAATCTTGAACGCATGGGCAGGTGGGTGGAGAGCATTTGCCGCGATCAGAAGGTTGATCTGATTGTCTTCCCGGAGCTGGCTACGACCGGCTACGAGTGTGGGGTGCGCTTTGCCGACCTGGCAGAGAGGATTCCTGGCCATGTCGTGAACTACTTGGCCAAGCGCGCGGCTGATTTCAGCGTGCACCTGGCCTTTGGGCTGGCAGAGAAACAGAAGGTGGAGAGCGTTGTCTACGACTCTGCAGTGCTGATTGACTCCCAGGGAGAGGTCCACACGACGTATCGCAAGGTTCACCTGCGAGGCGAGGAGCGGCTGGCCTTTCGAGCAGGATACCGTCTTGTGGTTGGCGAGACGGCGTTCGGCATGGTGGGTCTGCTGCTTGGCTGGGACCTCGCCTTCCCAGAGGCAGCGCGGTGCTTGGCCCTCCAGGGGGCCGAGCTTGTGTGTGTCTGCGCCAATTGGGAACGTCCCCACACAGCTTCCTGGCGCCATTTTCTCTTTGCCCGGGCGCTGGAGAACGCCGTGTTTGTGGCTGCGGCAAACCGCACAGGAGAGGAATACACCTACAGCTTTTTCGGGGCCAGCACAGTGGTGGGGCCAAACGGTGAGATATCCAGTGCTATGGATGAGGAGGCAGAAGGCTACGCTCTAGCCAGCATTGACCTTGATGAGGTCAGGAAAAAGCGCGAGGACACGCAGCTGCTACAGGTGCGACAGCCACGCAGCTATCGTGAGATTGTCAGGATGTACTAGCGGCCCAGCCAGCAGATCCGATGCCCTGAGGTGCGACGGGTTCGGACAGCGTTGCCGAAAGGCACGGATGTTCAGAAGCGATAGTGCCGCACGAGCTTTTTCTCTTCGCCCTCTATGTAAGCTTCGACTTCAACGTAGGGCTCCAGTCCGGAGCCGCTAAGCTTCTCTTTCAACAGCTGGTCGAGCTGGAATATGCCTGCCGAGTTGTTCATCCTCACGCGCAGACGTACCGGCTTGGTCTCGCCACGCAGTATGTCGAGCCCTTCTATTGCTGCTGCTGACACCGAGTGGATGTTCACCGACCCAGCTTCGAAAGGTATGCGCGACCGCCCCTTGGCCATGTCGAGCGCATCCGACACCCGCACAATGCCTGCCTCCAAGGTCAGCGGATGTCCCTCGGCGCGGTGGGCAATAATGGCGTGCAGGATCTCAGATACCAGCACTGTGCGTACTGATACCTCATACAGACCATCCAGAAGCTGCTTGATCAGCGGTGCAGCCAGGAACAGGCTGTAGCGCTCGTGGTCGTCACGGTGGATGGACATTCCGATGTCGTGAAGCACCGCGGCCAGGACGACGACGACCTCGGCATCTTCGTTCTTCAGGCCATAGTCAGCTACCACTGCTGGCTCGACTCCGCTCTCCACGAGGAGTCTCAATATCTTGAGGGCAATGTTGGCGATAATCTGCACATGGACAGGGCCGTGGTCTGACATATGCAGACGATCGACAGCAGTCACGTTGGACACGCGCCACAAGGACAAGACTTCCGCGTGTGCGTTGAGACGCACCACGACCTCCTGCAGTTTGGGGTTGTGTCTTGTAGGCAGGTGCAACTCGAACGGCGTGTTCAGCAGATCTTTGACAGTTGGAGATGCCTGTGGGGTACTCTCCTCAATCTCCTGTGCATCCTCGGGCATAGCCGTGCTCCTCACCTGCGTCTGTTGGGACCGCAGGACTTGCTTGCAGACCCTTGGCGAGTTGCTGTGCGGTAGATGGCCTCGTACGCCAGACGGTTGGCGCGCTCATTGTTCGGATCACCGCTGTGGCCGGGAACCCAGCACCAATCAACACCGTGTTGCTGGATCAGTTCATAGAGCCTTTGCCACAGGTCCAGGTTCATTACTGGCTTGCCATCACTCTTGCGCCACCCGCGTGCAACCCAACTGGTCAACCACTCGGTAATGCCGCGCTGTAAATAGCGCGAATCGGTGTAGAGCTCCACGCGACTGCGTGTGCGCAGCGCTTCCAGACCCGAGACCGCTGCCTGAAGCTCCATGCGGCTATTGGTGGTGTCGGGTTCTCCGCCGGTCAGGACTTGCTCCTGTCGATTGTAGAGCAGGATTGCCGCCCATCCTCCGGGGCCTGGATTCGGCTTGCAGGCTCCATCTGTGTAGATGGTCACCCTCGGGAGGGCAGCGTCCTCGCGTTGGCCGCCAGGCCCCGAGAATCCGAGCGCGTCTCCCTCTGCAGTGGTCAGTGTTCGCAGGTGGCACGTATCGTTTAGGGCCTCGATGAAAAACGTGCCCTGGCGCCAAGTGAAGACGTTGATCGCGCACGTGTCTTGTCCGATGCGCCAGTAGTTCGAATTGCCCAGCCCCATGACGGCGCACAGTAGGACGCGATTGACCACAGTATGGCCCACGATCACCAGTTCTTCATCGCTGTGCCGCTCTATCAGCTGGCGCAGGGAACTCATGCTGCGTTGCTTCACCACGTCGAGGCTCTCTCCGCCAGGGAAGTTGACAGTGTGTGGAGCTTCCAGCCACGCACGTGCCATCTCCGGCCAGCGCTGACTGACCTCATCTGGGGACAGCCCCTGCCACTGGCCGAAGTTCATGTCGTTGAGACCAGTGATCGGCTGCACCTCCAGACCCAGGCGCCCGGCAATAGGCAGCGCGGTCTGCACAGCGCGCTGCAGAGGGCTGCAGTAGACAGCAACGGGGCCAAACTCCTCGACAACCCGCTCTGCCGTCGCCTCGGCCTGCGCCAACCCGGTGGCATCAAGCGGGACCTCCACCCGGCCGCGGATTCGTTCCTCCTTGTTCCAGGCCGTCTGTCCATGCCGGATCAGGATGACACGCGTCATGCGATCTCCATGTTCTGGGAGCTCAATCCCGCCGTGGTCTCCTGGAATGCTTGCCACAGCCGCATAGTCCGGGGCCCGGGACAGTCGTCGCCAAGCGGCAGGTGGTCGACTTGCGAAATGGGCAGCACTTCGAGAGTGGTGCTGGTGAGAAAGGCTTCTTCCGCGCTGTACAGCTCGCCCAATGTGAACGGGTTCTCGCGGGTCTCCAACCCTAGTTCGGCGGCCAGCTCCAGCACAACCTGACGACTGATCCCTGCGAGGATGTCTGGATCAGCGGGGTGCGTACGGAGCACGCCATTGATCACGGCAAAAACGTTGCTGCTTGCTCCCTCAGTGACCACTCCATCGCGCACAAAGATCGCCTCAAACGCCCCCCGATCGCGTGCCTGTTGCTTGGCCATGACGTTAGGCAGCAACATGATGCTCTTGATGTCACAGTGTCGCCAACGGATGTCAGGAGTAGTCACTGCGCTCAAGCCGCGGGTGAGAGCGCCACTGGGCAGGGCGTGGATCGGCACCGGCATCACCAGCAGAGTCGGTGCTGGCTGTGCAGGGAACGGGTGGCCGCGCGGGTGCGCTGCCCCACGAGTGCATTCGATATAGATCTCTGCGTCCTGCAGGTCGTTTTCGGAGCGCACACGCTCAATGATGCGTGGAAGGTCGCTGACCCCGCCATGCAGTGGCAGGAGTGCCTGGCGACCACTGCGCTGCAGTCGCTGCAGGTGAGCTTCCAACCGGAAGGGCCGGCCACCGTAAAAGCGCACGACTTCATAGATGCCGTCGGCGAAAAGAAAGCCGCGGTCTTCGACCGATACGCGGGCCTCTTCCAAGGGCAGGTATTCTTCATTGAGGTAGACGATTGGCATGCTCGTTGTCCTACTTGGGCGGTCTCTCCAGGGTGTCCGCGGAACCGAACCTATTCAGCACGCCGAGGGTGGTTGAACGACCGAACGTGCTCTGCGGCGCTCGGCTAGAAGTCGATGGCGCCAAAGTCGCGGGCCAGTTCCACCGGCCCGGAGAACTCGCGGCGCGCCTCCTCCAGCAGAGCGTTCAGGTTGCCGTGCCGGGCTGCATAGTGGATAAGGTACAACTTGCCAACCCCCGCGCGTTCTGCGGTCTGGGCGGCTTGAGCAGGTGTCGAATGGCCCATGAACTCGCCGGAGGCCTCGTGTATCAGTACGTCGGCGCCTCGAGCCAAGCGCACGACACTCTCGCAGGGGGCAGTGTCGCTGGAATAGACCACAGCTCGTCCAGTACCTTTGTTCACCATCTTGAGCGCCATGCTGGGAACGATGTGCTCAGTTGGAGAGGCGGTGATCAGCAAATCGGGCAGCTCCAACGCCACGGTCTCGCCGGTGAGCGCCACTTCGCAATAGAGCGGTGCCTGGAAGCCAGGCCACTCTTCGGGATGAAAGAGCTCTAGCAGAGCCTGGGCCGTGAGCAGGGATTCCGCCTCAGCAACGATGCGCAGACGTTTTCTGTGACGCTGTAACCACAAGCCGAGCAAGAGGATGGGGAGACCATACATGTGATCAGGGTGCCTGTGGGTGAAGACGACATATTCTAGGCCCGAAGGTTCAATCCCCGCCAGCTGCAACTTGAGCAATGGGCTGCCGGCACAGTCGATAAGCAACGTGGACTGCTGGCCCTCGAGCGCTAGGTAGGTGTTGTCGTGTCCAATAGCAGGGACGGCAGCTGAAGAGCCCAGGAAGGTTAGTGTGGCCATTATTCCCGACTTTCAGACGAGTCTCGTTGGACTGGCACCGACGCCCGTGGAGCCAGGCCCGTCATCTTCGGCCCTGGAGACACGCCAGACGTGGTAGACGCGCTGCAATGCCGTGACGTTGGTCAGGACGGCCATCACCCACAATACCGGCCGCACGTGCTGGATGATAAGGCCGATCGAAAGCAGGGCGACGCGCTCAAAGCGCGTCAACCAGCCTACCTTGCACTCCATTCCGAGTCCTTCGGCCCGCGCCCGAGCATAGCTAACCATCAGCGATCCGAGAAGCGTGACGTAGATCAGAGCGACCTCTTGTTCGGCGGCGGTGCCCAGATACCAAAGCAAGAGTCCGAAGAGGACAGTTGCCTCGGAGTAGCGATCGGTCACTGAATCGAAAAAGGCGCCAAAGTCACTGGTGGTGCCCGTTGCGCGTGCCACGGCACCGTCCAGAGCGTCGAACATCGCGGCCAGTGCAACCAGGACGCCTCCGAGCCGCAGCTGCCCCGCGGCCAGCACATACATGACCAGCAGGTTGAGCAGGTAGCCGACCACAGTCAGGCTGTTGGGTGACATCCCCAGCAGCCCCAGAGCCCGCCCCAAGGGAGCCCTGAGGCGCTCGCCCCAGCTACGGAGTTGTTCACTAAGCATGGGTCTTGGTCTCCGCTTTCTGCTGTATGAGTCTCTCGTACAGATCGAGGATCTGTCGGGCGATGATCGGCCAATTGTAGCGAGCCGCCGTACGACGGCCTCGTTCGGCCATTTCCTGACCCGCGGCTGGGTTCTGCAGCAGCCATATGATGGCCTCGGCCAGCGCATGTTCGTTTTCCGGTTCGACCAGTAGTCCCTCCTGACCATTTGTGAGAACGCTGCGATAACCCGGGATGTCCGTCGCCACAATCGGCTTGCCAGCCGCCATGGCCTCCAGAAGGACGATGCCAAAGCTCTCAAAGCCGGTTGAGGGAGCGCAGAACAGGTCGCATGTCTTGTAGTACCGCGGCACTTCTTCACCGGAGACGCGACCGACAAACTTGACGCTACTCAAACGGTGCATACGTGCATAGCGCACGAAAGGTTCCTTGTCTTCTTTCTCGTACGCGCCTACCACGATCAGCCGGGCGTCGGGAATGGATTCCACGACATATGGGAAGGCGCGCATCAGGTAACGGAACCCTTTGCGCTTCTCCAGTCGGCCGACGAACAGGATGGTTGGCCTGCCGTCTCGAAACCTCTCTACGGGTCGCACATGTGATCCGCCAAAGCGTTGCACATCGATGCCGTTTGGAATGATGAGGTAGTTGCCTGGGAAGTAGTGGCTCACCAGATCTCTTGCCGCCTCAGAGACGCATATCCTGGCATCGAGCTTGTCCATGAGCGGCTGGAGCAGGGGGCCGAGGGTTTCAACCGCCGTAATGGGTCTTTCACGGTAGGCGTGGAATGTGCCGACAGTCACCGTCCTGGCATGGCGCAGCACAAACAGGGCCAGCGTGGGCGTCAGAGGTTCGTGCAGGTGAATGACATCGAAACGCTCCTCTCTCAAGAGGCGCTTGATTGGGCGGTAGATGCTGGGTGAGAGCGTGACCCGAGAAACAGACCCACCAAAGGGTATGGAAACAATGCCCTTGCTGATCCCGATCACATTCTCAGGCACCCCTGTCACGTCCTCGCTGACAGGTGCGATGATCTTGACCTCGTGGCCCCATTCGCGAAAGCAGTGGTCAAGATGAAAGACGTGTTCTGTGACGCCACCGGGATATGGGTACTCGTAAGGAGTAACCTGTGCGATCTTCACTGCCTAGGAATCCCTCATGTGCTCCGGCAACCTCCAAATCGGCTGAAACATCACCCATTGCTCGGGATGCGCGCCGATGTACTTCTCTAGGATTGCCACGACCTGGGCCATCCCCGCGCGTATGTCCCGCTCCCTGTCGCCGGTTCTCTCCAGCTCCAGGGGCGGCTCGGCGACGGCTTGGAAGGTGTTGTCTGGCATACGCAAGCTGAAAGCCATCAGCAGCTTTGCCGATGTGCGCAGCGCCAGGCGCACGTGCCAGTCCGGAAGCAGGGCGGGCGCTCCGAAAAAGTCGATCAACGTACCGGTTTCCGCCTCAGGCCTGTCGGCAGCCAGGAGTAGGATCTCGTTGTTGTGCAACACCCTGAACAGTGGACGCAAGAAGCCATCCGTGGGGATGACTGTCATGCCCTTGCTGGCCCGCAGAGATGTGACATACTGATACAGTTTCTCCGGCTTCAGGTGTTCTGCCACGCCAGTGATTGGGTGGCCTTCGAGCGCGAATCTCTGCATAATGACTTCAGCATTGCCGAGATGCGCACTGACCACGATCACGCCCTTACCCGCAGACAAAGCCTGATCCAATCGCTCCAGACCGTTCACCGTCACCAGCTGCCGGATCTGATCGGCGCTGAGTGAAGCCACGCGGAAAAGGTCATAGTAGTTGCGTGCCTGGTTCTGGAACACCTGCCGTGCTACAGCTTCGATGCGCGCCGGGTCGGCCCGCGGCCCCAGGACGTGCCGCAGATTGTCGCAAACGTTCTCCCGCGAAGTTGTCAATCCCGGATAGGCAAGGTTCGCGATTCGGGAGAACATGGCATAGCCCAAGCGTGGGGGGATCAACGGCGCCACAGCGCCCCAAAAGCGATAGACGTAGTAGCTAAGCGACGATTGATCGATGCTCATACCCCCTCATGGGGACCCTGAATGGAATGTTGCCCGGCGCGAGTATGCAAAGCATGATACCGCAGGAGCAAGACGTTTGTCAAACGTAAATCCAGAATGATATAATCTCGACACCTGGCCTCAACCCGACTTTGCTGGGCAAGGACAACGATGTGGCGTAGACTCGTCAGCTACGAGTACCTGCTGGAGCCTATCCCCGGTCAACCAGGGCAGTTCCGTTTCTTCTACCTTCTAATGGCTATTGGTATGGGCTGCGCACTGCTCTGGGTTGCCGCGATGTACCGCGAGCGGAACAGCCCGGAGTTGCGGCGAGCTCTGGCGGCGGAGACGGTCCTCGCTGTGGCAGGACTGTCTCTTGTTGCCTGCTCCTTTGCCGGTGTGCCCTATCTGTCGATGCGCATTCTGGTCTTCGGGTCTGGTCTGCTTGCACTCCTGGGCCCTGTCCTTGTCTGGGTGCGCCTACGTGAAAGACCGCGTCTGGTGGAGCGGCACCTGCAGGCGTGCATTGGCCAGTTAGACGTGCTGCAACCCTCACTGCCGCGGTACACTTCGCTCCTGCTCGCAACAGTGCACCTGGTCGGGCTCGCTGCCCTGGCTCAGCACTACGGCTGGCCTCTGTGGTCTGTGTGGGTGTTGCTCTTGATCCTGCTGTGTCCGTTGTGGTGGTTGAGCTTGAGGAGATGGCGGTGGCACATCCATGTCGAAGCTGTCGCTCCCCTGTTACTGATCGACGTCGTGCTGGCCGCTCGTCTGATCGTGCTGATCGGGGCCAAGCTGGTAGGATACCCGCATTTTCACTTGCCGCCTGCCTGGGATCGGGTGTTGAGCGTTGACCTAGCACTGCTCCTTGCCCTGCCTTGGTCCCTCTCACTGCAGTTGTACGCCGTCCTGCGGCAGCAGCGACGCGAACGGGCTCTGCTCTCCGCAGTCGCTGCAGTGTGTCTGCTTCTGTCTTTCGCCTGGGCTTCCTACACCTACGTTCACCACCACACCCACGGTGTGACCGGCAACGATCCCTACTGCTA
>Ga0209427_10003534_pt1 | contig 18302 bp, 17 predicted proteins | sample DeeMarSWOR136_30_FD_187465 | JGI IMG/M metagenome (GOLD analysis project Ga0209427, IMG submission 187465) | Marine sediment microbial communities from White Oak River estuary, North Carolina - WOR-1-36_30 (SPAdes) (version 2) | ecosystem: Environmental > Aquatic > Marine > Intertidal zone >...
CCGACCGCTAATCAACACCACCCTGCACCGTTCAGATTGCATAATCGATTCAATTACCTCTATAACACCCCGGTACGGAACTGCTCGGTCACGATCGATATGGAACGGTGCGAGAGTCCCGTCATAATCGAGGAGGAGGACACAATCGTGCGCTTCGGATACGCTTCCGAAAAAGCCTTCGAGACTGATACCAGGTTTAAGGATTTGCATTGTACATATTGAGTTTTCTTCGATTGTTGTAACGGTCAACCGAGGACGATTCTATCACCACCACCATGGGTGAGTGAGACCATCATGGTCAGGTATTCTCTCAGATGTCTCGTCAGGAGGAAGTTGTCTTTCACAAATGTCCTCGCCTTACGGCCCATCTCTTGAAGCTTGTCTCGGTGGAACAGGAGATAGCGAGCCCGGAGGGCCGCCCCTTCCGGCGCTTTTACCAGAAAGCCGGTATGATGATTCACAACCTGAATCCGGATGCCACCCGTATCACCGCCGATAACAGGTTTCCCTTTCCACATGGCTTCGGTGACAGTCAGGCCGAATCCTTCCCTGATAGATTTCTGAAGAACGACATCTGCAGCACGTTGCAGTGCGTTGATTGTCCTGTGTGCGTCGGCGGGGAGGAGAAGGATATGTATATCCTCGTCCTCATTAGCGGCAATACGGACTTCGTCCAGGACAGTTCTCGATTCTGGATCATCTGTTGCTTCTCCTCCCGCGAGCACGAGTTGCAATGTCGGGATGAACTTCTTGGTGAGCCGATAGGCGTGAATCACTCCGACTGGATCCTTGAATCTGTCGTAGCGTGAAACTTGCAGCATGATTTGTCGGGACAGGTCTATTCCGAGCTCTGAGACGATGGTGTGGATTTCTCTCTCATCGAGCTCTCTGTTCTTCTCACTCAAGGGATCGATGCTGGGTGGAATGAGGTACTGGGTATGGGGAAGCGGTCGGGCAAAAGAGGACAGAGAAAAAACACTCGCATCATAGTGCTCGATGAAATTGCGTAAGTACTTCCAGACAGCACGATACGGGCGGCTGACGTCAATATGGCATCTCCATATCCACTTGCCTTTTCTGTCGGGGCAGAATGTGAGAAGCGGAACCGGCTGCGGGTCGTGGATGAAGACGATATCAGCCGTCTCCAGTGTAGAGCGGAGTTTTTCGGCATTTTCGGCATTCGTCTGTTCATACGCCTTGAGAAGAGATTCCGGAACCTCTACTTTGTTACCCTGGAGAGCATTATGAAAACTCTTCGTGCATTTAAAAAATTCCTCCTTACCGGTGATTACCTCCCACGTGACATCAATACCGAGCTCTCTCTTGAGCGGCACGAGCTTGTTCAGTATTTCTGCGACGCCTCCACCCTCGCGAGTGGAATTTACGTGGACCACCCTGATCCCCTTCAGCGGGGTAACGAGCTGATGGAGCTGGTCTATGACATCCCAACCGACGATATCCGCGTAAAGCTTGAGCTTGTCCGTCATGAAACGTTCTCCCCGAAATATTTAGTAATTAAGTCGGTGATTTGCTGGCGCAGTTCGGTTAAGGGTGAGAAGAACGGATCGATGGTAGAGAACAGGTAGATGAGATCTAGGTACAGTTTATCGAAGCCATAGAGCCATGCCCGGAAATCATCGATGTTTCCGAATGTCCTCCGGCGTGCATCAATAAAATGATAAAAAATACTGCCGGGAGACATTGCAGGAATAACATTCATGAGCTCTCTCGGCTTCTTTATCACCTTATTTGTATTGAAGACAACGATTTGAGAAGTAATAAAATGGAACTGTTCGTCAGGCTCACACCACGGGATCACCTCGCTTGCATCCAGCCTCTCTTCGATGATGTCAACGAGCTCTCTTCGCAGTTCCTCAAGGTCCGGGAACTCCGTGGGATCGATCATGCCCAGTCGCTCTGCGAGTACTTTATCGTGGAGCGCATGGCGTGCCCATGATGCGAAATCGTTGTTATACTCAGGATCATCGAAGCCCGTTCTGAGGAGGCCACCCCAAAAGTGGTGGTAGATACTTCCGGGGTCAACCATTTGGATGATGTTCCTGATCTCTTTGAGATTCTGTGCGCTCTTTCCGGTTGCAATTGCAGCAAGAGCGCAATCCTTTATCTCGAAGGGCTCGTGCTTGATCCTTCCCTTCGCCATGTCGATTCTCCTGTTATGCGAGATTTCGTGAGCATTCCATTCACATGCATGATACGTCACATTCCATAATTACCGCATGATACGTCACATTCCATAATTACCGAGGGATACTATTTTCAAGATTAACTGTACTCCTCACAATGCCATTCACGTTTTCGATAAGTCTATTTGATTCATTCAACATATTACGGAAATTCGTACGTTCTTTCAATAACATTATTCTATTCGAGTTCTTTCTCTCTCTGTGTGCAGGTTTGTACTTTCGCATCTGTTCTTCATTTTCAGCTTGCACCGAGATCTTGAATCCTTGAAATTCGTACGTATCATTACTATAATTGCAACCGTTACACGTATTCAATCAAGGAGCGTTGATCTATGAAGGGAATCATACTCGCCGGGGGATTAGGAAGCCGACTATTACCTCTAACGAAAGTAACGAACAAGCATCTTTTACCCGTGTACGACAAGCCGATGATATTCTACCCCATTCAAATCCTGATAAACGCAGGGATACAAGATATTCTCATTGTCACGGGAGGTAGCAACGCGGGTGATTTCTTGCGCCTCATCGGCAACGGTGAAGATTTTGGTCTCAAGCACATTAATTATACGTACCAGAAAGGAGAGGGGGGCATCGCCGAGGCGCTCGGTCTGGCAGAATACTTTGCAGCTGGTGAACGGATATGCGTCGTTCTGGGGGACAATATTATTGAGAATAACATCGTCAGGGTCGTCAAAGCATATAAGAAGCAGCAGAGCGGCGCGAAGATCCTCATCAAAGAAGTTCCCGATCCTGAGAGGTTCGGTGTTCCGGTGCTCGCGGGAGAGAAGGTTGTCAAGATCGAGGAAAAGCCGCAGAGGCCACAATCACCTTATGCCGTGACGGGGATCTATATGTACGATAGCCAAGTCTTCGAAATCATAAAAACGCTGAAGCCGTCGCAGAGGGGAGAGCTCGAGATCACCGATGTAAATAACTCCTACATTGCGAGTGGCGAGTTGACGTGGGATATACTCGATGGCTGGTGGTCGGACGCGGGGACTTTCGAATCGTTACGGAGAGCGACGAACCTCGTGGCACAGACAGGCGCAAACAAGATGGACTAACCGACTATCACTTCACTCTTGGTTACCGAGGACGACGTTCGACTCGCAATTATCGAAAAAGTAGGTCCCTGGGCTCAGCAAAAAGCAGTCTTGATATAATCCTCCAAGGCGTCTTTCCAGTCCCGGAGAGGTTCAATTCCCAGAAGTTCGAAGTTATAATTTCTCATCGCTTCCATGCGGGGGCGAGGAGCTGCATGCGGGAACTCACTTGATGTGACTGGAATGAGCTGACAGCTCGTAATGTTGGCAATCCTCAGTATCTCGCGTGCCACCTCGAGACGGCTGGCGCAACCAGTATTAACACAGTGGTACTTACCGTAGAGACCGATTTCAATGAAATTGAACATGGCTATCGAGAGATCGACCGTATATGTTGGTGAGCCGAACTTATCCTCGACGATCTTCAACTCCCTCTTCTGCTTGGCAAGGTTGATAATCTTCGCTACGAACTTCTTATCATCAGATCCACCACCGAACATCCAGCAGGTGTAAAATATATAAAACTTTGATAGCAGGTCGCGAACGATCATTTCACCCTGATACTTTGAGCGTCCGTACACATTCACCGGATCTGGCTTGTCGTACTCGATGTACGGTGTCGGCTTTTGTCCGTTGTACACACTCCCCGTGTTGATATACGCCATGATGGCGTCGCATTTCTGACAGGCGAGAGCCACGTTTCTCGTCCCCAGCGTATTCGTCCGATATGCCTCGTCGGAATCTTGCTCACACTGATCGACGTCCGTCATGGCAGCGAGATGAATCACGAAGCGGGGGTTGCAGCTGGATATCTCATCCATAATGAGTGCTGCGTTGCGAACATCGTACTCTTCGAGATCGGGGGGGAAGACCTCGTACCGCTCTCTGAATATCGGGACGAGCGCCTGCCCCAGCATCCCTTTCGCGCCCGTTACGTAGATACGATCCAACAGTGCCTCCTCACATGTATCTTATCCGTCCTGACGGTTCCAATCGTATGGGATATCATTGTCGTGCGGATCGGTTCGATATTCATCTGGGGTTTCATAATCGTACGGTTCGGAGACGGTGTTGATAACCACCGCTTCCTCGCTGCTGATACATTTAAAGCCGTGGCAGACTCCGGGCGGAATCGTAATCCTGATCGGATTGTGCGGTCCTGCGAAGAATTCGTTCACTTCCCCGTATGTAGGCGATTCCTTGCGCATGTCGTACAGTGCGATCTTCATCATGCCCTGAATGACAACCATGTTGTCATACTGTTTCTTGTGGTAATGCCAGCCTTTCACGACCTCCGGGTATGCAGTCGTCATATAGACCTGACCGAACTTGATGAAGTCCTCCTCATCGGCCCTCACCATCTCCATCAGTCTGCCTCGCTCATCGGGAATGACCCTCAGTTTTTTTACCTTTACGCCATCGATCATTCTTCGAACCTCCATCGTGTCACAATCCAGTAATGCAAGGATAGATGATAGAACTTTAATAGGATTACAACAGGTATGTCAATCTTTCTCAAGAAGGCTTCGACCTTTCATATCCGCCTGTATGTGAAGGGCATCATAATCGATCTCACCGTCTGTGACGAGGCTCCCCGCGAGCTGCTTTACTCCATCTGTTCTATCCAGGGCCAACGTGCAGCACTGTGGCGGTGACATTCAGCGGAAAAACACATTCGCGCCTCTCCACCCACAGAAACACCGCTTTGGCGCGAGAAGGATCTTCATTTTTCATCCAGGGCCAGAGCAAGTATACCGCCAGGATCATCATGATGGAATCTCGTCCATGATATTAACATGAAATAAAATAGGGGAAAAATACGAATTATAGGGTAGAATAAATTTATTAAAAATGTTATAATTCTTACACTTGAGGTAGGGGCAACATATGGGGCATTGACTGTATGAGTAAGATACCGTTTCTCGACCTACGAGCAACAACCCGGCAAGTCAGAAAAGAAATAGACGAAGCAATAAATCGAGTTATCGACAATACAGCCTTCGTGCTTGGTCCAGAGGTAGAGAGCTTCGAGCAGGAGTTCGCAACGTACTGCGGAGTAACCTATTGTGCTGGAACGAGTTCGGGGACATCGGCGTTGCACCTCATTCTCCAAGGCTACGGAATAGGCCCGGGGGACGAGGTCATCACGGTTCCAAATACATTCATTGCGACCGCTGAGGCGATCGTCATGACGGGCGCGAAGCTGATATTGGTAGACGTATATGAGGATTCTGCACTCATTGATATCGAGAAGGTCCACACTGCGATAACACCGAGGACGAAAGCCATCATCCCTGTTCACCTCTTTGGACAGTGCTGTGATATGGATTCACTGATGGAACTCGCCAGAGAAAAGAAGATACGCATCATTGAAGACGCATGCCAGGCCCACGGCGCCACCTATAAGGGGATGAAAGCGGGATCGCTCGGTCATGCCGCAGCGTTCTCATTTTACCCCAGCAAAAATCTCGGGGCCTTCGGAGAGGGTGGAGCTGTCACAACGAATGATAGTGAGCTGTTCAAGAGAATCAAGGCATTACGACATCATGCCCAGTTCGAGAAAAATGTACATGCAGAGATCGGATACAATTACCGCCTCGATTCCATACAGGCTGCCGTCCTCCGTGTGAAGCTAAAATATCTCGATGAATGGAATAGCAAACGGAGGGCTGTGGCGGAGCGGTACCTCGACGATCTGAAAGAGGCAGATTACCGTTTGCCGGTTGAAAGACCCGAGTGTCGGCACGTTTACCACCTATTTACGATAGGGTGCACAGACAAGGAAGCAGTTCAGCAAGCCCTCTCGGATGCTGAGATCGGGTGGGGAGAACATTATCCGATCCCCATTCATCTTCAACCGGCGTTCTCCCATCTGGGAATGAAGGGGGGTAGCTTCCCTGTCGCTGAGAAACTCATGAAGAGGCTCATCTCTCTGCCCATGTTCCCAGAGCTCAAAATGGAAGAAGTTGACCGGGTATGCGACGTACTGCGGAACGTCCATGTATCCTGACAAGGGCTTAGCAAGGAGGACGTATAGGCTAACGGTTACTGACATACATTGAAAAGGGTCTTAGAAGCAGGACATCGTTGCGATGAGAAAGAATTCACTGGCCCTGGACAGAACAGATGGAGTAAAGCAGCTCGCGGAGAGCCTCGTAACACCAACCGGTGAAGGGCTGAGGAAGAGAAGCTGGTGGGAGAGTTTTATTAAACGCTTCATCGATGTGGCGGTTTCTCTATTTGTGTTGGTAGTAGGCTTTCCGTTTTTACTCCCTATCGCGCTGCTCATCAAGCTGACCTCTGAAGGTCCCGTTTTCTTCAAGCAGAAAAGGGTAAGGAAAGAAGGACACATCTTTACCCTCTATAAGTTTCGGACAATGAAAACGGGGTCGGATGACACCCCCCACCGCGATTTCACCCGACATTTTATCCAAGGACGAACACCTCATTCTAGGCTTGACGAAAATAGTTCCGGAATTTATAAGTTAACAAATGATCCGAGGGTAACAGCTGTGGGAAGCTTCCTTCGGAAGACGAGCCTGGACGAGCTTCCTCAGTTCATCAATATCCTCAAGGGTGAAATGACGATCGTCGGACCCAGGCCGCCATTACAGTATGAGTTTGACTATTACGAAGATTGGCACAAGCTCAGGATGAAGGTGAAACCAGGGCTCACCGGCCTCTGGCAGGTGAGCGGAAGAAGCAGAGTACCGTTCAATGAAATGGTCATGCTCGACCTTTACTACATTGAAAATTGGTCGCTGCTTCTCGATCTGAGGATAATGTCCAAGACACTGCCGGTGATGCTCGCCGGAATCGGTGGATATTAAAGGGGGGAATATTGTTAACCATCGGAGTAATCGGTTGCGGGTACTGGGGACCCAATCTCATCAGAAATTTTGTCAATCTGAAAAGTTCAGAGGTAAAGGTATGCGCCGACATCGCTGAGGACCGATTAGACCACATGAAACAGCTGTATCCTTCGATCAAAACGACGAAGGCCCACCGTGAAATAATCAATGATAAAGAACTTGATGCCATCGTGATTGCGACTCCTGTATCATCACACTTCACGATTGCGAAAGAAGCTCTCGAAGCGGGGAAGCACGTATTTGTGGAAAAACCGTTGGCGAGATCTGTCGACGAAGGGATCAAACTGATTGAGCTCGCCAGGGAGAAGCAGCGAACCCTCATGGTCGGGCACACGTTCGTCTATACAGCTGCCGTAAACAAGATCAAAGAACTCATTGAGACTGGCGAGCTTGGTGATATCTACTATGTTTCGACGTCGAGGGTAAACCTTGGAATATTCCAAGAGGACATCAACGTTGTCTGGGACTTGGCACCACACGATCTTTCAATAATGAACTATATTTTAGACTCTCAACCAATCTCTGTCTCAGCCGTCGGTCGCTCGTATATCCAGCCCAGCATTGAGGATGTCGCATTCATCACGTTACGGTATCCGGGATCGATACTCGCAAACGTACAGGTTTCATGGCTGAATCCCAGCAAGATCCGGAAGACCACAGTGGTGGGAAGTAAGAAGATGTTGATCTACGACGATGTTTCCAGCCTCGAGAAGATACGGATTTACGATAAAGGTGTAACGGTCCAGCCTCACTACGACACATTCGGTGAATTCCAGTTATCGTATCGGTATGGGGATATTTCCATCCCCAAGCTGGATGACGCCGAACCCCTGAAGATAGAGTGCCAGCACTTCTTGACCTGCGTCGAAAATGGCGATGAACCGAGAAGTGGTGGTATAAGCGGTCTCAACGTTCTCGTTGCACTCGAGATGGCGGATCGATCGATGAGAGACAACGGGAAGGAAGTTGAAGTCGTTTATCCTGATTTATCGAGCTCCCGGTGATACACTTGAAACAATTCCAGCGCAAATTAGGGATTGTGCAGTTAGGCGACGGATCGGTAATCGATCCCGAAGCAATTGTTGGGTATCTATCACCACGCCGTGGTGTCAGTGAGGTTCTGAGGATAGGCCCACACTCCCGCATTCGGAGTGGATCCGTGATCTACGCGGGCTCCACCATCGGTGCACACCTGGAGACGGGACATAACATAATTATCAGGGAAGAGAGCGAGATAGGAGACCATTTCTCCATCTGGAACAATTCGGTCATCGACTATGGATGTACAATCGGGAACGGGGTAAAGGTTCACTGCAACAGCTACGTCTCTCAGTTCACCGTCATCGAGGATGATGTGTTTCTCGCTCCCGGTGTTATGATCGCCAACGACTATCACCCCGGTTGCCCGGAATCCAGAGAATGTATGAGGGGCCCGGTACTGAAGAGAGGTTGTCGTATCGGTGTGAATACGACCATTCTTCCCTATGTAACGATTGGGGAAGGAACACTCGTTGGGAGCGGTTCTGTCGTAACAAAGGATCTGCCTCCCGGTATCGTCGCATATGGAAACCCTGCCCGTGTATATGGGAAGATAGAAGATCTTCGATGCAAAACCGGCCGCCGTGAATCCCCCTACCTTTGAAAGCCTCTGATATGACCAATTCCGGGAACATTCCAAGTATTTATCTCCTGGCTTCGACACTGGTCACCGGTGGAGCCGAACGGATTGTCAGGGCACTGGCGAGCGGCCTCCCGGCGTATGGTTTTGCAACCCATGTTCTTTGCCTCCATGCTCCCGGACCGGTGGGAACGGAGATAGCCGAGCTCGGCATTCCGTTTCACTCCCACGTGGGGGGAAAACGTTACAATCCGCTCACCTTGTTGAGACTGGTTTCAATCTTCAGAGGAAATCGTGGTGCCCTGCTCTTCTCGCTGGATCACCATGACGCTGTATTCTGGGGGGCCATCGCCGCCATCTCCGCCGGTATCAAGCGTCGGGTCATGTCTGTGCATTCAACAGGCCTCTGGGCCAAGGGAAGTTCATTTAGCTTCAGCGATCGAATTGTTCTTCCCCTGTACGATAGAATCGTCGCACTGGCGAACTTACATGCTGGTTACCTCGAGAGGAAAGAACGGATCAATCGGAAAAAGATATCGATCATTAATAACGGAGTCGATACCAACATCTTCCATCCGATTGAATCTGAATATGAAAGGAACAAGCGGAGGGAAGCACATGACATCCTGCCCGGTAGCTTTGTCGTGACGATCGTAGCGGCTCTGCGCCCTGAAAAGAATCACCAGATGCTGATCCATTCAGCAGCGGAAATTGCCAAGATCCGCAGCAATTCCACATATTTAATTGTCGGTGATGGAGAAGAGGCAGGGAAATTGCAAGAACTTGTCGATGAGTTATCACTGGGCGGAACGGTGCGTTTCATGGGGTGGAGAACGGACATTGCAGAGATTCTCTCGATCTCAGACGTCTCCGTTCTCTGTTCACACCCCGTCGTCGAAACGTTCCCACTTTCCGTTCTAGAGTCAATGGCTTCGGGAATTCCCGTTATCGCGACAAAGGTCGGAGCATTGCCTGAAATCATAACGGACAGAGAAGAAGGAATGCTCATCCCATGCGGGGAAACACGGGCACTCACCGATGCACTGCTCTCTCTCGAACGCAATCCTGGAAAAGGAAGGGAGATGGGCAGGAAGGGTATGAAGAAGGTAAGGGAAAGATTCTCTGAAGAACGTATGGTGCGAAATTATGCGAAACTCTTCCGGGACCTTATCGGAGAAGGGGAGTGAAAGGTGTTACCAATTGATGCCGTGATTGCCGTTACGTACAAATGCGATTCACGGTGCAACATGTGTAATATCTGGCAGCTTCCACCAAGCGACGAGCTGAGTCCGGCAGAATATCGAAAACTGCCTCCGACTCTCAGAGATGTCAATATTACGGGCGGTGAACCGTTCCTTCGTGACGACCTCGTCGAAATCGTTCGCATTATATACGAGCACTGCCATCATCCGCGTATCGTTATCTCCACGAACGGCTTCCAGAGGCGCCGTATCATGCACACGGCGTCAGAGCTGATGAAGATCGGACGGACAGTTGGTATTGCGGTATCCCTTGATGGAATCGGGGAGCAGCATGATGAAATCAGGGGCGTCGAGGGTGGCTTTGAAAGGGTAATTGAAACGCTCAGACAGCTCCGGACGATTGGTTACCGCAACGTGAGAGTCGCATTTACGGCGCAGAGCAGCAATATTAAGCACCTCGGAGCGGTGTACGATCTCTCGAGACAGTTTGGGTACCAGTTCACTACAGTAGTCGCCCAAAATTCGGAGTTTTACTTCTTCACAGACAAAAACCAGCAGGTCGGAACAGCCGAGCTCGAAAACGAACTCAAGTACGTCATGCGCAAGGAACTCCTCAGCTGTAATCCGAAGAAATGGCTACGGGCGTACTTTTACGCGGGAGTTTTACAGTACAACGCGTCTGGTGAACGAATACTAGGCTGTCTCGCGGGTAGGGATTCGTTCTTCATGGAACCCGACGGTACGGTTTATCCATGCCTCACCCTGAACAGGCCGATGGGAAGCTTGCGTGAGCAGTCCTTCGAGGAGATCTGGAGGGGAGTGAGGGCAGAGGAGGTTCGGGAGGCTGTCCGAACGTGCCGGGAATCCTGCTGGATGATATGTACCGCGAGGGCCTCTCTGAAACGAAATCCATCGCAGCCTGCGAAATGGATCGTCGGCAACTGGGCGAGGCTTCTGGTGGGGAGAGATCTGAAGGGCCTGTAACAGAGAGGGCGTCCGAGTCTATTATGGAAGAGATGAAACCTCTCAATGTAGCGATGGTTGGCTCGAAGGGTCTACCGGCAATCTTCGGGGGGATAGAGCGGCACGTGGAGGAGGTAGGCAGGAGGCTCGTGGAGAGGGGATTGAATGTCACCGTCTTTGGACGGAAGCCGTTCAGTAAGAACGGTGAGCATCTCGGCATGGAGGTCCGGGTTCTCCCTTCCATTCCCACAAAGAATCTCGAGACAGCAACGAATTCGTTGGCGGTATCGCTCAAGGTGTTATTCGAGCCCTTCGATATCATTCACTATCACGGGGTCGGGCCATCGATCTTCTCGTTCATTCCAGCATCAATGGGAAAGACGACGGTCGCCACCATTCACGCCCCAGACTATCGGCAAAAAAAATGGGGTCCCGTTGCCCGGGCTCTCCTTCGCCTCGGTGAGAGGACTGCGGTCCGCCACTGCACTGCCTCGATCGCTGTATCGAAAATGATGACTTCCGCTTTAGAGGTTACATACAACCACCCAGTCCATTATATACCGAATGGAGCGACGCTGGTCGATCCCCCACCGTTCCACGAAGCCAGGAAGTTCGGTATCGAGGGTGGTCGATACATCCTGACGGTGGGGCGGTTCATTTATGAGAGGGGGTTCCATACCCTTCTCAAGGCCTTCAGCATGGTGGAAACGGACCAGCGGCTCGTGATCGTCGGTGATGCTCGATTCGAGGAGGAATACGCTTCCCAGCTTCGTACCCTCGCTGATGAACGGGTGGTCTTTCCCGGTTACATATCGGGAAATCTCCTCAATGAGCTCTATGCTCATTGCTCCTTTTACGTGCTCCCATCATTAGTGGAAGGTCTTCCCATCTCGCTCCTGGAAGCAATGAGCTTTTCGAGACCGGTACTCATCAGCGACATACCAGAGAACGTGGAGGTCGCAGATGGGATCGCCGTCGCATTCAAGCGGGATGATCCCGCAGATCTCGCGAAGGCATTCACGGGGATGCTCAATATGGAAGCAGATGAGCGAATGAAAAGAGGTGCGCTCGGCCGCAAGAGGGTCGAAGAGCACTATACCTGGGACGCCGTCACGAGCGAAATTGAGAAGTTATACCGTAAGGTACTCACAGGCAGGAAAGAGAGGAAATACAAGCACCGCAACGCAGCGTGAGGACTCGGTCTGAAACTGGCAATTTTTATTGACACTCAGGTCGTTTTTTAGTTAGGTAGGGCGAAATCCTGAAGTCAGTATGTGGTGAAGAATACGGGAGGTGGGTCTTCATGGAAGGTATGAAACGTCACATTGTCATGGTGAGCGTGATTTCGCTTTTCCTCGTCATCCTCTTTCAAGGAAACTGCACAAAATCTGGGGTCGTCAGTGGTGGGCAGAGAGAGTTGGATCGTGAAACGATAACAGCGGTCGATACCGTTCACGAGTACCAAGATCAGCCAGAGGAACAGGTGAGGCAGTTCTACGACCTGGAGGAGGAGATGCTTGAAGAGGATGATACGGTAAGACCGGAAGAGCTTGAAGAGAAGATCGGCCCACTTATTCCTGACTCCGTTATCGTCAAGGACTTGTCAGCCGAGGCACCGGCAACGATAGAATACGATCTCGGTTACCGAATTCAAATCTTTGCTTCAAGCGAACTCGATTCGGCCGGGGAGGTCAAGTTGAAAGCCGCCTCCGAGACGGGATATCCAGCGTATATCGAGTATGAAGGCGGTCTCTACAAGGTGCGGGTTGGTAATTTTGAGGATCGAATATCTGCCGCTGAGGCGAGATCGAAGCTAGTCGAATTTTACCCAGATTGCTGGATCGTCAAGACGACTATTCGGAGATAGTACGACGCATATGACCGGAAGGGAGCATAACGCTCGATGCCAGAGTTGCGAAAGGATCCGATAATCGGCAGATGGGTTATCATCTCCACGGAGAGAGGTAAGAGACCCATGGATTTCAAGCGGGAAAAGCGCCCCCCGAAAGGAGGGTTCTGCCCGTTTTGTGTGGGGAATGAGGATAAGACCCCTCCAGAGGTACTCGCCTACCGCGATCCCCTCTCTGCACCAAACTCGCCCGGTTGGAAAGTTCGGGTGGTGCCCAACAAATTCCCGGCGCTACAGATCGAAGGTGATCTGGACAAGAGGGGCGAGGGAATCTATGACATGATGAGAGGTGTGGGCGCACATGAAGTTCTCATTGAATCGCCCCATCACGACATCCAGCTGGCCGATCTTCCAACCGACCACATCGAAAGCATATTCTGGGCCTTGAGGGATCGCAGCATCGACCTGAATAAAGATTCCCGATTTAGATACATACTTATATTCAAGAACAGGGGCGAGGAGGCAGGGGCATCCCTGGAACATTCCCACATACAGATTATCGCAACGCCTATTATCCCGAAGAGGGCAATGGAAGAACTCCAAGGCGCAAAATTTCACTATGAACTCAAAGAGAGATGCATATTCTGTGATATCATCAAGCAAGAGATCGAAATCAACAAGCGGGTAATATTTGCGAACGAGGACTTTATCGCGATAGCACCGTACGCTTCCCGTTTCCCATTCGAAACCTGGGTCCTCCCGTTGGAGCACATCTCCTCTTTCGATAAAACAGATTCAGAATCCTTCATGCCGTTGGCAGACATGATGCAAACGGTTATCAAGCGAATGGATCAGGTCCTCGATTCCCCTCCATTTAACTTCATCGTCCATACCTCGCCCTGCAAAACCCCCGATCTCGATTACTACCATTGGCATATCGAGATCATACCGAAGCTGACTCGCGTTGCCGGTTTCGAATGGGGCAGTGGATTCTACATCAATCCAACACCACCCGAAGATGCCGCTTTCGCCATCCGTGAACTCGAATTTCCGGCAGAGGAAAGAATCGGCTAATCCACCAGCGGGTAAGAAATCGGAATAAGCGTGAAGGGAGAAGAATTGAACATTATACTGGTTACCACAGAGATCGTTCCGTTCTCAAAGGTCGGAGGATTGGCGGATGTCATGGGGGCACTTCCCGATGAGCTCGAAAAACTCGACTGCAACGTCTCGGTTTTCACTCCCCTCTATTCATCAATAGACCGGAAGGCATTCAACGTCCGAGCAGTGAGAGGCCTCTCGAAGTTGGAAGTCCCCGTCTCGGGAAAGAAGGAGCGATTCCGCATCCGTTCGGCACTCAAGCCCGGAACGGGCATCACGGTATACTTCGTTGACAGTGACAGGTTCTACGCCCGGGAAGGAATCTATACGGTACCGGATACCGGAGCAGCATACGAGGATGAGGGTGAAAGGACGATATTCTTCAACAGAGCAGTGGTAACAGCCATGAAAGCGTTGGACCTCCATCCAGACGTCGTTCACTGCAACGATTTTCATGCCGGTCTCATCCCGGCATACCTCAGTCTGGAAGATTCCAGTACCTCTCGGTTCCAACATACAGGCACCGTTTTCAGCATACACAACGTAGCGTACCAGGGGAACTTCCCTCAAAATTTTATGGCCAAGGCGGGGTTCGATCCATCTCTCTTCACCCACATGAGTCCCTTTGAGTTCTGGGGTAAGGTGAACGTCATGAAGATCGGGATCTCCTTCGCCGGAATCATCAGCACGGTGAGCAAGACGTACGCAGACGAGATTACCACCTCCAAAGAGTTCGGTTACGGACTCGAAGGAGTGCTCCGGTCGAGAAGGGACGACCTGATCGGGATACTGAACGGCATTGATCAGAACGTGTGGGATCCGTCCACGGACGATCTCATTCCCTTTCCCTATGATGCTGAAAACCTGGCTGGCAAGAAGAGGTGCCGTGCTGAACTGCTCAAAGCGTACAAGCTCCCGGCGGATACCAAAACTCCTCTCATCGGAATGGTTTCCAGACTGGTTGATCAGAAAGGATTCGATATTCTTGCCAAGGCCTTTGATTCACTGATGAAATTGGGTGTCAAGATCGTCATACTCGGCACCGGCCAAGAGAAGTACCACGAGCTCTATACCAACCTCGCTGCAGCGTACCCGAAGCAGTTCGGCCTGAAACTCGAGTTCAACAACAGGCTCGCCCATGAGATCGAGGCGGGCAGCGATTTCTTCCTGATGCCTTCGCGATACGAACCCTGCGGATTGAACCAGATGTACAGCCTCCGCTACGGAACGGTACCGATCGTGCGGGCCACAGGAGGGCTGAAAGATACGATCACAGACCTGAACCGGACCGGATCGAAAGGGAACGGATTCACCTTCAAGGCCTACAACTCAAGGTCGTTGATAGCCGCTGTGAAAAAAGCCATTACGTTTTACGGTAATAAAGCCGTCATGGACGATGTCAGGGGGAGGATCATGCGTGAGGACCACTCATGGCTGAAGTCTGCGAAGGAGTATCGCGCCCTCTACGAACGTGCGAGGAGACGGATTGGATTGGAGTTGACAAGATAGCGAAAATCGCAATATACTATAGCGAGACTGGCATATAAATTGCGGGAATAGCTCAGTTGGTAGAGCGCAACCTTGCCAAGGTTGATGTCGCGGGTTCGAGTCCCGTTTCCCGCTCCATTTTTGAGGCGGCATAGCCAAGTGGCTAAGGCGACGGTCTGCAAAACCGTTATTCCCCGGTTCGAATCCGGGTGCCGCCTCCATATTTTTCAACACTCGTCCGAGTGGTGCGCAAGCGATTGACGACCACAAATAGGTTGGATTTCTTGCATTTGTACGAACGGCGCGGGGACATCGCTGAGTCTCAACGTGGAGTCTGCAAGCGCGTCTAGCAAAAACCACGAACCTAATTTTATAGTTGCCACGATACCACGACATCGTGTATCCTTTTAAACTGTTGAATAAGGCGACAGAGTACCTGAGCTCAGAGGATTTGTGTGAAAGGCACGTTCTTTTACCACTCCTTTAGCCGTGCCGAATCTTTTGCCGAGGGAAAAACAGCGTGCATTTCTCCTATCCGCTGTGTACGGGATAACCGCGTTGAGATAGGAGGTACTGAGAATGCAAGCCATCTCCCGGCCAGAGCGACAGAGCAGAAAGACCACCGTCTTTGCCCTCTGCCTGAGTATCCTGCTCATTTTCATCTATTATGCGTGTAGCGACAACGACAACCCCACTGCACCGACAAATCACCTGCCCGATGACGAGGGCCTGCCCAGCGTGCCGGTGCTGACGAGCCCGGATGCCGAGTTGCCAGCACGGTCGGAAACGCGATCGATAGCGAAGCCCGCCTTCGACTTTGCGCCGAGGATCTCGCGGGCGTTCGCCGACTGGTACGTTCGGGGCTATGGGATCTATGAAGAGTGGCCCACCTGGATCGATTGCAGCGGTGATTGGAAGGACCTCTGTGGAGGGGACGGTGGTGGTACCACCGTGGAGGGGTGGAACCACGAACTCCCCAGCGCCCATGGCTGCTTCGGCGCGTGCGGGCTGGTCAGGCCCTTCTGTCCGGACAGCTGGGACGTGAAGTTCGACGAGTTCCCCAACGAGGCTCGGATCGTCTTCTGGAGCAATGGCGTGGCGGACCCGACACCGAACCCGGTGAAATGGACCATCAACAGCCCGTCGATATGCAAGGACTCGGACCCTATCTTTGGTTGCGTTTCCAAGGTGATCATACGGAGCGAGTACACCGTCACCGGCAAGGCCATCGAGAAGAAACCCTATATCCGCCGCGATCGGTTCTGGGTGCCGAAGACCTGGGAAAGCGGCTCCATCGTGTACCAGATGTCTGGCGACAATGAGGTGTGGCAGAAGTCGCAGTACACGACCGGTTCGAGCCTGACCCAGACGGAAAGCTTTGCTTGGTCCCTCGGCGCCAGCGTCGGGGCCGAATACAAAGGCCTCAAGGCGCAGATCGAGGGCTCGATCACAAAGACATTCGAAGAGTCCATCACGGTCAGTGAGGAAATGACAGTTAGTGTGGACAAGCATCTCAAGGGCGACGCGGGCAAGGTCACGTGCCACGTTCTCTGGGTGCTGGTCGAGCGTTTCACCTTTGTGGACAAGAATGGGGATCGCTTCAGCGACCTGAACTACGTGTTTCACGCGGGTTTTCCGGACGGGGTTGTGCAGGACCTCTATTACGACTTCGAGATGCAGGGCACGCGGGAGCACTTAGCCAAGTACGTGTTCGACGAGTAAGGCACGCTTCTCGAGATGTCGATCGTTGAGTAAGAAAGGGCGACTGCAAGGGGTGATGCAAAGCGGGCCCTCCCTAGCGGGAGAGGCCCGCTTTGCTTACGGGGTGTGCGGCAAAGAGGGTTCACCCCATCTCTGCTGCCGTTGTAATATGTCGGCCCCCATGAGACAAATCTATCTTATTCTATCATAGTCCTGAAAGCTTCGTAAGGGATTTTACCGTTGTGTGTGCCATGCAATTTATTTGAATCGTAGAATTCCTCTTATATAGCCACTTTCTTGTTTAAATCAACGTCGTCTGTGTAATTCAAAAGCTGATAAAATTCCTCTTGATCTGATCTGTATGATCTTTCTGCCTTTCCGTTCAACTGAGGCGATCTAGGCTTTATGTATACATGCCGGATGCCTTTATGTTCGACATGCCAGTGAAACTAAGCATGCCCATACTGCCCTCGATCCGTCCTGACTGTGTGGATGCGGAACGGGAGCTTCTCAATGACATAGTTGATGAAACAAATAGAACTCTTCTGTTTATGCTTTTTATAAATCCCAAAAGCACGAATCCGAGTTGCATCATCTATCGCGGTGTATTGATAGCGTCGGATCTTTTTACCCTCCTGGGATGTTAGATTGAGAAACTTTACATCTATCTGGATCTGATGCCCTGGGACCTGTTTGGCATAGCGGCGGGTATGGATGGCACGACGACCAACATTACGAAGCAGGCGTCCAATGCCGTCTCGCTTGAGTGTGCGATAAACGCTTGACCAGGATGTATTGAAGCCATGGTACTGCTCAAGAAACAAGAGATGACGAGGGGTAGCTCATGCCTTCGGATATTTATCACTATCGTTTGAAGGGTGGAGGGGCGTGCGCGCGCAAAAAGTTGCTGCTGAGATAGCTTCTGTCTCTTGATTGATTCATTTCGATCTGCCACTTCTTCTGCCACTACAGATCAGGTGTGATGGGATATTATTAGACAAAATGGAGCTGTGTAGACGATTGGCACTAACCGTAAATTGAAGCCAATTAAGCAACTGCAGTGATCACAGCGAGTTAATCATCTTCGTCCTCTTGCCCTGCAAAACCGTTGTTCCCTGGTTCGAATCCGGGTGCCGCCTCCATTCTTTATTCAATTTCACTTGCTGAACGGATATTAATCACCGTACAAGCTTTTTATGGCTCCCCAACTCGTCCCTTCCGTGGCTAGCGGATCCTCACAGGGACCCCAGTCTTCGTTGAG
>Ga0209427_10003535_pt1 | contig 18300 bp, 18 predicted proteins | sample DeeMarSWOR136_30_FD_187465 | JGI IMG/M metagenome (GOLD analysis project Ga0209427, IMG submission 187465) | Marine sediment microbial communities from White Oak River estuary, North Carolina - WOR-1-36_30 (SPAdes) (version 2) | ecosystem: Environmental > Aquatic > Marine > Intertidal zone >...
ACTGCAAACACAGTTACAACAGAAGCCAAGGCCAATACTGCTACAGCGGGAACTTCGAAGCCAACAATCTCAAGAACGAGCTCAGAATAGAGAAGTGAAAGAGAGAAAGTGAGCACGGAAAACGCGGCCCCCATCAGGAAACGGAGGAATCGAAGCACGCCCCGCTTTAACAGTACGTATATCATTGTTGCACCAAGACCTGATGCAAGCACGAAGATGACTGCGTTGGCCCAAGGGCCGGCTCCTGTCTCCGGCAGCATTACAGAAGTCAACTGCACCTCAGACTTCAGAAACAAGACTCCACAGACAACACTGATCACCAAGCTCCCCAATATGGGAACAACAAGCACAGGTTTTGCCTTGAACTCTTCCTCAGCCAACTCCTCTAACCAACCTAAGCTTCAACGCCCCAGGACAAACGGATAATCTTTTGCGAACAAGCATTCTTGGGATCAATACTTTCCTGATGCCCATCAAATGGTGAAAGAGTCGCCTGCTTTTGGAGCTTTTGCCTGCAGTCCCAGTTCCTTCTTTGCCCATCGCGCAAATCGTTCGCAGTTACCATTGGCGCCATGAACGGCGAACACTGTAGGTTTGCCTTCAAGATTCCTCACGGTCTCCTTGAGTTGACTGGCACCGCAATGGGACGAGAAGTCGAAATGCTGCACTTGAGCCTTGATTTTTCGCATTTTTCCGTCGATTACGCACATTCCCTTTTCTAATAACTCCCGGCCAGGTGTGCCAGGTATTTGGTAACTGACAAGGAAAATGGCGTCTCTGGCTTTTTTGCCCAGCTTCGAGATGTAGAAGGCGGCAGGGCCTCCCTGGAGCATTCCAGCTGGCGAGATGATTACCCCTGGTTTCTTGGTGGCTGCTCTGCGATCTCGCCATCCCTCTACCCAAGTGGCTCCGTGGACAGCGTCATTGAAGAGGCGTGGGTCTTGCATGAAATCTACGTGATCCATCATTATGCGATTTGCTGCACGAGCCATGCCGTCCATCGTTATCGGATATTCAAAATGATATGCTGCGAGAATGCAGGCAATTTCTTGTGAGCGCCCTATGCTGAAGGCGGGGACGAGTACAATTCCACCATTTTCCACAACATCTCTGATTTTGCTGATGAAGCTTTTCTCTAATTCCAATCGTTCAGTGTGGTCTTCGTTTGCGTAGGTCGTCTCTATTATTATGGCATCGAGTTCGCCGTAGTTGCTGGGCGCCTGTGATAGGAGCCGCGTCTTTGAGGTGTTGAAGTCGCTTGTGAACAGGACTCTTTTGCCCTCAGCCTCAATGAGGATTTGGGCACTTCCAGGGATATGCCCGGCATCTATGAGCTCGAAGCTTATGTCGCCAACAGTTTTCCTTTCTCGATAGTCTGTAGAAATAGAGTTTTGCATCATGGACTGAAGCTCGAGATACTCAAATGGCAGGTAGTAGCCAGACAAATGGATGAAATCTTTGATAAGCAGTTGTGTCAATTCCAGAGTCAGTCGAGTTGCGTAGAGAGGCTTCTTGTCCTGTATGTAAAAGACTGGTAGAACCCCAGAGTGGTCAAGGTGGCTGTGGCTTAATATGAGCCCATCCACTTCTCTGGGGGCAATGTGCATGGGAAAACCTGGGGGGCGACCCATCATAGCTCCGTAGTCCAGAAGGAGCTGTGTCTTGCTCGTCTTGACTGCTATTGCTATTCTTCCAACTTCACGGGTGCCGCCAAGAAACCTAAGCTCCAAAGAGATTCTTATCACCTCGATTCCTGTAAGCAAAATCCGCTCCCGAAGCGGCGAAAGCTCTATCGAAGGCCTTCAGGAAGACTTGAAAGTTCCACGTAGCGCTTCTACGTGATTCTGAAACTGCTTCAAACATTTGGGTCTGCCTCAAACTTGCGATTCTGAAGGGTTTCAACAATATTATCTATGATAACGTCATCAACTGCTCCTTTTAAGCCCATGACAGTGATTGATAAATCTTTTCTCTTGACACGCTCGCAGGCAGAGGAAATCTTTCTCTTCCAAGCCTCAAAGTCCTCAACGACTATTACTGACTTGTAAGAAGACGAAGCTACGTATTCCTTGACTTGTTCGGCGACGTATTCTATTGTTTCAAAGTCCAAAGGTGTTGAGATCTCGTTTTGGGACAAGGGGTATACTTCGTCTAGCTCCAATGGAACTACTCCAAAAGGAGCAGCATAGATGCAGATATGAATAGCAGCTTGATTCTGTGGAAACCTCATTCTGATCTTATTCTCTAGTTTCTCAATCTCTGCTGCGTTGTGAAAGGGCCGCTTCGATGGTTGGGGAATGAGAACGAGAATCTCAGCCTCTGCCGGTGGTTGATATCTCTCCTTGAGAAGCTTCTTGTAGCGGACAATCTCTGGTCGCATGAGTCCCAGATGTCCAAGGTACAGAAGACCGCCTTTTTTTGCCGCTGGACTGTTACGTTCTATGTAATCCTGATATCCTTTGAGGCGCTTTAGTGCTTGAAGGAGAGCTGGGTGTGCGTGGCTTCTCGCCTCTAAATATTCCCAGAGTCGCCCTCTGATGATGTTTTGCTTAATCCGCCTAAGCTCTGCAAAGCTCATGTACAAGTTGTGCTTAGCCAGGGCTTCGTGTCTTTCCTCCACGGGCATGCTCAGGAGGTCTTCCGGAGTGTTTCTTGTACAGATTGGGCAAGAGCAAGGTAGGTACTGAAGCTGGCTGAGCCGGCTCGTGCCATATTCTGTCATATAACGGTTTTCTCTGGCGAAGATTGCGTAGGCAGCTGAGTCAAACATGTCACAGCCTAGGGCCACCGCTAGGGCAAACATGAAAGGGTGCCCGGCGCCGAAAAGGTGCAGAGGTCTTTGGGGAGGCATGTTCATTTTCGCTGTAAGAACCATGTCAACCAACGTATCGAAGAGATACTGCTCCATGATTGGAGTCGGGCTTCCAAGGGCATGAATTTGAAAGGGCAGTTTTCCTAATTGCTTTGCTGAATGGGCGACGAGGTCAAGGTATCTTCCTCCTTGTATTGGGGCAACCCACAAAATGTCGTTTCGACTCTTGACAGCTGTCAGTTGCCTGGCACGTTCTATTGTTTGGTCGACGGTGCCTCTTGCATGCTTCTTCGTTGCCTTCCAGCTCGTTGGTATGTCCAGTATGGTGCCGATGTCTGTTGAAATCTTCTCTTGGTACTCCACGATTTCTGCAGGATCAATGTTGGCCTTTCCGTAGACGAGGATCTGGTACGCTCCAGAATCCGTCATGATCACGCCGTCGAAATCGAGGAACTTGTGGATCCCATCCTCTACTGATTTTCGGCCATGCTTCTTCAGTATGTATGCGTTGGTTATCAGCGCCGTGCAGCCAAACTCTTCACGCAAAACTCGTGGCGAGACAGCCTGAACTGCTGGGTTGATTACTGGAAGCAGAATCGGTGTTTCGATCGTGCCGCTCTTTGTTCTTATTCTTCCCAACCGTGCCAGCATGTCTCTGTAGCGCACTTCAAAGCTCATGTTCGTCTTGTCCGCCACACATGCTTTAATAGCTCCACTATATTTCTTTAGTGCGCGCAAAGGAGGATGAAGCGTGGTCTGCGTTGTTTCTCTCAGCGAAGAGCCAAAGCTGAAGGACCCGGTCTTGATAGAGGGATTACCGGGTATAGGGTTTGTTGCCAACGTAGCCGCACTCCACTTGATTCGAGAGCTAAAGGCTACTCGCTTTGCAGAAATTCGCTGCTCTTCTTTCCAGGATTTTGCAGTGACTGCCGAGAAGGGTCAGACTCGCCACCCGATCAACGAGCTGTACTACTACAGAGGGAAAAAAGGCGAAAGTGATCTGATTATCCTATACGGAAACACTCAAGCGTTGACCGCGACTGGGCAATACGAACTTTGTGGTCGAATCCTAGACGTGTCCAAGAACCTGGGCTGCAGCCTCGTCATAACTCTTGGGGGCTTGAAGAGGGAAGAGGAGATCAAAAAACCCAAACTCTACTTCGCCGCAACTGACAAGGAAACAGTAGGCGAGCTACTGGAAGCAGGTGCTGAGATCATCAAAGGTCAAATCTTCGGGGTCGCAGGGCTCCTTGTCGGAATCGGAAGACTGAGAGGCTTTCGGGGCTTCTGTCTATTAGCAGAGACTCTTGGGCTCTACCCCGACACAACAGCCACCCGCGAGGTGCTGAAGGTTGTCTGCAAGAGACTCAACCTCAAAATCGACCTTGACAGCCTAGATGATACAGTCGAAGTGACCCGAAGTCTACTGGAGGATTTCGGATTACTTGAGCCGTCATCCGGAGAAAGAGGAAAAGAGGAAGCTCAGTTTCGCTGGTTCGTCTAGCTCTTCATTTCGCTCATGAACTGCGCATACACTTTCTGAACACGTTCAGCTGCTGGACCGGTTCCTTCTACAACTCCTTTCTCTGTTGCCTTGATTTTTTCCATCACCCAGATGAAACCTTTGTCTTCGTAAAGCCTGACCATTGTAGGAAAGACCTTTTCCAAACGTTCGGCCAGTGCCTTGAGGTCAAAGGGCTTTTCAACTGCGAATATCTTGGCCACGGTAATACCATTCAATACAACTCTGTGCAGAGTCTGACCCTTATCGTCCTTTGCTTCCGACAGGCATAAGCTGAGGTTGTCTGGGTTTATTCCAACAAGAGTGCCGCTGTATGATTTTCCGTTGGACGTAGCCACTGTAACTCTCTTGTCTAGCAAGCCAGCGACTTCACCTAAGAGCTTTCTTTGTGCTGCTGACAAACTGTCCTACCTTCTCAATCCGCCCGTGATATTATAGGGTGAAGCCTTTTTAGGATTTTGATATCCCGCTCACGCTACGGGATCTTGCGTTGGTCTTGTTCCTGTCTTACTATCACTAGTGTGTTTGGAGGAATGTCTCGGTGTACTGTGACGTCAGGGCCTATCCAACAGCCGTTGCCCACTTTTACTCCTGGCATGAACAACGAGTTGATTCCCGTTTTCACGTCGTCGCCGAAGACGGCGCCGAGTTTCCTCCTTCCGGTGTCCAGGACCGATTCCTTAATTGTCATCTTGATTGACTTGCCGTCAAAACGATAGTTGGCGATTGTGGTTCCCGCTCCGAAGTTGCAGCTGCTTCCTATGATACTGTCGCCCACGTAAGATAGATGGCCTATATGAGTCCTACTCATGATAATGCTGTTCTTGATTTCACACGCATTTCCGACTCTCACGTTTTGGCCGATGCTTGTGTAGGGTCGAATGAAGCAGTTAGGACCCACGTCGCTGCCCTCTCCGATGAATACTGGTCCTTCGATGTATGCTCCAGAGCGAATCCTACTGCCATCTTCAATGACCGCTGGACCCATTATTCTGGCGCCATCCTCGATCTGACCGTCCATCCTGGGCTTCGTCCTCTCCAGAACCCAACGATTCGCTTCAAACAAATCCCACAATAGTCCAACGTCAAACATGTCATTTGCCGAAAGCTTGGAGGCCACGATTTCTTGTCCTGCTCGAAGAAGCAGCGAAAGGGAATCAGTTATCTCGAACTCGCCTCTGGGGGAGGGTTCCGTGCGTTTTACTGCGTCGAAAACGTCTTTTGAGAGAACGTATACGCCTGCATTGGCCAGGTTGCTCGGCGCTTCATCTGGCGTGGGCTTTTCCACAATACGTTTCACATGGAAATTATCGAGCTCAACTATCCCATAATGTTCAGGATTCTCGACCGGAACAACAGCCATCGTGACTGTTGGCCTCTCTTTTTCGTGGGCTTGAAGAACAGTTCTTATGGCCTCCGGAGTTGTTAGCCAATCACCATAGGTGAGAAGGAAGTCTTCTTTCACAAAAGGCTCTGCAAAACTTGCTGCGTCTGCAGTGCCCCTGAGTTGTTTTTGAACCGCGTACTCGAATCTCATCCCATGACTGGCTCCGTCTCCCAGATGGTTTTGGAGAAGGTCAGCCATGTAGTTGACAATGAAAACAACATCAACTATTCCCGCGCCTCTCAGAGCCTCAAGCACATTGTCTATTATCGGTTTCCCACCGACCTGGACAAGGTGTTTTGGACGCGTAAGCGTGAGGGGGTGAAGGCGCGTGCCTTTCCCGGCTGCTAGAACGACCGCTTTCATCATCCCGCCTCCCTGACGAGTGTACCAACAAGGTTAACGGTCTTCTTCATAATCTCGGTAGCTGTTTTCTTGGTCTCAGCCTCGACTGTGACGCGTATTAAAGGTTCAGTTCCGGATGGTCTTACGAGAAGCCATCCGCGTTCGAAAGTGAGCCGTATGCCGTCTATCTTCGTTTCTTCTTTGATCCCCCGAAAAGACGATTGGAGAGCGCCATGTAGCTTGTTCATCAGAGTTATCTTGAAGGAGTCGGGGCAAGCAATGTTTTGTCTCAACAAAGGATATCGAGGTACCTGAGAAATAAACCCTGACAGGTCTAGACGAGTTTCTTCTAGAGCTTGGAGAAGACGAATAGAGGAAAGCATTCCATCTGGGCAGTAATGAAAGCTGGGGTGAATCCATGCTCCACACGGTTCACCTCCAAAGGCTGCGTTGTGGCGCTTAATGGCTTCTGTAATGCTCACATCTCCCACCTTAGTTCTGAAGACTTTTCCGCCTTTCGCCTCGACCATCTTTTCAACACACATCGAAGCTTCCACATGGGTGACGACGGTTTTGTGTCTCTGCCTAGATATTTCTTGGGCAGCGTAGGCAGCAAAGGTTTGGTCGAGTGGTGTTACACGTCCCTTCTCATCCACCGATATCATCCTATCCCCATCGCCGTCAAACGCTATACCCATGTCAGCCTTCAGATTTCGAACAAGGTTAGAAAGTGAACCGAGTGATTCTCGGCTAGGTTCGGCACCTCTCCCCGGGAAATGGCCATCAGGCTGCGCATTGATAGCGGTGACCTGGCAGCCAAGCTGCCGGAATATCGCAGGTGCAAGTTGACTGGTTGCTCCGTTGCCTGGGTCTAGGACTATTTTCCAGCTTTTCCTCAGCTTGATGTTCTTCGTTATCATTTGAAGGTATTGTTGGGTTTCGTCAACTGCGATCGTTTTGCCTATGTTTTCCCATGAGGCGAGCTTGAAATCCTGCTTCTCCACCAGCTTCTCGATTTCACTTTGCTGGGCCGCGTTGTATGCTGTTGTGTCGGGGTTGTACAGTTTCAAGCCATTAAATTCTGGAGGGTTATGGCTAGCAGTCACCATCACTCCAGCGCCTGCTCCCATCTGCCTCGTAAGAAACGCAAGTACCGGCGTCGGAGCTAACCCTTGTAGCAGAGCGGCGGCGCCACAAGCTGTTATGCCAGCAGCAAGCGCGCTTTCGAGCATTTCAGAAGTCGTGCGTGTGTCATGGGCGATCAGAACTGCCTCTGCTCTCGTGTAGCTTGCCAATGCTTGGCCGACCTGAACCGCAAGTTTTGGGGTCACATCTAAACCAACTACGCCTCTTATGCCGCTAGTCCCGAACAACCTCGTCAAGCGTCTTCCCTGTCCTTTGTTCATGTTTGCGATGGTAGTTTATAGTATTTATGTGCGCACGACACCTCTTCCCAGACGCTTGTCACCCGCAGGCATTCACAGCAATCTTTCCAAGTGAACGAAGCGAATTTTCCAAGGGAGAACAAACGCCAAAGGCCTAAGTTTACGCAGTTTATAACCGGAAATCACTATAGATCTGATTGAGCTTCTGGGTGGAAAGTATGAAACGCCCTTTTGTAACACGAAAATATCGGTCTAGCGACATAGAGCAGTGTCGCAGTCTGTGGAAGGAGCTAACTGAGTGGCACCGCATCATATACAAGGATCCAACGATTGGTGGCGAGAACCCTAGAACTACTTTGACGATCATTTGGCAAAAGTTGGTTGCGACAGGCTTTGGGTTGCCGTTCATGGAGACGTTGTAGTCGGTTTAGTTGGACTAATCCATGCCGCTGAGGAAGCGGAGATCGAGCCACTTGTAGTAAGTGAGGACTATCGGAAAAAAGGCGCTGGTGAGAAGCTCGTGAAAACCGTTGTTTCGGAAGCACGAAATCTGGGAGTTAAGCTCTTGAATGTTAAGCCAGTGGCGAGAAACACCCAAGCGATAAGATTCTTCTACAAGCATGGCTTCAAGAATCTTGGAGAAATCGAGCTTTTCCTGGACCTCTCGGGACACGAATGGGAACCCGGCCCTAAACTCTTCGGCTGCAGGTTCAGTCTTTAGCATGCGCGCGCTGTGAGGGAACCTTGCTCTTCCGCTTTGTTGAAGAGTCTTTTGATCTCACAGTGAAGTCTTTTATCTTCTGTGGGTGAGAATGAAAATGGTAGTAGTGATCGTAACGGTGGTAGTTGAATGAATCCGATTTCTCTTGACGAAATTGAACAGGCTAGAGAGCGCATTGCAGAGTCAACCCTCCGCTCTCCCTTGGTTCATCTTGGTGTTGACGACGCGCCAGCCGACATCTACCTCAAGCTGGAGAACCTGCAGCCAACTGGATCTTTCAAGGCCCGTGGAGCCGGAAATGCGATCGCCCTACTATCTGACCAAGAACGCGACCGAGGAGTGTATACTTGTAGCGCAGGCAACATGGCACAGGCTCTCGCCTGGCATGCGCGTCGAAACCGAATCCCCTGTGCTGTTATCGTGCCTGATACCGCTCCAGAGACGAAGCTAGCTGCAATTAAGAGGTTTGATGCAAAGGTCATCCAGCTGCCGTGGGACGGTTTCTGGCAAGTCGCGAAGACGCATCATTATGTTGCTTTGGAAGAGAGCGTGTTCATTCATCCTTTCGCTGATCGCAGAATGATTGCCGCGAATGGAACGATCGGTCTTGAGATTCTCGAAGACCTACCAAAGGTAGATTCGGTCATCATCCCATTCGGTGGAGGCGGACTAGCCGCTGGCATAGCAACCGCTATCAAAGGACGGAAGAAGGATACAAGAGTCTATGCTTGCGAGTCGGAAACGGCAGCGCCATTAGCCGCTTCCTTCGTCGCAGGTTCCGCGCAGGCAATCAAACGAATTCCAAGTTTCGTAGATGGTATAGGGGCCGAGAATGTCCTCTCCGAAATGTGGGAACTCGTCCAGCCCCTACTAGAGGGATCCATTGTTGTATCGTTGCGCGAAATTGTCTCCGCGATTGGATTGCTCTTTGAGCGCAATCGCGTCATCGCTGAGGGCGCTGGGGCGGCGTCTGTTGCTGCGGCACTTACGGGTAAGGCTGGAATAGGTCGCGTGGTCTGCGTGGTTTCAGGCGGAAACATCGACCTGTCCAAGCTAGTTAAGATTCTGCACGGCGAGATCCCCTAGAGACAATTAAAGTGTTAGAGTCTCCTAAACCAGTCAAAGAAAGCCCAGATTGCACGTAACTGGCAAATCGTTGTGTGTGTGGGGTAGGATTTGCACCACCCACACACATTTTTTCTAATTGTGGAACCCGATATCCAGATTCAATCCTGATGATGAGACCCTAAGACCTTTGTTACCCAATTCTTTATGAGACTTGCTAAATGCATGCATGCGCTTCGCGCGCAAATTTCCCTAGGTCTTGGATTGGCCAAAATCGTTCAGGATCGTAGCCATGAATTTGATGCCTTTTATGAAACCTTCGACCGTTAAGTTTTCGTTTGGCGCGTGGGTTCTTGCGTCCGCGTGGCTGCACCCCGCCGAAACTACAGGGCATCTTAGCCAGTTCCGAAACAAGTGCATGGGTCCCGAGGCTGCGCTAGTAGGATATAAGACACACTTTCTTCTGTACACTTTCTTTGCGGCTTTCGCGACGACCTGCACAAAGCTGTCTTTGACAGGGGTTTTGGTAGGTTCGGTAGAACCATGGCACGTGGCTTCGACGTCTCTGAACCCAGATTTACTCAAGTGGGCGACCAGCTTTCTGAAGATTTCATCGGGCATCTGCTTAGCAACAAGCCTGAAGTCCAGCTTCACCATAGCCTCCCTTGGTAGCACAGTCTTCGAGCCTGTTCCAGTGTAGCCAGTGAGAAAACCGTTGATTGTGCATGTTGGATGGAACAGGAGAGCTTTCTTGGCTTCTTTTCCAGTTTTTCCGTGCAAGAACTCCCTCAAATCCAGATTTCTCTTCACTATCTCTTCCTCGAGAGGGATTTCCTCCAACAGTTTAAGTTCTTCTCTAGAGGGCGATTCAACGTTATCGTAAAATCCTTCAATCAATATCTCATCCTTTTCGTTCTTCAGCTTGTTCAAGGCCCAGACGAGGCGCCACGCGGGGTTCAGAATCAAAGGAGCATTCGCGGAGTGAACGTCTCGTGACGCGCCTTTGGCTCTAAGCTCTACTGACAACACGCCCTTCAGCCCGAGGTAGATCTCAGGTCTCCCTTCATTATTGGTGCCGCCGAACTCCCAAATCGTCGCGTCATTCGAAAACAAGCTCTTTCGCTGCCTAACGACCGGCGCGAAGTGTGGACTACCGATTTCCTCTTCACCTTCAACGACGAACTTCACGCTCACAGGCACATCTCCTGAAGTCTTGACAAATGATTCTACAGCCTTGAGTCTCGAAACAAAGTTGCCTTTGTTATCCGACGCTCCCCGTCCATAAATCCTTCCTTCATGAACTTTTCCGCTGAAAGCAGGGAACTTCCACTCACCTAAGGGTTCAGGCGGTTGAACATCGTAATGATCATAGAATAATAGAGTTTTCGAAGAGTATTTTGACTTGAGCTCTCCGTACACGACTGGGTTTCCACCCTTCTCTGGGACCAACTTCGTTGAGAAACCCACTTCCTGGAGCATCTTTTCCACCATCTTCGCGCATTTTTGAATGCCTTCTCCCGTCGCCGAAACGCTAGGTTGCTTGATTAGCTTCGCCAATTCTCGGACTGAGGTTTGCGATTGTTTGTCGATGTGGCTTAGAACTGCTTTCATGTTCATACAGATCACAACGCGCTATTGATTCTCTGAACTCTCCGTTGAATTTGCGTGCTTTGTTTCAAAAACCACACATGGTTCACCCTTTCTGGCAATTCGTTTTATGTGGCATGTCTATCCTAATTTGCCTTTGGGCGAGAAGTTTTTAGCCAGAAGACAGCATTAAGACCTAGAGGGCAGAAGAATGGTTGAAGAGCAAGACATTGTTGGTTTCTTAAGAGACCATGATGGTGAGGCTTCTCTGGAAGAGGTCGCGCAAGGGCTTGGCATACCCAAGTATGGCCCCGACTCTGCTTATGCCGTGCTCCAATCCTTGAAATCGAAGGGCGTGATTGATAGGAAAGGCGAAATGTGGGCATTAACAGCTTTCGTCGAACGAGAAGAGCCAGAGTCAAAGCCCGAAGAAAAGGAGGGTAGTTTGGTTGAAGAAGGAGGTAAGGCAACTCCTGACGTAGACACAATAGTCAAAGCAATGGCAAAGACTCTTGCTAACGCCATGAAGGAGGCTAGAGAGCCGGCTGACGAGTGGGAACTCGCCACTAAGCCGATGGCCACTGAGATTCAACGCAAGGAAAAGAAGCTTAGCTCTCTGATTCTGCAGCCAAGCGTCGCAGGAGAAGCGAAAAAGGCTCTAATGGCTCTTCCCACAGAGACATTCATAGACTACTTGTTCTTCGCTCCTGACGGGAAGCCTCTGAATGGTCTACCCATCGTAGGCCAGTTCGCCCTCACTGGCCTCCCTGGTGCTGGGAAATCTATCCTCGCAGAAGAAATCGCCGTAAGCGTCTCCTCCGCAGGGAAGAAAGTACTCTACGCCACTGCGGAAGACACCTGGCAAAGCCCCACACCACGCTTTGACCTTCAATCTCGCATGAAACAAAAAGCCGACTTCTTAGGCAAAAACTGGAGCAAAATCCAAGAAAACCTGTTCGTACTGGACACTGTCATGTTTCCTGAGCTACGCGACTGGAATACCTTCGCAGAAGCCTATCGATATGTTGTGGACAAAGAGAAAATCGACCTAGCTATAGTAGACTCAGTGACCGTTCTTGAATCATACAGAGGCGCCCTCAAATATCGAGTAATGGAGCTAGCCAGACACAATCAGATGAAGGGAGTCACCTGCATTTACGTGAATCAGCGCAGCAGGGAATCTTGGGACACCTATGATATGGCAGGCGGCATCGGGCTTGCCCACAATCTTGACGGCACCATAATAGTTGACTACGGACGCGTCTTCTGGCAAGACCAGCAAGCAGACCTGGACTTGAAAAGAGGAGAGTTCGTCAGAATTGCCCGAGTCTTAGACTGCCGGATGTGCAATTTCGAGCGAGACAGAATCCGCATCGACATCACAAAGGAAGGCCTAGTTAGACCGGTTGAGCCATTCCCCAGAACTCAAGACGACGCAGCGGCATGATCTGACGCTTCTTAGGAGGGCATCCCATGCCAAGCACATGCATGCATTAGAGTCGGCAGGGATGAGAGAGCACCATGACAATTGTCAGGCCTCCATCGTTTCGTGAACTGGTTAAGCTTTACGGCAGCCCAAGAGCTGCAGTTCTTCACCTGGTGAAGTCAGGGTATTCACCCGAAGAAATATCGTGGAAAATGGAAGTCCCATACCACCTTGTTCGGCTCTACATTAGCGGAATCGAACCCGCAGGGTCAAAGACCTTTCTTAGCATAACAGAAATCTATGATCGACTTGCAGTTCTACGGAGCAAGAAGGGCAAGGAAACGGAGCTTGTCAAGTTCTTCAGTAGAGCAGACCTTGACCTCGAGTTGAAGGTTAGGCTTGCGTTAGGCAGAATCGTGGATGAAACTCTCAGGATTGGACCCGGCGTTATTGAGAGAGCTATAAGCGTCGCAACAGGATCCAGCCCTAGAAAGGTGAAGAAACTCCTCGTGGACTATGGAGAATACGGCGAAGTTGCCTCTTTGTTGCTTAAACAAAAGAAGGCAAGACTCGCGTTAGAAGAGGTATACCAGTCCATCAGGCTTCTCCCGAAGCTTGAAAGACTAAAAGACCGTGACCTCGTAATCTCCAGCCTCCTGCAGGCTAGCACGCCTGAAGAAGGGAAGTATATTATCCGGCTTCTCCTGTTCGACTTAAAACTGGGCTACAAACAGAAAAGTGTAATCTACGCTGCAGCCAAAGCCTACAATCTCCCACCTGAGCTTGTAGAAAGCGTATGTGCCATCGTAGGCTTAACGGAAGGAATAATGCTAGCGCCAAAGGGAGCCCTCGCCCTTGAAGAAGTAAAACTGCGCCCCGGTCAGTTCCTGAAACCTCAACTCGCAAAGTTGTACCAGCCCGAAAAGGTGGACTATCCTGCTAGGGCTGAACACAAACTGGACGGCAGCAGGCTTCAGATACATAAATGGGGAGAGCAAATCTGGCTTTATTCGCGAAGAGGAATCGACAAGACGAAAGCCCTTCCCGAAGCTGCAGAAATCGCCAAGAAATGCAAAGCACGTAGCTGCATCTTGGACAGTGAAGTCATAGCCATAGATGCAAGCGGAAATCCCCTACCGTTCCAAACCCTGCTTGAAAGAACCGTTCCGACAAGAGTCCCTTCCCCCGAAGATTTGGAAGGAAAGAGGAAAGTAGCCGTGACGGTTCGAGCTTTCGACGTAATATACTTGAATGGTAGAGATCTCACAAACCTACCGTTCTCTGAAAGAAGAGAATTCCTAGTCGATATAGTCCCAGCCCAATACTTAGTTATGGGCAAAGAATGTCAAAACGAAGTCGAGCTAATGGGTTTCTACGAGCAAGCCTTAAGGCTGGGATATGAAGGCATCGTCGTCAAGAACCTAAGCTTCACCTACGAATTCGGACAAAGGACCTACGGTTGGCTCAAGCTGAAACCCGAGCGGGACACAATTGACTGCACGCTCGTAAAGGCTTACTTTGGGAAGGGCAAGAGAGCAGGTTACTATTCTTCCTTCCTAATGGCTGTCCGAGACCCAGAGCAGAGAAGACTGTATACTATAGGAAGAGTTTCGAATCTGTCTGAAAACACAATGGCAGAGCTTAGAAACGTAGTTGAAGCCACGAAAACCAGCCAGGACGAAGAAGGCGTATCCATGAGACCCACGATAGTGACTGAGGTCACATATCAAGAGATCCAGAACGCAGAAGAATACACCAGCGGCTACGCACTGCGAGTACCTAAGGTTGTCCGCTTCAGGCCAGACAAAACTGTAGAGGAAATTGATAGCCTAGAGAAAATGCATAAGCTCTATGAACTGCAATATGAGCGGCAGACTCCTCAAACACTCTAGCGATCTCTAGAGCGACGAGATTAGTAGAGCGGCTGCAAGATAGCCGTGCTTTTGAACTGTTCTTGCCGTAGGCCAAAGGCGATTTCTATGAATTCAGGGATCACTGAATATGCAAAGTCGTGTGTTGGAGCACCGAACGTTAGACCGGTACAAGCTGCGTCAGCGTATATGAAGAGTCTTCTGTTTCCAAAGCGGTAACTGGCATTGCTCGGGCTGCCGAATTTTGGCCTGTCCAGAATCTTGAATGGCCAGAGCTTGCAGGCTTGAGGTTTGGTGCGCTGTAAGCTGCAAAACGCCGCATTCGGAGCCTCCACCAAGAACGTACAAGAACCGTCTGGTCTCTTTCTTAAGAGAAAGCTGTTAATGCTAGATGCGGTGTACTTCACGCCGTATTTCTTAACGATACTCAACCATTCTGGCAACTTAAGAACAACGTCGTATCGTCTGCAGCAAATGCCACAGGCGTTACAGCGCCAAGAGCTGACTTGGCTCCAAGGAACGATCTGCATCTCTGTGCAGTCCCACGATTTCGAAGGAAAGGATTAGAGGTTTTGCATGTTATTAAGAATTCTTCGGGGGGGCGTACTAACGTCGCTCAGAATGTGAAGTTTCTCGAAGTCCATGATCTTCCTTACTCAAGACCTGTCATCTAGTCAGGTTCAAGCTGGTTCAGACCTTTTAGTATCTCCTTGACAGCAACTTCTGGAGGAGTGTCGATATCTTCGCATTTGAACTCCACAAAAGGAATTCTCCCTTTGTAGTAATCTATGAGAGGCTGTGTTTGTCTTTCATACACTGCCACCCTTTCTCTTATCACTTCTTGCGTGTCATCAATACGTTGATAGAATGGCCCCCCACAGCGGTCACATATTCCGTCTCTCTTGGGCTTCAAGAAGCGAATGTTGTACACTTCTCCACAATTCCTGCAAATTCTGCGGCTGGAAAGTCGCTCTACAATAATCCATTCTGGAACAAGTAGGAGAACAACTGCATCAATCTTTGTGGATCTGTCCAGAGCCCTAGCCTGTGCAATGTTTCTGGGATATCCGTCTAGTATGAAACCTCTCTTACAATCCTTCCTAGACAGCCGATTTCGGAAGACTTCGATCACAATGCTATCAGGGACTAGTTCCCCTTTGCCAATGTACCTCTTAACAGTCTTGCCTAGTACCGTTTCTGACCCTGCCATTTCCCTAAGAATGTCCCCTGCTGCTATGGCAGGTATGCCGAGTTCGGAACGAAGCCGTGAGGCATAGGTTCCCTTTCCTGAACCAGGCGGGCCAAGGATCACAATCTTCGTAAATTCCCTCCCCCTTTCAAGCCTACGCTATTGAGTCGCCCATTTAGACACATTCGCAGTCTGTGGATTCTAGCTTCCAGTCTTCCGCCACCTAGTCTGGGAGACGATGGAGGTTTCTCTTCGCCACTTTCTTTTGGAAGCTACCGCGCGCTTCGGAAATGCAGCTATTTCTCCAGCAGCTTCGTGAAGGTATCGTGATGCTCTTCTTCGTCTTCTAGTATCTCTTCAAAAAGCCTTCGAGTAGTCGTGTCGTTGTCTTCTTGAGCTGCTTTTATGGTTTGCCTGTAGAGGGCGACTGCTTCTTCTTCGGCCTTGATGTTATTTCTAATCATCTCTTCAAGGCTTGTACCGACGAAAATCGGGTCAGGCTTGATGGTTGGAACTCCCCCTAGATATGACAGGCGTTCTGCAATTGCCTCTGCATGTTTCATTTCGGCGATAGCGATGTCTTTGAAAATGCCTTCAACGAGAGCTCCTTTTATGCCTGTTGCTTGTACATGCTGCCACATGTACTGGACGGAAACTTGGAGCTCTCTGGCTATACCTCGATTCAGTAGCTCTTTCAACTTCTCAGATGCCAATTTCTCACCTCTACTCTAAGTGAATAGAGGGGATACCTGCAGCCCCCTATTATATTTTATGCGATAACAAAACGGCATGTTCGAAGTTGCGTGTCATCGCTTGTACACGTAGATTGTGTGTGAAGGATAACCCAGCCTAGGGTTTTCGCAGAAGTTCTCTGTTTTTGCAGGTTTCCAGCCAACGATTTCGTAGTCGTGGGAGACTATTCGCGTTCCTGGCTTCAATTCCTCTTCAAGCTTAGGCCTGATCTTATCGTTGGCGCTAGTTGTTAGATACAAAAAGACGACGTTTGCAGTGGAAATGTTAACCTTGAATATGTCGTCTTGGACGATGGTCACGCGATCCTGAATCCCTAGCTCCTGAATGGTCACCAAAGCTTTCTTGGCCAAGTCTTCTCTTAGCTCAACACCGACAGCCCTAGCTCCGAACTCTTGGGCTGCCAAAATCACAGTTCGCCCATCACCAGCGCCCAAATCGTAGAAGGCTTCTCCCGGCTGCAAGCTCGCAAGCGCCAGCATATGCCTTACCACTGGAAGAGGCGATGCCACAAAGGGAGCAATGAACAAGCGTAAAGGTCTCCGTCGGGATTCTAAATCGTCTGTCTTCTTAAGGTTTATTAAAGATTACTACGCTACGTACGATGTTTTTTTCTTGGGCATTGAAGGCTGTCTTGCCTCTCCACACTTCATGCAGCTTTGCTGGCATATTTCAAGGTACTTTTCCTCGTCCTTTTCCACTGCTTCGGCCGCTTCGTGGCAAAGCTCGCTTTGTTCCACGCATCCCGCTTCTCTGCAGAGTTCAGATATTGAGTTGCAGCATCGTTTCACATCTTCTCGGTTAAACGCTACTCGATTTGTCCTCACCAGCAGGCATAGCTCCCTTGCCAACACGCATGTACGAACGTAATTGAAACGACTTAAAGTTTTCTCACGTAGCCTCTGCTTGCTCAGCTCCAAGCGTGTTAACTCCTGCGACAAGGCGTGTGATAATTCAGATATAACTCATTTATACTTTTGGAAATCAGAATCACTATGGTAAATCTGATTCTTGAGTTGGTGGCTAAACATTCATGCCCTTTTATAAGTTTGGACACATTGGTTTGCAGCTTTCTCAGCTAGTCCGCCCAGAACCGTCTTTTCAACGCCTTTCGCTCAGCTTCAACAACTAGTTCGAAGAAATGGTCATTGATCTCTTTTTCCTGTTTGAGTATGCCCTTCACACTTTCTGGCTTGACTCTCCTAGCAGACAAGGCTATCGCGGCTATTTTGCCGTATCGTGATATGTACTGCGCAGTTTCAACTGCTTGCTCTTGCAGTTTTTGTTCTTCTTTTGTTAGTTTCTCCCCTCTCTTTTCCACTATTGGCCCCACGTAGTCTTCTTCCCTCGCAAGAAGTCCTAGGGCATTGGAACCACACTGTGGGCAAGCAGGTTTATCGGGCAAATCTTTTATCCGGATCATTTCAAGGTAGTCCCAACAGTTTGTGCAGACAAAGCTCCGTACTTCGTTTAGCAATCTTGCTTTTGTTGATTCAACAATGATGAGTCGCATTTTGTTCGCTGGGATGAGGTCTGTTTTCATGCTCACGCGTTCTATTCCAACTCTTGCCACAGGAGTTGCGGCTCCACTGGTCTCAACTTTGACAACTTCAACTTCACCCCTCCGAATTGCTCCGATTACTTGAAGGAGTTTGTCAAGGTCTAGATCACTTTGGAATACCTCCTTCAGCGCTTCCTCATAGATTGCCGTGCCTTCGAAACTCTTCATGAGTCCGCTAAGGCTGACACTGCTAAAATCTGCCCATTTTTTCAGAGCTCCAAACCTCCTCGCCACGTGAATCAGTCGGCGCTTGAAAATTCCTGTTTTGACAGTTGCCCTTGTTAGTGCATCACGTATTATCAGATCTGATGTTTCCTTGAGTTCGTTGAGCAAAGTTATCACTTTGTCTGCGTTTGCTGTCTCCGTTGTTCTGAGGAAAATGCGGTAGGGATCATGCTGAACGGCGACTGTGTAGCCGGTTCGTTCTGAGAGATAGTGGCCTAGCAGTTGTGCAAGTGCTCTGTTCGTCAAAGAACCAAAGCTCGAGTGCATTATTGCAAGGTCTTGCCAGTCTTCGATTGTTATGCGCTTGTTCGTAGGGACAGGGTAGCCTCTTTTGACTTGATCGAAGACCTCCTGTAAAGCTCGGGAGACTGTATCCTTGTCTGCTGGATATTCGGCGGCAAGTTGCGCCGTGATCTGATCGGATGTTTTGCCTCTTATCATCTCTGTCTCAACAATT
>Ga0209427_10003536_pt1 | contig 18295 bp, 20 predicted proteins | sample DeeMarSWOR136_30_FD_187465 | JGI IMG/M metagenome (GOLD analysis project Ga0209427, IMG submission 187465) | Marine sediment microbial communities from White Oak River estuary, North Carolina - WOR-1-36_30 (SPAdes) (version 2) | ecosystem: Environmental > Aquatic > Marine > Intertidal zone >...
GGTATGGCATTGCCGAGCCGTGCAAACTCGTCAGCCCTCTTGTCATTGATGAGCGTGCCATTGGTGTAGATCTGGAACATTGCGTCGCCATGGGTCTCGAGCATCTCTACGAGATGGGGCCACGCATTGGGCTCACCGCCAGAGATGACGAAGAAAAAAATACCGATCTCCTTCGCCTCATTGATGATACGGTGCACCACCTCGATGCCCAGGTCCTCGGCTTTTCTGTAATCACCCGCATAGCAACCATAACAATTGAGATTGCACTTCATGGAGGGGCTTATGACCACGAGGGCGGGTGCATGGTCCCCTGTTTCCTCGAAGTAGGCCTTTCTTCGTTGACTGTACATGGTGAAGGGTTTCACGATGAAGTTCTGTATGACTTTTTCCTTCACATTCTTGGAGAGAGTCGGAAATCCACGATGAAAACGCCTGAACATAAGATCGATCATGATCGCTGCTTCGGGCAAGTCCAATCGTGAAATAATGGGATTGACCAGACGCATCCATCGATCTTCAGACATGCTTGTCATGAGCTTCAAGGCCGTGCGCGCACCGATATTCACTGCACCCCACTTGAGTATGTTGCCTTCACCCATTAGTTCAACCCTCCACATCACATCTCTGAAAGGTACTCCTTGGACAGAATTTCGAGAAACCTGTCACCACCCTTGATCTTCTCGAGGGTTCTGCGAATATAGTTCTTGATACTGCTCGAGTCCTTTCGGTAATTGCTAATGAGCTCCTCTGCTTCCCTGCGCTCGGAGAGGAGATAGTTGATATACGTGGAAAGAGGTACCATTCCCCGCTGCTCATTAAGCCAGCCATAAATGGTCTCGTCTATGGTAATATTGATCTTCACCTTGTTCATGTACTACTCCTCGCATTAGTATGATTAATACTACCCTACATCCCGGGTGCTGTCAATCATTTTAAGGGTCACGGCGAAAGAAATAGAGCAAGAGGACGACAGCATGAAGGGCGTGCATGAACTCGTTACGCTCGAGCATTCGCCGTACCTCTTCGGGGGGCTTCAGGACGACTTCGATATCTTCCGTTCTGTCGAGCCGCTGCGGTTTCGAAGGATGCACCCCTGACGCGAGGAAGCTGTAGGAGAGGTTTGAATGGGTTCCGGGATTGGGGGAGAAGGTACCGATGAGCTTCCATGCACCGCCCTCATAGCCCGTTTCCTCAACAAGTTCCCTCTTTGCTGCCTGCAGAGGTTTTTCGTGCGGGTCCATTGCTCCTGCAGGGATCTCCCAGAGAACACGGTCGAGCCCTGGCCTGTACTGTCGGATCAGCACTATGCGTCCCTCATCGGTAACAGGAAGAATGTTGACCCAGTTGGTATACTCGAAGAGATAAAAATCCGCCTCCTCTCTTCCCCTGGGAATTCGATAGCGCCTCTTCAGGATTTTCAGCCAGCGGTGGCGGAAAAGATACTCCTCTCCAAGGAGGTCCCACGGTTCCACGGGCATGGCAGCAGTTTAAGGGGAGCCGGCACGCGAGCCTGGACCGTCCCCTACTGGTCCCTTTCGATGAATTTATAGATGGTCTCGCCCTCTTTGCGGTAGCCAAGTTCCCTGGCGTAGCCTTCGATGTATCGCTTGTTGCCGCGGAGATTCTGAATGACGATGTCCAGCATGGCTCGCTCACTTTCCAGAGTGCGGATTTCCCCTTCCAGGGTGAGGATTTCCGCCTCCAGATTTCTTCTCTTGACGATGCCCCCCTTCCCGTACACGATGATAAAACTTACCCAGACGGCGAGCAGTATGAGGGTTACATATATGAGCGTGTTCAGGTGCCTTTTCAGTGCCTGTATCATTCTACCAAAATGAACGACACAAACAGACCATCCCTTTAGGTCGAACTTCGGAAAGACAAATCTAAATCAGGACCTCACATCCCCCCTGCCCCGGACAACCCACTTGTAGGTTGTAAGCTCTCTGATACCCATGGGACCGCGTGCATGAAGCTTGTCAGTGCTGATGCCGATCTCAGCGCCCAGTCCGAATACCCCGCCATCGCTCAGTCTCGTCGACGCGTTCACGGTCACCACCGCCGAGTCGACCTGCGACACGAACCGCTCGATGTTTTCAATGCTGTTCGATAAAATACCGTCGGTATGGCTGCTTCCATATTTCTCAATATGCTCGATAGCCTCGTCCTCCGAGTCGACGACCTTGACGGCGAGGATCATATCCAGATATTCCGTATAAAAGTCATCCTCAACGGCATTCTTGATGTTTGGAAGGATGGCCTTCGAGCGAGAGCATCCCCTGAGCTCGACCCCTTTAAGCCTCTGCTCCACGAGGGGCAGGAACTTCTCACTCACGGCCCGGTGAACGAGCAGCGTCTCGAGTGCATTACATGTGGCCGGGCGCTGTACCTTCGCATTCCTCACGACCTCCTTTGCCATATCCAGGTCGGCGCCTTCGTCCACGTAGAGGTGGCAGACGCCCTTGTAATGCTTGATAACCGGAACAGTCGCCTCATCCACCACCAGTCGGATGAGGGATTCGCCTCCTCGGGGAATGACCAGATCAACGTAGCGGTCCTGACGGACTAGCGCACTCACGCCCTCATGCTCACGACGTTCAAGGAGCTGCACCGTTTCTTCCGGGAGACCAGCCTCCCGGAGACCCTCCCGTATAACCACGGCAAGTGCCTGGTTGCTGGTCAGCGCCTCGCTTCCACCCCTGAGAACGACACCGTTACCCGACTTGAGGCACAGCGCCGCTGCATCGACAGTGACGTTGGGACGCGACTCGTATATCATGGCTACCACGCCGATGGGCACCCGGACCTTCTCGAGCAGGAAACCCTGGGGGCGCCGCACGCCGATGACTTCTCCCACAGGGTCCTCCATAGCTGCAATTTCCCGCACCGACCCGATCATGGCATCGATGCGGGAATCGTTGAGCTCGAGCCGGTCGAGAAAGGCCTTTGAAAGACCGGCCTTTTGCCCGCTTTGGAGATCTTCTGTGTTGGCACTGGCAATAATGCGTCTTCGCTCGTCGATGCATTTCGCGATACACTCGAGAGCCCTGTTCTTCTCAGATGCCCTGGCTGCCCGGAGCTTCACAGAAGCTTCTTTCGCTGCACGGCAGATAGATTCGACATAGCTCTGAATATCCATACCCACTCCTTATATCAGAATAACCATGTTGTCCCTGTGAACGATCTCATCGAAGAATGAATCCGTCCCCAGCACCTCGGGTATACGGCTCGATTGAAGACCCTTAATCAGATCTATTTCCTTGCTCGAGAAATTGGTCAGACCCCTCGCAATCTCCCTGTGATCCTCATTCTGGATGGACACATTACTCCCAATCTGAAAGGTGCCGCTCACCTCCTTCACTCCGGCTGGAAGGAGAGACTTCTTGCCTGCCACGATGGCACCTTCGCCACCCCGGTCGATGATGATGGTTCCCTCGGTTCTGGGACCGAAGGCAATCCATTTCTTTCTTCCCCTGAGCTTTCGTTCAGCCGGAACGAAATAGGTCCCCACAGGATGTCCTGCAAGAAGCCGTTCGAGGTTGAAAGTCCTTCCGTTGGCGATGATCACACCCACACCGCCCTTGGTGGCAATCTCAGCGGCACGAATCTTCGATGCCATGCCGCCTGAAGAAAATTTCGAATCCTTGCCGAATACCACCCCCCTGACATGGTCCGAGATCTCCGTGATCTCCTCCAGGACCCTCGCACCGGCGTTCCGTTTCGGGTCCTGTTCGTAAACGCCCTCCGTATCAGTCAGGACAAGGAGTAGGTCTGCATCTATCATGTTCGAGAGATGGGCCGCCAGAATATCGTTGTCTCCAAACCGGATCTCCGAGAATGATACCGTGTCGTTCTCGTTCACGATGGGCACCGCGCCGTTTGCCCACAGCGCGAAGATGGTATTTCTGATATTCAGATAGCGCCGCCGGTTCTGTATGTCTTCATAGGTGAGCAGAATCTGGGCTGTTTCGAGGCTGCTCTTCGCAAACTCAGCTTCATAGGCATGCATGAGCCTGCTCTGCCCCATTGCGGCAGCAGCCTGGAGCAGATCTATCTCCTGGGGACGCCTTTCCAGCCCCATGCGGCTGAGTCCGAGGGCAATGGCGCCTGAGGAGACGATGATGATCTCCCGGTCTGAAACGGCATGCGAAACCTGCATCACCAGCGAGCGTATGGTGGTCTCGGAGAGCCTGTTGTCCCTTTCGGTCAGCACCCTCGTACCCACTTTGACCACAATCCGCCGGGATTCGGCAACGAGGTCTCTTCCCAAACTATCACTCCTCGTGAGGCTCAACAATACATGGTTGTATTTCACCCATATGCGGTATGCATTCAACGGTCGAAGATGCTCAGGGCGAGCAACGTGATATCGTCCTTCTCGGTCTTCTTCTTCTTTACGTACTCCCTGACCATGCGGTCAAAGGCCGATTCCACATTTCGTTTCTGAAAAAGCGCATACACCGCTTCGAAATCGATATACCCCTCTCTTCTGGCTGCGTCGAGCACCCCGTCAGTATAGAGGTAGAGCGTATCGCCTCTATACAGGATGTAGTTCTTCTCCTCATACTCTTCTTCGGTTTCAAACCATCCGATGGGATAACTCCGAATATCGATGGTTTCCAGCCGGCCGCCGCTTCTCTTGATGACTGGCAACGCATGGTGTCCCGCTATTGAAATGCTGATTTCCCGGCTTTCGATGTCGAAGACACCATACGCGATGGTGACGAAGTAGGACCCCTCCCCTATCCTGTTTGCCATGAAGCTGCGATTGAATCTCTTCAGCACGTCTCCAGGTCGTACCACGCTGTAGTGCCCGTTCTTCAACACGTCCTTTGCATAATGGAAGATCTCCTGCTTGAGAAAGACTGTGATCATAGCCGACGGCACCCCGTGTCCTGAAACATCGGCGATGAACAATCCGATCTTCTTCTCATCGATCCGAAACACGTTGTAAAAATCCCCCCCTATTTGTTCACAGGGGACATAGCGTGTCAGGAAATGGACTCCTGCAACTTCCGGCATACTGCCGGGAAGCAGGCTCCGCTGTATCTTCTCTGCTGATTTAATATCAAGAAGATGCTCTATATTCTGACGTTTGATGACACCCACCTTCTCTTCAACCATCTCTTCCAGACGGTTCGCATACTCCTGGAGTTCCTTAGTCTTTCTATCCACGGCTTCCTCGAGTTTATGCGTATAGTTGATCAGCACCTGGGTCGCGTTCCTGAGCTTGAGTTGGGTGTTGACACGGGCCCTAAGCTCTGCGGTCAAGGGCGGTTTGAGCAGGAAATCGTTTGCCCCGTTCTCGAGAGCGGCAATCTTCTCATTGGTATCCGATACAACGGTGAGAACGATGACAGGGATATCCTTGAGATCTTCCCTTCTTCTGATGTCCTTGAGAACGTCGAGACCGTGTCGTCGTGGCATCTTCAGATCGAGCAGGATGAGATCGGGCTTTTCATGCACGATTTTCTCGAATGCCTCGTCACCGTCATGGGCTTCGACGATCTCGTATTCCTGACCCTCAAACCCCTTCTTGATGAGATAGATCATGTCGTTGTTGTCATCTGCAATGAGGATTTTTGGCATCACTGCACGATCCTGAACCTCGGGTTTTGAGGGGGACCCTCGAGCCTGACCTGTAACGATCCGTTTCTGAACACGGCATCCACGATTTGTCGAAGGTCACTGAACTTGCGGTAAAACTCATCGGTGAGCAGTATTCGTACGAGCATATCCATATTCTGAAGTCCCATCTTCCCTTCCAGCTCCGAACGCAGCACATCGGCACTGACGAGCCCGCGCTCGATGGTAAACCCCGCCTCGTCCCCTCTTAAAAAGATCTGTATCTGTTTCAAGCGAAGGTCGGCAAACTCGAATCCAGAGACAACCACCCGCTGAACATCGGCGCCTCCCGTGATTAACTGTACCGATGCGACATGGTTCCCTGCCTCTCCACGGAGCAGAGGAAACAGCCGAAACTTCATCTCCAGGCTAACCAATGCTCCGGAAAGCTCTATCCACTCGCTGCGAACGGCAAGCCCGTTCCCGCTCAACCTCACAGTCTTGAGCTTCTCAGGGGTGAGGAGGCGCAGGTGGATGAAGAGATCATCGACGCTCACGACGAGCTGTCTTCTCTCCTGGACGACCCGCAGGTCATGCAGCTGCAGCTTCATTGGATACCGAAAGGAGATCTGCTCCACCGTGATTCCCATGCCGTATCGTGCACGGAGTTGCTGATCCAGCCTTTGAAAGAGTGCATGATAGGGAAAACTGACGAGTACGAACACGAAAAGCAAGTATAACCCGATCAACACACCGAAGACAATGAACAGTATCTTTTTCAACTTTTCCATGGCATCCGGATCAGAGGACTTACAACTGCTCTCTGATATAGACCCGAAAACGTTTGTCCCCCCGCTTTCGCCTGTCATAAAACCGTATGGGAATGAAGGAGGCGAACAAAAAAACCAGTGAAGTCAGAGCGGGCAAAAGCTCCTCTCTGCCCTGCACGGTCAGCCCTCGGAAGAGGAGTCTGCCCGTGTAGTAACCGAGCACGAGCATGATAAGGGGTATGAGATAGAGGATGAAAGCGGATTGCACGATAATTCCCGGGCGAAAACCGAGCTCCACATGATCGCCTATGTGCACCTGTTTCAGCGTGTAGGCCTCAACGGCCATCTCCGTGTCTGAGATACGGGTGCACAGGCCGCATCGCTCACAGCCCTTGCTGGCCTTGATCTTCACCGTCGCTCTGTCTCCGTGTACGGCGGTTACCTCGCCTTCCTCTCCGTGAACGCCCTTACCAAACATCCCATCAGCCTTTGGACGCCTCGACCTTTTCTTTTTGCGCGAAACCGGGAACCGGCTCTGAAACCCTGATAACCTTGGTCGGGCATCGCTCGATTGCCTTGAGCGGCTCCTTGTTCACACTATAATCAATGACGGAGAGATTATCAACAACCTTCACCGCACCCGTATCATCATCCTTTTCACAGAGCTTGCACGCGATGCATCCTGCCGAGCATATTTTCCGAACTACAGGACCCTTGTCATGGGACCTGCAGTACACGTGTATCTTCTCATCCGCATCGGTGAGACCGATGATGTTTCGCGGACATGCCCTCACGCATTCTCCACAGCCTGTGCATTTCACCAGGTCGATGATGGGGAGCCCATTGTCATCCATGTGTATGGCATCGAAGGGGCAGGCATCGACGCAGTCCCCGAATCCTATACACGAGTAGAGGCAGGCTTTCTCGCCGCCGATGATATGGGCAGCTTCACAGGTCATCACACCAATGTAGACCTTGTCCCGATGAGCCGCCTCAAGCCCCCCGCTGCAGAACACCCGTGCCTTCTGCGGTGTCTCAGCTTCGGCCTGCTCCACACCCAGCAACTCAGCGAGCTTCTTCGCAACATCGGCTCCGCCTGGTTTGCATCCCGACACGGAAACCGCACCCTCTACCACGGCAGCCGCGAAGCCGCTGCACCCGGCAAAGCCGCAGGCACCGCAGTTGATTCCCGGAAGCGCCACAAGAGCCTGCTCCACACGCGGGTCTTCTTTCACGGCCAGTTTCTTGTCAGCCACCACGAGGATAAGGGCCAGGGCTACACCTATGCCGCCCATGCTGGCAACCGAGATGAACAGTACCGAAATTCCCATGTTCAGCCTCCCCTCACACAGAGATCAGTCCTGCGAAACCCATGAACGCAAGAGCAAGCAGGCCAGCGATTATCAATGTAATGGCAGCACCCTTCAGGGGTTCGGGCACATCGGCCAGGTCGAGCTCCTCCCTGATACCCGCCATGATTACGAGGGCAAGGGTAAATCCCAGCCCTGCACCAATACCGAACACGATATTCTCGATAAAGGAGTACTCACGAAGCGCTCCAAAAAGGGCCAGCCCCAGTATCGCACAGTTCGTCGTTATAAGCGGGAGATAAATTCCCAGAGCGTCATAGAGTGTCTTCGAAGACTTCCTGATGAACATCTCCACGAACTGTACGAGCGCTGCAATAACGATGATGAAGGATACGTACTGCAAAAAGGGTACTTTGAAAGCGATCAGTATGTAGTGGTTGATAAGCCAGGTGATCGCGGCAGAGAGGGTAAGCACAAAGGTGACGGCGAATCCCATGCTCACCGACGACTCGATACGGTTGGATACACCGATAAAGGGACAGATACCCAAAAAGTAGGCTAGAACGAAGTTGTTGACCAGGACGGCTGATATGAAGATGAGAATGACTTCCACAGTGAACCTCCCTCGCGTTACCTTGGCGGTTGATCACCCCTTCAGCATGAAAGAGCCGTTCGCCGCACGTGCTATGCTGCTACCGGGATCTCCTCTCCTTCATCTTCCGGTCAATGCTGTTCTTCACCCCGAGGAGAAGTCCAAGCGTTATGAAGGCCCCTGGGGGCAGGAGCATGACAATCCACGGTTCGAACCCTTCGCCAAGCACGGGACGACCGAAGAACGTGCGCATACCCAGAATTTCTCGTATTCCACCGAGAACGATGAGGCTTGCGGTAAACCCGAGACTGACCCCAAGTGCGTCAATGACCGAAAGAAATACACTGTTCTTCGAGGCGTAGGCCTCGGCACGGCCTAGAATGATACAGTTCACGACGATGAGGGGGATAAAGGGACCCAGTGCCTTGCTCAGATCGAGTAGAAATGCCTTGAGAAACAGATCGACCATGGTCACAAAGGTAGCGATGATGACGATGAACACAGGTATTCGTACCTGCTTTGGTATGATGTTCCGCACGATGGATACAAAGAGACTCGAGCAGGTGAGTACGAAAACCACTGCCAGTCCCATGGTGAGCCCGTTGATGGCTGATGTGGTGACGGCAAGGGTCGGGCACATGCCGAGAAGCATGACCAGTATGGGGTTCTCGCGCCAGAACCCTTTCAGGAACTCCCCGCCTATGCTTCTCCTCTCATCTTGTGCAGCCATGACGCCTCCTCTTTAGGTCAAAGCGCTTCCCTGAACTTCTTGAGGTTTCTGTTGATTATGGTTACCACGGACCGCGAAGAGATCGTGGCGCCCGTGACGGCCTGAATGTCCGTGTCTCTGTCCGGCTTCTGATTCTTCACATACCCCACGGCAGGCTCTGTCTTCACTCCCCTGAACTGCTCCTGAAAAGCCTGCTCCGAGATGCGGCCTCCAAGACCCGGGGTCTCGACCTGCTCGAGAACACTGATGCCCGTTATTTCCGAGAGATCGGTCGTGAGCCCGACCATGAGCTTGATCACGCCCTGATAGCCGTTTCCCTCGGCTGGCAGGGCATAGCCGACCACACCGCCCGACGTGTCCCTGCATTCATAGTATGTGATATCTCCCACGGAGCGCTCCTCATAGGAGTCGATGTTCGGAACCACCTGAAAAATGGAACGCCGCTGCTCTTCGAGCATGTTGGCTTCGATGAGGGGAGCGCTGAAGAGGTACACGAGCGAGAGAACGCCGCCGGAGATGCAGGCGAACAGGGTCATGATGAGCAGCATCTTCAACCCTCTATTCATTGCGGGCCCCCGTACCAAATATTTTCGGCTTCGTACCCCGGTTGATCAGGGGCACCAGCGCGTTCATGAACAGTATGGCATACATAACGCCTTCCGCCAGACCGCCGAACAATCGGATCACGATGACAAGAGCACCGATACCCGCACCGAAGTATATCTGTCCCCTGCCCGTAATGGGTGAGGTCACCATGTCGGTGGCCATGTATAGAGCGCCGATCATCAATCCACCGGCACAGAGATGGAACAGCGGATTGGGATAGCGGGCCGGACTGATAAGGTGGAATATACCTCCCAGCACCGCCACGGTGAGAAAAATGGACAGCGGTATCTTCCAGGCAACGTACCGTTTCACGATAAGATAAACGGCACCTATGAGAAGGAGCAGCGCACTCGTTTCACCCACAGACCCGGCGATCCGACCGAGAAACAAATCGGCGATGGGGGTTGAAATGGCGTCGAACTTCATCTGCGCGAGGGGTGTGGCCCCGGTAACGCTGCTCACGCCGATACGGGGATCGACCCAGGAAGTGATCCACACGGGATATGCGGCAGCAAGAAAGGCCCTGCCTATGAGCGCCGGGTTGAATATGTTGTAACCGATGCCACCGAAGATCTGTTTCCCGATGACAATCGATACCACCGCCCCGAGCGCCACACCGTACAGAGGAAACTTCGGCGGCAGCACCATGACCAGGAGTATCCCCGTCAGAGCTGCGCTCCCGTCGCTAAGAGAAAAGGGTCTCTTTCGCCAGCGCACCACAAGGTATTCGCTGATGAGACAGGTTGCAACTGACACGACATACATGGCAAGCACGTACAGACCGAACTGGTACACACTGAATGCCATGGCAGGGATGAGGGTGACGATGACACTCGCCATGATCTTCTGAACCGATTCAGTGCTCTTTATATGGGGCGATGTTGAGAGTATCAGTGCATCAGCTTCCTTTCCCATCGATCACTTCTCCCTTGCTTTGAGCTTGCGCAGCATAGACTTGGTGGTCTTGATGAGCTGGACGATAGGTCGCTTGGCGGGGCAGACATAGGTGCAGCAGCCGCACTCTATGCAGTCATTGGCGCCGTACATCTCGGCCTGCTTCCAGTCCTGGGCTTCCGCGAGTATGGAAAGCCTGGAAGGGATGAGCCGCACCGGACATGCCTGGACACAGAAAGAGCACTTGATGCAGGGCATATATCCCTCGTGCATGAACACCTCCTGCTGGAGCACCACTATGCCTGATGTCCCCTTGATCACGGGAACCTCGAAGGAGGACTGGGCAAGACCCATCATCGGACCACCCATGATAAGCTTTCCGACGATACCGACGGTGCCCCCCGCCTGGTCCACGAGGTTTTGTAAACTGGTGCCGATTCTGGCGAGGAAATTGTTGGATGTTTTTACACCGTTGCCCGTTACCGTAACGACCCGTTCGATGAGCGGTTTCCCGTCCCGTACAGCTTCACATACGGCGAGGGCCGTGCCCACATTGGAAACAACCACACCCACATCCATGGGCAGACCGCCAGAGGGCACCTCCCGGTCGAGCAGGGCCTTGATGAGCACCTTCTCGGCACCCTGCGGATATTTCGTAGCGAGGACCTGCACCTCTCCCCGGCTATTCGCGGCAAGCCGCCTGAGATTCTCGACGGCCTCGGGTTTGTTCTCCTCCACGCCGATGATGGTACGCTCCACACCGAGTATTTTCGCGATCATCTTCGTGCCGAGGAGCACATCCTCTCCACGTTCGAGCATAATCCGGTAGTCGGCCGTGAGATAGGGTTCGCACTCACAACCGTTTATAATGAAGGTAGTAATTCGTTTCTCCTTGGGAGGCGAGAATTTGACGTGCGCGGGGAACGTGGCGCCTCCCATACCGACTATACCGGCCTGTTGTACACGTTCGAGCATTGTTTTCACATCGATCCTCAAGGGATCATCTCCGAGAGGCGGAAGGTACTCCTTTTGACCCTCCCCCTCCCCTTCAATAATCACGGACATCGCTTTCATGCCGAGTGGATGGAGCGTCGGCTCTATTTTCTTCACCTTCCCGGCGATGGGCGCATGCACCGGTGCAGTGACAAAGGCCTGTGCTGCCCCGATGACCTGCCCCTCCTTCACCGTCTGCCCCGCTTCCACCGTGGCGGTGCAGGGTGCGCCGATGTGCTGCACGAGCGGCACGGTAAGGGTACTCGGTATCTCCGCCTTTTGAACCGGTTTGTCCTCTGCAAGCTCTTTCATCTCCGGGGGATGCACCCCTCCCTTGAATGAAAAAAACCTCATCTACGCGCTCCATTTCTCATGTCGTTGAATTTGGATATGGAAACTTTCGGGTAAGGATAGCATAGATTAGTATTTTACACATAAAAATGCAATAAAAATATTCCCGCGTCTATCGCCACAGAAACCAGACGAACAGGTATGAACCCAAGGTGGCACCGATTGTAAAGGGAAGCCCTATCCTCGCAAACTCCTTTATGGTCACATGGTATCCCTCCCGTTTCAGTATGGACACCGATACCACGTTTGCCGATGCACCGACCGGAGTGATGTTCCCGCCCAGGCAGGAACCAATCAGCAGGCCGAACACGAACAGGTAGGGCGACACACCGAGATTCTGCGAAATGATCCGTGCCACGGGAAGCATTGCGGTGATGTAGGGAACATTGTCGACGAAGGCGCTTATGATCACGGAAACCCACACGAAAAAGGTGTAGATGACGAACCTGTCGCTGCCGATGAAACGCTGCACCAGAAGGGCGGTATCGTTCAGGAGCCCTGATTCCGTGAGACTTCCGACCAGTATGAATATGGACGCGAGAAAGATGGTGGTATCGAAATCCAGCCTTTTTATGAGCTCCCTGCCGCTCAAACCTACCGCTGTACAGAACCAGGGTATACAGAGCACACCCAGGGCCATGCAGATGATGCCCCCCAGATAGGAGAAGTTCGGATCGATGAGGGAGGAAAGGGCGAGCAGCAGTATCATGAGCAGGATAACCGCCATTGGAAACCAGCTCTTCACCGCGGGTCTTGCAGAGGGAAGAACCGGGTCCCTGTATTGCCTGAAAAAAAGACGGAGAATGAAAAAGGAGATGACTGCACCCACCTGCACGGCAAAGAATAAACCGAGCTTGCCGTTGAGAACAAAAAATTGATTGAAATTGAGGCCCATATACCCCGCAAGGATCATGCTCGGTGGATCGCCAATGAGGGTTGCCGTACCCTGCAGGTTTGAGGAAACGGCAAGCCCGATCAGGAACGGCACCGGCGACATGTTCTGCTTCCGAGTGATGGAGAGGGCGATGGGGGCGACGATAAGCACGGTGGCAACGTTTTCGATGAAGGCGGAGAGGAGGCTCGTCATGATACACACGGCGAAGATGGCTATGCCGATGTTTTTTGACCTGCTCACGAGCGCATGGGCTATGAGGGCGGGAACCTCCGATTCAATGAAGGCATCGGCGATGAGCAGCGTGCCGAGGAATATACCGAGCACGTTCCAGTTGATGGAGTGCAGCACGAACAGGACCACGTCAGATGCTGAACGGGCCTCGAAAAAGCCGTACGCGACGATGAGCAGCAGGGCACCACACCCTGCGAAGTAGGTTTTTTTTCTGGAAAAGGAGATGATCCCGATATATGATAGCACGAAGAAAAGGATTACCGTTACTTTGTAGCTCATCATACTCGCTCTGCGGAATCCAAGAAACGTGCCGCTCTTTGCAGGACCCCTCACCACGAACAGGGACTGTGCACGGAGGACCGGGTCGTGAAATTGCCTTATTGTACCTGAATTCCCGGGGAGAGCAAATTCTTTTTTCCCTCATCGTTCGCAGAACGCGGAGAGCATGCAGCCATGATACACATTCGGATCGTTTCTTCAGGTGAAAGGATCACGGCGGTGGAGTTAACCGGACACGGCGGTGAAGCTCGGGGAAGGGACATCATCTGTGCCGCAGTATCGGCGGTGGCCGAAACCGCACTTGCCGGACTTCTGCACTACGGGCGGAATCAGGTTCACTGGCATATGGATGAGGGTTTTCTTTCGATACGCGTCGGGAACGTGGAACAGGGCGACAGGCGCGAGCTCCTGAACGCCATCCTGACCACCATGGTGATTGGTCTCAGGGAGATCGCACGCGAGCATCCCCGCAAGATACGGATAGAGCTAGAACAGGACCCCGGCATATCCGACAAAGCTTGAATCAGGATGCCTTTCATAGCTCGTGGTGTAATCCACGAGGTACCCCCTCTGTGCACCTCCTCTTCTGACTGCAGCAATTGCCGCTGCTGCCGCACCGGGACAGCAGGCGTTGTGCGAGGCAAGCGCCTTGCTGATTACCTCACGGGGCACGGCCTGTATGAAGGCATCGACGATTTCCCGGTCATTGTGTTCCCTGACCCACCGAACGCTCTGACTGCCGGTACCCTGCGGTGTGAAACCGTAATTGGGGCCATAATGTGTGAGATCGGTGCTTCCGATGAAACAGGGGTACGCACCGAGCTCCAGGGCGATCTCGTGGGCACGTTCCCCGATGCTCAGGGCTCTCTCGTCTGGAGAAACACCCAGGGTCACGATCTCGGCATCGGGAAACAAATGTTTGATGAATGGGAGCTGCAGCTCCGTGGTGTTATCCGACACCGAGCTGCGTGCAGTTTCCCTGACGAATTCGAAACTTTGCGCCAAAAGCTCGGCAGCCCTGAGATGCACCTTGATCGGACCCAGGGGCGTTTCATAACCTTCGTCGATGAAGAGATAGTTGGGACCGCGAGGTGGTAGATGCATACCGAAGACAAAGAAGAGATCGGGTTTCTGAGCTGAGGAGCTGGTTATCCGGTCTATGGTTTTGAAGACCGAGTAAGCGGTCTTCCCTGAAAAATACCATCCCGCATGGGGTACGATGCCTCCTGCGAAACGTCGTGTGGCGTATGCTGGAATGACCTCATCGAGAACGGGCTGTATGTCGATTTCCCTGTCATAAACCTTCATCGAGCGCGTGCATTCCGAACCCGTGCCCGGATACCAGGTGCCTGCGAAACGTGTCTCCTTCAGCTCCATGGTGCACCCTCCCGGTGGCGATCTTTACAGTCGCATTTCCATCATAATACGTCCATAATACCCCCATTCAGAGGTTTTGAATAGGGGTGAAAACGTGTGGGAGGCCTCCTGCAAGTGTTCATGCGCCATACGGACCTAAACCTTGATGAAAGGTGGCGCGGGTATTACATTGTAACCATAACCACACATCCAGTATTGAGAGAGGGGATACCCATGGCGAGAGAAGCCGCACTCAAGGAGGCCGTCGAGAAGACCTTCCTTACCGTGCTGAAGGAAACCTTCGGTGAAAACCTCATCTCGGTGATGATCTACGGCAGTTACGTGAGCATCGATTTCGTGCCTGGAGTATCGGATATAAACATACTCGTGCTTCTCGAGAAATCGGATTCCAGTCAGATCAGGGCACTGGGGCAGAAGGCTCACCGCATGATGCGAAAGTACAGGATAACCCCTCTCATTTTGACGCGGGCAGAGTTCAGGAATTCCTCCGACGTGTTCCCCATGGAGTACATGGACATCGCTGATAAGAACTGGGTGCTTTTCGGCGATGATGAAACCAGATCCCTGTCATTGAAGAAGAGGAATCTCCGGCATCAGCTCGAAGAGAGATTGCGGGGAAGCGTCGCTTCGCTCCGGCAGATTTTCATGGCTTCGAGGGGGAACAAGAGGCTTCTTCGGCACAACATGAAGATACTGTACGGGCCCTTGAAAGCCATCTGCAAGGGACTTCTCCGTCTGCAGGGAGCCAAGGAAATCCCAACGGAGGGACAGAAAATCATAGATATGGTTGCCCGTTCGTACAAGGTGGACTGCGAGCCCTTGCAGCACTTGCGAAGACTCAGAGGGGGAGAAAAGAGGGACGCTTTTCAGCTGTCGGGGGATGTGCTTCTCACGCTGCAGAAGCTTATATCCGTTGTTGACCAGATGAAGGTCAGGAACTAATAACCCGTATCGGAACTGGAAGGGACATGATCAAGAAAAAAGGACTCATTCTGCTTTTCATACTCTGTATGACCCTCACCGGTGCACTGCTTTTTGGCCAGAGCCTGCCAAAACCGGTGGGTTTCGTGAATGACTTTGCGAGTGTGATAGATCCCGGGTCCCGTACCCAGATGGAGGGCATTGCAGGTTCGCTTCAGACGAAAACTGGAGCAGAAATCGCCGTGGTCACCGTGGAAACCATACAACCCTACGGCAGCATTGAGGAGTATGCTATCGAGCTTGCGACGCAATGGGGAATCGGGAAGCAGGGTGAGGACACGGGCGTACTGATTCTGCTGGCCATGGAGGAGAGAAGGATACGCCTGGAAGTGGGGTACGGCCTGGAGGGTGTTATACCCGACGGGCTTGCGGGAGAGATCATCGATCAATCCATACTCCCCGCCCTGAGGATGGGTGATTACGGTACGGGCCTCCTCAAGGGTGTGCAGGCCGTTGCGGGCATCATCGCCAAGGAGTATGATGTTGAGCTCGGCGACTACCAGCTGACCGAAAGCAGGAGATATACCAGATCAGGTATCCCGACCGGTCTCATACTATTCATCATTTTCCTATTCCTGTTCGGCGGAGGCCGCTTCCTCTTCTGGCCCCTGCTGTTCATGGGAAGTGCCGCTTCGCGGCGGGGGTTTTATGGCGGTGGATTTGGTTCCGGAGGTTCGGGATTCGGTGGTGGAGGATTTTCGGGATTCAGCGGTGGAGGGTTCGGTGGCGGTGGCGCCTCGAGAGGATTCTGACGTGCATACCCCTTACATTCACTTACTGAAAAACAGATCACCTCATGTACGTATAGGGGAGGAAAAAAGAGCGTTCAGGCGATTCTATTTCTACAACACTGAAGGAGTATATCATGAAGTCAGGTAAAACCGTCGGTCTTGTTATAGCGATTGCAATTATTGCAATTCTTCTTATCAGCTATGGCGCATGGTACATCGGCACCAGGAATACGCTCGTGACTTTGGAGGAGAGTATCGATGCCGCCTGGTCGGAAATCGATAATCAGCTCCAGAGGCGGAGCGATCTCATTCCAAACCTTGTGGCGACCGTGAAGGGGTATGCTGCCCAGGAGAGGCAAGTTTTTACCCAGATCTCTGAAGCGAGGGCAAAACTGGCAGGTGCGCAAACCGTTGGAGAGACGGCCGAGGGATACAACCAGCTGCAATCCGCCCTCGGAAGGCTGCTTGTAATCGTGGAGCGGTATCCTGACCTGAAATCCAACGTGAATTTCATAAGGCTCCAGGACGAGCTCGCCGGAACGGAAAACCGCATCGCCGTTGCACGAAAACGCTACAACGACAGCGTGCGTATCTTCAACACAAAGATACGCCGGTTCCCTGCGTCGATCGTTGCAAGAAGAATGGGGTTCGAGCAGAAGGAATACTTCGAAATCGAGGAAGGAGCCCGCGAGGTCCCGGAGGTTGATTTCGAGGGCTGAGCAATGAGGGAAGCAATAGCCATTACTCCCTCGTTTGTCATTGACAATTTCCCATTGGTAACTGTACAATGAGGGACGTAGAGATTCTGATGTTGATATAAAACGTAAATATCCATCCCTGACGAACTTTTCATGAATGTAAACCTGGATTCTTTCATTGGATAAGAAAGAACGGTCCGGAACGTGAGACTGCTCGATGAACACACTGACAGCAACCGTCAGGAGATCTGCCATCGATCACCGCATTCTCATCATTGACGATGACGAGCTCGTCATCGAAAGCTTCGAGCGTGTGTTTCAGGAGTTCGGCAGGGATTTCTCCGTGGAAAAAACAACAGACAGCAGAAAGGCGCTCAGGCTTCTCGAGACGAACACCTACGACATCATCATAACCGACCTGGTCATGCCTGAGGTTGACGGAATACAGGTACTGCAGAGGGCCAAGGAAATCCAGCCCGATGCAGAAGTCATCCTCATCACCGCATACAGTTCATACAACAGCGCTGTGGATGCCATGTACTTCGGGGCATTCGATTACATCTCCAAGCCCATCAACACCTCCGAGCTGAAAACCAGGCTCACGCGGGCAATCAACAAACACCGTGAAATCGCAGAGAAGAACAAGAGAATTCTGGAGATGGAGCGGCTCTACTACACGATCGCCCATGATTTCAAGTCCACCATACTTTCCATAAAATCCTTCTCGGACCTGCTCTCCAAAGAGTACTTCAGCAAGGTCAAGGACCAGGAGGGACGGTTTCTCCTCGAAAGGATCAATGCAAATGTATCGGCCATGGAAGCCATCACAGAGGGATTGCTGGAGTACTCCAGAATTGGAAAATATGAGGAGGAGTGGATCGACATCGATCTTGAGTCCCTCATCCGTGAAATAGCCGATAATTATGCCGTGCAGCTCAAGGAACGGGATATCGACCTGCAGGTGCAGCCGACGCTCCCGCATGTGCACTTTTATATGAGCGGCCTGCGCAGTATCTTCTCGAACCTCATCGACAATGCCGTGAAGTATGCACGCGATGACGTGAGATCCTCTATACGTATCGGTACGGCACCTTTGCAGAACGAGAAGTTCAATCTCTTTTACGTATCCGACAACGGCGTCGGCATAAAAGCCGAAAACATAGATCGGATATTCGAAATCTTTCACCGGGAGGATGTGGAAGGAAGGGGGCACGGTTACGGCATTGGTCTTGCCCTCGTGAAAAAGACCCTCGAGACGGCAAATTGTTCGATCACCGTTGAATCACGGGAAA